>Ga0307509_10000161_pt1 | contig 104713 bp, 115 predicted proteins | sample 10_EM_MG_FD_202245 | JGI IMG/M metagenome (GOLD analysis project Ga0307509, IMG submission 202245) | Populus trichocarpa ectomycorrhiza microbial communities from riparian zone in the Pacific Northwest, United States - 10_EM | ecosystem: Host-associated > Plants > Roots > Unclassified... | reverse complement strand
TACACCCCACACCCCCCCCCCCACCCCCCCCCCCCCCCCCCCCCCCCCCCCCCCGGGGCGGGCCCCCCCCAAAATAAATGAGAAAATAAGAAAGAAAAAACTCACACTTCCCATGCATAACGGGCGATAAGAAGAAATTTTCAGGAACCCTTCCTCCTATCCCACCCCAAAAAGCGGATGTGAAAGTTTACCAAAAGCAAACTTAAGCGGACGGACAGACAGCGATGATTCCCCTTACCGAACGGTACTATGAGAAAAGCTGTATGTAGAGAAAGAAGGAAGGAAAGAAGAAGAAAAAAAGAAAGGAAAAGAAAAAAAGAGAGAGAGAGAGAGAGAGGTACTCGAGTGCCGTACTGTAAACGACGGAGACTGTGAAAACGGAAGGAGTGAAAATAAGGGCGGAAGCGGAAGGCAAACGGAAGGGAAGTGAGACAGTCAGGGTTCTGTTCTGTGGGGACTGAGGAAGTACGAGCCGGGTTGGATTCGTGTTGACGGCGGCAATGCTTCGCGGCGGTGGTGATGGTGGTTGGCGGGTAAATAACGAGGGTGGTAACACCCAAGCAATCATAATAATATGATTGTTATCATCACAATGGACGAGACATAATAAATAAATAAATAGATGAATACAGTAAATAAAGGGGCCCCTTCCACCACAACACCAACCAACCATGAAACGAGATTCGCTGCTCATCTCAAATACTGTCTTGGCATTCGGATTTTCAGTTTTTGATGATGATGGGTGGAAAGTAGAGAGTTTTTTTTTTGGAATGGCTGAGCTGGGCTGTGTTCGCATCGACTACACTCGTTGATAGATAGTTAGTGCCGGCACCGTGCTTGATCTTCTCACTCCCCTCTTGCACCACCACCCGAAATAAGCTTATGATACTATAGTTGCTAGTACGAGTACTTTAGTTATAGTAAGCTTTTCATGACGTTGTGTCCCAAGCAAAAAAAAAAAAAAAGAGCCATACTATGATAGCATTAGCGTTGATGCCCTCGCTCTTATCTTGCTTTGGAGGTGGGGATCTAGGTACTGTAACTTAGTATGCCATACCGTAGCAGCACCTTTTTAAAAAAAACCCGCTCGGGCAATACCGGTAATGGTAGCCTGCTTAACCTACGAGAAATACCAGTATCATAATATATTTACTCCCTTTAACTTTTCACTTCGAACCTTAGACTGGTACCGTACCTACTCGCATCATAAACTTACAGCGTACGTATGCTCGACTAAACACAGTGGAGGAGGGGATGACCTCACCCGAACTCCATAAATAGAAGTTAAATCAACCAAACAAACAAAAGGAAACAAAAAAGAGAAGGAACCAGTCCACCCCACCTCGCAACGGGCGGCCGCCCTCCCGCTCGCAACCACCATCATCATCACGGGGGGGCAAAAGTTCACATGCAAGATCTCTTATATCTAATTGTCACCCAGACCTCGGCGTAGCCTATGCTACAGATGGATTCCTTCTTTCTCTACTCGTACGGTATCATACTCGAGTGGTAGTCTAGATTTACGTGGGCCTGTATCCGCAGTGAGTTTCTCAGGAGCTTCTCCTGCCGTGGCGGTGGAGGAGGTGGCGGTGGTGGTGTGCTGGGCATGATAACAAAATCTTGTGAAATCCACCCATCCCCGGCGGCCCCTGGAGTTCATTCATGGGGCTGTGACGAATATCAGGAGGCAGTGTTGGCGGTGACCAGGGCTGATGTATTGACCGGTCCTGACCATGACTATGGTCAGTGACTACCGTAGTGGTCAGCCATGGGAGGTGATGAGTATTACTGAGTCACGCACAAAAACCAGTCCTCTAATTGTGGACTTGCCAAGGAAATCCTGACCACTCATGACCCCTAATTTTTATGTTAGCGGACAGAGGTTATTTCAGAATTGTATGCTGGTCCAACTTTCCAGACAAGATTGTATAATATTCATCTCCTAAGTTTCCTGTTCAAAATCACCGTGATTTGCCACTCCACTCTGACTTTTTTCTCTTTCCTCCTTTTCACTCTCCTAGCACCTAGTACTAAGTTATGATCCAGCTTTCATTCTTGGATTTTTTGCTTGTTTATGATTATTGTTTGTTTTTGGAATTCTGCCTTCTCTATTAAAACTTTTACACAGTACCGGGGGCCTACCATTCCTGACCCCTGCTCTGATCGGTCCTGACCACTGGTCATGGCATAGGGGGGGTGACCAGTGACTACCAGCTTTTCCAGGTGACCAGTGGTCACCGCCAACACTGTCAGGAGGTGACGAATATCAGGAGGTGACGAACAGGGATCAGTAATAGCAGGTATTTTTTGTTACCCTACTTTGACGAATTCTTGTTGCCAAATAAGACTACCCCTGTTACTCACCCTCCCGATATTCGTCACGACCCAATGAGAGACTGGAATCTTGATCTTGGAGATATAAATTTATGGTGCAGATTACTTGGACGGTCCTCGTACAGCAGGCTACTAGTACCAGTACAGAACACCACGCAGCACTCAGCTCGCACTTGCGGCACGCTATGATTTGCTCTCGCTTGAAATAACCAATTACTCTCCCAGCCCTCATGGTCATGTGTAAAACCACTGGGAACCTGATGCGCCATGGTATCATGCCTAAAGACAAGTGCGAGCATTGTAGATATACCGGTACCGGATACAGACTATCCACCAACACCCCCTCTTCCCTCCACCACTTACTCCACTTTCCTTCTGCAACACCTGACGCCCTCACCCGTGCACCCGGCGAACAGTTCAGCTAGCGGGTGCTGGAACGGGCTGCCGGTAAGGTCCCTGGACTCCCCCGCAGTACACTAGTACGGTACTCGTACAGCGCGCAACCATCTTGCGCACTCCAGCACGGTGCTGAACCCACTGTGGGACCTCCCGAAATCCTTTCAGCACACAGTAATCCCACTTCAGGGTAGTACAGATGGACAGACAGACAATGATTCCTGTCCATTTGACCTGATCAAACAGGAAAACTAGTAGGACCAAATTCAAGGGAAATCAGAACTTTCTTCATTTCGGGAACTTTTCAGCCTTCAGTCTCGGTCTTAGTCTTGAACCACCGATCAATCGCTGTCATATGACAGAAGAAAAAAAGAAGAAAAAAAACTAAACCCTTGATGCACCATTTTCGCAAAACGGATGCAAACTGTGTGGGGTAATCCTTACTTTAAACAGAAAAAAAAAAGCATCATAGCACAAGTACAGTAATTCGACGCAGCAAGGGAATAAAGACCAAAGACAATAAAACTCCATAATACAGAAAATGGTGATGACCTTTCCATCCTAGCAACTCGTACACCCAAAAAGGCACTCTCTAGTTCTGTGATCCAAACAATTTCCTTCTAGCTGTCTGTCTCTTATCAACCGCCATCAAGAAGCTTCCGTAACTCCAGGTAAGATCATGAGCTCCCCTCTGGAATCCGTCGTACTTGTCGAATTGCTCGCTCAGTCGACCGTCTGCCTTTGCGTGGTAACGGATAACGTTGAGGAAACTATCGGCATATGTGAACATGGCTTGCAAGTAGTTGTGAAAGTCAGGATCTCCCGATCTGACCATCCCCAGCTTGGCTCTTCCGGCAGGATGGAGTCTGTTGAAGAAGGGGCGATTGATATTAGTAATGTAGAATTCACCCTCGTCCATGAAGTGCGCAATGGCGGTGTAGAAAATTTCAGATGCACTCGAGGTGCAAAGGAACCTAAGTTGGCGATGTTAATGCATTGCTCGGCAATCCGGAACACAAGAGGTAGGAAGGACTTACCAAGGATTGCCCTCACTGGTGTGGACACCATCGTAAACATCCTCGACGTATCTTCCAAGCCCAACACCCCGGAGTCTCTCGTCCTCGCGGTAGTGGGGTGGCCTTTGCTTGTTGACGGGATGCAGGACCTGCATTTGGTTGATAAACATTTGAGTACTAGCAAGGACCTCGTCGGACCACGGAGCATATAAGTCACTCTGGCCACCGTGAATGGAGCCAAGCATTATGCTACAGTCTAGTCCAGATCTATAGGGGGTGTGTTGGTATGCCTTCAAGTGCCCATTACGTCCATCCCAGAACTCGGTCTTGATGAAGTGCTTCAATGCCAGTTGCTGACCGTCATACCATGATGCAGCTCCGTAGTCATCAAGCGAAAGAGCAAGATCTCTGCCCTGTACCAAGGCTTTATGTTGAACAAGAGCAGTGAAGAAATGTAAATCCTGAATTTCCTCCCAGAGGTCGAATCCGATGGCGCCCCAGTGGTGAGAGACATACTCCAAGTCGGATTTGATGATAGATCTCGCTGAGAAATCGGGATCGTAGAGTTTACCGATCCACTGTAAAGTGACGAGGTCCGGGTGTGTTTGGTTAACTGCTCTGATGAAGTTTATGAGAGTAAGAGCTCTAAGGGCAGGTCCGTCTCTCTGGGGCCTTGCCCATGATCTATTCGTCCACATGATCAGCATTTTCCTAAATGAACCCCTTGCGGAGTAAAGGGAATTTACCCGGTAAATGGAGTGCCGTCAACCATAAATTTTGGCTCGCCAAGTCCGCCGGTAGAAAACCCCCCACTCGGGTTAAATGTCCCTTGTATTTCGCCTTGCAGATTCGAATAGCTATCGATTATATCCCTCAGCGCCAAATCCCCCGATTTCTCATACTCATCGATGATGCCTTGAACTGTTATCGCAGCGTCACGAACCCACTGGTAGAAATAATTAGGGTAAGCCTTAGAGGGAGAGGCAATGACCGTTCCGCCCGAAGATCCTTTAGTATTGGTACCATTAGGGGCGATATTATCGAGAAGGTACTTAAAAGCTAGACCTTTTTCAATATCGAGCCAGTCCTCGAGATTCTTCACGGGCTGTGGTGAGGCCGTGTACCACGTTGTGGCGTCATGCTCATAGGGCAGGGGATCCCCTTTTGAGAATGCAAACTGTCGAGGGTGTCCAGTGGCGACGTAACTGGCTGCGAAACCGGAGCAATAACCCAGAGCAATAGCAAGGGTTACCACCTTAAATTCAAGGAAAATCATTGTATGAAAGCAAGAAGGTCGTTTGCGTATTAGGGCTCTCCAGAACACGGTACTTGCCGAAGAAAAAGGTGTTGCCACAGATTGTTACTTAAAAAAACACCTCAGACTTTTTGTTTCGGCCAAGCAGAGGGGAATGAAACGATGGAAGTTGAAGGAGGAGAAGGGGCCCAGAAGTCAAGTGAAGCTCTATAGTCGTAAAGAAATGGGTCTCTCTTGGATAGGAAACGATGATAGTATTTCCAGTGGTCTGATATACTAAAGCCCCCAGAAGAATGGAATCAGAGAGAGCCAGAGTTGTCGTCGCCGGAATCCATCAAGCTGGTTGGTATAGTACCGTAGTATGGCGGCGGGAGAACGCTCTTTTTCGCCCCCAAATTTGTGGAGGAAGCTGGCTGCTTTGTATCCCCGAGGGAGTGCGGGGAAAGCATCGTGAGCGAGGTGCGTCGCCTGGCTGAGAAGCTCCGGTGGCCCGGGAGAGTGAGACTGACACCATACACCGGGAGCTGATTTCTTGATTCTTACGTGGCCAGCAGGTCTCACCTCTCCAAGGGCATATCGATGCTCGAGTACGAGTACATGGGGGGGGGGGGTTGTCTTGTGATCTTGTGACGATGAATGACGGGTTCACATTCCTTCTAGGAAGGAGCGCCTGATCATCGCGGTGGATGGAAGATTCGCCGAACGCCGAGGCTTAGGATGCCTCGAGGGTTGCTGGCACGAGGGGGGAGCTCTGAGTAGGTAGGTGCATGTGGGCCCTGCAGCCGGCCACCTGTAAGGTACGACTGCATCATGGGAGGCCGTGGTACGAATCGCAATTCCAAGAACAAAGACGGTCTTTCAATCCCGACCAAACAACCCTTCCCGCTCTTCTCCCGTTCGCTTTTTGCAGAGACAATCCTCATCCTCTGTCTTGGCACGGCACCGAGCCGTTTTGTTTCAATACTGAGATGTGTCTCGAATCTTGGTGCATCGGTTTTCCACTACTCGAGTAGAATCTCGAAGGCGAGAGACCATAGTAGCGACTAGAAACGGAAACGTTTTAGAATTAGTCGAGTATTTCGGATATATAATAGAAGGAAAGTGGGGGTCCATTGGGGCACCTTTCTCTTTTCTTTTTCTTCAAATCCCGACCGAAATGAAGCCATAGAACGGGGATAAGGTCATGCCCACGAGCCCAAGCCCGAGCATTCCAGTGATCATGGGGGGGTATAAACTTGGCCCCACAGTCGATGTCGATAGACAAAGGCCTGGTCTGGTGGGCAATGGTGGATGACCGTTCTTCGGTTTTTTGAGAGTGATTGGGAAGGATTGAGTTTTAATATATATGGTCTGTCAAAGTACAAGTATCAGCCTGGTGAACACTTCGCACACTGTGCACTGATAAGGTCCTGATAGGGTTCCTCCCGAGATTACACATGCAGGTCCTTATTTTGACTATGATACCCCTACGGTATGGCACTTGTATGATACTGGAACCTTATCGCTTTTTTCCTTTTGCTCCCGGGTACGGTTGGGCACAGGAAGGATGGATCCGACCCGATGGAAGAAATGTGAGAAACAAAACATAAAACCAGGGGCCCAAGCCGATATGTTACTACAGTACTCGAGTAGGTCTTCATGTTACAACAAACCACTACCGGTAGGTATAAATATTACTAGTGTGAACAGAAAAATGTGATAAAATTGATACTTTTTTTGAGTGCCTTATGAATTCCCAGAAATATCATAACCAACCACGGTACCCAAAATAGAGTTAAAAACAAGGGGTTTAGGGACATCTTGAACCAGTCCCTCGGCCACAAAATGACAAACAATTTGCATGACCAGGATGAAAAAGAGAAGTCCGGTTCGCAATTTCAAAGGATGATTCTAATGTTTCCGCCCCAAACAGTCCCATTATTGGGAATTTTTAACCTCTTTGAAGAGCATGATGTCACGCAATGTGCTCTACCTAAATTGGGAGGAAAGAATGGGTGCTTTTTGCCTAAAAAGTATAGACAAAGTCTAATGACTAATTAGAGAGAGAAAAACGAGCATAATTTTTATCGCCTTTTTGACCTGAGGCACGTCTTATCACCGCGGAATCCCTCGTTTTTCTTCTGTCGGCAAACCCTGCCCTACTTGGGGCGAGCTCCCTAGGACAGCTGGGCCATTGCATCCTTTCTTCGGAGCCCAAGCAGTCGCCACACCATAAGAGCTCCTCCGTTCCCACATTCCGAAGGGCTCTGTTTGGTTGCGATGGTCCCGTTCAGGACTGTTCTATTGTGAAACAGTTTGACCAATAGTCTAGAAACGGTTGCCGCAAGTTTGGCACCCTGCACCGTTCGCTGCCGGGGAAACGTGTTTGAATCAACTGTCAAACTGTCACTGCCAAACAGCCATTCCATTCCGTCCACCCCTTTTGAAACGTAAGGGAACAAAACCACCGCAACTAAAAAAAACCCTAGAAAAACGCTGATCGTGTGCTCAGGCTGGCGAAATGGCGCTGAGCTCTTGATGTTGCTGCACTTTTCATATCCCATCAATCCCTGACCAAGAGGTTTTCCCTCATGTACTCGGGTATGGTCATAAAGGTCGGAAAAAAAGATCGGCAGGATCTAGTGGGATGGTTAGAAAACAGGTTGCAACATTGGAAAAATTCTTGTTGGAAAAATTCTTGTTGGAAAAATTCTTGCCTTGGCAGACACCTCAAATCTAGACTAAGGGAACAAGTATCTTAGTATGATACTTGATCGTTTAGACAACATTTAATTGATGATGAAATTGCCAGTGTGTAATTGAACCTGTACATTTATACAAGCCTCTTAAAAGAACTATTCCCAAAGCCCAGATTCTTTCCCCCTGGTCTCAATTTGGTCTTATACCACCAGACTCTTAACAAAACCCATAGATGTAATACAGCAGCAGCTACATTACTATTCCTCTAGGTTAATAGCATCCTATAACACCCCCATCTTTTCCACTTCCCCCTGATCGATCAGCGCCTCTATCCTTGTTTCACCACCGAAAGTTTTCCGACCTTTTTGACCATGCCCGAGGACTAGTATTAGTACTCGAGCACTTATTCCATACTGTAATAGGCATACCAGTACTACTTTAAACGGGCAGAACTTCGGGGGCCGGCGGCGGTTTGTGGACACGAATTATTGAAGGAATAGCGTCATTCAATACTCTTTTTTCTCGTCAATAGCGCAAAATATTTCTTTGCACCCTGCTCAATAAAATCCCACCGCCCAAAGAAAGAAAAGAAAAAACTGCCCGGTACACAGACCATGCATGCTCTCCAGACCAAGAAATCGAGAGACTCGACATTGATATCTCAAAAGGAGGAAAGAAAAAATACGATGACAAACGCCCCCAGTAAGTAGTTCAAGGTAACTAGCTCAGCCGCACTAAGAATGGGTAGTGAAAAGCGGGGAAACAATTGAGTCGAGGACTTAATCCCAGCTCTTTTTGATCTCAAAACTCCAGTTAAACTCCAAGTGGGTATTGTGGTCATCATCCATAAACTTGCTGAGAGCACTGTAGGAGCCACGGTAGAGCATTCCGGAGGGCGCCTCCTCCTCAGCAACTGCTCATAGTTTTTAGCCCCACTCTCACTGATATATTTAGCTTAATAATAATTGTACTCACAAGTTTTCTCGTAGTGAGGGTTCTCCGGGGTATTTGGTCCGTAGCTCCCCTATCCACCGAATTTGCAATGGTTAGAACTCGACCCTAAATTCCTAATAGCCAAGGTGCGTACTGACCATCATTTCGTCAGACTTATCGACCTTGATCCCCTTCCTCTTCACAAGCTGCAGATATCTCAATCCAGAGATAACTTCATGCTGAACCCGAAACCTGACTTTCATCCGGTACTCGGCACCTTCCTTAATAATAAAAGGGTTCCTATCCAGGTCCCGTAGAGCTTCGGGAGAATCGAGGTTGATGACTACATCTGGGCGACCGGTGATCAATAAGCAGAGTTGGAGGATGACAACCTGAAAAAATTAAGGTTAGATATATGGCTGTCATGATAGCTTCCTGGAATATAATGGAACCTTTCGCTTATCACCGGGTTCTCCAAGAGAGCCACCAGAGCTAGAGGCACCGATACCTAGGGACTTCTTCCAGCGAGCGAGAGACTCATCCTCGGCATCTAAAATCTAAAGTCAGCTTTGCCCAATACAACCTTAATAAAATTGTCATTTCTATAGGCAGCCATATGAGAAAGCAGCCACCGGAGCGGTTTAATCGGACCTAGTTTTGCGTATTCATCAACTGACTTCTTTTCCCCCACCTTGTACCTGTGTTACGGTATATCTGTTAGCATTATCTCTCTCATCTTCGTGAAATCATACGCCTTTGCGACGGCGAAGCACCAAACCCCGCAGACCAGGCAAGGTGCGGGGAAGGGATCACCAGGCCCACCAGGATAAAAACCGGGCAACTCACCCCTCGGTGGTGGATGGCTTAAGCTCATCATCTGCGTGGGAAGCCATCGTGTTGGGTGCGTGAAAATTTTATCGTTGCGTTTCTGGGGCACTTTGGGTGGGGTATTTTTTTTTTTTTTTCCTGCTTGGAAAGATGGATGGATAACTGGGTCGGGGAGAAATGGTGGGAGAGCTTGGAAGGGTGGAGTTGTTTACCTACCAACTGTCGGTGGGTGAAGGAGACAGGGTGGTCAGCGTCGTATTATTCAGTGCTGAACGGTTCGGAGAAGGTCGACTATTTATACATGCAGTTCGACCTAATTCCCTTCAAAGACTTGTTATACTTTACAGTCTCGAGGTTATCGAACTGTACCCTACTATGCTAACTGACCGACGAGCATGGCGGTTTCGGGAGGAGACTTTTCAACCTCCAGACATAGTACGGGACACATCTATGTTTTGAAGAACGTACAGTACACACAGTGCAAGTTATGAATTGCACAGATACACTTGCTAGTACGGTACGTTGCCGGAGGCCCAGGAACATTAACCAAGTTATGGGTTTACCACGAGAGCTCCCACTACAGTAGACGAACAAATTTCCATTGCTTTCTGTGGCCTCTGCCCCGCTATCTGGCACGAGCAAAAACAGAATGGTTGATTACCCCATTGAGGGTCTGCTATGCGGAGCAAATTGTCTAGTTGCGGAGATCCCCTTGCTGCCCCCCCCCCACCTTTCCCCTCCTGCATGCCCTCCTCGAGTACCGTGCAGTGCCCAAAGCCTATCAGCGGGAGAAAAATACTGTACTGTGCATTGGGCGTGGTAAGGTATCATGGTAGCCGGATCGAAAATCTATGACACCCGACATGTGCTCGGTGGGGTAGAGGGGATAACCCCCACAGAGCAAGGTACAGTGTAGGGTGCAGATACTCGTCGTGAGGTGTTAGGCACATACCGTACCTGATTAGATGCGGACTGCTTGTGTTCGAGCAGCGATAGAATATGATACACCATTCAATTGGGGGCAGGACGAAAGCTAGAGAGTAACGAATGGGGGAGTAAAATATTTGGTATCATACATAGGCAAAAGAGTGAATTCGTTAAAGCAGGGCAACAAGAACAGGGGGAAAGCCTGTCACTGACCCATTTTCGCCACACGCACTGGTATGAGCGGGGTGAAGTGGTGCTTTTCCTAAAATATGACTTCAGACTTTAAACGTTCACCCCAGAGAAATTGAAGAAAATCCATCATCCTGAAGCACATTGTGTCAAAGTCTTCGCGGATCAGAGATACAAACGGAGGGTCTGTTGGGCACGAGCCTCAAGGTAACCAGTAACCAGAGCAACGATAAATCGGAGTGCAGGGAGGAATAGTACGGTTGTGTGGAGTAACTTTCATACCGACTGCTGCCAGGGTCGGGAATGGGCGCGACCCTCTTGTTCCCATCCAAGAGTGCTGCGCGCTTCCCCCCTACCATTCCAGGCCAAACTCTTCCCGCTTTTCCCTGCCAACTATCTCCGCATCGCGTACAGTGTCTTCACTATTCTACTTGCATTTCTCCTGCTCCATTCTGGTTCTTTGGTTTATTCAATCGTCCCGCTTTTCAACCGATAGATCTAATTGTTAAGCTTGGGGCGGGCTTGCGGATTATAGCCTTTGCTTGATTATTCAGAATCCTGCCTTCTCGCTCTTAGCCCTAGGGTAACCAGTGTCGAAGCAGTGACCTCTCTCTTTTCTCCCGCGCTCTGAGTTCTACACCCCAGGACAATACTCATAACTCCATCACAAATCCACAGATCGCATTAACCTAAGCTATGCCTAGCGAGAAGAAGATTAAGGAACGCTCTCTGCCATCACAGAGAAACCCGTTGCTTCAGGGAGCTGATATTCCACCTTGTACGCTCCCCTCCTCTCTGTCGCGCGGCCATTGTCGCAACGCCCATTCATATCCTTGTCATCACTGCTTCATCGCTGTTTCCCGTCGCTGACCCAAACACCATATCTGAATCCTACAGACAATGAGCTCGTTGACATGCGCCGCCTTGGACAGACCAATTTGGGAAACAAAGGTGGAAATGACGCGGTTCTTTTTTCCTATGTACATCTTCGAGCGCCTCTCCCACAGCCCTTGGAAGGTTCGGAAATCTTCGGATCGGTGGCCCCTGAATCCTACTTCTTGATGCGCAGGAGTCAAGATGGATACGTGAGCTCTACGGGAATGTGAGTCTCGGTTATTCTTTTGTTGCGTTCTCGGGGAGTTTCCTCCTCTTCCCCCTTATGTTTCTGGATATTTTGTTTCATCAGGTTTATTTATCTCGCCGAATGGATATATGAACCGAAAGCCGGATCTGCGTTAGCATCTCGCAGGAGACAGGAAGTTGACTCGTTTTTTTGGATAAATGTAGGTTTAAGGCCTCTTTCCCCTGGGCTAAAAAGAAGGAGGAGGATCACGAGAGGCAGTATGTGCGGGAGCATTTCGAGAAAACATCTTCAGACGAAACTGCAGGAAATTTGTGGATTCACCCCTCCGATGGTAAGTCTCTTCATTTTTTTAGGTTGCATAATTATGTTCTGGGCCAGTAGCTAACATTATTGAATAGCCCTGGCTTTGGCCGACGAGTATGTGTAACCCGAGTGCCCCTCTCCCCTCTCGAGTTAACCGAGCTGCATGACTGACACACGTATTCTCTCAGCTATGGAATGAGACTGTGGATTGAAGCCCTACTGGATAACGAGTCTGTGATCCCCTCTGACCATCGCAAACGAAATATTACTCCTCCACCCCCTTATTTCAAGCCAGCCGAATCTGACGCGGGATCCGTTGCGTCCAGCACCGCTCCTGCTCCCCGAAGACGGTCTACACGATCGGCATCCCCTAGCAAACGTCTTGGATCAACTCCGCGAAAAACACGCGCCAAGGCAGCCAAGGATAGTCCTTTAAAAAAAGAAGTTCCGCCGATCGCAGAGGTTATGGAAGAAGAGACCAAGGTCGTCACCCTAACAACGACTGAGAAGACGACACTGACTTCTACCGAGACCGCCCCCGTATTGACCAACGGTAATGGAATCGAAACAAGTTTAACCACACCGGTCAAGGGCGAGCCAACAATAAAACTTCAGGTTGACCGAGAAAGCGAGGAGAAAGGAGATGTTAAGGTTGCAAGAAACAGCGTTAGACTCGAACTTGCATCTGGCGAGCTCGAACTCGCAGCTGGCGAGATCACGATCCCACTAGCAGAGACTGCCCAGGAAATGATTGCTAAGGCTAGAGAAGTGGTAGCCGAGGCCCAACGCCTTGACGGCGGTTCCGATGCTGCTCCCGTCAATGGTTCCGGCAGAAAGCGAAAGGCCGAGGATATCGAAGACACTGAAGAAGCTGGAGCCGATAGGGAGTCCGACCACAGACACGTCAAGAGGTCAAAGGTTCTGGAGGAAGAATTGAAAAGGGAGAAAATCAAGAATAAGGCATTAATTGGGCTGACAGCAGCCTTGGCCATTGGGTTAGTCCCCCTATCTTACTGAGCAATCCCTGACCGAACGGCCGGTGGACTAGCGGACTAACACGTGTGCAGGGCCCTATTCCCCTACGTTCTGTAGCGTGGGAGGTTTTTGCCGGACATGACTTTCGGTTTCACGAATAATCCTGGGTTATGTGTGGAATGCGATTCCTTGTGTACCGGTGTTAGGTCTTCACGGGTCGACCCTGTCATGGTATGCTCATAGTTTGTGTCTTTCGCTTTTTTTCTATCCTTGGTATAACGTTTCTTGTCGATTGTTTTTTTTTTCTACTCTCATTTTCTAAGCTCCTTGAATTTTCAAAAAACTATCGTTAGCCCCAGATATATTCTTTGCTTTCACCCTGTTTGTCTTTCTATTTTCTGGTTCTTTATTGTCTATTTCAAAGGGCCTTTTCGTGTTCAAAGAGCTTTGTTAAGAGCCCAGTGGCCTTAGACTCTGGGCCTGACCTGTTAGGATTTCTATTTTCTTTACCTTCTTGTTTTGTTATTATTTACTTTTTTTATGTTTCTTTTGTCTGGGGTTCTTCACCTGGAACTTGTTCCACTTTTAAATTTTCAATCGTTGGTTATTTGCATGTATGTTATAATTCCATTTTACCCTTCAGGTTTTCGAGGTGCAGGATTCCCATATCCTACCTTCCTACAGATGTCTCCGAGTTAGTTTAGGCGCTCAAATGCCTGAGCTTCTGAATTTCTGCTGTGAGAAACTGATGATTCCCTAGTTTATCAATAGATCACCAGTATTATCATGGTTTCAATTTCAAAGAATCAATGGGGCTTCTCACAATTGCGCTATATAGTCTTTGGGTCGGCTCCTGAGACGTGATATAACATTTTACTCGAGGTACCGATATACCGGTATTAGGACGTGTACAGTATGCCATTGCCCAATGGCAGCCCAAGGGGTGCCCATACCGTCAGTTCGACCAAAATTCGTTTCAATGCATCAATAATTATCAGGAGAGTAGAAGCCTGCTGGCTCTGTAAGGTATAGATTATACAAGCACCTGTGCTGTACAGTACTGCACTGCCATCATTCCTCCATAAAGGGGTTCAAGGTGCAACTGCGATAATTACAATGGAAGATAGGAGAACTGATGAAGCACAACTTAATCCCAGGAGCTGGAGTGCAGTTTAGGCTCACCTCGGTTATGTGATATGATAATTTAGTGCTCACACCAACTTGATGGTGACTTGAAGGTACCTTCCTGCTAAAGCTTCCATGCATGAAATCTGTGGCGACCGATGTGCTAACAAAGAGAGGTTGGTTTATAACCGTGGAAACGCGGGAGGCCTGATTGATGAAGCTCATCTCTCGTGACTTAAAAGGTTTCGTACAGTACGAGTACCTTACCGGTAATTCATACCTCTCTGCCCCCGCACTAATACTCCCAATTCCCCCGCCTTTAAGTGCTCAAAGGCACCTACCACACGCCTCTCCTTGGGCTCATCAACTTTACACCGTACGGGACCCATGGTTAAGGTCCGAACTTGTTTGGAATACCGGTATCATGGTAGTGCTAGTCGTAGAGCTGCTGCATAAGGTAGAGTAAAACTAGGTATGGTACTAGTAACGGATGATTGCCTGAGATGGGTTTTGCTAGACTTGATAATTCGATGGCAACAATCTAATGTCAATGATTAGATGCCGCCGTTATGTCCGATATCTCCTGGGATCCAAAACCGTAAGCACTCGTATGATACTCGAGCACAATAACTTCTTTGTTTTACAACAAGGATAAAGGCCCGGGCGAAAGCAACCGTCCCCAGATTCGTTGGGCTTGGCGCCATCATGACGGGGGTCAGTCGGGGGGCTCATTAACTTAACTTTGGTCGACAACCAGCCCAATCTCCTACTTATCATACCCCTCTAGACTTTTCAGAGTCCCACTTTCATCAACCTCGCCCCCACCATCCTTTCTTTCACCCATTTTTCGGGCCTTTGTTGCTGAAACTATCTTTACACTGTTTTCCACACTGATTGCCCTGAAATGTCTTACGTTGCATCCCTTTACGAGGCAAGCAGTGTCCGGATTGCTATAAAAGCAGAATTCCTAGCTGCAGGGGAAACTTCTCTCATTGTCGCGTATGTTTCCCGCCCTTGTTTACTCCGCTGTTTATTCTACTTGCATATGCTTACAATAATCTCAAACTTGCTAGGAAATCATCCCATATAGAGGCATACAAAGTTGTTGGGCGCGGCATTATTCTCCAAGAAAAGTTTCCTATCTACGGAAGAGTGATAGCTCTTTCAGCCTTCAGACCAGAGAAGTCCGATACAGATCATCTTTTAATTGTGGTTGGCCAAGCCACTTACCAGTATTTCACAATATCATGGGATCCTGTAGCCAAAAAACCCAGAGACGAACACGCGGCGGTAGATTTCTCCGACAACCATGCCCAACTATCAGATTATTTTCTGTGTTTGTCAGACCCAAAGAAAAATCTGTTTGGGTTGCACGTCTATAAAGGGATATTCCTGGCTATTCCACGAACTCAGCCACCAATTAAAGGTGGCAGAAGGGCCCAGGTGGATTCAGATGTAGGCAATATCAGGGAGCATTGTTTTGGGAGGCTCAAGGAGCTAGAAATCCTTGATATGAAATTTCTGTTTGGTACAGTTCTGCCTGTACTAGCTGTTCTCCACAAACCCTTCAAGGGTGACGAAATGGCGGTTAATACATACGAAGTATCAGTAAGATCCGGTGAGGTTAGATTTTCGGACTGGACAATTCGGGATTTGAAGGGAGGGCAGGAGGCTCTATTTCTCATACCTGTCCAGCCACCCTTAAGTGGATTATTGCTTATTGGGGTGACAAAGATACAATATTTCAACAATGTTGGAAACAAAACTTTCCAGCCTGTTGACCCTCCTGTTGCATGGACGACTTGGGAGATGTTGGGCCCAGAGAGATATATTTTAGGGGACGAAGAGGGTGGGCTTCATCTATTACTATTATCGGTTGATATTAGAACTAGGAAAGTGCGCCTGCGCTTAAACCAGATCGGAAATGTGAGCTACCTAGAAACTTCACAAACGCATCACTCTGGCTAATAGATTTAGGCCTCCATACCAGAAACATTGGTTCACTTAGGTCAAGGGCTCTTATTTTTAGGCTCTCACTTTGGTGATTCACAACTCCTTCTGATCCGTGAGGATGAGCCGATGGTCCGAGTTCAGCAAGTATTTGACAACATAGGTCCAATGGTCGACTTCAAAGTTATGAATTTGGACTACTCGAGGTCTGAGGAAGGAGTACGGCAATATTCGCCCGGTCATATCAGATTCTTATCAGCGAGTGGTGGCTACAAGCAGGGCCACTTAAGGAACATAAGAAGTGGTGTTGGTCTGGATGATTTAGGCATTCTTGGAGAGATGAGAGGGATCAGGGGTCTGTGGAGCTTACGGTCGATTCCTTCAAGCAGGTATGCTATATCCTTATCTCTATGAAATATTTTGGAGGAAAAAGAGGAAAAAAAAACTAATACTCATTCCCCATTAGCTGTGATGATGTGCTAGTTGTCTCCTTTGTGGAGGAAACTAGGATATTTAAGTTCGACGATGCTGGGGATATTGAAGAATTGGACGACTTTATGGGGTTTGCGCTTAACCAAAGAACTATTATCGCTCATAATATTGTTGGTGGCAGGTTCTTGCAAGTCACCCCAACTGCAGTAAGGCTTGTTGATGCGGATAGTGGTACTGTTATTGCAGAGAGCTGCCCAGACGATAGCTTCACTATAACTATGGCAAGTGCAAATCAAGACTTGCTAATTTATGCCATGGGTCCTACCTTGGTTCTTTTGGATCTCACGCGAGATTTGAAAGAGCGTATCAGAGAGACTTTTGAGAACGAAATAAGTTGCATCAACATGCCTGCTTCACCATCCAGAATCTGCGCAGTTGGCTTCTGGACTGTGTCATCTGTCCTCATCCTTAGCACAGAATCTTTCTCCATTTTGTCTCAGGAGGTATTGTCTGAAGAGGATAGTGTTGCTACTCCCCGTTCCTTGCTTCTTACGAGGATTCTAGAGAATGGTCCACCAACCTTGCTTGTCGCCTTGGGTGACGGCAGTATGTTCACTTTCGCATTAAATGAAATGACTTGCGCCTTATACGAAAAGAAGAATATAATCTTAGGTACACAACCGATACGGTTTCAGCCAATACTAGGAGAAAACGGGAAAATTACAGTCTTTGCAACATGTGACCATCCAAGCGTTATATACGGTAGCGATGGGAGAATTCTGTACGCCTCTGTTACAGCCGACAAATCAACCTACGTTACCTCCTTTAATTCCCCCAACTATCCAGATGCTGTTGTTATAGCCAGCGAGGATAACTTGAAGCTCTCCGCTGTGGACCCTCTCAGGACTATGCATGTCCAGTCGTTACCGGTTGGGGATGTTGTCCGAAGGATAGCATACTCCAAGGGAAAAAATATCATTGCGGCTGTTACTGTGCAAAGAGTCTCTGATCTGAAAACAGGCGACGACCTTCACACGTCTTATATGCGCCTTATTGATAACACCACTTTTACCGTGGTTGACTCTTATGAATTGGACGAATGGGAGCTTGCTGAAAGCCTTGCCTCTGGTAGGCTCTGTGATGGGAACGGGTCACTCTCTGAAGGGTTTTTGGTAGGGACCGCATATATAAATAGGAGAGAGGACGAAAGCGAAAAGGGTAGGATTATTGTTTTTAACGTGAGCGAAACGAAACGTATCAAGTTCACAGCATCCCATGATACTTCGGGGGCGGTAAATGGAATACAGATGCTTGGAGAAAGAAAATTCGTGGCCGCGACGGGTCGGACGGTATGATTATTATAATGCCTCCCTATTAGATTTAAATCGTCAAACCGTTACTCATTTCAAGTAGGTTGAACTTTTTGCTATTGAATACTCAGACTTTCAGAGCAAAACAGCAGCAGGCAAGCCAGCGAGTGCTACCGGATGTACAATCACCAAGCTAGCAAGCTTCAACACCCATAGTTCACCCCTGGATGTTGCAGCCTATAATGGCGTCGTCGCTGTCTGTGATTTCATGCATGGTCCTTCGATCCTCGAGTATAAACCAGATAAAGAAAACAGGAGCACTGAGTTTGTTGAGGTCGCAAGGTCATTCAAGCCTTGTTGGCTAACAGCCCTTGAGCTGTTGGATGAAAATACAGTTTTTGGTGCTGATACGGACGGCAATTTGGTTGTTTGGGAACGACAATTCTCTGGGGTCACTGTGGATGACAAGAAGCAACTCCGGCAGATTTCATCCATGAAAATTGGAGAGTATGTTAACAGGATCAGAAGGAGTATGTGTTCCTATCTCCTTCAATACCCCTCTGTATTTACCCACAAATATAACGGCTAACATTTTAAAGTTTCTGACCAGATCTTGGCTGGAAGCAAGGTTCAACCAAAAGCCTACTTCTCGACTGTAATGTGCCCCCAATAATATAACACAGGATCACTCTAATAGCTTGAGTAGGTTGACGGATCTATGTTTCTCCTTGGCGAGATTCAAACCGCCGAGGTAGATCTATTGATGAATCTTCAGACGAACCTCGCAAACGCTGTTAAGGGATTAGGGGGCCTCGATTTCCTAACCTATCGGGCAATGTCGACACCCCCGTCAACGTTGACACCCCCGGATGACTCGAGCAAAGGGCCAATGCGATTTGTCGATGGAAATTTCATCGAGACTTTCCTGGATTTGCCTGACGATATTGCGAATGCTGTCGTTCAAGGAAATGGGAAGGCGGTGGACAACTTGGGAGTCAGTGTTCAGGATGTGGTGGGTATTCTAGAGGCACTTAAACGTCTACGTTGAATGTGGTCTTTTCTTTGGCGGGCTCCGCCCGATTACTGTAGCTATTAGTTTTTTGCTACCTTTAGAAAACAAACACGCCTACTACTGACACCCATCCTCGGTGTCTCTAGGTTGTGGCTTTTGGTTGGGCACTGGAGGGTTTGTGCAGAGACCCACGTGATTTCAACACAGGTTGATGACAGGGTTTGGCGGCCTGGGCCCTCGATCCCACCTGGATGAGGTGCAAAAGCGGCGAATTTGGACACGGAATTGATGGCCCCAAATGCCAACTTCCGCCAGACTTTTTATGCCTTTGTGGGGGCCTGATTTGCAGCCGTGCTCCCTAAATATAATATTAAAAGGGATGGTTTCAAGATACTTGAGAATTAACAACTGTGTAATCTCTCAATACGAGCAACAAAAGCACCACTGATGATTACTCGTACCACTTAGGGCCAAACCCCCCATTTACGTTTCTCGATGGCGATGCCACCCCGAACATCCCAATCGTGCTCCCTACTCGTACATACTGCAGCTCAGGCTATAGACCATCCCAGGCCATAACAGGTTTCCGCCAACAATGAAGTTTCCCAATTAGTCAAATATCATGCAAGGCTTCACAAACAAATCTTACCAATTGCGGTACTGATATGGTGGGGAGGTCAGCGACTAGAATAGTACTGACTTGCTATGGGTAGGTATGATATATAGATATGATGGGTAAACTTTTCCGTCCGTCCACACTTAAACCCAGCCCAAGGTTACCTTCTCTCTCCCTCTTAGCCCCCCCCCCAAAAATGATAGCAGCGTATAGAGGACATATACCTTTCCTGCACAATCAGTCTACAGACTGAAACGAACATGGCCGGGGGGGGGGGGAGTAAATGACAATGAGAACCCTTAAATGCAGAATAACGGGAACCTTTCGTATAGAATTTGATATACAGCTCTTTCAGGCTCTTGGAATTAATTGCTTTAGTCAAGATTTATGGCGGATGTGATATATACCACAGCGAACATCAGGATTACGAATGTATCTTTATTTCTTCTTTTCTTCTACGAAGTTCTCGTACCATACTACAAAGTTGGGAGTGTATAATACTATCGCTTATGTACGCTCGGTGGCTGGCTGGAGGTCCCTTGGCTGCTCTTAGGGAAGGGAAGAAGAAGAAAAAAGGATTATGGGAAGAAGAATTGTTATGGGTGAAGGGAACGTCTCTGAAGTGTTTGATATTGGATTGTTTATAAAGCCTAATGGTTTTAGTGGAAAAAAAGGGTTATTTCTGGGCAAGTATGATATCCAACCAAATCAGCTAGTGGAGAGGGGGGGAGGGAGGGAAAGTGCCACCTCGTTCTTGGATATACTTTATATTGAATACAAACAGTATTATACGGTGCAGTTATGATGCCAGTAGAGCACCATTGGCCCTCCCTACTAGTACACTAAGCTAGCTTTTCGTATTATGGATACAGCACACAAGGCAGGCAGGCAGGCAGGCAGGAAGTCCCAGTCGAAGTCAATGAGGCACCGTACGACACCAGTACCGTAAGAACCCGAATGATTGAACCTAAGGTCGAGCCCCCTTTTTATTTTTTTCGTCTGAAGCTGGGGCTGGGGAGGAGGTGGCGGTTAGTTTTCGACAGTGCTTTTGCACCCCCCCCCCCCGGACCCCCGCCCACCGTATCCAAGAGAGGGAATTTTGGACGTCCTAGCGCGAGGTTCAAGTACTGGTATGGTACCGGAGTTCTCGCGGGTATGCGAGAGTACAGTACTGTGCAGTACTAGTAAGATGTATCATAGCAGCACGGCACTCCTCTCTCCCTCTCCCTCCTTGGCTGGATATAGCACAATACCGGTACTGTGGGAACCGAGAATTCCCCCCCTTTTGGTTCGGTGGAGATGAAAAGAAAAGAAAAAAGTACAGCGAGAAGGCCTCTCTCTCCCTTTCAGCCCTCGGTTGTGACAAATTAGAGAAGTAGAGGAAAAAAATAAAAGTTAGATACAACTAAACCTTACTGGGAGAGGTATGATATATATCATAACCTCCAACCCGTCCCAAGCAGCAAAATTTCTCAGTTCTCACGGTATATCATACGTGATGGTATTTAATACCGTATGTCGGAACGCCTTGTTGTCCGCCGGACCATCTAATCTACCTCGCAAATGCCCCCAAGTGGAGTCGAGCTACCCTTGGTCATGTGCCTGGTGCCTTTGTGTCACGGTGGTAAAAAAAGTAAAAATTGAGTACAGAGTAGGTCTAATACCGGTACCTACCGGTATCCGAAGGGTCTTTTTGTTTGTTCTACCATAAGTAAGTTACTCGACCGAGCGAGTACTTGCAGTTAGTTGACTTACCCGTAAAATTTTCAGACAATAGAAACAGCGCCCGAATATCGTTCGAGCCACATTCTCTGGGCATCGTTATGCTTTTCGGAGAGGGCTGAACGACATACCTACCTACCTACCCTTTGCCTGCTATACTCCCCATCCCCTTTTTCTAGAGAAGGGAATTTTGGACTGCCCACAGCAACATATAATACCTATGATACCCACAGCGCAGGTCTCAATCATTTGACTTGTGGCGGTTCGTTCGGGGGTGCTCCAAGGTCCTTCTTGCTATCCAGATATAATACAACAAGCTATTATCGACAGCTTCTTGATTTTTCGACAAGGCAGAGGAACGAGCAAAAGACAGAATAGGCACAAGCTGTACGGTAGCTATCCAACGTCATAAGTTAAAAGAGCGAGACTTCGAGAAATCTTGATAACTTATGTCATTAACGACAATCCCCTACCCCCCTGCCCCGCACAAGTGCACTTTTGTGGTTTACCCCAGAAATGAAGAAACATCCAATAGATAGACTGATAGATAGACACTATCTTACTTAGCCCCCCGCCCCCCCACGAACAAACAACCGACTAATATCTTCACTTTTCCCCATGGTCATGAAACCTTCCATCCAACCAAAGCCCTCTCCAGTGGGTAGGTGTAATGAATTACCAATAAGCTCAAGCTCATCAACATCTACTCGAGTACGGTACACTTTCCCCCCTCTCGGAGACGTATCGAGTTTCAATTGGTAGGAGAGGAAGGGGGGGTGAGCAAGCAAGCAAGGAAGGAATGAAGGGCGGAGGGAATGGATGAATGAATGTAGCACAATCATGAAAATCCGAATCCACCATTCAGTCTACCAGTCTGCCTCATCTCCCGACTATGACCATTCTACCCTCTTCCATTGAAAAGGGGGGGGGAGGGTTTGGCGGGATCCTTACGGTAGAAGCACAATATAAGCTTGTTTCTCTGACCAGTTGAGAACGCCCTAAAAATAAAAATATAAAAAAAAATAGAGTAAAATACGGCTTATGCGGGGAAGGACAATCCATGGCATTCTGACTGGTCCGGAGAACTCCAGGGCTCGTTTGCAAGAAACTGAGGGCGTCGAAAGGCAGACAAGCTGCTGAGCTGGTAACTTATATAAAGTGTGATAAGGCTTACCAGGGAAACTTTGTCTCTGAGCGGAGCCGCAAAAGGTATGAGTGCCGTAGGAGAAGGGCTCTCTAAGTGGCGTTTTTTATTTTATTTTTTACTCGAGTGCTCTGCTACGTTCCATCTTGCCTCTGTATTCAGAGGCCTATGTGACATCACGCGCGGGGGTTTCTTTTCGGCCAAAAGATGTCTCAAGGGTGCTTGGACGAGTGGGACGACAGAAGCTCCGGTTTCTTTTAAATCCATGGAAACTCACCCTGTTCCCTTCCCACACCCTCTGCTCATCAACTCAATCCAGATCAATCCTCCGAGCTCGAGTTCTACCCATAAGGCCCTCTTTCCTATAACACAAAATCCCTACACTTAACCCAATTGCCTCTCCATAGCTCAAAAAAACCCCGCGACTGGAAACAATCATCACGATGTGTTTTGGCAAGAAAAGCACTACCGGGAATGACCCGCCTGCCAGGGTCAAGAAACCGAAGGTTGCGAAGCCCAAGAAGCCGTCCACCCATGTATGCTTATTCTCAGTTCCCCGAAATATCACGTGAATCTTGCTAATAGGATAACAACAGCACGGGGGTGGTGTCGACGGTGGTGGTGGAGATGGTGGTGTAGGTGCAGGCTGTGGAGGGGGGTGTGGAGGATGCGGAGGATGTGGAGGTTAAACATAATTGGGCGCTGGTGGAAACTTGAGAGCTAAACATAAATACACATGTCGGTCTTGTTTTCTAGTAATGATACCATTCGATCTTTAATAAACACCTTTCTCCAAGGTAGAAAAAAGAAGAAAAGAAGTAGGCTTAGTCGATCAGCGAACCCCTGAAACCCAAACAAGTTACCTCTGTCAGAAGTATTCAATGTGACGGGGAGCGCGAGTATGCCAGGCTATCTTGTGGGAGAAATGTCGAGTGGTCGGTCATCCAGACTCCCTCCCCTGCTATAAGTAGGGAAATAGGCATACGTATTGAAGCGAAGCGAGCATCAAGCAACTCGAACAGTCTCTCTCATTCTACCTATACCTTCAGATCCTGTATATAGTCTTCCGTATCCCTTTCCACGCAACCCCGGCTTCGGCCCCCCAGTTATCGTTCTCTGCCTTCGACAACCTCCAGTAGCACCCGCCGAGTGATTCTGAGTGAAGCTTGTCAACGCTCTTGAGTGCAGTTTGGGCCCTTCGCCGAACCCAGAATCTTTTCCTATCGTATACAGAAACAAGCCCCTGAGTACCGTATCACTAGTTCTAGAAGGCTGCGAGAATCAACGTTACGCAGATCGGCTGGTGTAACATAACTCAGCCTCAAAGTTTAAGCCTACTGAACCTAGCACAGCCCGAGTGTAGGGGTTGTTCCGAATGCCCACCGTAAGACCACACGACAAAGACTGCTATTCAATCCGCCACTTATTGATTCCAGTTCCTCAACTCCTGTGTGCCTTACCACCCCAACCCAACTCTGCGATTATTCACCCCACACGTTGCCTTGGAGACATTAGTTCTTGTGCTCGTACAATTCGCCAAAGCCACAAGGAAAGACCAAATCTAACCGTAAAAAGGAAGAAAACCATGCTACCCACCCCCAAGAGTCATGATACCAGATAGCACAACGACATTTCCGAGTATCTGCCCCTCCGGTGCCGAGAGAATTACCTCGTGTGACAACCGTATTTCTAACGGCGTAGCAAGTATGCCTGTAACACGAAGGAGACATGTATCTAGAAGCCCGAGAGATGCCCGCGCCATTACCAGCATCACAAGAACTCTCGTGAAGACCCCTCAAGGCAAACTCCAGAAGGCTAGGATAGCTGCTCCAATCCAACTTTAAAAGAGCGTGCCCAGTCCTCCATTCCTCCTCCTCACCATCATCATCATTCGCCCTTCGTCTCGCCAGTGAAATAAACCTCTCCAGGGAAAAACGAACCTCCAATATCACAAATACCGGTATACCAGCCATCTTTCCCCCACCACTCCAACCACCAACGACCCAACAATGTGTTTCGGATTCATCAAAATTTGGAGACGTAAGCTAAGGAAACCTTCAGCCAGCACTAGTACAACTAGTACAGAAGAGAAACCAATCCCAACTTGGGTAAGTTCCTTGGATGTGGAACCTGTTTTCAGTGGGGCTTTCCTTTTTTTCTTTTCTTTTTTTCTAATGAGTGACACTATCCCACAGACCTCAACGACCCCAACGACCTCTCGCCCGACTCCGGCACCGGTCTATAAACCGCCCCGAAGCCTTGGGCCGGATGCCTATACGACCGCAGCAGCTGCTATGGATAGCACGCCCGTGGCTAAGAATGAGAAACCTTTGGTAAGCTCATATCTGCGCTTAAATTCCTAACAAGAGATTTTAGGCTAACAATACCTTGAAAGGCGACTGCCGCACCCAGCAAGCCACCCCCATCCTCCAACTACCTGTCGGCGCCAAAGCCCAGCTATGGTTCTGGGGCCAAATCCCACAGATCACCCTCGAACTCTCATTCTAGAGGAACTGCTTCCTCCACATTTGGCGCAGCAAGCTATAGCATTAGCAGCTACAATTATGGCGGCAACTGCGACAGCTCCAGTGGTGGAGGTGGAGGTGGAGGAGGAGGAGGCTGCGGAGGTAGCAGCAGCGGGGGCGGAGGAGGCGGAAGTAGTAGCAGTGGGTGTGGAGGGGGTGGTGGTGGTGGCGGATGCTAAATCTTGTTCCCTTGAAAACAGCTTGACTGATTTCCATCACAATAGCCACATGTGTTTGCTCGTTTCCCAGTCCCAAGGCCGCGTATGCGACTGATTTATAGTGGGGTTTTCACGGGTTTTTGGGCTTCTATGGGTTTCTAGTTCTTTATTCTTTTATTTTTTTCATTTAGAGTTTTCTCGTCCCTAGCTCTATACATCACTCCTTTAGAATTCATGAGATTTCATCCTCCCAATCATAACTGGGTGGATAAGAAAAGCCTACATGTGAAAGAAAAAAAGTTGATACGAGAATTCCTTTCGCACTCTCAAATGTTCCGTTCGATGCTTCACCTAGCTTCCAATCCAGGCACCAGCTCGGGCCAGCAATGCCATCGCCGTTCTTCCTCTTCTCGATACTTGATGTTTCGTTAGTGGAAGGTGTCCCGGAGAGCGTATATATCTCGAGCTCCGAGGAGTCCTCTCTACATCAGGTTCAAAAATAGAGTCTATTTTCCTGTCCTTCACTATCTATCTACCCGGGGAATCGATAAGTCTATCTGCTGCCACTACTTCCCCATGGCTATCGCATATTGGCACAAAAAATACAACCTCCTCCGAGTGATATTGAGTGATTGTATTCACTGCACAACGCCATAGTCTAATCTTCCTTGAGACCAAGAAGGCCCCTCCCAGAGACAAACAAAATGGGAGAAGCCCCACAAGTTCCGACCTTCTCGAATACAGTCCAATTATTCTAGTTTTTAAAGTGTCCCAGACGGCCGCAATCTCCCAGATTTCTTTTGTGCTAGACGGTGAGGTACCTGTATTATCAAGGCCAACGAATGGGACATACCGCATCTTGAATCTATTTAAACATACTTTTATACCTTTCCTATCCGAGTGTTCTGTGATGCTAATTTTCCCATTTCTCGATTTACTTCACCTAACATCTGCCCCGTTCCACAGCTTTTTTTGTCCTTCATAGCTTCCCAAGTTTCTCAAAAGGTACTTCTCACGCAGATCTCATGCTCTTGGCCTTGGCAGCATATGCGGGCTCAGTCGTGTTTACAAACGTTAAGCAATTAAGAGTACGAGAGCCTCGTACAAGTAGACGACATTTCGCGGTTCGGAGGGGCACAGACTATGTCTCACATCACATCACATCACGCCATGACCAGGACTTTTGCCTATTGGCAGTATCAAGAAACCTAAGAAATAGCCATGCCATTGCCCACATCGGAAGAAGACTCTCGTGAAGACCCCCCAAGGCGAGCTCCGAAGCCGGGGAGAAGCTACTCAATTCAGCGTTAAAAGAGCGAGCCCAGTCCTCCATTTCCCCTCATCACCATTTCCCCTTCATCTTGCCAGAGAACTAAACCTCTCCAGGAAAAAAAACGAACCTTCAACACCACAAATATCCCAACCATCTTTCTCCGACCACTCCAACCACCAACGATCCAACAATGTGTTTCGGGTCCACAAAACCCAGGAGCCGTAAGCTCAAGAAACCCTCAGTCCGTGTAGCAGAGAAACCAATCTCAGCTTGGGTAAGTCCCCCGAATGTGGACAGGTTTTCAGTCGGGCTTTCCTTTTGTCTAATGAGCGACACTCTCCCGCAGACCTCAACGACCTCTCGCCCGGCTCCGGTACCGGCTTATTACCCCCCGCTCCCAAGCCTTGGGCTGGACTTCGATTCGGGCGGAGGTAGTGCGGACAACACGCCCGTGGCCAAGAAACCTGTGGTAAGCTCATATCTGCGCTTAAATCACAAACATGAGATTTTTAGCTAACAATACCTTGAAAAGGCGACTACCACACTTAGCAAGCCAACTCCACCCACTAACTACCTGTCAGCGCCAAAGTCCAGCTATAGTTCTAAGACTAAATCACCCTCGCACTCTTATTCTAGAGCAACTGCTTCCTCCGCATATGGCTATGGAAGCTATGGCATTGGCAGCAGCTGCGGCGGGTCCAGTGGTGGAGGAGGCTGCGGTGGGGGGGGTGGGGGTGGAGGAAGTGGAGGAGGCTGTGGTGGTGGGGGTGGGGGGGGCTGTGGTGGTGGGGATGGGGGGGGGGGCTGCGGTGGGGGAGGCTGTGGTGGGGGAGGCTGCGGCGGAGGCTGTGGCGGTGGATAATAAATCTTGCCCCCTGGATAACGGTTTGACTGGTTTCCATCACGACAATCATGTTTGTGTTTGCTCCTTTCTTAAGCTCAAGGCCTCGTATGCGGCTGATTGCTGGTGGGTTTTTCGCGGGTTTTTGGGTTTGTATGAGCTTCTGTTTGTTTGTTTTTGTTTGTTTTTGTTTTTTTTAGGTGTTTTCAGGTGTTTCTCTTTTTTAGCTCTATACAGTACATCGCCCCTTTAGCATGCATAGTATTCCATCCCCTCAATCATAATTGGGTGGCTAAGAAAGGCTTGCATATAGAGAAAAAAAGTTGACACAAGACTTTTTTTTTGTGCCCTCAAATGCTTCATTCGAAGCTCTAGTTCTCCCAATTCAGGCCCCAGCTAAGGGGCCTACCATATTATCGTTGTTCTGGTTCTCCTTGCCTCTTCTTTCGACACCCGCTTGGTGTTTCGTCAGTGGAAGGTGTCCCGGAAGGCTTATGGATCGCGAGCTCCAAGGAGCCCTCGCTACATCGGGTTCACGAACAGCTAGGCTATTTTCCTGTCATTCACTATCTATCCACCCGAACAATCTATATACGCCTATCCACTGCCATTGCCTCCCCTATGAGACTATCCCCTATCAGCACAAAAAAGACAATCGCCTCCGAGTGATATTTAGTGATTGCATCTACAACCCAACCCCACAAATCCGCATCAAGGTCAAGAAAGGACGCCAACAGGTGATCATTTCAAAAGATCGAGAAAGGGATTCTCCGAAAAAATTCCTTCCTTCCTTAGCTCCCTCCGCTAGAACGGATTCTCCAGTACAGCCACTCATGTCCCATAATGACCCAATTTCCCCGCTTTTAAGCCTTTCATACTAACTGTACTGACCGCGGGGTTCCCAGAAATCGAAGATGGGTGAAGATGGCACTAAAAACTGCACAGCGCTATGATATGCTCCTCCTCCCACCCCCCCCCCCACTTTTTTTCTATCCCAACGATCAAGGTGATCGTAGGCGAGGTGCATAAGCATGCATAAAAATAAAAATAAAGGTTCTGCAACCCAAGTCTAACTTATCCTTAGTTCGAGCCCGCCGGCCAGTAACCTTTCTCTCAACGTTCCCACCCGCCAGAGCTGTGGGATAGAGTTCTAATAAAGCGGGACAGGGCCCAACTAGAAAGAAGGACCTGCTAGGTTCGCTGTGGGAATGATTAGTAAAAAATATAAAAAAAATATAAGTACAATACGAGTACAGTAGCGTTTTTGGCACTCTAGAATACCGACTGTATGATACAAGTCCCTATTTTCCTTCTCCCCCTTCACTCTCTCACCTCCCAAATATCACAATGTGAGATGGACCACCCGATCCGGGTATCATACTCGAGTAGTGTACAGTACTCCCCCCTATGGCTATATAGACTACCCGCTTAGAAAACTCTCAGCCTTTTCAAACCTCAACTAGTCCAAAATGCGCTATCAACTTTTCAAAAAAAAAAGTCCATCGCACGATATATATATAAGGCACTGGAGGAGAAGGATGAGAAATTAAATCTAAAATCCAAGCCATTATCATGTTTGTTTTCTTCTTGTTCTTCAAACCCCGCCTTGATTTCTTCTCCCCAGCATCTTTTCAAAATCAATATCCTGTATGTGCGTTCTCTTTCCACAACACCACGTACAGTACCCGAGTACCAGTGCAAGCTAAAACACTTCACCTCTCCCAAACGCCAGGTTCCTCCTTTCGTGGAACCGGTAAGTTAGAATTGGTAAATATACGGTACACCTTATATACACAACCGTCGATAAACTCCCCCCCAGCTCCACCAACCCTACAGGTCGGTAATAACCACACCATACCATCACACAGCACACATTACATTACCGGTACACGAGAAAAAAGGACCCAGTCGTAAGTTAAGCAAAAGCGGAAAAAAAAACGAGAACCATCAAACCCAGTCAGTCGAGTCAGTCAGTCAGTGCGAAGTGTTCAAGGCTTTTGAAGGAAGGAAGGGAATGAAGGGGGGGTGGTGAAGGGGAAAAATATTTTCACTTCACACATTTAGAACCCCGGTTTTTCTCTCTCTCTCTGGGAATTTTTGCAACAGACAACCACGGGATATCCCGCGATACGCACACTGTGCTACGGTACAGGTCTTCTTTCTACTCGTACGGTACAGTATCATACCGTATCAACCAACGCCCTGCCCACCCGTCCGTCGCAGAACTCGCACTACCGCTAGAAACTATGATAGAACTGCGACTTTCGACAAGCAAGTCACATTAATTATTTACCGTACGGTACCCAGGTGACAACTTGATCGCTGCATACCGGTAATCCCCTCCCCTCCCCACCCCTTCCAAGAAAGAAAGAAAGAAAGAAAGAAAAAAGAAAAGAAAAAATCCCCAATATCGCTATGTGCATGCTTATGTTATGCAGGTTTTGGGAGATGGGCAAGACTAGTTAGCTACTGTACTCGTACTTGTACTCGAGTAGTAGGCAGTAGGCAGTAGGTAGGCAGGTGAGCGAATATGGCATACTGGTTACTGTACTCGTACATACAAGATTTTTTCTTCTCGGGAAACAAAGAACACTTGGGAGTGTCCTACCGAGCTTAATCTTATGGTAGCAGGCCTATCCATTCTAATATTATACCTCCCTTCCCTTCGTTCCTCCCCCTCTACTTTCTTTCTTTCGGGTGCTGGCGGAATGCAGAAGGTGAGAACAGAGCAAGTAGTTTAAGGAGCGGCAAGGCAACAGAGGAGGAGGAGGAGTGAGTGAGAAGGAAAAAGAAAAGAAAAATACAAAGAATCACGGTCTCTGATCCGGTTGATTGGGATCATATTGAAGCTTAAAAAGCATGCCTGTAATTATTACTCCCAGGCAAGAAGCACCCGAAAGCAGGGATCAAAGAAATATACGGTAAAATAGTCTACCTGTGCAATGTCTGAGCGCCCAGACAAAATATGCCCACACCCCCCCTTGTCCTCGGGTACTTCTTGCCAGGGACGAGTACGGTGTGTACTAGTACAAGGCGGAGGTCGCCTCGTAAGTACTCTGCGAGAGGTAAAAGCGAAAAGACAGAGAGGGGAGGAGAGAGGGAAAGCACAGTATGCACTACCGGTACACCATATGTACCGCACCAGAAGAACCTCCGACATCCCAACTCAATCAATCAATCAATCAATCAATCCATACACGTCCTCACATAAGGTTAAACTAGAAAAAATAAGTACTCATCGTACAGTACTTACTTAACCAATGCGGTGTGGCAAAGGGTGGAAAGCACCACCCACCCGCAAGCAACAACGGTACGGTGCAGTATGATACCGGTATCATACTAAACCAATATCAAACAAATTATCATCGAAAAAAAAAAGCCAGGTGCAAAAAAAAAAAAGAAAAGGACAGAGAGAGGGGGCGGCGGGATGGACGCCAGTTTGAATGTAAATGAGCAAGCTAGTTAAAGGTCGCCGACCGTATCATACGGTACTGAATTCAGCCAATACGGACTCACCACCACGAATCACTCGAAGGAGGGCAAAGCGAAGTGTTGAATTTTTGCCGCCCGCCGGCACGAAGAGGAGAGGGAGGGAGGGAAGGAATGGGAAAGGCGAGATGGGAAAGAGAAAGGGAACCTGTGTGGTACATATATACAGCACGCAATAATACCAACAAAATTGGTACCATCGTAACGCCAAACCATTTCATCCTCAGCCAGCCAGCCAGTCAGCCAGTCAGCCCTTTTTAAAGCCTCTTTTTTTTTCCATTTCGTCCAAGTCACGTATGATGGTTCGCCAAGCTGGAGAAAGCGGCATTTCCCCTTTCTAGGGGGAGGAAGGGGGAGAAGGAAAGGGAAAAGCGATCTTGTTGCGAATAAGTTATCGGTACATCAGAGAAGAAGAAGAAAAGAAGGAAGGAACAGAGCAACCAGTCACCCTATCGATTCAGCCACATGTTTCTCTCATCTTTCTCTTTTCTTTTCTTTTTTTCGTGGGGGCCTTGGTTTTGACTTGGTTAGTACTCGTACAGTATTTTTCCCCTCCTCTTCTTCCCCTTCTCGTTGTTCTTGTTCTCGCCAGGGTACTTGGGGATGATACAGTACGAGTAATATTATGACACAATGCCGGACCGCACAGTCACCTGCTTTTGCACCCCCCCCCCATGCGGTTGAGTTTTGTGCGGCATGATTTTTTATTCCCTTGTAACTTAAACTGGATTGTGCCAAAGGAAATTGGAACATCACATGTAAGGTTTCCCGGTCCGCATTAGTATGGAGATTAGGGAAGGGAAGGGAAGGGATGAATGATGTGTGCTGTAAAGCACGATACCGGAGCAGCCCTCGAGTGCTTGTATCTGGGGTAAACGTTTTTTTTCTTGGTTCGAGGTGGGAGAGGTGTGCTGTAAACGTGGGGGTGTATGGTTACCCTAACACTGTGAATGCAGATCCAGGTTTCCTGTGAAGGGCGTTACACGCAGAGGCGGAGGAGGGGGGGTGCAAGGTCTGATCCAATAGAAGAATGTGGCACAGGCATATACTGCGACATCCTATCATCGAAGCACAGTAGCATTTAAACTCAAATATTGAATTTAAATATCGAAAATGCTTGTACCAGTAGCGTGGTCGCAGGATAGAGCGAAAGCTACAACTTCATACCACACTGGCATTCATGTGCATACAGCACTCGGTACCGGGCGATTTCCTAGGCATTGAAAATGGGGGGAAAGCAACGGATCCAGTTCTAGCACAACCCATGCCTCCGCAAGCACCTGATCATGTGGAAATAGCCGTAACCTACGCCTCAGTGAGGTAACTCATGATCCGATTACTTTAAAAACGGCTAAGCACAGTGCTGTCACTTCCATCCATGGGCAATGAAGCATCTGTTGGTTTGGAGATAGGAGACTTTAGGCTTGGTTGACTGGATGCGATACCGATAATGGTAATCATCACAGCCGCGTTGGAGGAGGGTCCCCTCCAGAAATAAAAAAAGCCTGCCTCTCCGGACTCGGGACTCAAGAGCGCCTTCTGAATGGTTACCTACCACTGCTCCTACAGTAGCACGATGCACTGAGGTTTGAGTGAATGATACTCTCATAGGACCCCGACCCGTAAGCTGCTGACAGGTATCGATGAGAGAACCCCCACCCCGCCCCAAAAAACCTAAAATGCCCAAGCCAAGCCGTCCACAGGTTGCCATAGCTCCCGGGAGGCTACCGGTATGATAATCTACCGCATGGCTGCTTGGAGGTGTGTTCCTCGCAGGGATTTCCTCTCCCCCAATTGCTCCGCCTTGAGGAAGGTTCCCGAAAAACCAACTCAGAGGGTTGGTTGGTCGGTCGGTCGACATAGGTACGAGGAGGAATCCGGAAACTACTTCTAGAGGGATATTTGACATCATGCTCGAATAAATACCAGACGGCACTCACACCGCCGCACTCGTTTCCTACATTATGCTTAAATATGATTCGCACTTTGGGAGAAGTTACCTTACATACTGTATGGGTGCACTCGTATCTTTCCCGCAGCCCCTTATGGAGCAACATCACACAGCACAGTTAGGTGCTCACAAATTTGACCGCACACGGCACTTCCCACCAGCGGACGGTAACTCGGATGTGACGAGTATCGTACCGGTGCGGCACACGCCTGCATTTCTTTTTGACATCAGGTTTGCCGGGTGAGTACGATACGATACTCGAGTAAAATGCGGTTGCTTCCTCGGTCGCCGTTTTCTTGTGGCTTGACCAATCAAGTTGCGAGCATACCAGGTAGGTTGTTGGCCAATTAGATTCAGGGACAATATCAGTTTCGCTGCACTTTGTGTGCGGCATAAGTGACTGAGGCACACAGGCAGGAGGTCGTGGGCAAGAAAACACCGGTGCGGGAGAGCGGTCAAGGTCGACCGAGTTAGGTCTTTTTATAACATTAGTTGAAAAGATCGCTTCAGGGAATTTAAAATACGGTATTGAAGGGGAAATAAACGAGAATCAGTCCAGACGGCTGCATTAGAATTGAGGTCGGATGCTGGCCCGATACTGTAGCGATATTGTGTTTCCTTTTTTGTTGTTCTGCTTCTCTATCCTCTTTCTCCCAACCCATTTTTGGTGGTTGCGAGTCAGTGTTATTTCTTGTATTTGTGCCAACTATGTCGTTCGACCTGTCCGGATCATGAAATAGTGGGTCTGCAGCAGGGAGGAAGGGCCCACTTTCCAAAATCTACTCCTAGATCGAGGAAGGAGGGGAGCCGGAAGACAATGCCCCACTTCCCGTTCTTGTTAATTTACGTCGAATACCCGGCAATCATAACCCAACGGCCTGCCGGTGGCTACCGTACTTTGGCTGTTGTGAACCCCCACAGAGAAAGGAAGAAATCTCAACACCACCTACCCCAGAACTTTCCATGTACCGGTACAAGTACCAGTACGGTACGGTAGTAAAAAAAAGCCCTTTTGATTCGTTCTCTCAAGCAGGCCTTTAATCTCCGAATTCGGAGGCAAAAGTTCTCGAGAAGGGTTAGTATTTTCCTGACACGGTATAGCCTGAGCTCCGTAGATGTGTTAGATCTTATTAACTTATTTTCGCATTCCGTTAACTTGCCAAGCTAAGCCCATCATGGGCCAAGGACGCCATTTCCACTGATAACCCACTCGCCAATCGCAATAGATTTGCGCCCGCTCGCTGAGGAAACACTAGTCCAGATTCAAAAATTAGACCCCGGAAGTCCGGTCTTGGAGCAGCAGGAAGCACCCGAAAACGGGGGTCGTGAGTTCGTCCAGGTGCTCAGAAACGCACAGATTTTGTGCCAGACTTTGAAGATCCCTGTTGGCGGGTACGACTTGTGCTCGTATCATACAGGGACGAGCAAATCGCAGAGGGAAAGAATGAAAGGCGTGTTTGAGGGGCAAAGGCCTCGCTACGTGGGCGAATTAGGGCTGTTTGGTGCCTTCCGAGTACCAAGATCCAGTCCCCTGCCAGTTCTGGGACCGAGCGATAAATCCACACCCAAAAAGCGCAAGTACAGTCAGCAACCCGGGCCCGTAAAGGCTGGGAATGGCATTCACGGGTAGCCAATGGATGCTGTATTCCAAATCCAGCTCGAATTTTAGAATTTACTAAGTCCAGCAAAATAATCGGGTAAATCAGGCAATCCCACCGCTCCGGGAACCTAATGCTCGATGAGGATGCCGTTGGCTGGGCGATGCGTTGTCATGACCCCGGCCAGGATCCCCTCCCAGCAGAAAGTGTGCATTTTCGGGAATTGAGTGAGGGGAGGGGAGTCCTCACAAGGCCTGCCAGGTATCTGTGCATGTGAGAATGGAAGAGCAGCCGAGGCCCCCCCTCCCCTTCCACCACTCGAGTCTGCCAGTATCAGCCTGTGGATTCTCAACCACCGTTTGGGGGAGGGTGATGATTGGTGATGAGGAAGAAGTCCTTGCCTGCCGAAGTTGATCCATGGAAACGGTTACATGCAAGCAAGCGTTGCCGGCGGAATTTTAAATCCGCAATGGCAATCAGAGCAAACTTTGAAATTTTCAGAAGCTTGGTGGGGTCAATACTCGAGCCTCCCGTCGGCTTGAAGGGCTATCGTGGTGGGTATGGCCCGCGTACCCCGAGATATGGTTTCGCACGAGACAAGAATCATTTTGCAGGTTAACCCAAATCAACTCTTCACTAAATTTCTCGTGAGCACTTGTACTAGTACTAGTACAGCAGCACCACAGTAAGATCATGGTATCGTCGAGTATCGACGAAAGCACCGGAAGTCGCCGTCCGAGGTCCTCAAGATTTGTTGCTCAAAGAAAGATAGTGAGGCTTTTCCGTACGGCCTAACCAAATACTGTATTCGCCTTTGAGATCGGTAAGTGCGGAAAACCAAATATTACAGAATGCGGAGAAACCTCAACCCATGGTTTTTTTTAGTGTCGTTCGCAAGGCCTTCGCCATGGCTGCTCGAAGGAAAGGGTCTGCAAAGTCTCGTCACAATGGGAGATGCCTGATGTTTCAAACCCCGAGAAGTGCCTTAGAAATCTCTTGGAAGCCAATACGGTACCGTTATCTCTGTCAACCCTGTAATCTCCGGATTCCGGGCCAAAGGCTCCTGAGAAGGATCAGCATTCTCCTGACACAGTATAAAATGAGTGCTCAGGGCGTGCTGGATCTCATTAACTGGCATTCGCGATTCCACTAACCTGTCAAACTAAACCTATCCCGAAGTTCATAGAGATGGTGAGTTTCAAAAGGTTCTATTGTACCGCACTGTACTTGAGGAGGGAGAGGCGGATCTGCCTCTATCTGTGCACTGAGAGCAGATGGAAAGCTCGGACTAGCGACGATACCGGCAGCTTGCTCGTAACGCCCCCCCCCCCAGGTCACGGCATTTTACTACCGGCACCCTAGGAACGCTGGTGTAGCATGCTCCAAATCATCCTACATAATATTATATAATACTATATGCGATAAGACTGCTTCGCATATACGACATGGATTCAGTATCACCCGTCATACACCAACACTCACCGCATGCGTGCGGTATGTACAGTATCATTATCCGAAATCTATTAGGTTGTAAAATGAACCCCCAGTCGGGCAAAGATACAGTTGTCCGGGCCAAAATAACTCCCCCTTCTTACGGTATTCGTGCCGCAAGGAGCAAGTGAGTGGTTGTGCCCAGACATCGTCACCTCATTCCGCCCCCATCATTTGAACTTAAGCTTTGCCCGCTTTGGCCTCTGGCGGAAAAATAATAATATCAAAGTGCAAGACCTCGCCGTATGCCATCAATCCCCCGAGGAGACTACTGTCTATTCCGCATGCGGTAGATGACTGAAAAAAAGGTCTTGAACTGTCGACAATTGGGGGCGTCGCAAAATCTGGAGCCTAGTCCTACTCCAGTACCGTACTAGTACGGTACAAGTACCTGCGTATCAAGAGAAAAAGAAAAGAAGAAAAACCACAACTCAGGCTTTTGATAGTCCGCTAGCCTGCCGCCGGACTCATGCTCTTTTGAAACATAAGTACTGCAATATTCATTTTTCCTTGAAGGGGTCAATTCCTCGCTCGCTGCGCGGGTATTCAGGTACCAATAATAAAAGAAATGGGATCTAAGACATTTGGTGGATAGATGCATATGCCAAATCCCACCAAACTGGAATGCTACTGTAGTTCAAAGGGTCGAACCGCCCCTTCATACCACTACAGGTACATGCATAAGGGGTTATTTCTATATTAGGTTTAAGACTTGATATTCTTTCTTAGAGACAACAACCGTTCCAGGAGGAAGTTTGTTGGGAATGACTCAAGAGCATGTATTGAGACTTGGAAAAGACATCAACAGCGTGAGACTGAAGGAATCCGGATTGCCGGATACTGGGCATGAAGAGCGGAGAATGCAAAGTGTGTGATGGCCCATGAGAGAGAGAGGGGGGGGACCAATGTGTGTCCGCGCTTCTCCGTTCTTGGGACAGGCTTCAGACGGGTAGTGGCTAGTGATGCTATTGTCTACATACATTCTTCCCTGGATCCTCCGAGTTGTCCGGATGCCCGCCGAGAGAGAAAGGAGGATGGACTCCTAAACTCCGGAGTCATTCCAATGCACAATGCAGTCCTGTTATCTCCGGTCTGTTGCTGGACGAATGCTAGATGACAAAACGACACAGAGAGTCTATAAAGTAGCTATGATAAACCCGACGCAATCGGAAGATATTATACTTCCGTAAGAAGGCAATAGACCCACAAAATTCAACCTCCGAGACCCTTTGTCCTCCTCCTGAGTCCATGGTATCATACTTTTATCCTCCCACATATATCTACTTGTATATACATATCTATATATAGACACGGTAAGCCTCTAATAAACCGTTTTCTTCCCCGGCTCCTCCTCCTTTATACGGTATTTGACGGGCACAGCTTACCCAGATCTACAATGTATTTTACCAAGGGATAGAGATTCTGAAATTCAAAGGCATGTCAAAGATTACTATTGTAGAAAGAAACGCTCCATTCGGGAGGCAGCCGTTTTATCCCTCCAAACAAAAATGGTGGTTTATCCCGGAGGAACGGGTTGACATGTGTGTTGTGTGGTGATGTGTCGTTTTCGGCCGCTGCATCATTTATCCGATCGGGCGGTGCGCATTACCGAGGCACTTTTTCCAATGCAGAGCCAACCCTTGTTTCTCTTCCTTGGTTACTGGACTTGTACCAGCACGTCCGGGGATTCTCAAGGCCTGACCGTTACAAGTGTCAGGGGTGATGTTTGTGATCAGTTAATCTAGGTTAACCAGCAAAAAAAAACAATCCTTGTCGGGTGCGAAAACATCTTCCCCCCTGGCACTCGTGCGACCCTCATATTAAATAAAACACGAATTTGGTATGATAATTGCTCAAACAAGCAAGAAGCTTGGATACCTCCTGAATCCCTGGGTGTCCGATCACCCACGTTCACACCCCCCGGTTGACCTCAACACACAAAATGGCCAAAGCATTCGGCACTCTTTGAAGAAACACATTACTCCATTCTGTGACTTACCGGTATTCTGAGCTACGCTGATAATTGGATAAGTTCTCCCTTCTCTTGCCCCCCTCGCCTCACTGAAACCTTCTTCACACTCCCCACAAAAAGAATTGGAGGTCGGAGCGGTAGTTTTCGCGAACGAACATTGGTGTGCCGAGTCATTACCAAGATCTGGTGAATGCTAAGCGAGGGATTCCCTTGCCATCCTATCCTATTCATTTTTACTCGTATGGATATATATCTGGTGCCCTTGGACATTTTGCGTCGTGGTTTTACTTCTAATGGTGAAGAGCATATCGCTATTATTCGGCTAGGAACCTCTAGCTGCGAGACCGGTACATATGAGAAGAGCTACTGCTCATACGGAACCTAGCTAGGTGTCACACTGGAGCATTAATTGCAAGACTGAGCCGAGTGATCGACTTGCTGACCTGGGCTGGGGTTCCACACGGCGATCTCTCTTGCTCCTGTTCTTTTTTTTTCTCTCTCTTCGCACACGCTGCACAGTCATTTACCGTAGGTTTCGGGTGACTCTTTGAAGGTCTTCGCTGAGCGGGCAAGCAACATCTCGGAACCACCTAGGTACAACACACTTCTAAGATTGGGTGGGTTCATCGAGAAATAGCATCGAGGGTGAAAATCGGCGCTATCGTGCTATGGTGGCCATTAGGTGCAAATTATATTTATGGGGGGGGGGGGTTGGAATGATAGATGTAGCGGCGCCTGCGCTCATTTAAGGACCTATTGTTCATGTTTCTTTTCCTCTTTGCAAGAGGGGGGCGAATCGCTGATGAAAGCTCGCGCGCGCGCGCCTCTTTTAACCGCGACACCCCTCCATGACTGGCGCTGTGCCTCAAATGGCTAGTAAAACTGCAAGTTCTGTAAAATTGCCCCAAAAGCTCATCCCTTTCGCAGCCGATGGGGGGCGTGGGGAAGCCGGACACTTCCCTCAGCGTCAATATGGCGAGAAGGGTGCAGTGTCGATGCAGTGATGGGTGTTCTACATACAACAAGCATATATGTGAAGTTCAAAGGATTCTCTTGAAAAAAGAAAGGAAAGAGTGGGAAATGGCAACCACAAATCTGGGGCTTTCATCAATCTTGCTGTTGTCCACTGAAGAGCTGGCTTGGCTTGGCTTATGATTCGGGCCTCTTTTTTCTGCAACTGTGCAAGCGCACCTCCCTTCCCTTGTGCTGACCACAGTCCACAGTGACCCGTCCTCTTTTCGCCCGGCTACCGTTCAAGCACACCGTAACCGTACCAAAATAGAGCTTTCCCAGAGCCCTATTCGGCTTGTTTAAAGGAACTCTTTAAGCTTAGCACGGTCCAGGGGCTTCTCCATTTTCAGCGAGATCTGGGAAAAAATGGGTCTGTTCTCAGAGATCTCAGGAACTCTGGTCCCAATGAAAGAAAAAGGTTGATATCCATCTAATTACAACTCTCGTGGCTATGCTCCAAAGGAATGCTGTTTCTATCTTGGCCAACATTTTTTTTTAATTTTTCTTTTGGCAACCAAATTGGGAATTGGGAGCCCAGAGAGACTCTGCCAGTACGGTATCATACTGTGGGTTGCCCTTTTCTCCCTCCTCTCCTCCTTTCTCGCTCCTCTGTCCAATCAAAAGGCGCCCCCCACTAGTTTGCATCCTTGATGAACAGCCGAGTATTTTTGCGGTTGTCGGACTAGCCTTATTTTCTCTACATGGCTGCCCCGGCTGTCCGCTGGCTGTCTGTCCTTCCCTTACCTTCATGCTGTTCGCTCTCTTTTCTATCTTTTGCGTGTCCGTTTCATGTATGATATGTGCACCTATGGCAAAAGCACGGTGTTACGGTGAGAGAGAGAGAAAAAAAGAGAGGATTGCACTACGGTACTGGGGTTTGGCCTTCCTTTCTCTCGGAGCCTGGAGCATAAAAATTGCTGCATCTCCCCACGCAACTTCCCATTGTAATCGAGTACCGGCACCCTTCTCGTAGCAACCTCTCTAGCTTTGTATGTTATGTCTGTATTTTTCTGGCTAACTGGTCTAAGAGCAACCCACTACGAGTACTCTCCCTTCTCCCTAACCCTCCCCGCCTTCCCCCTCTTGTCCCTGCCAGCATCGCGTCTGCTTAAGGCGCACTACTAGTACACCTCATATCTACCGTAACCCTCCCCCATCCCCCATCCGTCCACCGCTACTTCTCCCGTATCTTCCCCTTCTCGCGGAGCGTAAGCTAGTCTGTTCTCGCCTCTGAAAACCAACAGACACTTCTGCGTTGTCGATTGACTGAGGCGAGAATTGGATACGTTTATCGGGACTTTTTTTTACTATTTTTCTTTTTTAAATTCCTATTCGCTTCCAGCCCTGGTCGCACGATCCCTCGCCGCCGCTGTGAACTCGTTTTCTGGGAGAGAGATTGCAGTCGCTAAGCGACGCTTGCCCAAGGCTGCCCCATAATAAATAACCTTTGGCGGTTCCAGTTCCCATCGGGAAGGATAGGGAGACCAGAAAACTGAGAAAGAAGGCCTGCTAAAAGAGAGAGAGGGAGGGAGGAAAAAAGAAAAAAGGAAAAGGAAAAAAGAAAAAAGAAAGGAAGAAAAAGAAAAGAAAAAAAGAACCCAGCAGGCCATCCTTTCTACCACTTGATAGACTACGGTATCCTGCTTGTCTGCTGGTCGTTGGACTTGCTTGCTCTCTCTTACACCTCGTCACCCACTCAGCAGTTATTGGGCCCAACAACCGCACTCCCTACCACGTTGTGTCTCGTCTTACTTCACCCGTCAATTTGTGTTGCACCTGGTCTTAACCTCTTCCTCCCCCCCCTTCTTCTACCCTCCCCAACCCGCCAGCCGAGTTCGTTTTCCCAGTTCGTCTCACACGGTCTCCGACTCCAGGACCAACCGCCACTTCGACGGCCTGATCTTCTCTCCTTCTACACCACAACCTCCCCCCCACAGTCCTTCGCTTCACAGTTCGAACCCCAATACAACAACAACTCGGTAATCGGTGCTACGGATTTTTGCAACAATGTCCAGTGGAACTCCTCCCGATGGCTCGGGCGGTGGAGATAAGTCCATACGCAGGCGTTTCACATCTCAGTTCAAGAGGGTTCTGAGCATTAGGTCGGGCAAATCAAGGCATTCGATCGCTTCGGATACTGCTGGCGAACCATCTGCCCCGACTACACCTTTGTTGCCGACGGCTGCTGCCCCCGCAATTGAGTGAGTTCACGCCCTGTTATTTGGCTTTGAGGTCTTCATGGCCAAATTTTCTGGTATTCGCAATTAACGTTACGAAAAAGCAGGTCCGCGTCGAGTTCTGTCGCACAACCGAAACCCGAGTCAAAGGCCCGAGAGAAGGAGGAGCAGGAAAGGGTTGGGACTCGGGCTAAACCCGCTCCTCGTCAACCTAGGACCATGGCCATCCCACCACCATCGCCTGCCATGACTGCTGCCGAGCGTGCTCATGCCCTTTTCAAGAAGCACGGTTTGGAGATTTCTACATCTGATTGGCCATTGTCAACTGCCCCCCCTGGTGATCGTGTTCAAAAGGATATTCGTATGAGGGTTCATCGCACTTGCCATAAGTGCGCGGCCTCTTTCGGACCCAACAAGGTCTGCAATTCGTGCAATCACAAGAGGTGCAAGAAGTGCCCGAGGCACCCGTATGTTTGCACTTTTGCCGTTGTTTGGAACGATATTGGTGAGGACGGTTGCTGACTCGACTGGGGAAAATAGTGTCAAGAAGTCTAAGGACAAGGGCAAGGGCAAGGAGAAAGTTGGTGAGAAGCCGGGCGAGAAGTCTAAGGATAAGGGCAAGGGCAAGGAGAAGGTTGGTGAGAAGTCTGGTCAGAAGGTTGGACGGAAGAAGAAGAAGCCTGCCTACGGTGTCACTCTCACGCTCCCTAGTCGTACCGGTGGACAGGATCTCGTTCGTAAAGCTCCACGCCAGAGGGTTCACCGTACATGCCATCGTTGTCAGACCGACTTTGCTGGGGAGAAGATATGCAAGAAGTGCAGTCACACAAGATGCAAGAATTGTCCACGCGAACCGTTAGTGACCCTAAGTAATCTTGGATATCTATTGAATGTTCGGACTAAAAATATATATTGTTTTGGAAATGACAGATTCAAGAAGAACAAGCCGCCCGGATACTATGATGGGCTGGATCCCGACGATAGTGAGGAGGATAAGCGACTTCCTGCCCGTCCCCGTCGTACTTATAAGAGGCCCCGCCGCAGAGTTCACTGGATTTGTACGAAGTGTTCTACGACCTTTATAGAGAAGACAAAGATATGTGAAGGGTGTGGCAGTAATAGAGATGACACGGGCTTGAGGGATCCGTAAGCTTTTTTATATCTATCATAGGTGTCGTAGTATGCTAACTGTTTTTGCAAATAGTCCCAAAAAGCAGCCTTACAAACCTACAGAGGAAGATATCCAGAGGCTGGATGACCGTCTTAAGCAGACGTCTCTTTCGGCCGCCTAATTCTCCCTATGTCCTTTCATGATGGCTCCTCCTAGGGAGTTTACAACCTTATTACGACTTTCTTTTTTCCTCTCCCTTCGCTTTTTCAACATTCTACTTGGGTCAATCGCCTATTACCAGTCGCGTGTTTAGTGTATATTTTATGGGTTCGCTTGGTACGGGCTAGTGGGTCCTCTACGTGTCGATATATTACACTATCCTGTCGAGTTTTCTCATAAGAGGTTCATGACGAGCAGTTATGATTGCATTTCGTGTGGATGGCGGGCACTTGGCCTGACATGACCAAAACGGGCATTCTGGAGTTTGCTTTCAGTATTCTTTTAGTTGATACCTTGCTGTTTCATTATACCCCAATTCCCCCTTGTTTGAGCGTTGTGCGCATTCTGGAACGGCGATGCTTCCTCGCACATAAATTAGTGTTTTTGTTATTTGATCTCTCAATACCAACCATCGTTTTATCGCTAAACCTATGCTTCGGGACCTCCATCATGGTGAATGGAATTGTCGAGAGCGAAGGAGGGAAGGGAACTTGGACCTGGTGGGCTCGATGCTGTCTATCCTGAGCTCTTTGCAGATGTCTCTTTAGCTTCCCGCACTTGTTCCTCATTCAGTATCTCATCTCGGTTGCATTGCTGCATTGATGGATTGCCATGGCTACTCATGATGATGCGGAATGTGAAGATCAGCTCTCCCTTTTCCCTTTTATGCAAATCTTGTGAATAACCCTACACAACACAGGCCGAACCCCATCTCCATCTCTGTTTATATAGGCTTAACTTGTCCTTTTCTGGCGTCTTAAATGGAACTCTTTCTTGTTTCAATAGCAGTTAAGAAAGTGGCAATTACTCCGCGCACACTCCGCGAAGTTTTAGTTTGATTGCACGTATATATTCTTCTCATGATATCCTTATATATATATATATATATATATTTGCTTCCCCTTCATCCATTTTAAATCCACAAATCTATTCATAGAGTACAGGAAAGTCTGCGGTGAGAATCTTTAAAGCACGAGAGCCTATATAGAAAAAATGCGATATGGAATAAAACAAATAAAACATGAAAACAATTAGCCGTGACCAAAATTGGCACATATGATGTATAATACGACCTTAGCTTAAGGTACCAAATTAGACTTTCATCCTAAGGGGAAGAAGAAGGGGCGGAAACTTTTCGACCTAGTTCTAGTGGCCCTTGGCAGGGGAAAACGGGACCACCATTCGGAGCTATGATAATTATTATATCTATTCATCTATAGTTATCCATGGTGTACTTTCCCTGCCGATAGGAGAAAGGAAAGGAGTATCATAATTATCATGAAATGAAAATAAAATGAGAATGGGCAAAAAAAGAGGCTGAAAGTTACATATTTTAGTGTGTGTGTGTGTGTGTGTGTGCTTCTTGTCATCCGTGCCATTTTTTTTCTTTCTTTCTTTTCTTCCCACCCCACACTTTACTCGTGCTTCTCAGCCAAGAATTGCCTTCCCCATTTGTCGTAGCAAGGTTTGAGAGTTCTTTTCCACCAAAATGGTAAAGTGCGTGTCAGTAGTGCATGACTAGTGGGGCTCGAACTACTCATTATAGCGGATTACAGGAATGGGTACACTAGTGGAATATACTAAGATAGGCATTGAATTTATTGTCTCCTCCTCAAGCCCGGACTTGCAATAGATTGAGGTGAAAATTCAAACAAAAGCTGCCAATAAACCCTGCCTCATGAGCAATTTCCAGAAAGGTCATCGGCCCGTTTTTGACATCCTGCAAAGCAAGGGCAAGAATAGCTGCTTTAGTTGACTTCGAAAGGATCTTGCCAGAAGGCATCACAAACGGGGGTTTGGCGAAAGTGAACGTTCCAGCATGTCGACATAATCTTGATCTTCCGGATACTACTTGTTGCGCTAGTCATGCACTACTTTCATACTATGCCTTTCTGGTGGTAAAAAACTCTCAAACCTTGCTACGACAAATGGGGAAGGCAATTCTTGGCTGAGAAGCACGAGTACATTGCCACACAACACATCTCCCCAACTGCGCTATGATTGGCTGGGGATTAACCTCACTCACTAATATTATTTTTAAGTTATCATACCTCAGGCGCGAATTTTAATAGAGGCTTCGTCGCAAGATATCATACTGTACGAGTACTCCAGTACTCGTAGATAATTTAGTGTCACTTTGTTTTTTTCTTCTTCTTGATGGATTTTTAATTTAATTTGCGCTTGAAGGGAGGGAGGGAGGTTTAGGGTTTGCTTGGTTTTAATGTGCCTGTACATATATAGGTATATATTATACCCGCCGTGGGCTGTTGGGAGCTTGATATTTAATTCTTATTTACATAGGTTTTGGCTTTTATATATATATTTAGGTTGGGTTAAGTTAGGGTGGATGTTTTTGTTTATATATAATACAATACAATAGCAACGCACTGGGGCGTTTGGGACGGACATGTGGACGGGTGGGGTGGTGGTGGTGGGCGGTGGAAGGATGGAGTTTTGATCAACTTGTGGGGTATTTCTCGCCGCCGCCGTCCGCTTCTTGAGGGTTTTCTTCGTATTACCGCGGCGTCATGTTATGGTTTACAAGTACTCGTGCATCGTTCCCCTCCCCTCCCCTCCCCTACAAGTACTCGAGTACAACCCCAGCTCGCTGGAACACAATCTAGAAGCTGTGTGTGTGTGCACATCCCTTCATTGAGACAACGGACTGACTGATCGTCCAAACATTGGAGATTTCCATATCACATCTCCGTTCGGGAATCGATCATCATCTACCGTATTTGCGGATCTTGCTGGTTGATTTGATTGATTGATTGATTGATTGCGTGTGATTTGTTTCCTCCTCCCTCCCTCCCACCCTCCGTCTTTCTTTCTTTCCTGCTCGGGAAAGCCGTGGTACGTACGGGCCCTTCTTCCCTTCCATTACACAGGTTCGCTCTTTTGTTACTTGTTTGGGTGGGAGCTACATGGTGGCCGCGTGGCTTTCTTTCTTTCTGCCTTTCTCCCTTTTTTCTCTCTTTATTTCTTCCATCCGGCTCTGCTTGGGTGTGTGGGCAGGATTGGATTAGGTGCAGGTTCTGGGCTGGAGTCGTGTGTGTATTCCCGAAGAGAAGATAGAGAGATAGAGAGGGAGATAAAGGGGAGGTCTTGATATTCGAAGGAGGGGTGGATGATCGATGTCAGCTTGAATTGGTGCGTTTTTGATAGTGGGGCTTTTAATGTGGTATAGTGCCGGTTTGTGGAGATTTCGATTATTTCGGAAGATTATTTTATTTTATTTTAAAAATGTGTGTGTGTGTGTGTGCGAGAAAGTTAGTAGAAGTCTGCTGGTGCTCGAGTATAGGACTGGTAAGAGGAAAGAGAGGAGAGGAACGAAAGAAAGGAGGGAAGAAAATGCAAGTCTGTGGTAAGGTGGGTCTTGTACGTATGATATGTATATCTATGCATAACATGTATTGTATGTATGTGCGAACGCAACGAAATGAGCTCGGTGGGGGTATTCTCTCCTACTGAACGAGAGAGGTGATATTATCAAGATAGATATTTGGTCTACTACTACAGCACTATATTCTAGCCACAACTCGCGCAGGGAAATAAACACAACCTCCACCAGACTGATCAATTAGCCATCCTTTTCTCCCAGAAATGCCTCTTTTTAGCTTGGTAAGCGGTGTTTACAGAGCACATTCCTTAGCCTTATCGCCCATTCTTCAAACAGACAAACCCGTAAATAATCCCTCTCTATCCAGCATTACTATCCCACCCAGCTCAACTTCAATCACCATTCTTGACTCGGCCACACCTTGTCCCCTCCCTCCCCCGCTAAGCAAAAGCAAAAGAAAAGCAAAAAGAAAAAGCAAGGAAGCGTGCATAACGACGGACAGCATACCCGATACACGATCGTATAAAAAAACTTAGTCGTCGGCGATGTAACCGTATTTGGCCTCTTCCTCCTTCTCCTCCTCTTCCACCAACTTATCTTCTTCCTCCTCTTCCTTCCTCCTCCTCCTTAGTATACGCATTATCATCATCATGCAGCGATTTTACCCACATATACACAAGTACCGGCCCCATTTCTAAACAATACCCACGGACAATAAAGTTGTTTTACTTGTCTCAAAAACTCCGGATGGATGGATGGAGGCAATTGATTTCTGCTGCCTTACGGCAGTTTTTTTTTAAATTTTTTTTTTAAAGAGAAACCCGACGATCCAGTGATTTAGATATCATATGGGTTTTTTTTAGTGATCGGGTGTCGTGTTACTATGTTGCTAGAGATTGGAGGGTGGCCGCTGGACTGGATGGGGTTTTCCACTGTGTTACTTGCTGGTTTCGGGGTGTTGCCTACATGTGAAGGGAGCGGGGGGGGGCAAGCAGGGAGATCATCGGGAATGTTTTGTAGAGGGTGATATCGTGGGGTGAAGTTTGTTCTGTGGTTGAGGTTGGGGGGGGGGCCATGGTGCACAGTATTCTACTGTGCAGTAGCGTCGTGGCGGTGGAATGTTCTTTCTCGCCATTTACTATCATTATCTTTTTATTTATCCTGGGAGCGAATTAGCTTGTGATAAAGGTGCTGGGGTCTAAGGACTAATCCTTTTTTGTTAACTCACTAGTATAGCACTGTGGAAGAAAGGACCTACCTACCTACTTACTTACTCCATGGCAGGGTCTCATAAGATACCATTGTACTAGTATGATACATTACCGCGCTATACATCCGCCCACCCGAACGAACGAACGAACCCTCGGCTCTGCAATGCAAACAACGCTATTTTCTGCCCTCCCCTTCTTTTGCCTTTTTAACCAACTGACTGTAACCAACACCTACGAGTATTAGCCACTCGTATTCTAATTCTCCGAGCTTTGTATAAAAACGGCTGGGCCCGCATATGCTGCCAAGGCGACTCTCATATGACCTAAGGGAAGGAAACACGAAATACAGGCACCTTTTTGTGATACAAGTATGATAGAAGGGAAGAAAGAAAGAAGGGACTCCCGGGAGTTCTTTTTTTTAAGGCGTCTGACTCAGTGCATTGGCTGGATTTGGCCTAAAAAGGCTATAGAATTATCACACCTTTAAAAATTCCCGGATGGTTACATGATTGATTATCGCGGGTTGGGAATTCATAGATTCAATCCTCTTTTTATTTATTATTTAACTAAAAGTGAATCACAGCCAATCTAGGTATACGTATGAGAACAACTTTGGTAAGGGGAACTTTGTTACAGGAGTAGTCTATATCCCAGTCTCATTTTCTTTCGCAACTACTACTACAACTATACCGGTACTACTGCTACTACTACTCACACTAGGTACCATTATCTCATATATTAAAAATAAAAATAAAAAAGTAAGAAATACAGATGCAAGCGGACCCGCCCGTTTTTCATAATATATATTATACAAACGTCAGGTGATTACGAGTACTATGAGTAGTCCCATCCATCCGTCCATCCATCCATTCGAGACGAACTCTCCAAAGCAGCCGATACAAGGACTTCTGCTTTCGCGAAAACATACATAATTCGGGGCGCACTTCAGGGAAATACCTGGACAACAACAACCCCCCCCATGCCACTACATGGGATGTAGAAAACCTCACAGTGCTCACTCACTCGCTTAAACTTATTCGTAAAATATATATATATATATATATGAGAGGGGGAGGGAATATAGGCGGCAAAAGGGATGTCGTAGTCTAAGTCACAGGAGAAAACTTTAATCCTCCCAGTACCTTGGTGGTTCTTGGGGAAGAAGAAAAAGGATTGACTACAGTAGCAGCGGGAACTTGGGTTTTTTTCTTCTTCCATGATAGTTTTGCTTTTTTCGTTTTCTTTTTATTGGGAGGGAGACATTGTGAAATCTGCTATCAGATCACCACCAGAAGAAACCACTCTGACAATCTATTATACAGGCAAGATAAAGGCTTGATTTAGCATAACGTCAGTCCTCGAGAAGACTGTCTGATTTCGTCAACTTAAGAGCTCCTATATATAAGCAGGATTAGCAGTTTCCCGATGATGATTTTTGGCAAGCCGACAAGAATTGCGAATAATAACAATGATCTGATGTTAGTTGTATAATATCTCTCTGAATCCGGAGGTTCTAATTCAGGGCTGGCTCACGGAGATGCAGTACGGTAGTGGACTTGACCAGATTTTGCGGGTAGGCGGGTATAGTACGGTGCAGTATGATACAAGAGAGACTTTGCTAAAAGACTCTAGATGTAAGGCAAATTCGGCTATGGGCTAATAATTAGATTGCTAGGATTTGGCCTTGTATGCGAAATCGTACAAAGTTCCTGATATGTGAGTTCCTGGATTCACCAGATCTTGCGTCTTGGGTATCATCCGCAATTCCCCGACTTTTCTCGGGTTACAAGGTGTTAATCAGCGGTTATTCTTCCTTTGTATTCCTCCTGTGGGGGGTTCGTCTTGCTGCGGTGCAAGATAGTGGTATGGTGTTTTCGGGATACGGTGCAGTGGTCAGTACTGTGGAAGGGGGAGGGGAGGGGGAGCCGAATGGGTTTCAATAATATTTATTACTACGAATGGGTCGGGCTTTAGGTGCGGTATGTTGGAAGGAATGGGTCGGAATATTAACATCGGGAAACTTTCCTCCAAGCAAATCGTTATATCAGACCGGTATCCTTTCTCATTCACTATTTTATCTATGATACTTTCAATTCGCCAAATTTCTACACATATCTCCCACTTTTTTTTTTTTTCTTTGCGGGAATTTTCACTTTTGATTAAATCTTTTTCACCATCCGAATCGAGACCTGTAATATTTTTCACGAGGTTTTATCTAACTTGTCACCGTCATGACCGCCTGACCTCCCTCCCTCCCTCCCTTCAGCTTTAGGCGAATAGGATTTTTTCCTGATTTTTTTTTCTTTCCCCTCTTTTAGTTTTGTTATATATCATACCAAAAAATGAAGGTTGGAAAATGAAGAAAAATGGTATCATATGTAGGGATAAAAAGAGGAAAAAGGAAAAATAATACTAATCAGATGTCAATCTTACGGTAAAAGCACCGGATTGCGCAATTATTTATCGACAATTAGGGTTAGCCTAGAGTCACCGAGGTTCGCACAAAGGGTTCATTTGGTGCGACTCGTCTGGGTGAGAACGAAATCGCCGGGACGGGGCGGATCTCGATACTGCGTTTATATCGAGCACTCAATGGCAGCTGGCTGGCTGGCTGCATCGAGGACTGTCGCCTCGTTTTGCTTTGTTTCCGCCCCGTCGATAGACTATGGGCGGTGTGATATTGAGCCAGTCTAATTGACGAAGACTTCAGCCATGGTGGCAATTGAAGGGCGCACTCGGAGGGAAAGGGAGGATGAAATGCCTGGCTGCATGCTTGCCTTGCGGGCTTAGAACCTTCGGCAGCAAACTCCAAGCCATTAACATGCGAGAGGGGCTTTTCGTCAATGTGGTGAGGGTGGGGTGAAGGGGCAGCATGCAGAGGGTGCTTCAATCATATCGTTGGGAGCGGGGTGCAGTGCATGGAATGCACATCATGAAATAAAAGACGGAGCTAGTCGATCATATTTTATCACTCGGTGGGTGGGGTGGCGGTTTGGCGCCATACTTGGGAAGGACTTGCGCAAAGTCTGTGGAACTCTGGCCTGGCTGGCGAAAATCACCTGCGTGTGTAACGCAGGTTGTGGGTCTGAATAGGCTAGATGTGCAAGTTTTTGATGAAGGAGAAAAAGTGTCCCAACTCAACTCCAGGCCCAGTGGCTGGAGTAAACACCGCTCCCCAAGAGGTCGAGGGCCCTAGAGCCAATCAGAGGAAGTTCGACAGACACCCTTCATACCAGGGCACGTTTCCGCTGAAGAGAGCGCTCAGGTACAGCCAGTGAAATCCCTTTGCCGGTAGCCTCCCCGCCCAGTCCGGTTTCCAATACTGTGGGCCCCGACCAAGAACCAATAGGCTGACACAGGACGATCAGCAAATTAATTAACCTGATTACGATAGCCTGTCTAAGCGATGCTTTTTGAGCTAATCCCCGCTCTCCGGCTTCCCATACCACTGGCACCACGGCTGCGCTTCTGGATCTGCTCAGCCTCGGTCGAATCGAGAGGAAGGTTTGTCCTTCCTACCATCACACGACTGCTAATATCCCTTCCCCCACTCACAGAATGGACACTGGCGATCACTCGAAGCCTTCTCGGTGCTTCCGTGGCCACGGCTCAGTGTGTTGACGCGTTCTTTGAACCTGTCTTCGGGTCGCAATTTCCCCTTCTATCCTTTCCTCCATCGCATTCCCGGCGCCTCTTTCCTTCCTGGTTGGTCGCCTGAATATCTGGGATTGAGTTGGGATGGATGGAGGGATGGGAGGACCGGTTTGCACGTTGAATGCTGGCGGAGTAGCCGTATGGTATACCCAAAGGTATCGGGCGAGCACGTGATTTCCCGTTTCACAGTCCCAACGAAGCCGATTAGTATTCGGATGAGGAAGGAAGAGTGCACGAGTTTCACCTATTCGCGCACACCTATGATAACGGAACTCGAGTATATACCGGCATTCACCTGTATCGTCTTCCAATGGGTAAAGGAGGAGAAGGGTTAGTGGGGCGAGACATAAAGACCCAAGTGAACTTAACGAAAACGTGCACCTGAAAACGGGGGAAAAAACAAAATAATTAACAACGCACAACGAGAATCCAAGGGGGAGAGAGAGAGGGAAAGGAATAGAACGCCTCGGGTTCCTAATACTGTGAAACTCTATCATAGCTGGATGCGCAGAACCCGGCACCGGAACCAATTACAGTATCCACACCCGAATACCTTTATTCCCCCTGAAACGGCAATCAGCTAGCATCTCTCCCACGAGTGATCCTAAATGACCAAGTGCGAAGCCAATCAGGGTACGAAGGGCAACAAACCCACCATTCCCCCCTTCCTCCCACCATCGCACCTTTTTCGCATTTCGCAAACATGGAGCACCCTAGAAGCCAAAATAGACTGCACACTTCGGCGCCACAAAACCTTGAATCACCTTCAGCTGTGTCTCAGGAACCGACTCAGACCTCCTCCTTTCTACCGATGCTCTGCCAGGGAATGCCATACCAACATTGACACCTCCCATCTCCCCGGGTTGGTGTGGTGTAAGGCTGGAATTATGCGATGATATGGCATCGTCTCGATTCCAGGTTTTGGTTTGGGAGGCATTTACAGGGCGCTACTGGTGGAAGGAAGGGGCTGTAGCCTTGGATGTGTGGGAACGAGCGAGCTGCTACTCTTTTTATCCTTGTCCTTCGACAAAAGCGCGGGGGGCTACACAGGCGGTACTGGGTTTTGAGGATTTACTCACAGGGGTTGCGCGTTTATCGCTAGGGGTTGCGGCTGCGGTTGTACAGGGTTTTGCGAACTCACGGAGGAGGAGATCGGCTTTTGATTATTGGGCTGTGCTCTGACCTGCTCTGTAGGAAGGGATGGTAGTCGGCTTGGTGTGCCCGTGGGCTGACTTTGCACTTTACGAACTGCTGTCTGAACCTTGAAGAAAGGGTCTTTGTGAGCGTGGAATATAGCTCTTGTTTTAAGGCAGGTCAAGGTAGACTTACTACTACCATGCCTGTACCATACAAACTGGGAATCTGCTGCGCAAGGGTGCAAATATCAAATGGATGGCACCCCTAAAGCGCTGCTTGGTATTGCCCTCAGCGGGCTCCCACAAACCAAGTGCATCGGACTAACGTGCACTACAAATATCAATGAATGGGAGAGGTACTCGTAATGTCCTGACGTTTGTGAACAGGACCACTATTGCATGATGCCAAGATCCGGGCAAAAAAGCTGAATTTTGGGTGTATGCAATAGCAGTTGTGTTCACAAACGTCAGGACATTACGAGTACACAGCGGGTTTCCGAGGAGCTCTCTCATTCCCAAACCTCACCTCACAAGAACTTTATAGTTCCAAGCCACAGAGTTGCTATCTACCGGTGCCATGGTCGGTTTGCATTGGGCTAACATGTTTCATCCCCCACCATAGCGAGCGATATGTATTAGTGGAGCGATACAAGAATCGAGCAGGATCCGAACCCCGCTGTAGATTTTACCATACAGCATAGTGGCAGCCGCTTGTATGTTGGGAGCACTATGCATTAAAATATCACGACAACCTCTAGTTCAAGTAACAGCTCCAAAACATACAGGCAAGCTACATCATCCTCCATCCCTTTTGCCACCACTCCAACACCCGCCCGGCGCGGCCCAACCCCAAGCGTGCAAGAACTCGATATATCATACCCAACTCTTCCCAAAACCCCTCCTAATGCCACTCCCACCAACCTCGAGACTGAACACATTCGAACCCTCCCTCCCTCCCTTAACGACACCTCTTCAAATCTCTACTACATACTACAATGCAAAGCTCTTAAAACGTGCATCGTATCATACCAAGCTTATTTCAATACGTAGTGACTCTAACCGTAAGTACAAACAAAGCACCATGACCAAACAAAATAACTTTCCCAAGACCGGGAGGAGTTCGCTTCTCCTCCGACCTGACCTTGTTACCTTGTTACCTTGTTGGACTTCTTCTCTAATTCAGTCTTTTTTTTTCTTCCAATCTTTCGTAAACACTAATTAGTTAATTAGTTCGATGAAACACCTTAGCACAATACTTGGCCATATTCTCGCCCTCGTTTTTATTTTATTTTTTAGGGCGACGAGCCATAGTAAGTAGTTCTCAAACGGCAACCACGAGCCGGGGCATCACCTACCTTAGGCTTTTATGAATCGTGGAGACTATAATAATAATGTTATATAATTATGCAGCCCATCATGCCGTGCCACAGGGGGGGGGGGGAACCGCCCAAATCAATCAATCCCTCCAACAGGCATCCATCACGAAATATCACTCGATGAATGAACCCACAAAAATTAAAAAAATTAAAAAAATTAAAAAAACTCCCCAGTTCACGACAAAGACTTCCATCCATCTGATATTAAGCCGGGCTCCTCCTCCCCCTCCTATTATATCATACAAAATATATCCCCCGTCTTTGAAAGCCTGTGCCCCGGCCAGTAACTTCTATATATCCAACTTACTCGCCCTCCCTCCGAAATTTCCGAAAACCCTAAACCCCCCATTTCCCCCGGGACCGGTGCAGCCTGCTGCAGCAATCCCGCTCGGGAGTGTCCTGCAGGCAGACCGACACCCCCCGCCCCCGCCCCCCAACACACACACAGACCCCACATCATCTTCTTCTCGCCCAATTATGGCGTTCCAATTTCTTCATGACCTGCTGCGTGTAGCGAGAATCACGGTAGGGTTATAATACAAGAAGGAAGGAGGGAAGGGGGAATGTGTGCCGGGGGGCATACAATTTTTTTGGTTCCGAATTTTAATCCTACAAGTAATGGGCTAGGAACGGTGTCTCCTGGGAGGGGAGGGGAGGGGAGAGAAGGGAGGAGATTGAAGGGAAGTATATGCTGTCAGGTTGAACCGCATTGCTGCGGTATGCTGCGGTATGCTATTTTCGACAGGGCTGTCTGCGGTGGTACGGCACCGTTGGTTGGCTGCACGGCGATGGTGCTGACGATGAGGTGGTTAAGGAGGAGGGGGAGAGGGGTGCATAACATGCAAGGGCCAGATTCTCCGGGCCGGTAGCGCGTGCTGTGCATCACCAGCGGTGATTATACTGGACATGAAAAATCACTCGTGAAGGCGAAGCTCAGACGTTTTAGAAGAAAAAAAACACTTCGGCTTCATCATTTATGAAATTTTATCCCTTGTATCATTTCGGATAGGCTCTCTATCAGAGCAACCGCAGAAAACAAAAAAGGAAAGAAGGAAACGAATGGTCACAGGAAAAAAATGTGGGAGTTGGGGGAGGTAGAAGCAGGAAAAAATAAACGAAAAAGAAAATACAGAGAATGAATTTGAGGGTTGAATTACAGTATGATATGGATTGGTTAGATTGCTTTTTGTCATGTCTTGTCTCAGGATCACTTTCTCCTCCCAAGTTCCCCTACAAGCTCCCTACCCCAAGTGTTCTCTCCCCCGGTGCTCACAGCTGAAGGTAAAACAAAAGCTCGACCTAAATGGCCGGCCGGCACAAACATCAAAAGGAAATGGCAACACGAGCGTTAAACCGCTAGTCCACCGCGGAGGGACGGGGGGAAGGCATAGAAAGGGGTGCTTGAGAAAAAAGAAGAAAAAAACTACATAGAGAAGAGTAGGAGAATGGTATATAAAAAAGAATCAAGAAGCAAGAAAACACCTGAGTCGCGATGCATTGTACGTTGTCGCCCGCGGCCTTGTCATTGAGGTAACAGAAGAGGTGTTGAAAGCTGGAATATTGCCACAGGAAACAGGGATTATGTCAAAAGGGTAGAGTAGATAGTTAATAGCCGAATATCGCATGTAGCGGTTAGAGGCTCGTTGTCCTCGTAATATGCCTGCGGGTCCCCATCCTATCACCATCCATAAAGAGGATCACCCCGCGTTTCGCCACAAAAATCCAGTTAAATTAATATTCAACTTCCATCCTCCCGGCACCATCCTACAAGATAATGCAACTACCACAGCACCCAGCGTTCTTCTCATCAACGCCCTTGCCGTACTCCCCACCACCACCATTTCCACCACCGCCATTGCTGTTCATGTTTCCGCCACCAGGAGAGTTTGAACCGCCAGACTGATCCTTATTGTAACGGCGTATCTCTCGCACAAGGTTGTAGAAGGCTTCATCCACGTTGATTCTGGACTTGGCGGAGGTCTCGATGAAACGGCAGCTGAAATGGCGGGCGAGGTCGCGGCCCTCTATAAGAATGTCGTGAGTACAAAAGCTGGGAGATTCGGGGAATCAGAGGTGATTACCTTGTTGGCTCACAGCGCGCTCCATGTCCAAATCACACTTATTTCCAACGACAATTACGGGAAAGTAATCTTTGTCTTTGACTCGAAGAATCTGCTGTTGAAAGGTGGCAATCTCTTCAAAACTTGTACGGCTAGTGATGGAGTACACGAGTAAAAAGCCTTCACCGGTGCGCATATACTGCTCTCTCATTGCGGAATATTCTTCCTGACCAGCCGTATCCAGAACGTCGAGTAGTGCGACCTCATCATCGATCACGCACTCCTTGCGGTAGGAGTCTAAATTTGTCAACATTAAAATCATCGGGACTTGGGGGTCTATTTGTAGGAAGGAAGAAAGCGCAGGACCGGAAATACCTTCAATAGTCGGATCATATTCATCAACGAAGTGGCTCTGAATCAGTTGAATAGTCAAGCAAGACTTTCCGACACCACCGCCACCTACTACCACCAGTTTATACTCTCGAAGAAATTGAGCCTGCGCAAACAGAAATAGAAATTAACCTCCGTAAGCAAGGGCGCGACAAATATTTCGTAGAAAATCGGAAAGGAGGTTGAGGTTGAGGCAGTGATATAAGGGGGTACCGTACGGGAGACATTGTCTTTTTTCTCTGTTAAGAAAAGGGAAGAAAACAAGAATTCAACGGCTATCTGTTGTACTTGTGCCGTCCGAAGATGAAGATGAGATGCTTATATAGTGCAAGCCCTGTTTAGAATTGACTAATTGGGAACGAATTTAAAAGTTATTGAGAAGTGTTAGCAGAAGGCCTCAATGCAAGGCAAATGAACGCGCCCCAATTGTAGATGGAGGAAAGGTTAGGTTTAACCCCTTACCTGTGCGTTGCAAGAGGATATCCGAGAAGGAGAAGCTGCCCTTTTTTCTCCAGTTTCCCCCGATGTGTTAACTGAAAAAGGGATCTTTCAGATGATTCTCGGTATAAAAACTGCCCGGAGTGGGGAGAAAGAGCGGGAAGGGGGTGGATGAGCACAGGTGAGTGTAGGCGAGGGGATGGAGTTTGCAAGAGAGACTCGGTTTATTCGTGAAGAAGGGGTGCGCTTAGGGTAGAAGGGAAACGACAAGGATCTCTTTAGCGGCTCGGCACCCTCTTTTTTTTTTTTTCCTTTTTAACGCAGATGCACGGGACTAGGACGCAGAACCGAATAGCAACGGTGCAGGTGAAGCGGAACACAGCAAGCAAGAGCAAGCAGTAATAGCAGCGGAAATAGAAGAGGGAACTCGCTGAACACAAAGAAAAGCGTCGGGAAACAAGGTTCGAAGGGTCGAGGTCGAGGGAGGGAGGGAGGGAGGGAGGGAGGTGGGGGATGAGGGAGACAGAAAGTTGGGGAGGGAGAAGAGAAGGGGGAGAGAGTGTGTGTTAGGACGAGTTATAACTAGGTAGGGTACAATGGTAAGCTTGCAGTGAGTACCGTACCGTACTCAAGTATGATACTAAAGAAGCAGACCAAAGCAGCCAGTAAGGGAAGGGAGAGTAGGAGGGAGGTCAAGGGAGAAGGATTTCAAGTGGGAGAAGGCGACTGATCGGAAAATGGTGCCCAAAGAGGGTTGGACAAAGTGCCTCTTAAGAATTGGGCACATGAATAGGGAGGTTCTGTGGGAGCCAAGAACATGGACTTGAACTTGTCACCACAGCAACGGTCTTCTACCTTCCTGATGCCGCTGGTTATATGGGCTGATTCAAGTGCAGATAAAGTTCCTGGTCAGAGAGGTGAACTTGTGAATACTGAAGATTGGGTGCTGAATTATTTCTCCTGGCCCTTGGAACTTTTTCTCCATGTGCAGGCCAGTCCATACCGGTACAATACAATACCGGTACGGTATGGCACAAGGCAACGTTCGGACTCGAGTTCACACACAGAATAGAACATCCCTGATGGTGTGTGAGAAAGAGGCGGAGAAGAAACGCGGGAACCGACAAGGGCCTTTCACAGTCTTATGTAATTCTACTTAAAAACTCATAACAGGTGGGTTGAATCAATTAAATCCATGTAGATTGGTCCAGGTCGATATGATCTCGTCCTCGGGGAGTGCTTCGGTGGGAAGCTTTCCACTGCTTTACAAGTGTAGAATCAGGGGTTTCACAAGTGCCCACCGTTCAGGAAGCACCTCAAAGGTTGGATACAAGTACTGTACAGTGCTGCACTGGTGTGTACGAGTACCGCACGCCATCATTGTCTGGTTTGTGGTGGGGTGGTAACTATATTTACGCTCTCTATCATGCTCCTGATTATCACAGCTTCTATCTCCCACATGGATGCATTCATTCGCACATAACGCAGGCGCAAAAGCACGCACAAAATATTGGTGCATCGATAGATGGCACCCTCACTTTCCTGTAACCCCTCGGCAGGCCTTTTCAATTGACAGGGATTCAAGTTAGTGTCAACTTTCAGAGCTTCCCCTCCATTCTGTATCTTTCTCCCTACTCTTTTCCTTAGTGCCGTTATTACTGTAACTAGCATTCAAAGTACAATTTTTAATGTCTACTCGTAATGTCCTGACGTTTGTGAACAGGACCACTATTGCATGATGCCAAGATCCGGGCAAAAGATCTGAATTTTGGGTGTATGCAATAGCAGTTGTGTTCACAAACGTCAGGACATTACGAGTACATGGCCGCCTGCTTGTACTGAGTACAGTGGCTTTCCCGCCCTTAGTTCTCATCCGATAGAAATCGAAGACCTGTCGAATTCTAGCTGCAGTGCGACAGAGCATCACATTCAATACTCCCATTGGCTCGCCTGGCTGCCTATCTTTTTGTGGTTCAGGGATTGTCGAAGGATGCGGATGAACTGAGCAGAAATTTTTTGTCTTGTGTAAGAGATGTCCAATAAGCTTCCTGGGCTGTCGATTCTCCACTGATAGCTTCGACAGCTCGTACTACCTGAATTGGCTTCCAAAGGGCTGACAAGATATTCTCCTGCGGAACCAATACCTTCGGTGAGTGCGATAAAGGGCGGCAGGTCGGTAAAATCCATCTTCCCACTGGTGCGAATCAATATCATCGGACTAAGAGACAACCTGCGGATACTTGTCTAGAATCAACAAGAACCCACTTGTCCGGATTGACATATCATAGGAGACACACGCTCTAGCATGTTTTTCACCCTGTATCTCCCACTCATAACTCCATCATAATCTATGGGGAGAAAAATGCAATCCCCAACATCCAAATCGAAGCAGCTACCAACCGCTTGCTTCTATGCCAATCTACCGTGCTCGAATAGGAACTCAGTTTTCTTTTTTCCCGAAATTTGATCATCGTTGTGCGCTTACCATGTTCCGGTGTTAATGTTACATGCATAAATCGTTGCTCACATGGGAGACCTTCTTGAATGGCACGCAGGCGTGCTATGATTCGCGACGATTTATTTTATCTTCTTTTAACCCTCATGTAATGCGGGTAGCCGGAGGAAGCATGGCGGCCATATGGGTATGTTTTACGGAAGGTCGGGCGCCCTGTCCCACATTAGCTGCCTTCTGTCAATATCTGGGCTCTCCCCGGGATGGGGGAGGAGAATGTGAAGGGGGTGATTCCTTTTCTCGAAGCATCGTGGGGTCTTCCATGTATCCATGGGAGGGGGTGTGGTGGGCGACAATCAATATTTGCCCAGTTGAGTTTAAGCTCGGCTGTTCCAATTGGGCGACTACCTGGGAATGGCGGTTTGGCTCTGAATTTTTGGGATATTAATCCAAAAGCAAATATGGTCCTATCTGATAGTGCTGCATCTTTCACCCTGCGACCACTCGTAAGGCGCTTTCAGGCTCTGGGGGATTAATTCAAATAAATTTACCCTAGCTAGACCTAGCTGGGGAAGCGAGCTGCTGTGGGAATCCCCTCAAGCTCGTACAAGCGCAGAAGCGAATTCGCTTGTTGAATGGCCCCAGCGGTGGGTTTATCATGGAGGAGAAGCCGAGAATAAGCAAGAACCATAAGCTCGTACCGGTATCAGAGGAAGAAGGAGGGGAAAAGTGTGCCTATTAAATTTATGTGATATCGCATAATCCTCTATTGGAAAGTTGTATGATACTCGAATAACATAAATTAAATTTGTAAGAATAATCGGCCGTCGCAGAACTGGTGATAAATTTAAGGCGGGGTGGCCGTGAGAAGAGGTACGGGAGCCTGCGTAAGGAGGATACTGCAGCAGGCCCTTGATGAGGTGGGGCTGCCGTGAATAATCCTATTGTTCACTGAGGCGGAATATTCCCCACTGGCTGCACTCTCCGCTGTGCTGTATTGAAAACTTACTCCCCCTTCAGAGAACTCACTTTACTTTTTAGCATCTAGATACCCAACCATGGTACGTCCTATTAATGGTAGATAGATAAATTCTGACCCGCTAGCTGACTTATAACTTTCAGTCTAAAACCGCGGAGCGACGAAAGGCAGAGGAGAGCGCGAAGGAAGGAGATTATGGTAAGAGCTAACTACCTTAATGATCCTCAATCGCTATTATCAATCAATCCATGTTTTCTTCAACATCTCAAGTACTTTAGTACTAATTGGATCGTCTAGGTTCTATTTTCTCGGTTTCTGGGTATGTGGAATGAGATGGCTTTAGAAATGAAGCTACCCCGCAGCACATTTGCTAACAAGCTGGGCAAATAGGCCTGTTGTGGTGGCAGAGAACATGATAGGATGTGCTATGTACGAGTTGGTGGGTTTATTCGATGGAAATACGGTATTTGAGCTTCTGCTAACCTCTCCATCTCTAGGTTCGCGTTGGACACGATTCGCTAGTTGGAGAGGTCATTCGAATAGAAGCCGACAAGGCTACTATTCAGGTTTACGAAGAAACAGGCTCGGGCGCCCTAACCCTTCCCGCAATTTGACAAAAACTGACTATGGGGACACAGCTGGTGTAACTGTTGGAGATCCCGTCTTGCGTACCGGAAAGCCCCTCTCCGTGGAGCTTGGCCCTGGGTTGATGGAGACCATCTACGATGGGATTCAACGGCCTTTAAAGACTATTAACGAAATTTCGAACAGTATCTACATTCCTCGTGGCATCGCAATTCCTTCTTTGGACCGTAAGAGATTATGGGACTTTACTCCTGGAGGTCTTAAGGTCGGGGACCACATCACTGGAGGGGACATCTTTGGGAGTGTCTACGAAAACTCACTCCTTGATGATCACAAAATTCTTCTACACCCTCGTGCTCGGGGTACCATCACCCATATTTCTGAGAAGGGCTCTTACACCTTAGAGGATACAGTTCTTGAAATCGAGTTCGAAGGCAAAAAGCAGAACTTTACCATGATGCATTCATGGCCCGTGCGAGTTCCCAGACCAGTTTCGGAGAAACTCTCCGCAGATTACCCATTGTTGACTGGCCAGAGAGTGTTGGATGCCCTGTTCCCTTGTGTACAGGGCGGTACAACGGCTATCCCCGGAGCTTTCGGTTGCGGAAAAACTGTTATTTCTCAGTCTTTGTCGAAATTTTCCAACTCCGATTGTATTATCTATGTTGGATGTGGTGAGCGCGGCAACGAAATGGCCGAAGTCCTGATGGATTTCCCAGAGGTTGTAGCTACCTTAAAACTTTGGTTGGGGTCGGAGGCTAATAGTCAATTATAGCTTTCTATTGAGATTAATGGCCGCAAAGAGCCTATCATGAAGCGGACAACACTCGTTGCGAACACCTCCAATATGCCTGTAGCGGCGCGTGAAGCATCTATTTATACTGGAATTACGCTTGCAGAATACTTCCGTGATCAAGGAAAGGACGTTGCGATGATGGCTGACTCGTCTTCCCGCTGGGCCGAAGCCCTTCGTGAGATTTCTGGTCGTCTCGGGGAAATGCCGGCTGATCAGGGTTTCCCGGCCTACCTGGGTGCTAAATTGGCAAGTTTCTACGAGCGTGCTGGAAAGGTGAAAGCTCTTGGTAGCCCGAATAGGGAGGGAAGCGTTAGCATTGTTGGTGCCGTATCTCCTCCTGGCGGTGATTTTTCTGACCCGGTTACTTCTGCCACCCTTAGCATTGGTATGATTGATTTATCCTCCACCCTGTAATTTAAATATGGGGAATTCCGACCCTAACCCGAGCTTGATTTATTTCATCTAGTGCAAGTATTCTGGGGTCTCGATAAGAAACTCGCTCAACGCAAGCATTTCCCAAGTATCAATACATCTCTCAGCTACAGCAAATACACCAACGTCCTAGACGGCTACTACCAAAAGAACTTCTCCGACTTCCCTACCCTTCGAGACCGGATCAAACAACTGTAACCCCCCCTTCTCTGCCGCTTCCACCAACATCACGAATCTAACGGTCTCTCTAGGCTTTCCGATAGCGAGGAGCTCGACCAAGTTGTCCAACTAGTTGGAAAATCCGCCCTCTCTGATCCTGACAAGATCACCCTGGACGTAAGCTCCCTGATTAAGGAAGACTTCCTCCAACAGAATGGATATTCCAAGCACGATCAGTATTGCCCTGTTTGGAAGACACTCTGGATGATGAAGGCCATGATGGGCTTTTACGATGAGTCTCAGAAGGCGGTCCAGTCCGGTGTCAGCTGGGCCAAGATCAGGGAAGCGACATCAGATATACAACATCAACTTCGGTCTATGAAGTTTGAGGTAACCAATATTTTACTATTCAATAGTCCTATTTATCGAAAAATGGATGCTAACTAGAATATACAGATCCCCGACGACGGCGAAGGGGTCATCGTAGGAAGGTACGAGAAGCTATACAACGACATGATGGAGAAGTTTGCCAGCGTTTCGGATGATTAGTTTTGCCGGACAATCCCTTTCTAAAAATATCGCTTTTGTATCTATTTACCCACCTTGCCACCTTTTTTTTGTTCCCCCACATCAGCGTATTCGGATGTTTTGTTTGAGAGAAACCCTCGTTGCGTCTTGCTTTGCGCACAAACATTGAACCATCGTATGCATTATATGAATGGAGGAGGGTTTTTTTTATAATTTTTCTTAGACAAAATTGTATTGTGATCTGCGGATTAAGGTTTTGAGGCGATACGGTTTATGGTGTTATGCTGGTGCTGAGTGAAGGGGCGATGGTGTTTGATAACGTGGTGTGCACACCACAAAAGTTTGATCCCAGTATCACACCGGAGGTCCTGCCTGGGTTTCTAGGATCGAACATAGCATCACCTAAATCTAAACAAAGTAGCTAAGAAGATTTGTTTCTTTGCTATTGTAAAATCGACAGGGTCGGTAGTAAACATGGACACGAAACCATTCAAAATTCGCAGTTTCTCGGAGTGGCGAGCAAAACCGAGGGTTCCTTTAAACGAAAGGAAAAAGACAAAGGAATCTCTCTAGACAGACAACACAACACCTTTCATGTCACAAAGCCATGTCTATCTAATACGAACACAGATGTACGGAACCTCCACATCCTCCCCGGTTTCATCGTCGGCGCAAATTTCGAGGATGAGGTTCTTGGTGTGAGCTGGGACAGGCTTCTTGGAGATTTCTTGCACAAGCTTGGTTAACCTATAGAACGTGTTAGTATCGCGCTTAGGGTCGCTTGTTTGGATATAGGAATATATGCTTACTTCATCGGGAGCCTGTCCTTGAGCTTCTTCTGGGGGAAGAAACTTCCGTACAGCAGACTAACACCACAGCTAACCATAGAACAAGTCAAGCCTTTGGTGGCCATAACGTCTAGCACCTCCTGTAGAGTAGCGTCGTGATCGAAGTAGAACCGATCCCAGATCTTGTCAATGGTGACCTCTCCTTCCTTAGATTGGTACTTGCCCTTCGGGCTAGCAATAGGCTCACTGAAAGCCACGAAGGGAAGGGCGAGGTTGACGAAACCATTCTTGTAATCTTCAAGTTTGTTTTTCCCGTCAACGATCTTGTAGAGCTCGAGACATACAAGACCGGTAACCATGGAGGTAGTTGTTGCTAAGTATTTGAATTCCATCGATCAGCATGTTATATCCAAGGGCAAGAGACGGAACTTACCAATGGCGGGGATGATTTTGCCAGCAATTCCTTTTGTAGTATGTTTATCGGCGGTAGGAATGCCGTAGTTGAGAGCCCTAAGGTTTGACGCAGCAGTAATGAGATCCATGTGATGGTTAGAGTCATCGTCCTTCTCAAAATCCACCTTCACCAGCCTATATCCGGCAAGAGCACTTGGAGGAGGTAAGCTCTCGATAATCCTCTGGATTTCGCCCTCATCGTCGAAGCCCGTCTGGGTAGCATTAGGGTCAGGCTCTGCATCACTTGCCTGAATCTTCACTCCCGAAGAAGGTGTAAATTCAGAAATAATCATATCCCCAACGACTTTGCGGTAAACTTCGTCAGTTGCGTTTCCCTTGATACCATAATTGAAGGCATGGAGGTTGGCCGCAGCTTTGACGAAGGCCATGTGGGTCTCATTGTCAGGGTTGAAGGTCAATGGATCCGGAGCTCTCTTGGGACCACTCCAAAACAGAGCACCTGACGCTGTCGTGGAATCTCTGGGAAAATTGTACAGAAGTTGTTGGATATTGTTATTATACTGCTTTTCAAACTCGTGTCTAGCCCAAACAATACACTCTTCGAATGTGAGTGGCTTATTGTAGACAAGATAATCACGGATGGTCTCTAGGATCTGCTTCTGATTGCCGGCTTGCTTTAGAGTGGCCTCGAAAAAGTTTGGTTGCGAGAGGTAAAGATTAACATTTTCGGCAGGCTGAACAAAGTATTGCTCAAAGAGCTCACGGGACCAGGCGATTGTATGCTCAATCTTGTTGGGGAAGCTTCTAACAGTGCACATGGGGAAGGACTGCTCCGGGGGATCGTGGGAGCTGGAATAGCTCTCTGTAAGCCCAGGCATGACAATCTGAGTGTTACCCTTGGTTCCCAGAGTACCGCTCTCGAGAAGTGGCTTTCGGAAGAAAACGCATCTGCGGTCGACGTATGTTCGCGCTTCAACATTATCAAGAGCATTTGTCACACCATCTAGGGATTCCCAGAAGCCTTCGTCGAAAACATTCTCAGTGTCCGCCCCTACGCGATCTCTAAGAGTATTGATCTTTCCGTTGAGGTCAGGATTCATCTTCCGAACAGCCGCCGCAGCACACTCGCTCTTTAGTCTGCCAACATCCTGCGACCTGAACAAGAACTGACGATTGAGGTTACTCTTCTCGATCGAATCCATATCTGTCACCGAGATTCTGCCCTCAGGGCCCGTGGCCAAGCCAATCATTGCCCAATTCTTTAACATCTCGCAGCCGATGGCACCGGCACCAACAAGGAATTCCTTAACATTGGCAATCTTATCCTGGAAGTCCTTCCCAAAAACAGCAATCTGACCATCGTAGCGGGTGTTCAATGGTTGAGTATTTTCCTCCGTGCGTGGTACTGAAGTGGGCAAGCTCTCAAGAGAATCAAAGTAGACATGCTGCACAATCGGGCTGAACTTCCCGGATAAACTCTTAACAACCTCTTGTGCTGCCCAGCCTCCGATAACAGCACACATTGGAGCAAGATCACCTCTCGCCTGATATGCCAGCTCCTTGATGAGTTTTTCGTCCAATTCAGGCTTCAACTCTCCAAGCGAATCTGCAATAGCGGTAGCATACTTAAACACTTCCGCCGCATCCTCTTCATTCATCGGCCGTGGTAAGCCGCTCTTTTCGCGGAATTGGTGGAGGGCCCGGAAACCAATGTGAAGTTGCAGAGGTCGTTCAAACTTTGCGAAATCAGTAACGAGTAGTTCAGGTTCTTTTAGTTGCTCGGCTTGTGATTTGAAGTTGATGATTTTTGGTTTTTTGACCTGGGTATAAAGGCCGCCGCGGTTGTATATCCCATGCGATGAAACATCGCCAATCGAGAATGTGTATGGTCCTGGGGGTTTTCCGAAATGGTTAACGCCGGGCTTAAATATGAGGAGGAAGCTGGTTACCTTTAACTTCAATTTTGAATTCAGCCCCATTTAGTGATTCCATTCCCTGGACTTCACTAAATGTAACGTGGTCTCCATCTTCTAAGCCATGCCTAGTCTCATCCAGCGCGGTGACAAGTCCAGAGCTGTCGATTCCAGCAATAATGCCACTAACCGGGTTCTCCCCAGTAGGGTCAATGACTATAAAGCCCTCGCCAAAGTCACAGAATATATTACCAAACAATCCTCTAGTCTCCGCCGAAACATAAGGGATTTTGTTCTTATGACAATATTCATTGACCTTAAGTTGAGCAGAAAGAGGTATTCCGGCGGCTACGACGGCTTTATATCTACCTAGAAGCTCAACGTCGTCGAACGGATTTGAGCGCAGGATGGATACAGGTGTGTAGGTATTTAGCTCTCCGAGCAGAGGTGCAGAAACCTCATCAGACTGTTTACCAACGTCTGATACCTGGAAGAAATACTGTGAGGAGAGGTCCGAAATCTCGATAGGAGAGGGGTCGTAAAGAGTAACGGATTTAACACCCGCCAAGCAGATATTTTTCGCTGCAAACCTACGTTAATGATCTGGGGCACCGCTAAAACAAGTGGCGAGAAACAGTGACATGAATTCGACAGGAGAGGTGCAAGGTTTACCAATTTCGACACCTAGTCCCTTTAGGCCAACAATGAGGACATCTGATTGACTCATGCGTTTCATCGCCTCGTGCCCAAGAACATAGCTATCAATGAAGCTAGAGTCAGTAGACAAACATTCAAGAAGCTGATGCCCCTGACGATAGGGACAACTCACAGTTGGCGACTGTAGAGCCCCTCATCGATGGTGCCGGCAGCGGTATCGGCTGGCGAATCCAGCTGCATGTTTGAAGAGGTGTCCTGGGAAGCCGGAGTCAGTTGGGGAAGTTCGCCCAAGTGGTATATTAACTTACCGTCATGATTTGTTTCTCAGGGCGGACCGATAATTCCGAGGAAAGCTTTCTTTTCGACAGTTGGTTGTAGTGAGGAAGGCAAGAGTTAGTGGACTGGTTGACTCTGGTTGCTTGACGCGATTACTGTTTGAAGTTGTGGGTGCGGTGGCGTTGGGGGTTTGAGTGAGAATGGACTGGGACAATATTCTCGCTAAATAAGGTGTTTACCGTAGGATGAGGCTTTCAAAATAGATAATTTTGGGGGTGAGAATGGTGGATGGTTAATAATAGTCAACAGGAGAAGAAGAATGGTGAGGTGTTGGAGTTTCTCAGCGCTGCCTGTAGGCAGACGTTCGATCTTCCTGACGTCTAGGCGGGGCTAGTAGCCGCCCCTCTACCGGTCCAACCCTGCCACCCTATGCGAGCTGGGAGACTCAACGGGCTCTGATTTCGTAGCAGAATTATTTGCAATGTCACGCATGGCTATTTGGGGCTATGAAAGAGTAGGTAATCAATATTTAGTTCCCGAAAACGCACTGAAGAGGTTAAATTCACTTATTCAGCAAACGCTTATCGAGCCGGAGCACTCAGGCGAAATGATGCCGTGCAAGATATGCAGCTAATTTACTAATAAGATATTACATAGGAAATACAATAGGATGGAAGAGGTAAAATGAGTGGGGGAAGGGAGTAAAAACTAAAACCGAGGTAGCATTAAAAGAACCGACCCATATCCAGACACGCCAAAACCCAAATCATAGAACATATCATCGTTCTCATACCATTAAAATCCCCCATCTGCTCCAGCAGCGGTAGTTGATATCGAACAGCAGCAGAGGAAAGTGTGGAAATTGAAACCCCAAAGGAAAACGAGAGACAAAAGGTAAGGAAAAGCGGACACAAGCAGATAAGAGAACGGTTTTTCACGAATACCCAGCACCCTTCACCATCTAATCTACAATTTTGCTCCCCCACGTCTCTAATCATCTGTCTGGATCTTGTGATCGCCCCTAATAATGCTAGCATAACTAGGTGGTTCGCCAGACGGGATGTGCAGACTACTTCCTTCGCCCCCGGGGCCATTCATTGGTGTCTCTGGAGGAGTTTGTTGCTCGTGGCTGGTATACCTCTCCGGTTGCCTATTTCCAGCAGGAGCAGGAGATGTAGGAACAGGCTGAATTACAGTGTATTGTGGCTGCCTGTTCCCAGCATCTGCGGGGCCGGTGGTTCCACTTTGGAAAGTGCTATACTGGGGATCTGGCTGTTGGAGGCGGGGGTGTGGCTGATGGGTGCAGGAATGAGTGGGGTGTTGAGCAGGCGCGATTTGATAGTAATAAGTGGTGCTCCGCGATTCGTGAGCGATCGGTACGTAGGTAGTATCCCATGGGTCAGGGTACTTTGAGATGATGTACCAGGCGTGAATGAGACCGGGGAACTGTGGTAGACCTGTCAGTAATTAGACATTCAGTAGATAACAGGCCCGAATCTCACCCATCCGAGGCAACATAACGCTAATGAGATAAAAGAGTCTGCTGAACAAATACCACGCTTGACCCAGACTAAACTCCGGAATGTGTCATCAGTAAGGTATCGAAGGAAAAAAATCGGATTCGAACGACGTGATGAAGTGTCATACCAGGAAGAGGAGGAAAGAGAACAGCCAAAACGGCCAAGAAACAATCAGAGGAACACATTATTTCCTTTAAAACAGATTTCGTTTATTGTAATGATCTAGCGGATGACTAGACTATCGTCTACCTCAACTCTGATGTAGGCGATGGCGTGTTGGGAGGAGGAAGGATGAAAGAAATATGTGGGCTCTTTTGGAAATGGTCGGAGGACTGCTGGTACCGGTATTGAGCGGGAAGTTAGAGGGATGAGGAGAGGCAAGAAGATAGACGTGGCCAGTTGTTAGATGGGATTATTGTGCCTGAGAGATACGAAGTTGAAAGAGCAAAAAGCGATGGTCTGCGCAAGGGAGAGTTGTCGTCAGCAGACTGTTGTGTTACCATGCCCCCACCACCAGAGCGAGGCGGAGCATCGCGAGATGCTGTGTCATGTCATTGTTTACCGTACCGTAAGTACTCAAATACAAGAGAAATGTGCTAGACAGTCAATTTAAGGTTTATGACAAAAAAAGGGGGCGATGGCGTCAGTAGAAACATGGTGACTCACTAGAAAAATACGCATTGGCCTTCAAATTCAACGTCAACTCATCACTCTCACGACGCGTAAAGAAAAGAATATAAACAAAGGAATAAAGGAGTCATAGAAATATCATTTAACTAAGATAAAAATAAAAAAAATACGAGTGCTCAGACATGGTGAGTAAATGGATACTGGGGTTAATACAAGAGTAATATAAGAGGCCAGAGGTAGTATGTAATTCCTAGTGGGCATCCGAGAAATCCTTTTCCAAGTGATATCCTACAGTATAGTCAAATATCAATATCCCATCAGCCATGGCACCACGGAGGAGAGCACAGCAAGGTACTGCTCGGGTCAGAGTCACTGTTCAACTGTCAGAGCTCCCAGCAGGCAGATTTTATGCGAGAGAGAAAAGAAAGCCCGGTCCTAAACGAAAGCTATTAGCAAAACAACTTCGCACGAGCCCACCAGCAGTACAGCAGCCACGAAGATCCTACACTGTAAACTACAAGTTACGTGTATTGTCTTGGCTTCAGAAGCCATCAATACCCTGCGGCCCAACCAGACTACGAGAGCCCACATTGGTGGAGGCAGCGAACCGGTTCAAAATTCCTGTTGCCAATCTGGGGAAATGGCAGAAGGAGGAAAGGCAAGGCAAGTATCTAGAGACATCAGCTATGGCTTGTAGGATAGGGGGAGGGGGAAGACGAAGAAAGTGGACAGAAATGGAGCGAGTCTTGTACGACCAGTTCCGGCATCGAAGGGCAGAAGGAAAAGTTGTGCGGAGGAGTTGGTTTCGCTATAATGCAAAAAAGATTTATAGTGAAACCTATACTACAACAAATGTTAGCGAATTCAGATTCTCAAATGGGTGGTTTCGGGGGTTCTTATCCTGGCACAAGATTACACTTCGAGCGATCACCAATAAGGCCAGTCAGCTACCAAGCGATTATATAGATACGATAATAGGTTGGATGAGGTTTAACCGGAGGAACTCACAGCAACGAAACGAAAACGGGATTCCTGAAAGTGATGAGGAAGCGGAGGTTGGCCGTTACAGATTAAGTAATATCTGTAACATGGACCAAACTCCGCTTCCATTCGAATACCTAAGTGGGCGCACATATCATCAGCAAGGCGACAAGACTATCTGGGTTCAGGGGAGTAAACAAACAGGATGGGATAAGCGTCAAGCTACCATCCAACTTACCATCTTTGCTGATGGAATACCAAGGGTAAAGCCATTGGTATTCTTCCGTGGCCAAGGAATCGGTGCCTCAATTCAGGCAGAGAAAGAGCATTACGACAAACGAGTAGTCGTAAAGTTCAATCCCAAGGCCTATGCCAATTCAACAAGCATTGTTGAATGGCTTGATGACCAAGTCATCCCAGTACTCGATGGGCGCCCTACACTCATGGCATTAGACATGTTCGGCAGCCATAAAACGGAGGAGGTATTGGATACCATGCGAGCTCACGATATTACTTTGAGTGTAATACCGGGCGGGTGCACTGGTTTAGTGCAACCCTTGGACGTTTCAATAAACCGTCCCTTTAAAGATATACTTAAGGTTAGTATCGACCAAAATTCTAAACAGGAGAGATAGGGATTACTCATCGATACAAAAAAAAAAGAGCTAATCATTGATGTGATTAGGAGGTACTCGAAGAAAGGGTTGACGAAGTGGAGGAGGAGGAGGAAGGAATTCTGACGAGCGGAGGTCAGCTTTTCGGAAGTATGGTGGGGCGGAGGAGGGTCTTATGTACCTGGGCGGTAGGTGAGGCATGGGAACGCTTTTCCCAAGAGCACGCCCATGTGGTGAGGCGGGCTTTTACTGCGACTGGACTGGCTCTTCCGATTGATGGAAGCCGGGATTCAGAAATATCAGTCAAAGGTCTTGACTCTTCCTTGCTCATTGCTGGACTGGGGGATTGGAGAGAGGGAGGACTTACCACCAGTGATGAGGAAGAAGTGGAGGAGGAGGAAGAGCTTAATATAGCTCATGATGAGCTTGATGGCGAATATCTTGTGGGAGAAGTGGAGTGAACTGAAAGTAATGTATATTTAGCTCTTGATATGTCTTGAATTAGGTGATATGACATGCATTAATTACTCAATAGCTTGGCATGACTCACTTTAATTTGACTCCCTGGCACATTTCTCTTGTATTTGAGTACTTACGGTATTATTGCTTGCTGTATGGCTCACCAGGTTTATGCCCTTATCTTTTCTGGATCTCGATAAGCTTGGCGGGTCCGGAGAACCTACTACCGTATCATATGATACTATTATCGAGGTTAGTGGCTTACCTAATTACGCTTTGCAAAAGTTTCCTGAAATGTGGACTTTGGCTTGGCGTTAACTTACGGAAGTACTCGTAGGTGTTGCCTTCTCATCAAACAAAAGTGCCAAGCCTAGTCTCCACATTTCAGGGAACTTTTGCAATCCTCAAGTGCAGTCAACCCCAGTTGGGTCCACCATCAATCCATCGGCCTCGGATCCCTCCGACTAGAGACAAAAACCCCCCGAGAAGGAATATGTAGTGTTTTTCTAGGCTCAGTACCGGTATCTTGTTTAAAACGAGCCCAATTGATCTCATTAACTGGTATTCGTAATTTTGTTAACACGCCCTACTAAGCCTATTGTGATTTAGACTGTGATTTCTGCTGAGATCCCCCCCATGGTGGATTTAACGAGAGTTTACGGACTGAGAAATAAGCCTTCTCTAGTCTATGGCTGGGAGACGCTTTGTCATCTTCCGGAATAGGTTTAGAGCTTGGCCATTTGTGGGGTAGATGGTGGGGCAGCAACCAACCATCCATCCATCTCATCTACCCTCGACCAAACGGAATATCATTCCATCGCTCCCGCCATAATTCGTCTATCTGACATCGCCTTTTATCCCCATATCTATCCACTGTATATTATACCTCAGCTTCACACCTTGACCGGCCCTCTCTATCAGTCCATCCAGTGTACCCATAGATATTTTTCTACTTCAATTGCTTCTCAACTATTTCTAGGCGCGCGACCCACATTTACACTCGCAATCAGGCAGGATGTCACGTAAGTGCCTCTATTGATTGTAAACCCCATACCGCCTCACTCACTTCTTTACCCTTGCTCCTCTCCTCGGCTTGTGGTCCAATCATCACTAACTCTACAACTTTCCTTTTTTTCCAACTTTGAAGGCTCCACCACCCTACATCCAAATGACAAACCTTCCGGTTCTAAGCCCGGAATTGTATATTCTAAAATGGGCGAATTCGATATCCTCGGTCATTACTCTCGTCTCCTCGAGGAAGACCCTTCCAAGAGCATGCCGATCGCGGCAATCGAGTCTCTCTGTGCCCTTTGTGATGGTATTGAGGCCAATACTATCCACGAGCTCCTATCAACCATCCAACTCGGCTCCGACTCTCTCAAGGAGGCAGTGCCAAACGCCATCTCCTTAACAGCCGGGTGCGATCTATTCACCAAATTCATCACACGTCATTCCCATGACGACCCTCGAGATTTTGACACGTTCAAAAAGAAACTTCAGTCGAATGGGCATTTGTTTGCCCAGCGTGCTCGCAAGGCCCGATCTATAGTCGCTGAGAATGGGCTCAAGATGGTTATGAATAACTCGGTCATATTCGTCCATGGATACAGCCGGTGTGTCATGGCTATTCTTCTCAACGCTAGAGAGAAAGGAAGGAAGTTTAAAGTTATCTGTACCGAGACACGCCCCAGCTGCCAGGGCCTGCGAACTGCGAAGGAACTCAGGGCCGCTGGGATATCTGTTGCTGTGATCGACGATAACGCAGTCACATACGCCATGAACAAAGCCAGTTTTGCCCTTGTCGGTGCTGAAGGAACCCTCACTGACGCGAGTATTATCAACGTGGTATATACCAATCTCCTATCTAGCTACGCTTATACCAGGAATAGAGTGCGATCTAATGCGGAATTTTTTTTATTTACGACAGATGGGGACTCAAAACGTCGCACTCGCAGCAAGGAACATAGACCGTCCATTCTACGTGGCTACGGAGAGTCACAAATTTGTCGACATGTTCCCGGTCGATCAGTATATGATCCCGGTTAAGCAAAATGTGATTGTTTTCAACCCCGAGGGAGTTGAAGGTGCCATGTCCCAGGAGGAGTTGACTTTTGTCGACTACGTTGATCCGAAATACATCACCAGTTTCGTCACCGAGATGGGGTTAATGTCTCCCACAATGGTCGGGGATAAGATCATCGCCACTAGGTTGGAAGGATAGTGAGCTCCTCTAAACATTTGTACAACACCATCAATCGTTCACTTAGTAGCATCAATCTTCTATTGTTAATAATGCCGCTCTTTCTTTTTCTTTTTCTGCGAGGTGTTCCAGGGGCAAATAAAAGGTCTTCTCGTGTTTTACTTTCCTCCCTGTCAAAGATGTTTCCGATCTAGAGAATTACAAACTAGCAGCTTACGTCTAGTCTAAATAGTCTTACAACCATGGGCTTCCTTTCCATGGGTAGTTTGCTTTTTTATTTATTTTACCCGGGATGTAGAACAAGATGACACGGCGCACATTTGATGTGGTTATTATTTATTTTATTTTATCACTTTTCATTTTTCATTTTTCATTTTATTTTTCAGGCGCATCGTCGCGCCCTTTTTATTATCCCCCCTGCAAATAACAAATAAAATAGACGTCCCGGCTTGCTAAATTTCTCATCTTCTCATAACACCAATACCTGTATTTACGATCCCTCATTTTATTCCCAAATAGGAGGACTTTTATGAGCAAAATAGTTTTCAAGAAGAGAGAAAGGTCCGCGATCACCAATACTCACTCGATGCACCACTTTAGTCCCGGAGTCGCACCTTTGTATATAGATAGACCCACAGCGCCCAATTTGGGTGGGGTCAGGCACAATACCCCGAACGAGTCTCCAATAAGTCGTGAACATCGCATCATGGTATAACTTTAATACTTATCAATAATTTATTATTCGGCGGGCCTTAGCCCGTCCATCCTATGGTATGATACAATCGCCGCCCGCTCCCCCTTCTGAATCCTGCTTCTTCTACTCTACCCTACCCGACTCACCGCTAATTCTTCGATTCTCTCTCTTTCTCTACCCCCCCCCCGCCACCAGTATGATAGTATTATATCCTAGCAATCACCATTTCCTCGAACGTGAAGGGAGGCCTCGTCGTTATCGACCCTTGCAATGACTCTTCTTTCTTCCTCCTAGGCTTGTATCTCACCCGCAAACCCCTGTGGTGTGCTCGGCGTTGCTCGGGCTGTTGGTTAGTTAGTTGGCACTGAAGGGATTTATCTGTTAAGCCCTGTGAACCGTGCCCCATCCAATCATCCACCCATCCATCCATTGAGTTGCACTTCTTAGGGTTGTTGTTGGCGCCAGTGTGTAGTTCTGTGTACGGGGGGGGAGGGGATTGTGCAGTATTTTTTGGCCTTTTTTTCCGAGGGTGCGGGAGGGCGGGCGGGCAAGTTTAAGGAAGGAAGGAAGGGAGGGTCTATGACTCTTCCTTGCTAGTATATATATCATATGGATAGATAGTTGCGGTGGATTACTGTGTAGTAACTAGTATCGTACTCTACTGTATGATATGTGCGTATAATACCATAGCCCTGACAGTTCATCCTGCCTCCCTCCCTCCAGTTCCTACTCTGCAAGGTGTCGTGGGTCCGGAAATTGGTGCGTGCAGGCCGTGCGTACTCGAGCACTAGGGCTGAGCTGTTGGGGAGACTCCTCTGGAATAGCCCCTCCATGCCGATCCTCTGTTCGTGCCCCCCCCCCCCTTCTCTCTACTCATGTTAGTACGATACTACAATTATTTCTCATGGATAGGTGATATGTCCTCTCTGAATTCTTGGTGTTGATTAGCAGATTAGCTATCATGCCTACCCCTCCTTCTGAATGGGATTAGGGATAGGCAAATGGTGATGCGGTAGTGCTGGGACCTATTGTGTATGTGTGTGTGCTGTGGGGGTACGGTATTGGTACTGTTGTAAAACTGGACTAGGGATCAAGGGGAGAAGCCGTGGGGCCAGAGGCAACAGACTCATCCCCTCGGCATTTTAAAAACCTTACGTGATATAATCATTACCGGGCAAGATAATTTTAACAAGTTTTGTTGCGAAAAGGAATAAGTTTAAGGAGTTGATTACTGGGGGATGGTGATATCCCGCAGGGAATTAAAAATTTCTACTTCACAATCATGTCCACCACTTTTTGATGCCACTCAACACCTAATTCAAAGCGAGAAGTCTTTTTTGGGGGGGATTTCTCGAGCGGGCTGTGACAAGTGAATTAAAAATATGAAGATATCATTGAGAGAAGTGAGAAAAAAGAGGCATAATAAGAAACACCGCCCCTCCAGCAATCATCTAGCTACAGTAAAACTAGTCGAACTCATCGTCGCTGGCGTTGTCACCGGCCTTGTCGGGTGGGTCGAGTTGAAGGTAGAATGAGCATTGGACGGCCTGTTGAACCATTAATTAATGCTAGATGAGATAAAAGTGAGGGGGTATCATACAGTAACACTATCAATCCAGAAAATCCCAGAGCTAAGTCTATGAACCTTAGCTTCGAGGTGCATCCCAGTGAAGCAGAATTGGAGCACCTCCAACTCAAGCCAGATGTCAAACTCAACGAGGTCGGTCTCGGGCTCCAATTCGTCATCCGGAGTCCACGGCTTGACGAGTAGTCTACCAAGAGCTTTGAGCCCGGTTGCTTCGTACGGCTTCGGGGCAGAGTTATTATCCTCATTGGCATCGGTCTTGCTTCCTTCTGGCTCCTCCGCTTTCGCCTCACCTTTGCCCCTCTTCCTCTCAAGGCTTGGGAAGACGATACCAATGACCTCCATACCCATGTACTCTGCTTTGGTGACTTCTACATCGAGACCCGCTGCTTTCTGCTCAGAAGTTCCACGGGCTTGGACGCAGGCATTGAAGATATCGGTAGCTTCCTTAATAGTTAGGCCGATAGGGGGGGTGAGAGTATCCCAAGTCTGGGTCTCGTCCTTCATGCCAGCGTAGTGACCACCGAAAAGAGTAGAGCAAGCCATGTTGAAATTTCCTGGAAGGCGGTGGGAGGTATGGCTGCAAAGAGCCAGTTCCTTCTCAGCCAGGTCGCAGATTTGAATAGCCTCGTTGATGCCGTCCGCATGCTCGGGAGCCACGTTGTGGTATATGATCTGCTGCGTATTAAAACCTTCGCAGGTAGAGCACGGAGGGGGGAGAAAAGGAAAAACCAAACTCACATAGTTGAGGAAATTGCGAACAACTTGCGCAGCAAGTTCCAAGTGTGCAACTTCGATATACCCGAGAACGTAGGGAACTCTATGGGACAAGAACCCGCGAACAACAAATGGAAAATCAACCTCCCATTCGTCGTCTTCATCCAAGTTAGTCGAGACAAAATCTGTCGCTGCCATGGTTGCTAGCTGCTCTTTGTCCAAATGGTCATTTTGTTTGTAGTCCAGGCCCCCGGAAAATTGCTTGGGGCCTGTAGAAATGCCACCGAGAGTCAAGTAGGTAGTGAATATCTGGGAACGGAGAGCATCGAATTTACGCTTGGACTTGTAGCGCTGAATGCATATCTCAATACGTCTGGAGGGGGAAGTTAGCAACAATTCATGTGCTTGGGTGGAACATAGAAAGCATATATATACTCAGAAAACGGCTTAGACCTAGGCAATGTTAGCAATTGTTTGTGAAATGAGGAGGAGATAACCTACAGGTGATAGAGCGACTGCTCTTCTAGAGCTGCTTCAGGAGTCAACGGACCTTCAACATGGTGCTCTACGCCGTCAATTAGTTAAAATTCTAACACTAGAGCTAACTTATATCGTACCTTCAAATCCCGAAGGTCTAGGCTGTATGATCCGATATCCTCGTTAGTCAAAATTTACCAAAAAAAAAAGGATAGTCAAAAAAAGAAATAAAAAAGAAGGTTGGATGGGAAATCATACATTCTTTGCCTTGTTTCTTTTCTTCTTTTTCTTCTTAGGCGCTTGCTTCTCTTCAAGTTTAGTTATCTTTAGACCTTCAAGCTTAACCGCATCTTCGTCCCCATGTTCTTCGCCGGCACTACTAATCTCGAGTTTCTCAATAGCTTCGGAAAGAGAAGCCTCAGCAGGTTCGGTCATTTTTTTTTGTTGTCTCACTGTTGCCTGTCTTTGTCGTTGGTGTTGTGTGGTTTCGGGTTGTATTCAGTTGGATGGAGAGTGGTTGTTCGTCGCTGGTGCTGACGACCCCACCAAGGCTTTTTCTTTTCTCTAAAGTTTGATGCTTGGTTGAGGGGGGAACGAAAAATTAAGGGAAACGAAGGTCGGAAATTCACCAAACACGCGTCGCTCCGAATCGTGCTGAGCGGGGAGGTGGTTGTCGTGACGGGAGGCCTAACGTTTTTCTAGCATGCCCTCACACTGTCCATGCGGCTCTAGACTGGCTGGCTGCCCGTTGGCTGGATCGTGAATTCCTCTGATATCCTGCGGTAATTGTGCATTCTGGCTCAACTCACCGCATCGCATATCACAAACAATCAGGGAGGTCTATACCATCGTGGGCTAATTATCACTAATAAATTGTAGCGGCCTTAAGATATATAGCAGCACAATAGTGTTAATATATCATGGGGAACCAAACTAGGTGGTTTACCAAGATTCTTGTTTCCTGTTATTACGGTATCATACTAATTGCACCAGCAGCCGGTACAGCACTGATGCTGGTTCCACACGGTGCTTGTATTACTGCACACGTCCTCTGCCTCTACTACTTTAGGTTACATTTTAAGACCTCACTCACTCATCTCATGCTATGTTATGCAGCCACGCTCATGACCTGAGTCCCTCATCCGGAAGACCAAATGCCTCTCCCCAGGTGAATGATGCCAAATACAGGAACTTCCTAATCCGGGGTCTCTGGACCAAATAATGACCGTAACTGCTGACATCCCTAAACCCGAATGATCTTACGATAAGCCCCCCACTTCCACACCTTTTGCGGGACATGGGGGGAAAAGACATTTGAAGTGTCGATGGTCCTTTTTTTAGCTATCTTATCTTGTCCTCAGGCGCGGTTTGCCTCACCATGAGAGAAATTTCGACAAGTTTACCTCTACAAAATTTACCTCTACAGCTTCTTTATATCATACCCTCTATAGAATTTTTCAACTACCGAAGGGGTCCTTTTTGGATTTTTTTCTTCTTCCGGCGCTGAAGCTAGGGATGTATGATAGAGGCGCTAGGTTTTGTCAAGAGATTAGAGTTCAAGGCTGGCGTGACGATGTTGTCAAGTCAAGTGGGTTATTCGTTTGGGAAAATCTAGATTTTGTTAAGAATCACATTGGCATTCACCTACAAATCCCCTGTTTCTTGGCGCCCAGGGTGTCGAGATACATCCCCTCCAGAGTCTCTGCTGGTTTCATATTACCCCGCGATTGTGAGAGGCTGTGTGGACCCTGCTGCCACCTTGGGCATGACCCCACCCCCCCTTCCTGCAGAACTCGAATATAAAACTCACCCACCGATATTTCCGTCCACTGTTCTTCAACCTCGATACTAAAGGGAAACGCACGCTACCGTATTCTACCTCAGCTACTCGGGAATCGCGAAATGGCATCATCCAAACTTAAAGAGTCAGACCTCCGCGCATTCGACCTTGCGGCTGCCGGACAGTAAGTTTGATCCGCCCGCCGTTGGCCTTTTTCTCTCTCTTTTAACCACATCCACCCGGCCACCCTCCATCCAAACAAACTACAATCTTAGGCCTGTCGAGCTAACAATGGCCAGCGATGGCGTCCTCTCAGATGAATCAGGAGCGTTGGTCATAAAACCGTGCACGCCCCGCGAAGTAGCCTTCTACACCTCCGCCGTCGAGCACCCCAGGTTCCAAAAATGGATGCCAACCTTCTTCGGAACTCTCGAGCTCTCCGGTCCCGAGCCGGCTGCGGGACCCGTCACGCATGATCGTAATACCTCCATCGTATTGCAAAACCTTACCTACGGCTTCGACAAGGCATGCGTCATGGACATCAAACTGGGAGCCCAGCTCTGGGACGACGAGGCACCGCAGGAAAAGCGCGATCGTCTGGACGCTGTTTCCGACGCTACCACTTCCCGCTCGCTCGGCCTGCGCATTGCCGGGATGAAGGTGTGGCAGGGCGAGGCTGCGGGCGGGTATAAAGTCTTCGACAAACACTACGGGCGCAGTTTCACCGCTGATAATTGCCTAGAGGCTGTCAAGGAGTACTTTTCTGCGGATATTGGCGAGGAGCAGGGGGAATTGATTGCTGGGAGGTTTTTGAAAAAGGTTACGGAAGTGCGCGAGGTGCTTGAGGGGCAAGAGAGCAGGATGTATTCTGCTTCCCTCCTCTTTGCCTATGAGGGTGATGGAAAGGCTCTTGAGACCGCATTGAAGGAGGAGGAGGAGAATGCTAAGAAGCCACCAAAAGATGAGGATGATGATAGCGAAGAAGATCAGAAGGTTAAGAAGGTCGAGGAGCTCAAGTTAATTGACTTTGCTCATGCCAGTTGGACTCCGGGCAAGGGACCCGACGAGAACGCTCTACAGGGGGTTCGGAGTACCGAGAGGTTGCTTGCAGAGTTGGTTAAATAATTACTAGGCGGCACCAGTGTTTGTAGGCTATAGACGAATCCACTATTTGATTGTTCGGGCTACGATCCTACGTTTGCTTGACCTTTTCTAACACGTCACGTACTATGGCCTGGGGAGAACGTCGGAGTAGCCACGTGATCGGCCTTAAACTCCGCCCAAGTCCACCCCGGGGAGCTAGGAATTTTATAGAGATGGCTCACATAACCTGCAAGAGGCCACACACTGCTTCCACTCGTCTCATTTTCTGCTCTTGTGCTGGTGAAGCTGCTTACTGCATTCGAGCTAGGATATCACTAGTTACACAATCCATCGTTTGACTCTGAATATCCAATACTTGCATCCATCCACGGCTCCGGGATGGGATTTCCGCCTCAAATCTTTATAACCAATTTCCCGGTAGTAGTGCGAGACTCAAGGTCCTAGGTAGTAGCCCCCCTGTCAGCCAAGCTCCACCATAAAGTGAATGAGTGGATTGTAATACCTTTTGCGCCTGCACGGCCTCTTCAAGCGGATAGGTCTTGTGGATGTTCACCTTAACCTTGCCTTCAATGATCCAATCGAAAACCTCTTTGGCATAAGTTTCGAATTCCTCTCTCTCGGCTGTGCACTATTAACGGCCGTCCATTATTCTAAACTTTAGAGTGACTACCAACCGATATAGGCAAACAATTGCGGTCTCACGAGTTTAATATTCTTGGCCCCTAGCCTGTTGATTGTGAATGGCGGAACAGGCCCACTGGCGTTCCCCAGAGAAACCACTGTTCCCTTCCTCCTCACAGCTTCTAGGTCACCATCAAAAGTATCCTTTCCGACACCATCAAACACAGCAGCAACCCCACCGCCAGCATCCTTTGTGATCTTCTTGACCTCGGCAACCCAATCCTGGGTTGAGTAGTTAATCAAAAACTCCGCACCATTCTCCTGGGCTATTACAAGCTTTGAGTCGCTAGAAGCAGTCGCAATGACATGTGCGCCAATGGCCTTTGCCACCTGAACAAGCCACGACCCGAAGCCACCAGCCGCAGCGTGAATGAGGATATAGTCTCCCCTCTTGATTCCGTAGCTCTCACGGGCGAACGACAGAGCCGTAAGGCCTTGCATAATACCGGCCGCCGCAGCACCTTCCGGGACGGCTGAGGGGACATGCGCAACATGGAGCGGATCGAGAGCGGTATATTCCTGCAGTGCGCCAACCCCCAAATATGCTACCCTGTCGCCAACCTTGAAGTTCTCGATAGACTTTCCAACGGCAACAATTGTGCCCTCCCCTTCACGTCCAAGGGTAAACGGGAACGATGGCGCTGGATACAGGCCTGTGCGGGCGTACTGGTCTACTAATAAGTTTGCGACCTCACCTCTTAAAAGTAGGAAGAGGGAGGGAAGGGGAAGGGACAAACAGTATCGATAAAATTCAACCCCGCAAACGCATTCTTGACCAAAACCTGATCATCCCCTGGTGTCGGCACGGGTGCATCCGTGACAATCTTGATAACATCTAATCCCCCATGTTCATTAATTTGAACCGATCGTTGAGTTTTCGGAAGTGAAGACATCTTTTAGCAAATTGGGGATGCGAAAGGAGACTGTTGGGAGAGATTGCAATTGCGGTGAATAGAGAGATGAATGTAGAAGGCAACTTCAATGGGGCAGATATCGCAACTTATCAACGAACAACGGCGATGGCCCCAATGGTGAATTTGTAAGCTTCATTCCGCAACCTTAAGCTGGCGCTCACAAGTACTGTACTGTACGCGCGGCAGGCTGTGGGCCAACGGCACAGAGGACGTAAATTACGGTAGATACATAGGAGATAAGGGGTTCGGTGTTGGAGAAGGTTCGATTACTTAACTGACCTAGCAGAATTCCGGTGAATCCTGTAGTACAGGGACTGTGTCGTATCTATGCTGTCATTTCATTAGCCCAACAGTTGTGATAATACTTGTAGATAGCACCTGGCTAATTTGGGTACCGGTATAATAAGTCACATGAAAATTGGCTACCAGTATCGAGCATTCATATGAGCCTTGCTGAGCTCAACTTGGCCCTAAGGTGGAAGAATACGGTTATGTAGTTGGATGAGTAAGCACCATACTTGCACAGTACAAGTACCGCACAGTAAGAATTGAACCTCGCGCTAGGACCTTAGAGTTGCCTTTGCGAGTAAGATCTACCACTTTTTTTGTTTTTTTTGTCTTAGCTTTCAATAGTTTATTCCTACCTACTCGAGTACAATGTTGCAACGAAGGGGTTCGATCAAAAATGATCGAAGGACTGGGAATGCGCTTTTTCGAACGGGGGTTATAAGATATAACCCCTTCTAACAAAACGGTAAGCAATGATGTTTGAAGGCAGTTAGAAGCAAAGAAACTGATGAAATGATAGGAAAAGGAAGCAAATGTAGCAGAAGAAGCAAATAAACTGGCACCAGCACTCCGCTTCCCCTGCTTCTTAGCAATAAATACTTACACAGCTGGGTCGAAGGTAGAAATTCCCATAAGAGTTCCTACTATTTTTGCTTACTAAGACATTAAAGAACCCCTTAATATAATATATTCGTTAAACAACAGGAAGCATTAAAGAACCCCCCCCTTCAATCACCATTTTCAGAAGCCCCGATTCAAACCCCTCCCCTTCTGACCCCCGGGTTCGATTATCGAAGGCCTTCTTTGCAACACTGCTCGAGTACGGTACTGTAGACATCGGAAGTCCTTCTCACGCTTCCACCGCCAGGGATGACAGCTATGGCTTTGCCGGAAAGAGAGTTGGCATAATCAAAAAGGACCTCGTACCCTTTTCTCCTCTTCTTTCCTTCTCCATCAAACATCTATTTTTCCTCAAACTTTTTCAACCACAGTCTCGTTTTTCCTTACTAGTATAATAGAGAATAGAGAATAATCTGCACGGTAAATAAAAGGTAACCTGGCAGCATAGCCGATACAAAGCCTTGCCAACAGAGATACAGTAATATAAATGTTTGCCGCGAGACAGCATGCTTCCCGATTCGTTCGGAACTATAATGCCATTGCAATGCCGAAGAGAGTTTTCGTTTGTTCAATTCCGATGGGCAAAAACTCTGTTTTCGACCACCATCCACCGCCGAAGTAAAGAACAAGAACCAAGAACCTCTTCCTTCAAGTATCTCAAACTAGCCCCCCTTTAACGGATTCTCAATGATTGGGTTTGATTGAAACGGTAATATGCCTGATTGCAAATCTATTATTGCATGCATTTAGCTACTTCTCAAATGGTTTAGTTGGTCGAGTAGAATCATAAAGAGAATAAGAAAATGCAGGTGTTGCTTTTATCTCTTATTCTTGCGACGGTAAGTTTTACTAATGTACATGTACCCCACAGCAAGTTGAAACACACGATGACACGAAACAAACATATACTAGAGCAGAATTGTATTCAGAAAACCGGTTTATGCTCTCTATCGGTAACTGGCTGTTTCGTGTCACTGTGTGTTTCGACTCGACGTGGGATACATTAAATATTTCTACATACTGTACGTGTATGCTGACAAGCCCACTAGTTTGGTGCTAAGTTTTGGATGGACCGTGGGTGATGGTGGGCGGCCGGGAATGGTAAGGGACGGCGGGGGACTGCCGGGGACGGCACGAGTGATGTCTCATGAAGTGAAAACAATCCGTTTGGAGGTGTATGATCTCAACTTGGCTAGTACAGGAGGTCCAAGCGCTAGGACTATAGTCCCATAGTCCGTCCGGTCCTCACCTTCCCGATCGTAGTCCGTCCCAGCACCCCAAAAAAGACGGACTGTGAGCAGTAGTCCGTCCCGTCCTCACCCGAAGACTGACGGACTGGACGGTTCGGAACACTGGGCCGCTTTACTATTGTATTTTTTTCTTTTGTTCGCCGCACCGGCTTTTCTTTTGCTCATCTCCCCGCTCCACTCCGCAGGACCCACCCTGCAATAGACTGATAGATTGGCTGGGTAAAATTTTCGATCTTTTTTTGTTTTTTGTTCCCCCTCCCTGGCTCCGGCCGCTTTTATTTTGTTTTCCTTAATGCACTGCTGACTTGGGGGCCATTGTTGCCCTTGCTTTTTTCTTGTATTTATAATGATTAAAAAATTGACAATGAAGACAACCTTAAAACATTTGATTTCCACTCCCTCGCAATTGTTTACACACTCTTCAATATCCATCGTTCGGACACGATAAACCCTACGAGTTGACGGCCAACTGAAAATGACAACGACATTACACCCTGGCCTCTACGCATCAAGATGCTAAGTGTCTCCGAATATTGCAACAGAGCTGATCCCCATCTTCGTGAAAATTCTGTCCCAATGGAGCCCAATAATTAAGAAGGGCACGAGATACACCATCGCACTTGTCGCACCACAGTGGATGCTTCTTTACTACCTTACTCCGACAACTAATCCACGGGGGATAAGCATAGGAAGAATACATTCTTGTAGCGGGCAGCAGGCACTGGTGCGAAATATGGCAACTGGGCGATATGGAGGCTTGAGCAGAGACAATTGGGAACAATGAATTGGGTTCCCGAAGAGACTGCCCCGACAAAGTCCCCGCCAAGAGGGCGGAGACAGATAGCCATGGCCTTATTCCAAGGCAATAACTGCAATCCGGGCCAGATGGTGGTCAAGCGCGCCAACTCCAGAAAGAGGGAGAGGAGCGAAGGCGTATCTTCCACAAAATCCAATCTCACATATGCTACACAGCCGGAAGTTCCCCCCACCGGACCAGATTCCACAGGTGATGCAGGGAAGCGAGTCGGCGGGAGTCTTCCAGTGAACTTTGCAGCAGCCGATATGTGGTGAGTGGGTGGCCAGGATGGATCAAGACACGTTTCCCACAATGGGAGGAGCACCCACCCCCAGCCTTGTCCTCAGTACCAATTTCTGGGGATAATTGATAGCAATATCAGTGGGAAGAATAGAACTGGGCTCAAAAGTGCGGATAGTGGAGGCCACTGATACTAATCCTTGACCTGGTGATTACTCTCGAACGGGATACTCTTCCCGTGCGCCGCACGCAATCTGGGAAGCAGAACGGGCTTTGGATGTCGGTTGAGATAGAGCTGAAAGTTAGCTGTAGTGCTTGATGCCCTGGGCAGTTATAGGGTGTTGGCCCAGATGTTGGTATCTTGATGGATCTATCGTGAGTCTCATTTCTATCTGCTTCGCAATTTCTGACAAAGGTAGTCCTAGTACGTATGCCTCCCGTATATCCTTTTCGAGTATGAGTTCGAGGGTGAAACTAATCGGTCTCAATGCCACAGGAAATGTAGCGAGACAACAGTTGCTAGAAGATATTTTGTCTCTCACGCGCAGGCGAGCATTGCGCCTTCATCCTGCAACGTCAAGGAAGCAGTATTAGCCGTAATTGGAATATTGAACGTAATGTCTTCAGACATGACAGGATATCTGGGGACAGATAGAAGTGTTCATTTATTGTTGTTGACTTCTCGGCTAGACGATTGGGCTATATATCTACTCCCGGAGGTGTTCATGGGGAGATGCTGATTCACATCCTTGGAATTGGACCAGTGTTCTAGCCCATGAAACGAGATGGTGTCTTCGGGGTAATTTATTCCGTTGAGGGCCTCCAGCCCAAAACCTAATAGCAAAGATCATCACAGCGAGCAAATACTTATAGTATCACAGTAAAAGAGATTTCACCAACGCTAAGAACGGGGTTTCATATAGGTCGGCCTGGGTTGGGTTGATTTGTTGCCCGACGGCGGACCAATCGTTGGTTGGATCACTAGCCTTGATGTGGGTGGCAGTAAGGGCAGTGGGGTTTCCTGGGTTGACTTTGATGAGAAGGCTTCGTTTTTCACCACGGATGAGGCAAGGGCATTCGGTGTCACTGATCACCTAGATGGCGGGCGAATCTCCTGCATTGCATAGACGGGGAACGACGTTCTGGGCTTCACCAAGATATACCCCCCCCTGCTCATCGTAACACTCACATACCAGCATAGCTGCCACCCCACCGGCACCACCCCCTCTATTTCCAGAGCCGCAGGAATGCACCAATACAATGAACATTCACTCTGGCACTCCGCTCTATAAACCAAACCTTTTGCCTCCTCTGAGAATTCACCGAAGCCGTCGTCACCTATGGGGAATACGGGTACAGAATCTGCAGCCAGAAGATGGCGAGCATGTGCTCCAACCCAGGCCGTGCGCTTTCTGAAACCAAGGCTATTCGTGTCAGTCTAAAGAGGGTAGAGGGGAAAGTCGATTTACATGATATTTCACGGGAATTGGCCTATAGGGCCAGGATGGTGAAGCCGTTTTCGCAAACTACTGCGGCATCTGTTAGTGATGGGTTCGTGGACAGTGCGTGGAGAAGATTGGGCTTCGCAAGTGACCCTAGGAACGAAGTTCTCGCATATTGACTTGACGAAGAATTGCGATGTTCCCCATTCGTGTCACTCCCCGACCAAGCGCCCCTTGGCAGGCTTGGTTGGTTTGGATGAATCAGCTGCAGATGGTGAGGGTGAGGCAGAAGACGGCACGGACGAGGTGCAGAAGATTTGGAGAGATATGAAGGTTAGGAAGTACGGCTCTGGGGGTGGGGGAAGCATTGGTGGGTGAAGTTCTCTACCAATGTATTGTGGGGCCGTGGGTGGAGGGACCGGTAGCAGCGCTGTAACAAAGAGTCTGGTCAAGGCTTAGGGATGTTAGATGCTTCTCGTCCATTGTGTGCTTCGGCTAGATTCCATATGATGATTAGCTCACATTTCTTGTCGCTACAGCACCCCAGACTTACAGGAAAAGTGATGCTCTGAGTCTCCATAACAGTATCATTTAGAACTGTCGCCTGCACAGTGACATGGATTCCTATGTCGCTAAGCCCCCAAACAAGATTCACTAAGCTGGATTTAGCAGGGGGGAGTCGAGATTTTTCCAATCATCTGGTGCACAAGTGCGACCAACTACCATACACCACCGGAGTAGCATAATAAGGGACAGATAACACACTAGCTAAAACAGTCTAGCAGGATTTGTCAGCAGCTCCTTTTGATTACGGCAATGAAGCTACCCCGATACATTCCGCAGACTCTATGTTTTCCATTGGAGGGAGGCGAAGAGTCTTCTCGGTATGTTAATTGATTTCTCTAACGTACCCCACGGTGAGTCGAGGCACACGGTGACACGAAACAAACATATAAAGTTGTATTCTGAAAACAGGTTTTTGTTCTCAACCGGTGGATCGGCAACCCGTTGTTTCGTATCACCGGTGTGTCTCGACTCACCGTGGGGTACGATATTCTATCTTCCAGAGCCAGTGCTATTGCTGACAGAAGGTACTGATAGTCTTTCCACATATGGTGAAAGTTATGAATTGCAGGGCAACTCGGATTGTGAACGGAGGTCAGGAGGGGCATATACAGGCCGAGCTCAATGAGCTAGTCCTCTGGACCCGAAACGCAACTTCCCAGGACTTGGCAATATTCAATGCAGATCCTATCGACAACACCTACCAGAGACGCCTCTACCTACGTCTCACCGACAATCCTCGCAGAGGACACTGAATGCTAGGCTTCTTGGAGTAACTGGGGTTGTCTTTTTTTTTTTGTAATTTTTCTATGTTGCTATCGGGTTATGGCGCAACGGGGTAACAATGGGTTTCTATGCGTGCTGCACAGTGCCGGTTTTCGGGGGTGGACGACTCTGGTGTGTGCAGCACACTTCTTGTGCAGATCTGGAGGATCCTGTTATGGCTTGGGGGTTAAATAATACTTTTTCAAACCCGGGCGGATGATGACACCTCTTCTGTGATTAGATGGAGTTTTTTTATTTTTTTATTGGGGAATAGGTCAGCCGAAATGCCAAATCCCTTCTCCTGTCCCGGTTTCTATACTCTTGCAGTTCGTAAGTGGCACTCCTAGTTGGCAGACACTTCAGTTTGCATCAGCTGTGTCCTGTGCATCGAGAGAGCGTGAGAAGGTATGATTCCCCAACAAGCTCCGGGCACCTAATAAACATCATGCGTACCCCAACCTGGATTAGTGAGACATTCACTGCCAAGCTTCTTCCCGATGGAACGAACTTCTACGGTACTGTAAGACTCGTTTAACTTCTTTTCATCAGAACTCTCGTTAACGTTCCGATGACTAGATACAGAGGAGCAAAAGGCCGAAGTTGTTGGTTGAGTATCGCAAAAAAGTCGAGAACAGCTTCAACAAACTCTTCCATGCCCTTACCAACGACCCTACTCAAGCTGCCGTGACGGAGCAGTGTACACGAATCATGTCCGAGCGCCTTGGTAATGACCCCGAGCTTATCAAAAAATTCATACCGAGCTGGCGCGTTGGCTGCCCTCGTCTATCTCCCGGTGAGGGGTATCTAGAAGCCCTGCAGGCCCCCAACGCGGAATACACTTGGGACATCAAGCGCATTACCGAGAAGGGCATCGTCACATCTGCTGGCGAAATCGAACTCGATGCAATTGTATGCGCCACGGGGTTTGACATTTCTTTCATGCCTCAGTGAGAAATGCGAGGGCTCAACGGCTCTACATTGGACAAATGGCGGGATGACCCCGAAGGGTACAAGTACTTGGGAATATTCGCCCCGGGAGAGGCATGTTGAACCCCTCAGAGTTCCACAATGATCACTAAGGATGGGGTCCTATAATCTTAATCCAGGATTGTGAGGCGGTCAGTTTTCGCAGCGCTTTTCGCCCCCCCACCCCCTGTCCAAGCGTGGGGATCTCGGAGTTTGTTTTCTTAGCGCGAGGTCCGGTTACCGGTATCAATATTAAAGTTCTTGTGGTACAAGTACTATTAGTATTATTAATATTGGAGCCTTGCTGCGCTCAATGAAATTGTCAGGAATTAATAAGTTGAATCGATTGCTGGGATACCTAACTTACTGGCCGTTTAATGAGGTTAAAGGAATACCGTACAAGTACAGTACACACTCAGATTCCGAAGAAGAAGACAGAATGCCTTTTAGATTACTGTGATCTGCTTGGCGGTACTCGGGTAAAGTACAGTACACGCCCCTGACATCCATGCCCATGGAAGATGATTTGTGATAAAAATACAGTACTACCGTTTTGACTTAATATGCTGACAATATAGGTACCAACTGTAGGAGGCACAAGGAAACTACGGTAAGCTGGGGGGTGGAGCTTGTTGCATTCGACATGCTATCACGGAGGCTATTTTTGGGTTTCTTTCTGTCCTAATACTCGCAATGTCGTGACGTTCTTAAAACGGACTGCTCTTGCATACTATCATACCAAAATTCTGAGGCTCAGCCAATTTCGAGCTCGCATGCAATGGCAGTCAGTTTTACGAACCTCACGGCATTGCGAGTACGGTAGAGGGATTGCGAGGCGGGCGAGACTCAGCCCAAGGTAGTGTGCATTTTATGCCTTGTTGGGATTTCTCGTGTCCTGGATGCCCTCTCGGGCTTATGTTGGGGGCAGCGGGCGCGTGAGTGGTACATACTCCTCGAGATCTCCGGGGCGTTGGAACTACAAGTACTTACTCCTTTTGTGACTGGTCTGGGGCCTTTAAGTCTACTGTAATGACACTCTGCTCTCGGCAATCTGGAGATCTGGCAGGAGGCTTTGTTCCGTGAATACTCTCGGCCAAGCCAGGGGTAGCTTGTATGTCGATCCTGCTCTTGCTCCCTTCCCTCTAAATTTACTTCTTCCTCCCTCCCATTCAGCGCTGCTTGCTAGGGATGCCCGTTATGCCAGATCCCTCTTTACATTTAGTTTACATAATCGCCCATCCAGCAGAACCTTGGAGTTGAAGCTTTCTAGCGCTGCAAATAGTCTAGTATAAGTCCAGATATTAGGACCCTCTTTGCCAAGAGTGCTCATTTTTGTGGCTTATTCGTGAATTGCGGCAAGGCCAGAATGGTATATCTTTGTTCTTTTCTATGTTACTGTAGTGCTGCTACTGCACAGAAATTATGCACAACTAATTGCGAGTGCACAAGGGTGCTTGGAATCGTACTGTACCTGAGTAGGGTACAGCAAAAACTTAGTAGATCCACTATCGGGATCTTGTCATAACATGAGCCACTATCTAAACTACAATAGGCTTAGCAGAGTAGGTTAACAAAATTACGAATACTGTTTAATGAGGTCCATAAAGCTCGGTTTTTAAAGGACTCAAAAGGACTCAGCATTTTTAGCGAGTCCAAACATGCTCAGCAGATCACAAAGGGAGCAAGAGCAGGATCGACAGATAAGCTACCCCTGGCTTGGCCGAGAGTATTCACGGAACAAAGCCTCCTGCCAGATCTCCAGATTGCCGAGAGCAGGCTGTCATTACGGTAGACTTAAAGGTCCCAGACCAGCCACAAAAGGAGTAAGTACTTGTAGTTCCAATGCCCCGGAGATCTCGAGAGGAGTATGTACTCGGAAATGGAAGTAAAAGTCGAGCATGTCAGGGATAGGACCTGAATCTTAGGAATCTCACAGATTAGAAATTAGAAGAAAAAAAAGGGGGGGCTAGGAGGCTAAAGCCCCCAGAGCAGTTGCATTCAAGCAATCCCTTAATACTAGTACTTTTACGGAAAATTGTGCAGGCCTTTGTACGTCAAATAGTGTACCCCAACTACTTGACACACATATCACGAATGATGTGTTAGTTCATATCTGCTAAGTTTTAGTATGGGTTCTATACTCGTGTTTACCGATCTTTTCTGTTATTCTGCCCGGCTCAATCCTTTCCCACAAAACAGGTTTCTTTGCCTACACGATTTTTACTTCCATATCCGAGTATCAATAGACTGATAGACATTCTGATTCCCCGGCTTCCGCTTGCAGAAACTCTACAAGTATGCTGTGGCTCAGCGCCTGGTGTTCCACGGTTTCCGTCAGGCAAAGCAGAAACCCACCGGGCCGCCACACCAAGATCAGGGAGGCAGGGAATCTGCAGTCTCATTAGTCCATGAGATATCCTACCGGTAGTGCGGGTACTGGAGAGTCTAGAGAAACCACACCACGAAACTATAAATATATGATTCTTGCCCTCACACCTCAACAGATCTCCGACTGCGAAGCCCCGCTTGACAGCGGTCACCATGCAGAGCTGGTAGCCTGCCATTCATAGGTAGAGCCTTAAAGGGGCCCTGATTGAACACCACGGTAGAGTGTTGGAGTTGCCTTTCCTAGTCTTCTGGTAGATTTTGAATTTTTGTCATAGGCGTGTACTGAGGGGGTCGCTTCTCTATGTGGGCTTACCACCATACTGGTATCTAAGAGAGGCAATAGTTGAAGTCTTACCATAAGGTCTAATTATTGGAGTTTTTATGATAGTGCGCTCGTGTAATTCTGTCCAGTAACCTACTTCCATTGAAGCTAAGGTTTGCTTTTGCTTCTAGTTTTGGTATCATGTAATACCCGTATGTTTCTTAGTTGATCTGCACTTGGCTTGATTAGGGTACATGTCTGTTACTAGAACAATCCCACGTGATGTTACTTGACCAGTAATAAAACACTAAATGGAAAACCTGACCAGCAATGCCTGATTCCACTCTATAACTACCCACTTCCTCAAGTTCTCTCAACCTTATAAATCCTCTCTCCACCACTTTGGATTCTAATACCACCAAACAAAAACACTCTCCTCTATACCAGCCACGACTAGGATAAAGAATGGTTGCGGTACCACCCCGAAGAGAAGAGATTGCCCAAACTTGCTCCGGGAATGCTGAGCAACAGGATTCGGACTCTGGCTCGGCAGAGCCTGTGCCGAGCCCACTGGATAGGGCACTACTGGGAATGTATTATTATCTTACCAAAGGGCTAGAGGGAATTGAAGCACAGCACTACGGGTGCCCACAGTCATTCAGGACTGCTATTAAATTGCAAGCTGATCAACTGTATTCTGGTAACGCTGGCCAGTATGTTGTTTTTTCCCACGTACCACGATACCTCTTTGCAAATATTGAGCATTTTCGAGACCCCTATTTAAACTCACTTCGCTTTCTCTACTACGAATCCGAACAAATGTTGATTGTCAAAATTATGGCTGGGCCACTACATGCAATGGCGGTTGCGCGATTTGAAGGCATCCTCACTCTTAAGCTAGATAGAATGGGGCTGTTTGATGAGCTTTGCTTTATGAGGGATGCACTTTATCATGGAATCGGCAACGGAAAAAAGCCTGACGCCGCATTTAGACCCCGGTCATCTCGTCCTTTCGCAACTCATTGGCCAACCCTTATTATGGAGTGCGGAGTTTCTCAATCTCTTAAGCGCTTGAGAGTCGATGCCCATTGGTGGCTCACAAACTCCATGGGTCAGGTGAAAATTGTTCTTCTTTTGTCAATTTCGAAGAAGAAGAGAAAGATACGCATCGAGCAGTGGGAGATGGGAGTGCCCCCCAACCTGGAAATAACCGATAGCCGTAATGAGCCTAACAGAGAGGTACCAGAATGTACCAGGGTAATAGAAATAGTCGAAGGTAATGCGGGGAGTGCTTCTCTACCCCTCAGTTTCCAGAAGCTCTTCCTCCGGGAGCCGGGTGCAGGTGAAATGGATATTACCTTTACTACCCAAGACCTGGAAGGGCTTGCATCCTATATCTGGGCAAACAACACAACGGAGCAGTCAGGACATCGTAAGCCAAGACCAGGTCAGACAACATTGTTTTGTCCCGTCCGGTCATTTTCTCATCTTGCCCGACAACCAAGGGTAAAGGACCAGACTAGACGATATTGTATGGTCGCAAGTCATTCTCCGCCATCCGCCATCGTCACCTGCAGTACTCGGCCTTCGCCAGCCATTTCCTGCCGTTTTCCGTTGTTTTCTGCAGTGACCTGGCGTCCTCTACGGTTTCCCGCAGTTTCATACAGTCTTCCGCGGTTCCCTGAAGTCGGCTATCTTCCCCCACAACCCTCCCACATTTTCAGAAGGCACCTGCTGTCCCCTACCCGAAATGGTCACACATCATGGGGCTCATCATCTTCCCTAATGGTGGCGATCCTGAAAGCTCCTAGAAAAGGACAGACTACATTATGTGGTCCCATCTTGTTAAGGGCCCTTGGCAGTCTCCCCGCTAGGTCCCACCCAAGTCTTGGACTATTGACAACAATGCGTTTGGCATGGTTCCCAATTGGAGCCCTTCTCAATGCGAATATAGTAAGTCAGCCAAACCTATCTCTTGTCCTCAATTGTAGTTGTCTTGAATTGTGCTAACTTATTAAGAAGTCTAAGGCTAAGTAGGCCAAAATACTAGATGACGCAGTCCAATAGATCAGGCTTCTGCAGTTATTTGGTGGTGGGAAGTAGGGATTTAATGGGCAACAGGTGGACAAATGGGAGTTGGGTCGCTCTCATGGTTGGTTTGTTTTTTTTCCGCTTCCACAAAAGTTTCTGTATTTAAATGTCTCTACTCAATTTATATCTTTGCAGCTTCTATCTGCGATAGACGGAGAGTCCCTCTAGCTCTTGAGAGGCGATAGGAAGGCAGTGTTGTTTTTATTTTCACTCGTATACTCGTGACTCAATTGCTTTAAAACTCCGCTCCACTAGAAGATTCAATATTTTCTTTGGAGATGTGGGAGGGAGCATCATCGATTAGGTTAATGGGGCTCCTAGCTTGCTGCAATCACACAGGTTCTCATTTACTGTACTCGCGCCTCCGCGCCAAGAGTTGGAACCCTCTTGGGTATGGTCACTCCCGAACCATACAAGGTATGTCAGACTGGAGGTTTGGGTAATCCGGGATTGTGAGGCGGTCAGTTTTCGCAGCGCTTTCCCCCCCCCTGTCCAAGCGTGGGGATTTCGGGGTTTGTTTTCTTAGCACGAGGTCCGGTTACCGGTATCATACCGGTATTAAAGTTTTCTTGTGGTATGATACTAGTATTATTAATTAATATTTGCGCTGCGCTCAATGAAATTGTCTGGAATTAATAAGTTCAATCGATTGCTGGGATACCTAGCTTACTGCCTGTTTAATGGGGTCAAAGGAATGCGGTACGCACTCAGATTCCGAAGAAGAAGAAGAAAACACAATCCCTTCTAGATTTGTGTGATCTCCTTGGCGGTACCGGCACTGTACGGTACTCGAGTACACGCTCCCAGCATCTATGCCCGTGGAAGATGATTTGAAATAAAAGTACAGTACTACCGTTTTGACTTCATACGCTGACAATAGCTCGTACTTGAAATGACTCAGATACTACAACTACTGGTATAAGTTGGATATATGGCTTATCGATCTTTCCCCAGTGGGGTAGTGTTCCTATATGGCAGTGTGGGGGTATATATGTAGGAGCAGAACTCCCCCTTTGTTCACAAGTTTGGAACATCATCTTCAAGTCTTAACTGCATCTGTTCGGCTTTTGCTGCGGGCTCCCTCACAAGAGCGGGTGTTGATGCTGCCGTTTGCTAGGTTTGCCGGTCGTCTATTGACTTCCGCTATTTGGCATATTGGGACCACCTTTCTGCTAAGTCTGAGCGCTGTAGCCACAAGGAAGGAGTTTTAATCACCATATGGAATCCAGCGTTCGCAGGCGGCCAGGTCGGCCTGCAGATAGCCGGCAGGCTTCCAGTCCGGCCAGGCCAGGCTAAAGTGAGACTGACCTGGGCTTTTCAGGCCAGGCTTTGGAGAAGCCTGCCGGCTTCATGGGTGCCTGGCGGCGCCGGTAGGCTTTCGGTATATTCCTTATGACAGGTCATTATTTTGTTAAGGGGTGGCTCACATCTACAGATATCTGAAGATGCCCGCAGATACCTGAAGATGCCTACAGATATCTGTTTGTTTTTTAGGCTTGGGCCACACCATTTAAAAATAATAATATTCTGATAGGTTTTAGATATCCGGGTAGACAGAGAGTAGGGAGTTTCTAGCCCTCTCTTATCACTCGATTTATTGCTATGGTAGACGGCAACGGAACCCTCCTTATCACCTTGCTCTTTCAACACTACATAAAGAAATTTCTCTAGATCGAATATTAATTTCTACTAGGCATTCTTCTATGTATTTACATTTTTAATTTATTCTTTGGTTTTCATAATAGTCAGGTTGGTGGGGGAGCGCTGTTGTCATGATTGGCCAAAGTCTCCTCCTCGGTTGCGGGTTGGTGATATGTAACGTAACTCTTGGCGTTTCATCTGCTTATCTTATCTTAATCACATCTTATCACTCGAAAGCCCGTAGATATCTGCAGTCCGGCCAGGCCCGGCCAGATAGGCCCTGAAAGCCGGACTGGCCGCTTGCGAACGCTGACCATTTCTTAACGCTAATGTGGTGTTTTTAGTTTAGTGTTTTGAAATTGAGCAAAGGTAGACTTTGCCATACTATCGTTCATCAACTAGCCCACAGGAGATTTGCCAGAATCTTTAGGCACAAGGTTTCCTTGATGGGTCCTCGTACAGATGTTAGAAACGTAGGGGGGGCAAGGTTTTCATGCCTAGCAGGCCAAAAAGAAGCGGATAGAGAGTTTAAACCTATGTCTCACCATTTTATAACTAATCGGCCAACGGTAGTGTTCAAGTGCGCAGTTTCAGAGTCTCAGAAAAGCCTCAAGGTCGATGCCAAGTGGTGGATAGAGAACTCGGAGGGAGCGGTGGGAACTGTTGTTCTTGTTACTGTCTCAAAGGAGGAAAGGAGCGTCTGTGTGGAGAAGTGGCGAATGACGGACATCCCTAATCGGCATGTTACGCAAGCCGAACACAATCCCTTTATAACCAGGCCACAAGTACTGGAGGGGGTAAGATCGTTGCCCAGGTTCTGACTGGGGCTCCGTTAAAAATTTCGCTCAAGAAAACCATGCTTCAGGACCCCGACGAGGCTCTTGCGGGAGGTGATATTGTTTTCGACATGGAGGACTTCGAGTAGGTTGCAGAAATCATCTGGGCTGGGTCAAAGTAAGGCCTACTGCCGATGAGCGTACTCTAGGTTAACCTTCCGGATCTATTTTTACAAATTGCATTAAATACAAATTTTGTGCGCAGTCTATAGCGGGAACAGCTTGGGGGGGAATGGGTGGTGGGTACCTGTTGCTTTGCCCTATTCCCCCCTCTTGTAGTTCATGCTGTTCTGCTTTGTTTTTTATGTCTTCTTTATCCTTCGCAATAAAGACCCTATACTATTTGTTTCCTTCCTGATCCCCACTCACCTATCGATATGCATTTCATCACTTCCTAGAGCCTATAGACACCCACTTATTCTTTTGTCGCTCTCTTTGCTGCCCTTGAATAGACGTGAATATTTTTGTTGATTGTAACAGTCTGTTGACTTTGTGCTCACTGGAAGCTCTTATATCGGAGGAAGATGTCTTGATCTTAATTCTCTTTCACGCTCATGGGGAAATGGGCATCCTTATATACATAGATCAGAAAAACCTTTGCCTTCCTTCCTCTTTCTCTCACATGCTCACCTCCCTCACGATGAGATCCACCGCGCCCTCCTTTTCTTCCCATCTAGCCTCACCTAATCGCTCCACTTCACTTCTATTCTCTCCCTGTCTCTTCGTTTCCCACTGTTTCCCTTCCCATCCCCTTTCTTCACCCTGACGTCTTCTCTTTTCTTGTGCACCCCACTTCCGTTTCCGGCTCCCCGCTTATTCTTGTTCGTCCTTTGTGCCAGAGATAATCACTTCCAGATATATAGTGACTGTGCTCGATATGCCAATGCCATGCTATTGGTCACATTACTAAAGGCCGCGGATTCATAATAAATATACCGGCATTTAGAAATTTATCCCAGATATAGTATTTCAGAGTCTGGCTCCTGGGATAGAGCAATGAAAGGGTTCTTGGAATGCTGATAGTTGCTTTCCTTGATTTGTGAGGAGGACCAAAAATAAATTGATGAATCATAGTCGAAGAGAATACTGGCAAACATAATGATTTTTGTGGCCTCTCGTTCTGGAGGGGAGGCGGTTACGAGAGAAATATCTGTGCTCACCGCTCAGGGCACGGGTTGACTTTTGAGCAGAGGAAGGGCCATGTTTGGTAAACTGGGCGACATCTCCAATCCCAACTCCGGAAACATCAACAACGATTTACACCACAAGCTCCGGCGAAAGCAAAAAGGCTGTTACTATTCCTAATACATTATATAGATCCCTTCATTTTAGGAAGCCATATGAAATGAAGGGGCTATTCCAAATTTGGAAAATTTGGATCAAGCTGGCCCTGACGGCAGGTCTGGTTGCCCGGAATCCTGCAGTGTCCATGCCATATACCTAGTCCAGTGTTCCCAGCCGTCCAGTCTGTTTGTCTTTGGGGCAGGGTGGGACGGACCAGGGCTCACAGTCCGTCTTTTTGTGGGTGCTAGGACAAACTACGCCCTGGAAGGCGAAGACTGGATGGACTGTAGGGGAATCTAGTCCTAGCCCTTACACCTCCGGGTCTAGCCGAAGTTGAAATCATGCGCTCCGAAACAAACATTATAGTGTCATGAAACAACCCTCATGCCGTCCACTGCAGTCCACAACCGTCCTCTGCCCTCGTTCATCATCCCCTGCCGTTCTTTACCATCCCCCGATAGTGAGGGCCCGCAAGGGACTGTGGGGGACAGTAGGAGACCATTCGAGTGATGTCTCATGATGATATAATGATTTGTTCTGATGCATAATTTCAACTTCCTCTGGTGCCGGAGGTCTAAGCGCTAGGATTGTAGTCCCCTCCGGTCCGTCCGGTCCTCACCTTGCAGACGTAGTCTGTCTTAGCATCCTTAAAAAAGATGGACTATGAACTTTAGTCTGTCCTACTCTACCTAGAAGACGGACTGACTGGACCGCTGGGAACACGGCCGTCCGGCCCAAGGACGGCCTTCCTGCAACTTGACCGCCGTGGACGGACTACAGATAGCCGTCCCGTCCCGTCCAAGAACCTTGGCAGTAGCCCCGCGGGGGCCCCTGGACGGTTGGGGATGCTGCCCAGTCCAGGTCGTTTTTACAACCTTGATGATCCCACGGCTCAAGAGAGTGTGAGGTTAAAGAAATAGAAACGAGGATATTGTGATTGAGGGGTGGGAGAGAGAAGCCCCCTATGGCAAATACATCTCCAATGATTCAAGTCGTACATGACATCTGGAAATCGGAGCTGTAAGGGATTAGAGGAACAAGGGGTGGTTATCAATGAAGCAATTGGTGTTCATACTGTGCCTTCCTGGTCAAAAATATTGTAACTGGGAAGATACGTGCGACATGGACATTTAAGCATTATTAGTAGAAAGCTTTTATGTAAAACGATTAGACTGTTTCCTAAAATCAACACAGGGGAATACGATGCGCTCTTTGATATAGTTTCCTTCCTAGAGTGGGGCTAGAAAAGAATCCGGGGGAGGTTGTGTAACTTCCTTAGCTTACAGGCTAACCGACTTGCCAGCAAAAGAAACTAAGGTGGGGGGGACTTCAGTTTGACTACTTGGGTAGGGTGGTATCTGTGGACAAAGTGGAGGAAAGAAGCTATGAGTTACCTGAAACTGCATTTTACCATGAGGTCAATAGACTCTACACACACGGCTCTGTTCTCACCTCTTTAGTTATTTTTTGTATGATATATGGTCAACTATTATTGAAACCCTGGCAGTTCTGGTGTCGGGTCAAGGGGGGCTTTCCTTGTGCTAAGGAGTTTGTGCCAATTTTCGATTTGGCAGCGCCTGTAACCTAAGAATAATATCAGTCATTGGTCCTCTACAAGTAGTGTTATGTTTTTTCCTGGTGGGATTTCCAGTTTTCCCTCCGGCGTGTCGTAGTTCGACCTTTTACCCCAGTGGTTTTATTCTTAGGATCTCTAATCTTGGTTATTAGGAGGGTTTGTGTGTTGGTTGGTATATTCAGCTATGAGATGCGGGATTCTCCGAAGAGGATATCTCCTAATTTCGTCTTTAATGATTAGTTAGAGTCCCTACATAATGAATGATGCATCGGCGCAAGTCCACATTCTGAGCCAACTTACGATTTACAGACACGAGGCAGGTCTTATTGATAGGATCCCACGGATGATCATTCCTCCACAGTTCGCTTACCTAAACTCAGTTGATACCACAGCTAGAGATGTTGCTATCTCTCTCAAATAAACTCAACCAGGATCATGGAAAAGAAAAAAGCCACCCTACTAGGCTATGGTTGGTCAGGCTAGGAGAATTATACTACACCTAACATGTAGATAGCCGGCTAGTCTACCCTGCATCACCAACCCACCTCCTAAAGCAAAAGCACCGCACCTCTTTACCAACTCATGGAACCCAAAAATTATATCTAGTGTCTGGCCAGATACCCGCGCCCCTTACCAGATACAACCGGAGGTAGGGGGAAAAACAAAAAAAAACTCTAAACTCTCCAAGGCCCAAAGACAGTCTCTCTAACATCCCTAAGCCTGACCAGGCTCTTTGTCACAGCGCTGCTACCGGTCCCTCCACCCCCAGCCCCACCATTCCTGTTCACATTGGTAGAAAACTTCACCCGCATGATGCTCCCCCCACCCCCGGAACCGTGCTTCCTAACCTCCTAACCTTCGTATCTCTCCAAATCTTCTGCATCTCGTCCGTGCCATCTTCTGGCTCGCCCTCACCGTCTGCAGCCGATCCATCCAAACCAAGCCTGTCAAGAGGCGCTTCATCGGGGAGTGATACGAATGGAGAACAGCGCAATTCCTCATCACGTCAATATGTGAGAACTTCGTCTGTAGAGTCACTTGCAAAGCTCAATTCCTCCACGCACTGTCCACCAACCCATCACCAGCAGATGCCGCAGTAGTTTGCGAAAACGGCTTCGCCATCCTGGCCCTATCGGCTGATTCCTGTTAGCTATCGTTTAAATTGATCTTCCCCTCTGCCTTCAGCACACCAAAACGAATAGCCTGGATTTCAGAAAACCTACGGTCTGGGTTGGAGTACATGCTCGCCATCTTCTGGCTGCAGATTCTGTACACGTATTCCCCATGGCTGACTGCCGGCTTGGGTGAATTCTCGGAGGAGGCAAAAGGTTTGGTTTGTAGAGCGGGGGAGGAGTGCCTGAATATTCGTTGTAGTGGTGCACTCCTGCGGTTCCGAAAATAGAAAGGGTGGTGTCGGGGGGGGGGGCGGCAGCTGTACTGGCGCGTGAGTGCTACAGTTTGCAGGGGGATTTCATGTACCACGAGGTCGGCTTGGATTGAATTGATTTGTTGCTCGATTGCGGACCAGTCGTTGGTTGAATCTCTAGCTTGATGTGGGCAGCAGTAAGGGCCATAGGCTACCTGGATTGACTTTGATGAGGAGGCTTCGTTTTTCACCGAGGACGAGGTGAGGGTATTCGGTGTCACCGATCAGCTTGAGGATTCGCAAATCTCCTGTATGGCATTGACGAATAACGGCGTTCTGGGCTTTACCAAGAAACACCCCTTTCTTAGCGTTGATACAATCTCTTTTACTGTGCTAAGTATTTGCTCGCAGTGATCGTCTTTGCTATTAGGCTTTGGGCAGGAAGCGCTCGACGGAACACATACCCCGAAGACCCCATCTCAATCCTGGGCCAGAACACAGGTCCAATACCAAGGATGTGAATCTGCATCTGCCCCATGAACACCTCCGGGAGTAAATCTATAGCCCCATCGTCTGGTTAATAAGTGAACAAGAATAAACCAACACTTCTATCAATCCGCAGATATCTTATCAGGCCTGGAGGCATTGCGATCAATATTCTAATTACGGATAATACTGCTGCCTTGACGTTGCGGGATGAAGGCTGGATGCATGTCTGCGTGGGAGAGAGACAAAATATCTTCGAGCAACTGTTGGCTCGCTACGCTTCCTCAGGCATTGAGAGTGTACACGTTATTCAGAATAGTTCAGGGAAAGGTCTTTACCGCAACTCTCTCTATCGCGCTTTCCATTGACTCTACGATTCATTTCGCCCCCACTTCATACTCGAAAAGGATGTACGGGAGGTAGACAGACTGCCTTGGTTGAAATTGCGAAGCAGATAGAAATGTGACTCACAATAGATCCATCAGGACACCAATATCTAGCCAACACCCTGTGACTGCTTGGGGCCTGGGGCATCCAGCGTTACTGCAAACTTTCCCTTCTATCTCAACCGACATTCAAAGCCCGTTCGGCTTCCCTGATGGACTGCTTGCTACCGGAAGAGTATCCTGTTCGGGAGTAATCACCAGCTCAAGGATCAACATCGGTGGCCTCCACTATTCGCACTTTTGGAACCCAGTTCTATTCTTCCCACTGAGATTACTATCAATTATCCCCAGAACATTGGTACTGTGGACGCGGCCGGGGGGTGGGATGATCCTCCTGTTGTGGGAAACATGTCTTAATCCATCCTGGCCACCCAGCCGCCACATATCCGGTGCTCCAAAATTCTGTGGAAGACTCCCGCAGACTTGCCCTCCTGCATGACCCGTGGCATCTGGTTCGGTGGGGAGGGGATTTCCGGTGGTGTAGCATATGCGAGATTGGATTTTGTGGAAGATATGCCTTCGCTCCCCTCCCTCTTTCTGGAGTTGGCGCGCTTGACCACCGCCTGGCTTGGATTGCAGTTATTGCCTTGGAATAAATCCCAGTTATTTGTCTCCAACCTCTTGGCGGGGACTCTGTCGGGGCGGTATCTTTGAGAACCCAATTCAAGGTTTCCAATCTTGCCTACTCAAGTTTCCACCTCACCCAATTGTCACATTTCGCACTAGTGCTTGCTGCCTGTCGCAAGAATGTATTCTTCCTATGCTTATCCCCGGTACATTGGTTGTCGGAGTAAAGTAAAGTAGTAAAAAACCAGCATGCTTTCTAGTTTGACAAGAGGAATCGTGCGGCTTGTGCCCTTCTGAATTATTGAGCTCCATTGGGGGAGAAACTTTCACAAAGATGGGGATCAACTCAGTTACCATGGTTGGAGACATTTGCCATCTGTCTTGCAGCAGGTGGTTGTAGCCAGGCCATCCTCGCTCCCTTGGGCTCGATCCTACAGCTTCCTTCACTTCTTGCTCCCCACTACCTCTTTTACGGAAGGGGATTGAGGATGATTTTTCAACCTTCTTGATGTGTTGTCGTCGGGGTGAAATGTCGCTTTCATTTTTAGTAGGCCATCGACCCGTAGGGGGTATCGTGTCTGAATGGCGGATATCCAAGAGTGTGTAAATAATTGAGAGAGGAGAGATGATGAAGGAAGGCTCCGAGAGCATAGAGTTGTAGTTGCACATTTTTGTAAAAACCATCACAAAACTGGGGCCGGTAGTGTGAGTTTTGTGAGGGTTTTGCTAGGCGGTTGGGAGCGATGAACTGCGGTACATACACCCCATCGGACCGTGGATGAGGGGATGACAAAAGGGGTCTAAGGTTGGAAATGAAGTTTTACGAAGATGAAGCAATTGTGCAAAGCTGTCAGGTTGGTTTTCGGGACTCGCAGGACCCAACGCACTAGATGATAATATACTAAAAGATTTGTAATAAAAAAAAAGCTTCCATGGAACTCATCATGCCCCTTGATATAGAGATTCACAACCATAGGGCTAAATTAAGAGAGTAAAGGAGAAAGGGGAGAAAGAAAAGGAAACCCTGGATAAGGGTAAATTAGCAATAGTCTGGAACTGAAAATCAGCCTACGGCCGGCAGAGAGCTGGCGGGGTCAAGACGCCTTAGGGAAAACAGCACATGACAGGACGTGGTACAAGTCCCCCTCATGAACAACCAAACACGGGGGGAGATCCTAGGAGCGTAACTTTGCAAGGCGAATTGCTTGCGGACATTCGAGCGCCCATAGGAAGTTCTGCCAGGATCACCCGTGTTCGGTCCATTCATGAGAGATGCTTGTATAATATCTCTTATTCAGGAAAAGAACTCGTTCTATTCTTGCGCCCCAAGCAAAGCTCCCGATAAGAATAAACCTCTTGATAGACCTTGGTCAAGGTAGTGCCACAGTCTTTCCCCTCCCATAGAGCCCTTAATCCCCTTCACTACGGGCTCATCCAACTCCATAAAACGAATCTAAAACATGCCATTAGTGCTACCCTTCCCAGCGGTACAATAACAAGACAAACGCACCTCTCTTTCTCCGCATTACTCCCCCGAACATCCCTCTGTATCCTTTCCTTGCAGCCTCTAATCTCGTTCACGACAACTCCCTCATGATCGAAGCAGCTTTTGGCAAGCCCCAGCACCTCCACCGGACCCTGCCCCTGCCTATACAGCCACCAGCTCCCTTACTGGAACAACGCATTATTGAGTATTAGGTATCAAATACTGGGTGAGAACTCTATCGGCGGGTTGTCATAGTAGCATTCTTGGAACTCGATCGTGAACGGGAGAACGGGAGATGAGTAGGGTCCTCGACGGGGCAAGGGCACACAGTGCCAGGTAATGTGCGATGTTCAAGAAAGTGAGGGGTATGGATCTGGGGGGGGGGTAGGCTTGCACTGTTGGAGTTAGTGAGGGTGGGTTATGGGGGAAGGAATGGGGGCAAACAATTCTACAAGGAGGTTTTGCTTTCATTGAGTGGAAACTTGAGAAAAGGTTTGATGGGGCATCTTGGTGATGGGTCGAGCTAGCTGTTGGCGTAGCGGATTCAGGCATGCCGCACCGTGGTGGGTTCGGTGGAGCTGGAGCGAATGAACATTGTGGATGCTTGGCGGAGAGGGAGTAGCACAGGGATGGTGCCCTGAGGAAACATGAGCAATCCGCCTGACAAGATTCCGCTTGTGCTTTGTGCTCTGAGTCGATGTTTATGAGTTAAAGTTGAGGCCAAAATGGGATAAGTATCTACATTTCTGTGAGGTTATTCGTTAAGGGCCTACTTTTGTACCTACAGCTTACCGGTAGTCCCTTTAGCGGTATGTTTGTTGATAATGTATAAGGTAGGAAATACTCATCCATTTCTGTGCACCCAGCGGGTATTTAGCAATAAACACTTAATAGCATTGCAATGGTAGAAAAAAGACAAGAATTAAACATAAAATATTATTTTAGAATCAAAGAAATAAGAACACATTTAGCACTCGAGCACTCTGTATCATATCATACGGTTATTCTTACGCATATGCTCACCGAGTGATACTTTATGTGTAATTGCTAGCAGTGCTAGTGCCCTGAATCTCGCCAAGAAGGATGTGGACGGCGATCTCTTGCAACTAGTTAGAAAATCTGCAGTAAGAGAATTAGGTTCAGTATGCCGATCAGGGTGAGCCTCGTGGCTTTGCGGGTTGCAACTAAACCACCGGAGTAGCATAAAAGGCATAGATAACACACTAGCTAAAACGATCTAGCAGGGTTTGTGAGAAGCTCCTTTGATTAGTAGCCTTCTGGGAGCGGCCCGCTACCATCTATTGACTACGGTAGCTTACCTGGCCTTTGCAGTATCTTAGACACAAACCGCTGCAGTCTCCAAACCTTCCCTTCCCCTTCCACTATCCTCCACCTCCCATACCCAACCTGGATCGCTCCAAGCATAACAAACTCCACTGCTCTTGTCAACATGCCCACTAGGGTGTTTATGCTGCCGGTTGCTAGGTTTGCCGGTCGTCCTTTGCCTTCAGCCATTCGTCCTTTGCCTTCAGCCATTCGCCTTTGCCTTCAGCCATTCGCCCTTTGCCTTCAGCCATTCGTCATATTGGGACCACTTTTCCGGTAAGTCTTGGGTGCTATAGCCACAGAGAGGAAAGAGTGCTAATCATCATATGGAATCTAGCCGAAGCAGAGTACAGATGAGAAGCATGATCACTCAGCCACGATTGAAGAGGCAACTAAATCTGCTGATCCCTCAGCTACTCTTGAAGGGGAACGTGGATCAGCGGGCGCCAAGGCTCTTGCAACCAAAATTGAAAAACTCGAAGTGGTAGGAACCCAGAATCCAAATCGAGTAGGACCGGACCTAACTGGTACTAGAATCATGCTGCCTCCAAGGCTGGTACGAAGGCTATTTTAAACGAACTCTGTATAAGGCTGGATTGCTTTGAGAAGCGTACCGACTCATATATTAAATGGGTTGTTGCATCCGGAGTTGTGGCAATTACGGTGGCAATAGGAGGAGTATGTTTCTCCTTATGATTTCTTTAATTGCTGCTAATGGTTTCAGACAATTTTCAAGGTCTACCACTATGACGCTGCTCGGGAAACAAGGATGAAGGCTTATGTACATGAGACGGTCGAAAATTCTCAGAAGCTTGTTCTGTCGAAGATTGAATCTTCAGGGGAAGCAACTCGGATGAGGGTTGACCACTTTCATTCTGAAACGCAGGCGAGGATCAATAATTTGGACTCCAAGCTCGATCGTTATATCAAGGCAGTAGAACGCAAACAGTGGTGGTTTTAAAGCTCTCAAGCTAAGTGTTTTTCACTCAGCCCAATAGGTCCTATTTTGTGGACAAATGAATGCAGTTTAGTTTTTTGAAATTGAAAAAACTTACACTTTACTACACTATACATTCAAACAACAAGCAGAGCGGAGTTCAAGTTGGACACCCGCATAGAGAGTGATTGCTAGGCCAATAAATAGGTATATTTAACCAGCATTCTAATTGGTTAATCCGGGCTGAAAACAAGTCGACCCGACCCCTTCCTCGGGAGATGGTCAATCAATCTCTTCCCTTATACTTACCACAGGTAATTGCCATTTTCTTTCCCCCACTCTCTTATCTTCCCCTACGTACCAGCCTCACATCTTTGTATGATTGCCTTCTCGTGGTAAAACTTCTTTTCCAACCATGGACCCCTTTTATCATCCCCTCTTCGACGATCGGTCGGATGGGGTGTATGTAGTTCATCACTCCCAATCACCTAGCAAAACCCTCACAAAACTCACACTACCTGCCCCAGTTTTGTGATGGGTTTTACAAATATATGCAACTACAACCCTATGTCCTCGGAGCCTCCCTTCATCATTTTCCCTCCCTCCTAATTATTTACATTAGATATCGGGCATTCGGACACTAACCCCTAAGGGTCGATGGCCTCCTGAAAATGACAACGAAGTTTCACCCCGACCTCTACCCATCAAGAAGGTTAACAAATCGTCCTCAATGCCCTTCTGTAAAGTAGGTAGAGGGGAACAAGAAAGAAAGGAAAAGGTGCAGGATCGAGCCCTAAGGGAGCGAGGATGGCCTGGCTACAACCACCTGCTGCAAGACAGATGGCAAGTGTCTCTAACCATGGTAACTGAGTTGATCCCCATCTTGGTGAAAGTTTTGTCCCAATGGAGCCCGATAATCTAGAAGGGGAGGAGCTGTACGATTCCTCTAGTCACACTAGAAAGGATGCTGATTTACTACCGTAAAAACCGAAATAATTGGGCATGGCGCTAGGACGTCAAGAATTTCCCCTTTGGATTAGGGGGGGAAAACACACCGCAAAGACTCTCCTTCAGTCGTCACCTGAGACAACAGACCATACTAG
>Ga0307509_10000160_pt1 | contig 105230 bp, 90 predicted proteins | sample 10_EM_MG_FD_202245 | JGI IMG/M metagenome (GOLD analysis project Ga0307509, IMG submission 202245) | Populus trichocarpa ectomycorrhiza microbial communities from riparian zone in the Pacific Northwest, United States - 10_EM | ecosystem: Host-associated > Plants > Roots > Unclassified | place... | reverse complement strand
TGTCGGGACGGAGGGCGGCCGCAACAAGCGCGCTGGGTGCATGGGAGGGGGGATAAGGGCGTTGGGAGGTACCAGGTGCATGGGATGAGAAAGAACGTCCGGCGGACGGTCAGGGCGCACGGGACGCATAGGGCGGACGCAATCCGTCCGGACGCGGGTTGCGTCCGCCGGACGTAAATCGTTTTTTTGCTGATGAACCGGGACACAGCCATAGTTCAGGATATTGTTCTTTCGACCGCATGCCTCTTGTACCAGACAAGCGACTCGTAATCAAACAATATTCAAACTGTAGGCTAAAACAACAATTCTCAGAAGAGAGTTAAGCGAGTGCGCTTAACTATATACTGTAAAGGGGGCACCCTGTAGACAGGTGAACTCTAAGGTTACGACCGCACCAAACACTCAAAGTAGAAGATAAAGATGAGGTAAAATAATTCAGAAGAATCAACGGTAAAACTTAATATAGTTAAGCTCCAAGCTTCACTCAATTTAGTTCTCTTAAGGAAAAGTTGGTTGTCGAAGTAGAATGCCAAACATTTAAACTTAAGTAGATATCAGATTTAAGTCTTTGACATTCACCACTACTTCTGACCTTGTGCGAGCACCCTGTCCTGCTCAGGGTTTGTCCGAGGTCTACCTTCCATAAGGATTTATCCTGCCAGCAGTGTCGGACAAACTCAGGTACACTTAACTCCGTCAATAGGATATGAGTTTTTGCAATGCATCTCCAATACAACCGCAGGTGGAAAAGCACTTCCTATCGAAGTCATACCTGTGGCTAACTGTTATGACAACAACCGGAATCCATCCCTAGGTGGTGGACTCACTGGCCCAGTGGTAGTTTCGTCTATACAAGCTATGCAGTCCATAATTTAATCTACGCGACTATCTAATGTGATAATTTGACATGCAAGCTCCCGCGGTGAGATGTAGCAGATGGTTGGCTAAGTAGGCGCTACCCATAGCCAGCCTTTCCGGACATGCTCTACCGTAATTGACTTATACCTCTAGAGTTCAATAACAACCCATAGTGATGCTACAAATCATGGGGAGAAGGTCCCGGCTGGTTACTGAGATATTTGTCCTGAAACCGCTCTGGCCCCCATGGACCACCTAAGTACCACTAGGAAGACTACCCTACTACCCATAGGCTACAATAGACTCCTAGGTGCCCGAGAGACCATTTATGGGTGACTCCCATTTTGGCGGTTACCCATACTCCCCTTATATATCCTGCGAACAACATTCAGTCCGACCGACGGCGATGACTTATACTGTATTATGGCAGCCGCTCCAATGACCTCCTTTTACTAGCAAACGAGCAACTATGCAGCCTTCTGCCTATGACGCGCTGTCCCAATGCTGGGGCCAGAGGGGGGTGTTAGCTAAACCCGCCCAAGTTCAATAGTATGTTCAGGCCACCCTTACACAGGTGTGGGGCCTCCTTGCGCAGATACGTGTGCGCCCAACAATATCTAAGAGCCTATAAAATGTGAGGCAATCGACCTCTAAGTTCTAGGATGACTTTGCCAGTGAAGGTAGGGTAACTTGGCCTCCTCAGTAGGATAACTGGGGTCTATGGGCATAATGACCAAATTCCCAATGTAGGGTAACTTTGCCCTCTTATGCGATTAACCACTCCGGACGTCCTCCAGTTGACCACAAAAGTCGTCTCGGAGGTCCATGTAACATTCCCATAATTCTCTTGACAATATGTGAATGTTCTCCTGAAAGGTTACCCTGCCTAATAGAGTATCCAAGGCTACTCAACCATTTCCTAGACTTTGTCCTAGGTTAACTAGCTATTTGTATACGAGACCATACCACCTCTGGTTACCACTCTGTATACCATTTGGACTAAGGTGGTAGTTATTGTAGTTACCTATTACAGGCTCGTTACACGCTTCGGTCGCCTTCCCTCGTACTTCTCGGTTTGACTCTTCCCCTCCTCCCTCCACTCCTACAGTTTCGTCAGCTCACATACTACTGCCTTCTCTCCTTGGCTGGCTCCCTACTACCCTCACCGCCTGGCCTCTGTTCCCTCAAGATAGTTACTCGTTGTGATCTGGCATGGCTGATTGCCTGCTGGTGAACTTCTCTTGTTCCTAGGGGTATCATGCTGCCGCCTCTATCACTTGCGGGACATGCCCCGGGCCTACAGTCTTCACTCTATCCTACCACACACTTCCTATGTGTTGGTTTTGATTCGGATATCCCTCTGGGGTTCGCTTGCCCCTTCGGCCAGGCTTTATGCCCCGGGTTCTTCGCCCCTTCGTGTGTGCCGTTGAGGCCATGACTTTGTCCTGCTGGCTCCTTAGTCCCTCCCCTGATCCGTCTGAATGTGGTCTATAGCTGGGCTAAAGTTGGGTTGTCTACGGTTCTTGGGTTTTGGTCTTCCTTTCTAGATGGGCTTGAGGTTTCCTTACTTTTCCTTGCTTGTTCACTATCAGAGTGTTGTTTTTTCTTATAGGCTGCACCTCTGCGGAGGGTTTTTGGTTTGTTGTTTTCCGGCCTGTTCTTTCGCTTGTAGTTTTCTACCCATAGCACTGGATAGTTTGTCAGACCCGATGGTATCGGGCTGGGTCAGTGGGTTTTTAGTACGAGGGAGCTGGGATAGACTGTAGTTTGAGGTTGTTGGCCGCATACCGCAAGCTGGAAGGCCTTTGTACCTATTTAGCTTCTCAGCTTAGCAAACAAATTTCAATGATATTAAAAAATAAAAATAAAAATAAAAATAAAAATAAAAATCACGATGGTTATAGTTCTTCACGCAACCATCTAAGTAATACAACACTTGGATACTAGGGCACGGGCCAAGCCCTTTGACAGTGACCTTCCATAGGTGTAAGATATACGTGAACTACCAAGGACGACCAACTACTCGAATGCGAATAGTATACTCTTATAACGATAAGAGTAACGAAGTCTATTGTTGGCAACAATGATAGAAGTCTATTAAGATAGGCTTTCGCGAACCTACTGACTATATCGATAGTTAAAAGGATGAGCCAACTAGTCCTTTCCCGTTACTGGTCAACAAAGAAGTACATGAGGGCATTTTGTTACACGTCCCCTAGGATGTTCATACCGGACGTATTCATCCCCATCGGGTTCATGCTCTGGAACTTGTGTGATTTATCTGCATGAGTAGTCTGCGGATAGCGGAGGTTCACTTGTGATAGACCAAAGCTTCTCGCATTGGTCTCCGTAGCCGGTTTGTATACATCCCTTCGTACACAATGTGCACCATCAAGGGCCACGGAGCTGTGATCTCGAGCGACCTCTTCTACTGGGTTGTCCAGTTCACGTTCGAGTTATCGAACGGGTAGGTTGCGAGTAATGTCATGATGTCAACACCTGGATGGGTTGGTGATAACGAGAAAGAGGCTAGTGGCAGTTTTATGGGTATTTCCTAGCACATTTCTCTTCTATTTGAGTTCTTACGGTACTAACAATAGACTAGGGATGTGCTTGGCAACAGGAAGCTTCGCAAGCTTCTTGATTGTCAACATTTGATATCTGTTATTATTGTTGATAGCAGTGTACCTTACACCGGTGCCTATTGCTGTGTATTTTTGTGTTTATTCTAGGCGCTTTTGGGTAGTGCTGGGTTGATGGAACGGTATATCGAGGTTGCTTTTGCTTCATGGTTTGGAAGATCACGCTTCCTTAGGCCGCTTAGTCAACCTCTCATTTGCTTGTAGATCAAAACACCACTCCTTTTCTCTTTTTCCCTCTCTCACCCACTCTCTATTTTCTCTCCGCCCTTCTCGATCTCCACATCCATCCTCCTAATTTCTCATCAAAATTTAATCTTCAACACGTCTGTGCCAAACATTTTACTTCCGTACTCTGTCTACCACTTGAACACAAGATGTTGGCGGGCTTGGTCTCCTGTGAGGTGGACAGAAATAATTCCAAGACTCCGGGTCAGAATGACTATGAAGTTGTTGCCGAAGGATTGAAAAATGTTATTCCAACGATATCACCGGTGCAGACAGGGACCTATAGTAGGCCTGAAACAACTTATTGTAACGACGCCGGCCGCTGTATCCTCAGTCAATTACGGAGGATGGAAGAAAAAGTGAACCAGTTAGAGGCCCTTGAGAAAGAAAAAGTGAACCGGTTAGAGGCCCTTGAAGCAGAAGTTGTTATGCTTCGTCCTCTCCGGAAGAGTGCTGTGGGAATTCGAGCAAGATTTTTTGAAATCTCACAAGTCCGGGCTGGGATGGGAGGCATTGGTCTCGGGACGTCCATTGATGATGGCAATGAAATCGCACACTGTAGTGACCTAGTGACTGATATCTGCCTTCTAAAACATGGTCTGATCCAATACCATCAAACGTTCACGTATCTATACGGAATGGACTGGAGGGCGGCGATCAATTTGATCGGTAAGATGATAAGTTGTTTTTAAATGCTCTATTGTGCGATAATTGCTAACAGTATCCAATAGATTATCCTCATCTTGTTGAGGCGATGAATTACCGTGCGGGTATCCTCCACGATAATCTTAGTTGGGCCACACAATCCGAGTTTGATTCTGTTATTGCTTGGACCCGCAATGCTTCTTCCGATGAGATTACAGCATTTGCTGCTGATCCAGTTGGCACGACAGCAATCAGACGCAAGTTTCTTTACTTGGTGGGCAAGCTCTAATCCTGGTGGCCTGTGGGCTTTTGGTTACGGTTGGTGAATAAAGGTCTTACTTTTGTTTTTCTGTTTCCTTGTGGGGTTGGACGGCAATAGGGGCACTCGTATGTTTTTTTGTTCGGCAAAAGTAGCGTGCTTTATTTTTCTTTTCATCAGGTTTTTTTCACTTTCAAGGGCTTTCTTCCTATGGTTTCTTACACCTTTTCCCTTACCCACTTGTATTTACGAAAGGTTCATGGGTCTACGAGGAGTGACAGTTTGAACTTGGTGTGGTAATTGCTCTTCTATTGCAATCACCGGAATTGATGAGGGCAGGGAATGCTTCTCCTCTGATGCATTACCGATGGCCCATTCTACTGTGTTTTCACTGAGAATTGCTTTTTTGCTGCTTGCTAACTGCCGTGGTTTAAGATGCCTTACAACCTGATCGCTTTTCACCCGCCGCCACATCGATCATCCTCCTATTCCCTGTTTTGCCACCATAAGTTTTCCAATTTTTTCATTCCTACCCGAGTACGGTACAAGGGGCAGGCATTTACGGTAGTCTCCCAACCAGTACCCGAAATGTAAAAAGATAGTCTCCGAACAAGTTAGCACCCAGGGATGGATCATTTGGTCGTCAGCGAAGCGCCCGTTATGATGTGACTGCAGGGTCAAGAGGATCAATAAATGGATCCCAAAACACCCAAAAGAGGCACCTAAGGCACCACTTTTGGACCGCCGTGATGAAATATCACTCGGATGGGTCAGGCGGTTTAGAGAATTCGTTTTCTCGTTTTCTCTTTTTTCTTCTATTCCCCCCCCCCCTCTTTTCACTTTTGGATGGAGGTTGCTCGTATGATCTGGAGCTCCCTCTCCTGGGGTATATGCCCCGGCGGGTTGGCTGGTTAGGTTGGTGGGGGGGGGGCTAGCGGGGTGGGAGAGTGTGAGGGCCCGAGTGATTTGTATGAAATGATGCTGACTCCCTCTCGAGAAACGCCTAACAGAGTGGCTACCGTCGTGGAGTTACTGCCATATTTAGATTTGCGTGATGTTATGGAAGAAAGAAAGAAATATTGCTGCGTCTTGCCCTCGTCCTCGAGATGCCAGCTCTATTCGCAGGGGGCCTCCTTGGGGTGGTGGAGTGATAGATATTATAGCTATGATATCTGCCTAGGTTTATAGGGCCATCCAGCTTCCGGTATAACAGTTCTAAGGAGTGGTTTCTTTTAGATATTTGTGCATAGAAGGTATCAACGCTATCTTCATAGGAGTCTGATTGAATTATTATTAATCACTGTATTATATCAAGTATCTATGCATACTACTTGGCTTAGTGAGAGGTAAATAAATAGTAAATTCCCTTGTAACTATCTCAGACAGAAGGAAACCACAAGCCACTGGGGCCTCATAGAATAAAAGATCCACTCTCTTGCAATTCTCCCGGAATCCTTATTAAAACCAAAGGTCCCCTTACCCCTTTAGCCCACCAACCTCCTCATCCACTCCAACGATCCCCTCGCCCACCCCCGACCGCTATTCCGTTTCTCCTTAGCTTGCGTTTCCTTGGCCCATGGCCACTTAGGTTTATGCCTGTTAATCGAGTTCTGCTCCCTGGAGATATCAATACCCTCGCAATCTAGCAACAGCCTCACTACACCCTCCTGGGAGGATTCAGTAGCAGAGTGCAATGGTGTCCAACCATGGCAATTCTCCAAATTTATATCTACCCGCTTATCCTCTATTAGCATCTTCACGACCACCTCGTTTCCTTTCACTGCCGCCAAATTTAGCGGTGTCTGGCCGGAGGCTGTTTGGGCGTTGACGTTAATTTTAGGGTGATCCAAGAGGAGCCGAACGACCTTTTCATGACCACCCATTGCCGCCATGGTGAGGGGTGTTCGGGAGTTGACGTCTTCCCTAGTGTTTACCAACACCCTTGCATCGGAGAGTAGGAGCCGGACGACTTCTTCGTGCCCGTTGGCCGCTGCGATGAAAAGGGGCGTCCGACCGAGGGTGTCCGGGGTGTTGACCTCTATTCCAGCGTGGGAGAGTAGTAATTTCACGACCCACGCTTTGCCAACTTTCGCTGCGACAAATAGTGGTGTCTGGCCATCGCAAGCTATACCTCCCGCTTCAACACCGCATTCTAGAAGCCTTTGTACGACCCTTTGGCTCTGGGTTTCTATGGCGTCGTTGAGGAACCTGCCTTTAACTGCGAGACCGAGTATGCCTTTCTTGACTAGTCTTTGCACAGAGACTTCATCCTCGCGATCTGCCGCGGAGTAGAACGCTCTCTTGCCCTCTATGGGGGAGCGGCGGTCGCATGCCGCGTCTAGGAGAATGGACCTGAGGAGGATGGCCAAGCGCCAGTTAACCCTCAGAAGCGAATTTAGGTGGCAAAGGTCGTGGCTGAGGTATTGGCAGATGTGGAGGATTATCTCGGGTGGGAGGCTGAGGAACGACATGACGCTTTCTTTTTTATATATATGTCCTCGGAAGTTGTCTGGGGGTTTCTACGGTAGGTGTCTTCCTGGTCGAGAGAGGATGGGGGAAGGTTTAAGAGGGGGTTACTGCAAGGCTGCTGGTAGATACCGTATGTGCCTGTCTGCTGGAACAGTAACTTACAGTAGCCTATACTCGTCCACAACTGAACGACGTTTGTGAACACAATCACTACTGCACAGGGCGAAGATATAAGCAAACAAAAGGGTTAGCTGCCTAGATTCCAGCAGAATGCGATTGCAGCCCTGTCCCCCCAAACCGTACAGCTCCGTTCCCCACTAGCTAGGAAACGCTCAGTCAAAAAAATATACTTTTTCCCCCTCGCAGAGAGAGGGCCGGCAGTTGCGGTGAAGGGGGGGCATATCCACGGTAAGCCTCGCCAGTGTACGGGATGTTCCACTTGTTTTTGAATGGTAGAGTACTTGTACAGGCACTAGCGCTGGACTTGTACTACGTGACTTGTCAATGCTCTTCACCCAATTCTGCCTCGATACCGCTATCATATCATCAAGTCGACTTGAGATTCCCTTGGCAAATGTGAATCAAAATGTATCACCGCTAGTCCCTTCCCCCAACTCCGCCCCACCCGGATGTGAGGCTTCCCAATTTTTGAAGTCTTCTTTGTTTCTTGCTTTTCGTCGTCGTGGGGTTCCCTTCTTTCTTTCATCTCGGGGGGGGTTGAGATGGTCTCGATTACTCAGGCATCTAGACACCCAAGGCCATTTTCAGAACCTACCCCCTAGCTAGTAAGTGAGTGCCCGAGATAAACGTGCCAAGAAGGTCACTTTCTAGAATGTGGGTCCGGTGTTGCACTGATTCATTGCTCTCTGCATCCTCCTACTGCGCTATGTTGCTTAATCTCGTAGTGGGAATGCGCACATGTTGGCCACGTATGCATTCCTACACCTCGATGATTTCCTCGTGTTACTTCTTGGAATAGTGCCTCGCTTCCTCTCCTTTCTCTTTAATTTAGGAACTCTGAATAAAAAACTCTTGTTTGTCCACACAATGCAGTTTGTAACATATTAATTTGCGACATCTCACTCACACAGGCGCACGGTTGGTGTTCCGATATGATAGTCCAATGCAAGGCCAGATATTTAAGGGAGCTGCACAGAAGGAAGCAAAGGAAGGCTCTCTGCTCTCGGACATAAAGTGCCGGATAAAAATTTCCTTGGTTAAGAAGTAAAAGTGCGGTTCGGGCCTAGGGTGGGTACATTATGTAGGGGTTGGATGGAAAGTTTTCTGCGTGCCCAATGCAACGAGTGTCCAGCTAATTCACTGTTCCCTCCTCGGCCTGTTCCTTTGCGTGGCTCCTGTCCTTGGAAGTTTGTGGTAAGCGGGCGGAACAGAGCGTTTTCACAACCTCTAATTGGATATGGAAGGTCCTAGTAGTAGCTTCTTTGCAGATAAGGCGAAATATGAGTTGTGGTAAGACCTGATTGATTGATTTGGTTTGGAAGAGAGGAGATTTGAAAAGATGCAAGAGACCCACTATCAATGACAACCAAGACAGCTCCATGACTAAGCAACCACGTTCCAGCGTACTGCACAGCCCATGATATCTGCCACCGGGCAAACCTACCCTTCGTACCTTATACCCGAACGAGCGATCATATGTCATGAGCCTATTCAACTATCCAGGAAGGGGCCCGCTAGATAATAGTATTGAAAGTAGGCAGCACATATCAATCGGGGTGGGTGGCGGGGTATTTTTCTCTTTTTTTATATTTTTTATTCATGCCCGATGGTATGTCCAGAGTGTTCCAATCTGTAGTCGCAGATTATTACTCGTACTGGGTTCTAATTAAAGGCCATTCGGGGGCAGCAACACTCAACGCCCCACCGCGGGCAGGATTAATAGTGCTGGGTGTATGAAGGTAGTGAGCCACGGGAATGAAAGTAAACCAACCAACGGTAGAAGAGCTCCTGTGAGCTCGCCGTCAGTATACTTTTGTGAATACCTCTATTTATAAAATAGTCAGGAGAACAGGGATAACTGGAACCACTATCGTGCATTAGGATGAACTAAGGCCTAGATCGGAAACAGTAGACCCGAACGGGGTATTTGGGAGGGATAAAGAACTCCTCAAGCGTATTATACCAACACAACCTCTCGTAACCTAAGGGGTATCAGAGATTCAGGCTCGGAGGAATGGGGAAGGGGTAAATGGGGCTCTCCTGGCATGGGCTAGTTGCACTTTTGGGCTATTAAATAGTTTGATCGAGGTATGAAGGTTCGGGTGCTAATGTATGTACAATAAGTGCTAGAGCGGTTTCGTTCCCTACTCTGGGCCATTAAATAGAATCGTAGACTACCGGCAGACTTCTAGCCCCCGACATTAGCTAACCCAGCCGTGGTGCTCGGGCTGCCTGTTTGCTAATCCATCAAGAGATGTATGTGTGCAAAACCATTACCCACGCAATCCCAAATTTAAACGATAACAACCTCAACAACAGCGCTCCGCCCCCCCTTCACAACTCTAACCGCCTCTTCTAGAACATTAGCCAACTCCTCCACCTTCTTCGCCTTCCCGCCCCAGATCTCCCCACCGCCCGCTGCAACCGCGATACCGGCATAATCCGGACTAGGCTTGAAGCTGATGTTCAATTCCTCGTGCGTGGCATGCGCACTGAGCCCGTCCGGATGAACCAGTTTTGCGGATCGCAGCGGGGCGTTCCAGCCCTCGTTGTTGATGACGATGGTTAGGAATGGGATCTTGTAGCGGCGGGAGATCCAGTACACCGATGCTGGAACCGAGAATAGGAATGTGCCGTCGCCGACTATTGCTACGACAAAGGGACCAGAGTTGGGGGTGCCGTTGTCTAGGGCGAGCTTTGCGCCGAGAGCGGCGCCGCCGAACCAACCGACTAGGAATGATAATGTTAGATTTTGTGTGTAAGATTAAAGAGGGGGGGCATACGCCCTCCGGCACCGGAGTTGAATATCGTCTTTGGCAGCGAGCACTTCATTTGGTCTACCACTGTAACAGTTTGAGTGACTGCTTCTAATATGACCACTGAGTCTTGAGGAATAGCGCCTCGGAGGACTTTCATCACATGTGCGCAGGATAGCAGTCCGTCGTCGCGGGGCTTTGCCTGCTGTTCGAGCCTAGCCATGCGCGTGTTGTATTCATAGTCTAGCACCTGGATTCGTGCATCGCGGGTAGCTGTGTCCATTCTCATTCCTGCTGTATGAGAATTTATTTGTTTTAGCGCTGTGTATGCATCGGCACGGTAGCGAGCGTCTGCGTCGATGTAGAAGAGGGGCATTTGCTGTTTCAGCGGGTCTATGTCAATGTGGTAAACCGCCGCTCTGGGAGATGGCTTGCACCTGCCAGCAAATTCATATTAGCTCAATGACGTGAGTGATTGTAAAGGAAAACTTACTGAGTAGGAATCCAAGGAACGTCGCAATCAATCACCAAGATCACATCTGCCGTGGTGATCTTCTCATGGGCACCATACATGACGCCCAGCGAGCTTCTGTGATCCGCTGGGAAACACATATCACTGCCCAATGTATCCAACACCCTCAATCCAGGCACGGAATCGGCCAGCGTGATCAATTCCTGCACAGCATCTTTGTTCCGCCCAGCGTAGCCGGTGATAACTAATGGATTCTCAGCGGACAACAAACTCTCTGAGATCCTGCTCACAGCATCCTCCGTGAGTGCTGTAGGGCTGATAGGATCCCACACGGCCTGATTCAGGCTATAAGGCTCAATATCTTCTTCTAAAACCTCTCTAGCAGCGGTAAGGTACACAGGGCCTTTAGGATCAGACATGGCAAAAGATAATGCGCGATTGACCATTTGCTTGATGTTCTTTCCGGTTTTGATCTCAGCAGTGTACCGGCAGTACTGTGCTACTATGGCCTTTTGATCCGGCACATCTTGGATGTAGTGGATGAATTCTGTCCTGCTACCGCGCATCTCACCCTCTTGTGTAAAGGGCGAGAGGCCAGCAAAGATGAGGACAGGGACACGGCTGCACGAGGCATTGTGAACGGCAGCTCCGAGACCTTCAATGCCGCGTCAACACGATATCGCTCTAGATAGATGGTATTGTAGAATTGGGTGGGGCTACCTTGTGTCCCAACGTCAACATGCACAATGACAGCCTGAGGCTTTCCAGTGACTTGTGCCATTCCGTGAGCTGCGGATAAAGCGACCATCTAGAATTATTCAGTTAGATACCCAATCACCTCACCATAGAGTTAAATAGATACCTCATTTGGACAAGTAAAAAACTCCGGAAAACTATGTGACTTCTCGCGTTTTCCCTTTACCATCGCCTCGAGAATACCTATGGCCCTCACATTTCATCAATCCCATGCCCTCACCACTACCAGCAAGATATGAAAAGAAAAAGTAGAATCATACTTGGATGATCAGATCCTAAGTTCACGAAGCAATGGGTGACCCCCGCCTCCCATAACGCCTCGAAGAAGGCGAACGAAGCGGTGTACCTATCATTTCCACTATTATTAGCACCACGACTTGTCTCCCGCTTATCGATAAGAAAGGTGAGATGTCTCAGAAGGTCCGGGATGCTAACATGCTTAGCTTATCTAACAGGTGAACGAGATTTATTTCAACAGACGACGGGCAAGCAGATTAGCAGAAAATGAGAAAGGGGTGAAGTGAGAGCAAAAGGGGTTATATAAAGGGAACCAGCAATTAGGTAACTTGTCATCCTTGTCTGGTCTACCGGCTTTCATGACGACAACTATGCGGGGCCGCTCGTAGCCGAGATGTGAGACAGGCGGCGCGGGGGTTGGCCAGGAGAGATGTCACGAGACCAGGTACAAATACTTTATGAATGGGTTGGCTGCGGTGCTGTTGGACTCTGCTTAACTCCACCGGAAATTGAGCTTCTCCAGTAGACTTATGGGAGTTCAGATGTCGGGTACTAACATTTTCCGAGACTTCTACTCCTTTATGAATGTTGAATCTTTCCGGCGAATATCGGTGTCATAGCCGCATGGAGCTTTGTTGGAAGAGATAAGTGGACAGGAAAGGTACAGCTATATCCTTTCACCTTCCTACTCTGGCACTATTGCACTGACGATAACCAACGCAGCGGCCCAGGAGTACCGGGACCCGTGCAGGGAGCCGATGGCAGACGAGGCCCCGACAACGCAGCAACCACAGAAAAGAAAATTCCGCTCCAACCCTCCATAATTATCATCAAGGCACCCACAGCTTGGGGGTATATCCCATAGAACTGCTATCACTATCACTGCTGACAATAATCCCAATTAAACAGATAATTTCGCAAAGGTCGGCACCACCCATTTCATTTTTTGTTTCTGCTACAAAATAGCACCAGTTTCCCGGTCCCTCGGCCCGAAACTCCCCCCACCAGTTTATTCAACAAATAGGTGTTGTGCACAAAAATGTGAATGTGTTCCAACCCGCGATAAAAGAAAACAATGTATATAGAATTTTTTGGGAGACTCCCCGAAAGAAAAAGAGACTGAAAACTATACGATCGCCAGCTTGGTAGCAGCGATATCAAGAGCGTCGACGTCCGGAGTCAGGCGGGCAAAGGCCTTCTTTGTTCCATCGGGTCTAGAATACCACCATCAGTTCCGCTCCTGTTTCTGAGGAAGAAGAAAAGGCAGCCTCCATCCCTCGTGGGGAAGCTATTTCGCCCAACACACCTGATCAGAGTGTTGACCTTAACGGTGTCAACATCATACAACTTTTTGATAGCATCCTTAATCTGCCTCTTGTTGGCCTTGATATCCACGATGAATACTAGGGTGTTGTTCTCCTCGATCTTCTTCATAGCACTCTCGGTGTTGAGAGGGTGGACAATGACCTTGTACTGGTCGAGCCGGGGGGCATGAGGGATCGATTTGCGGGGGTACTTGGGTGCACGCGCAAGAGAGAGGGTCTTTGGGCGGTGGAAAGTAGTGCTGGTGCGGACCTTGCGGGCGATCTTTCCGTGGGTTCCCTTCAGGGCGGCTTTTTTGGCGTCGGCAGCTTTCTTGGAGGCAGCCGGGGTTTTCGGACCTATAGCATTCAAATCCCCATATCAGCTGCTTTGCCTTTCCTTCTTCGCTATTACAATCATCATCACCACCATCATCATCGTAGAATTGCGAATCGGGTCGGGAGCATCAATTACCCTTCGAAGCTGGTTTTGGCGCCATTTGGTTTTCGAAGTTGTCGTAAAGGTAAAAGGGGGGTGGATGATATCGTTTGGCGTTGGTGGTTGGTCGTCGTTACTGTACTGTGCTTCCGCTGGAAGGAAATTTCGTGTGGAGTGAACGATTACGTGGGTGGGCGGCGGGGACTGCTTAGGGTTGAGCCCTGCACGCGCAGAGCCGGGTAAGCCAACCTGCACATTGCCACTAGGTTTGATGACCCGCCATACTCGAGTATAGTCAATGTAGTAAATCTCTGATAGTAAATTTACTTGCACATGATCATTAAGTGCGGAAGGCTTTGATGGCGAGACAAGGATTAGGAGTGCTGATGGATTAGGGACGGTGGAAAAGTAGGGGTGATAACAATATTAACCTAGAGCAGCTGACTCTGTATTCGGATGTGATTCTAACGCTACCAGTATAGATTTTTATTAAGGTACATAAATTTACTGATACTTGAAGATACTACCTAAGTTACTCCTTCACTCCAGGTTTCTACAGTAGTATCCCTCGAGCCCATAATTTTTCCACTGATGCAAACTATCTTCTAACTACCCCACATGATCTTGCCGAGCACGACCAGCGGCCCCATCACGTAAAAAGAAAAGAAAAAAACCAAGAGCAGCACAATGGCATCTCTTCCGATATTATTTCGCCCCGTGGCATGATACAGTGCCTAGGGGGTGCGATAGAGAAGAAAAATAATCCAAACGGGACCCAAACCCCTAATCCTGTGGGTGATAACCTGATTGGAAGCTCACGTATCATATGATAAGTTTGGGGACCTGGTGATCCCCATTGATTCCACTGCGGGAGCAGGGTGCCGCGCAGAAGTATACTCGTAGTACTGGAGTACAGTATGTATACCCATAATTATGATTAGACCTCATAGGTTATGTGTGGGTAGAGTAGGTTGCAAGGCCCCGCAAGGTCTATTATCTCCTCGAGAATGTCATAATTATGATATGTATGTATAGTATGATACATATCATACCTCGAGTTGGTGAGGTATAATATAATTAAGCCTGAGGGCTATGAGATCTAGGGCTAGTTAGTAGAGAACTGGGACATCTTCGACTATGTTTCCTAAAGCCTCAGTTTTTGGACCTCTTCTACCAGCACCCGAGAAGGATGCCGTAGGGGGGGTAACCTCCAGGTTGACCACACGACACAGACCCATGCAGCATTCACTACCTCCACCAAGCACTACCCGTCACTCGGCCACAGGCATCTTTCATTTCCGAAGCCCCCTCTAGAGTGCACGGAACAGGGTTACGAATGAGCTACTCGCACGGGAGATTTCCAACCATTTGCTCAATCCCCCGCCACCACGCATGAAAAAGAAAAGGTTTGACAAGAAAGTTTACTCCACCATTGACCATTCACCATCCAATTCAAAAACTACACTTGTATGACGACCCCCCACTGCCTTCCTTCGCCCCCTCCCAATGCCCTAAAATATTGGGAAAAAAGACATCCGATACCAAACACCAAACAAACAAAGCAAAATAAAAATAAAAAAGTAACCGAATACAACAGTGGAGATTAAAAGAAAACTATTTTACAACGACATACTCGCAAAAGAATTCAACCCCTTCCTCCCCCTCCTAATCCGTTCTTCAACCTCGAACTTTTTCCTCCTCTCGCGTGCATAAAACTTCCGAGCGCGCTCCTTCTGTAGGAGGACCAGCATGCCCCAGAACTCACTCCCGAGCGCGAGGATAACGAACGCGAACAGGATGCGCTCGAGTACCTGGTCGTTTGGCAGAAAGACCACCACGATGGAGAGGAGTACACCGACACAGGCGAGGACTGTTCGGCCGAGGCTCCGGCTCGCCTTGTCGCGCTGGGCGATGCACCCAGCGGAGATTAGGAACGCGACGGTAGGGACATTGGCGGTATCCCGGAGTTTTGTTACTACGGCTAGACACAGGGCTAGTAGGCTGACGCGCCAGAGAACGCCGGTCCATTCCGGGTATGACCGGGCGTGGATTTGAATGTCTGGTTCGTCATCAAGTTTAAGGCCAGGGCCGAAGAGGCCTTCCAGGCCGGTTTGCTCGTCCTCCATAAAGAGCTTTTGGCTCGCTAGAGGCGGATAACCACTTGCAAGGGGGTAAGTTGGGTCAGAGAGTTTGGCGAATTCAGAAGATGTTCCGGTTTGGCGGGGGAGGAAGAATTGCTCTTTTCCCAGCCCTGATCTTATGGGTTTTACTGGGGCTGGGTGCATAAGGGAGTTGACGTATTTGTGACTTGGGGGCTTTGGCGCCGGCGGGAGGGTGCCGGTAAATGGTGACTTATATTGCTGCTGCTGTGGCTGGGGTTGAGATGACCGCTGGTTAAAGGAGGTAAATGATGGCTGAGTGATTGGTTTCTCCCACAGCGCATCGTCCCTGTCAGTTGGGTTCCAGTCCATCGCGTCAGGAGACCAAGATCCCTTCTTTTTGTTGAGAGCGGGGGAGGGCGTTGGCGAAACTGAACCATTTCGCATTGTGAAGGCAGATCGGAAGTCGGTTTGTGGTGAATATACTGTGCTTGCCCCGGTTGTAGGTGGTACTAACTTTTTGAGTGGCAGGCGCGGAGTTGTAGGACTTCCTTGCATGGACTGGTAGCTCGGTGGCCTCGACTGATAACTACCCCCCATCACCTCTCGCGGAGGCGATGATGGAGGTGATGGAGTCGCAGAAATTGGCATTGGTTCACGCAGCGAGAATGATGGAGGATTCTCCAACTTCAAACAAGAGAGAGAGCCTAAGGTCGACTACAGTGGAAAATTAGGACGATCCGGGAGCAAAACTGGAGGGGAAACCTACCATGATGGAGAAGAAAAAGATCCCCAGATATACCCTCAACATTATATCCTCCGAGAATGTCAACTTGAAATATGCAAGAGCTGTCCAACACGTCATTCTGAATGCCCAGACCCCTATCTCCATCCAAAGGTACTCGTTCGCGCCAACCAGTTTCTTCTCGGGATACTTCTGCAGCGAGCTTTCCCAGTAGACCCAAAAGAATCCGAGAATACTCCAAGGCAAGAACTTGAGCGCATGTCTCGAGGCAACCTCATAGCAATCCGGGACAAACTTTGCGTCCTCGAAGCTGCGCGAGATACAACTAGCCCAAGTTCCCTCATCACTCGCCAGCACCATTCCCGCCGCTCTGCCTGGGAATAACATTGCCGTCCCTGCCCATGCTGCCACGATGAAATGAGAATAACACCACACGCCGCCCCTCAACGCCCAAACAAGCCTCTCGAACAATCCCCAAGAGCTCGCCTTCTCCTCCCTTGTCCGAGATGGGTCCCCGCTCCTAGCAAGCATCTGCCGTAAACTCTCCACCTTGACTTTATAGTTTTTCAAACGGATCTGCTCATTAACTCTGGGCGCACAATCTGCGCAAACTAAAGGAAATCGCTCTTCTAGCTCTTTCTGGAACCGTGGAAAGAGCACATTGATGTGGTAATCAAGGTCGGGGTGGTCGTCCGGAGGCAACTCATAATCTCCGATTCGCGTAGACACGATTTTCTGGTTGTTCAGGCAATTGCGACAGAAGACCGGCGATGCGGGAGGTGTTTCGTGGGCGGCTTTCGAGGTGGGTGAGTACCGTTTTCGGGCGAATCGGGGTACCGGGCCCTCGGGAGTACTTGGGACAAAATCTCTGATCTCACCACGCTTCGTGCGGTTAGCAGAGCTGTGTCGGGGTTAGGAATGAGTAAAGAGGGGGGAAACTTACCTCGTCAAAATGATTCGGATTGCCGCACGAGGGACAGACAAAGTACAGGACACTCCCGCTCGGAGCTCTCCTAGCACCTGCTAACGATGGGGGTTTCTGGCCACAACCCCAACAGGCCGGGTTCCGATTAAAGAGCAACGCGCTCACCATATCTAGCGCGCGCTTCTGTTATGCGAAGACACGGTAGTGGTGATGTATTGTAGTTGGTTAAAGAGAAGGAAAAAGGGTGATTGATGTTTTTATTTTATTTATTTTTTATTTTGAGGGGAGGATTGGCTGTTGCCACTGGTCAGCGACAAAAAAGGAAAGAGAAAGAAATCAGCCTCACAAAAAAAAAAGGGCTTCGGGAGCGGTCGGTGTCTGGGGGGTTGGGAAGAGCCGCTTGGTCACACGGGTGACGAGCTTAAAAAAGCAAACCGGCCAACCGAAGGTGCAGGGGAAAATGAATTTCTCCGTCCGGGCGCTGATGCGGGCGGCGGGGTTATTTTACACAAGACTCTGCGGTCCTATTATTTTACCACAGAAGTACCAGTAGACTATCGCACCGAGAATTATAGCTTCTTCCTTCCATCTCTGCCCTGGTCACATACTCGTCGTCGTCGGCCCACACCGATCGGGTAACACGTCATCCCAAACATCACGACATCGCATACGCTCATCACCACCACTCAAACGTATTGAGCAAGACCACCATTATATTATAATCCTGATGCCAAAGCAAATCACAATGACCCTCCAAATGAAGTACCGGTACCAGTAATCCACACAAAGGAAAGGAAGGAAAGGAGAGGAAAGCGATAAAAAAGGAAAAGAAAGGAAAAAAAAGTTCCCCCCCAATACCCGCCCAGAAGTGTCTTACGGCAGCATTCTCGTATTTCGTAATTCCATAAATTCAACAAACCGTCCATCGAACCCCGGACACACAAGGCCCTCATCCGCCGCAATGACACCGCACTGGCTTGGCTTATCCCGACTGCGTGGTGACCTGGATTACTTGCATTAGCTCCAGGAGAACCTCAGGGGGAACTCTGGGGAGGGAAAGGAAAAAAAGCTTAAAAAAAAACAACTTACAACACTATCTTCCTCGATAACGGGGTTCCATTCACTTGCCAGAGTTGAAACCCGGTTAACCGCTTCATATGGGGCATAGACAGAAAACCCTCTGATAATTTTGTACTCATGAGTGATTTGCCCTCCCTAAAAGCTTCTTTAGAACCTTCTTTGTCTCCCCTAGGATGTGAAGGAAGTTTTCATACGTTTGATTTCACAGCAGCCATGGCCCGTTGGATAACACTGTCCGGAGTGTTGGGCTGGAAGGTAACAATGTAGTTGACGCTCTTTTCACCCGCTGCTGCGAGAGCAGGTAGGAGTAGAGCCATGATATACTTGAGCTGCATTTTGTATGATCCCGGAGAGTGGTGAAGGTGGGGTAGGTAGCTGCAGTTTCTCGATTATTATTATTTTTGAAGGGTGAAAGGCGAATACCGGTAGTGATTTTGACAGGTGGGTAGAGGGGAGGAATACAAGGGGAAGTGTACCGTACGATACCAGTATTATAAGTTAGTCCTTGGAGTGGCGGCACTCTCTGGCATGTAACCCAAAGTGCTGTGCTGTGACGTACCGTTCAGTACGTACGGAGCAGTTTTGCAAAGAAGGCCTTCGATAATCGAAGCCGGGGGTTCTTTAATGTCTTGGCAAGCAAAAATAGTGCGGTAGGAACTCCCAGAGGATTTTCTACCTTCAACCGAGCTGTGTGAGTATTTATTGCTCAGAAACAGGGGAAGTGGTAGGAAAATTGAGATGTGTTTGATATTGAATGTATATGACAAGTGTGTAGATGAAAGGTAGAAGTGATACGGAGAAAGGAACGCAGCTCAGACTAAATAGAGTGGGCTCTCTACCACCCAAACACCAGTCACTGTTGCACGCCTGGCTATAACGAAACCCTTTATACGGAAACTTTGCTGTTACAAATGAACCTTCTGAAAATTTACACCCCTCCCATACAAACAGACCTCGCTATAAGAAATTTCTTCCGAAACCTCGCTATAACAAATGAAAGAAACTGAACTCTTGGCTTTCATTATAATGAGGTGTGACTGGTACCATGATGGGGTTACTCCATCACCTTTCCTATCATTTCATTACCGTAGTTTCTCTGTTTCCAACTGCCTTCAAATATCATTACTTATAATACCATTTTGTTAGAAAGGGTTCTATCTTATAACCCCCCCGGTTCGAAAAGCAGATTCCCAGTCCATCGATCATTTTTGATCGAACCCCCCCCTTCGTTGCAACATTGGTAAGGAGGTTGGTGGCTTCACCCCCGGCCATGAAACGGGGAACGGCGGAGCGACGGGCGGCAACACAAACGAGCCGTTATGCTTGCAGGGGTAGGGGGAGAAATGAAATGCTTGTTCTCGCCCCCGTACTCGTGCATAGCGGACCTTAACTTGGCACATGAAATTTCACTCGCATTGAAAGTCGAATGGTTTTTACGAGCCTCAATGCTGATATATCTTACTGTAATGCGATGAACGGGGCCGTTAGAATCTGACATTTATTCTAGTATAGATTTGCTTCTGCACCGGCACTGTCACTCGCGAAGGCTTGGATCAAAGGCGTATGGCAGGGGAATTCCATCCTTAGAATGAGATCCCTAGTCCTTAATTGTGGGTAGTTGCCGAAAGGTGGTGATGCCAGTCGTGAGTCATTATCAAGAGGCTACCACGATGCGGTGATGCTCGATGACGGGGCAGTCACGCCCCTATCGTCGCTTATCTAATAGTTCCTAAGCTACGTTTCTTGCTGGTACATAGCTCATAGCAAAATATCCGTTTCAAGAACTTGTCGGCCAGCTTAAAAATATTTTGGACACGGCGAGTCATCGTTGTCATCTTGCCGTAACGCGGGAGCTGTTCATCACCAAATTCCAGATCGCGATGCATTCGGATTTCCCACAACCTGTGGTTCGGCAACTACAGGTAAAGCTATTGTACAATATAATAGTTAGCGCCACCTAGACCTTTGTTCCGTAGCGCCAGGCTATGTTGCAGTAATCATGATATACGAGTATTCCCCAGAGCATCTAGCAGCTCCTTCCCGTCCTCACCAATCATTGGTTTTTTAGCCTCTTCAATCACCCCTTCCGGCTCCTCTTCATCGTCGTCTTCTTCCTCATCTTCCCCGTTCCCATCACTATCATCATCCTCGACACCCTCGCCACCCTCTGCAACACCCTCTTCTTCATCATTATCTGCCAGTGGAGCTACTTCCTTCCTATACTTTTCCAGCTCTTTTGCCTTTTTTTTCGAAAACCCACTCGCCTCAACAAGCACATCCAGCTTCCCAATCCTCTTAACATCACTCCAAAATGGCCCATCATCATCAGCGGTATACCTGAACCTCTTTTTGAAAAAGTCCTTGATACACTTGACATCCCGCTCAAAATATTCCTTGGCATTAGCATGATCCACGCTGACCATCTGAGGAAAGTCGATAACGACGGGCTCCTGCGTATCCTCGTGGACAAGAATATTGAACTCGTTAAAGTCACCATGGATAAGGCCCTGAGAGGCAAATCGTAGTATGAGTTCCATGAGTTTTGCGTAAAGTGTTGAGGGTGATGTTAATGTTGAAATTTGACGAAGGGGAAAAGCGTCGATTAGTGTCATTACTATGCAGTGACGGGCCTGATCTAGTGGGACTGGAACCGGAAAGTTGTTCTCGTGCAGGATCTTCATGAAGGCGTATTCTTTTAGTGCTGCTAGGCGCGACATGTACATCCAGCTACCCCCATGTCGGTTACGGAGGTAGTCACGGTTAGCCTTCACGGTGCGGAACGAAATCCTGCCCAATCTATTCTAGCCAATTCAAGGGTTAGCGATGCACCCTCTATTGGGCTACTAGGTGTAGAAGGGGGATGTGACGTGCCGGTGAATCTTGAGAACCCTCTGAGTGCCCGTCTCGTCGGCAACAACATAAATATCTGACTCCTTCCCAACACCAATCTGATTCCCGACGGAATAAACGCTTTTCCTCTTCGAGAACGTGTTTAGCGCGAGGTAATCCAGCCCACCGTACGTTAGTCGGTAGCCGTCGTCTGCTCCTCCCCATCAGCTTCTCCCGCGGCCTCGATAGACATTAGGTAGGGCTGGACAAACATTTCGCGTTTTTGACCCTCGCAATAAGTCCCACCTTTGCTAGGCTCGATATGCACTTGTTAACCCCACTTCCACTTCTCAAGCCAGATATTTGCGCGATCAATGGCGTAGGGACTACTTCGTGATTCTTGCTGCCCATTTCTACCTGATCAGAGGTCAGAATTCTTGCTCTTTGGACAGGTGTTAGGGGGGAGAAGGAAGAAGTCTTACGGCGGTAAGGACGCGCCAGTCCTCACCCGTGAGGTATCGTATCGCATGTGTGTCGAGCTTCATAGCTATGTAGTCGGAACTGATTGGGGGATGTTTCTTGGAATAGTGGGATGAAGTTTTTTGGAGGGGCAGATTCAGTTCTTGGCAAGATGAAAGAGCCTCAAAACTCGGACCCTTGCCCTGAGGGGAATCGAGTGATCTTCAATGACCAAAATGTGCTCAGGGGAGGTTCGGACTCTTTATCTTGCTTTTGGGTTTCCGGAAGGATTATACTGACTGGGGATCTAATTAAATGCAAGCAACTCTTCGAATAGTATATAAGAGCAGCTGACGCTTTCAATGGACTAATAACCAACAACCAAATTGGAAAACCCTATACGACGAAGGCCATTCACAAATTCTAATGGTATCTGGGAGTCTGCTTACCAGACTTCTAGGAACCGCACCCAAGTCTGCCACTCCTTGTAGCAGGATATCCGGATGCTTCTGAAATTGATGAGTATCTTGCGCAGCCTCTCTGGGAGATGGTTCTGTGATGGGATAATTAGGCCCTAGCTACCAGTGTATCTGGCATATGAATGCCACCAGTGAGCAGCGAAATATATGCCCTGTGGCTGCATGAGCTACATACTTGGCCGGATAGTTTTTCACAATACGGGCAAGGAACTTGGAGCGATGAACTCCACTTGACTGGGGGAGTTGTGATATGTAGCGGTCTTACAGTGCTTGAAGGGTCGAAGGGGACCTTGAATGGATATTGCTTATGCTGTCCGGCCTAGTTAGGGAGTCATTCATGAACCGACATGAGCTTCGCTGCGCTGCTCAGCTGGGCCTTGAAATGAAGGGGGGAAACTTGTGGGGGCGCAAGTATCAGAATTGGGGTCTCGGCTGGCTCAACAAGATTCCGAAGAACCTGGCCTGAAATGGTACTGGGACATGGGTCATGCTCACATTCGGGATAATGACTCCCCTAGCTCCCGTCTTGGAAGGTACGGGGGGACTGCGCTATCTGCTTGGGCTTTAGTAGTTGAGTGAATTGGTAGCAAGGCTTGGCAGTCATGCATTTTCTCTATTATCTTCCATCGTATCGTAGCTAGGAAATATGATACCAGTACTTATGCAAGGCTGCCCTTTGGCGTTGGATTGGCTGGTTTGATGATGTACGAGTATTGTGTTGACATGGCACCAATTTCATCTCACTTATGTATGGGTCTGCCTGAAAGACCCTGGGGTAAACCCTAAGGCAAGGGTTCGAATTCACTACTCGTACACGGCCAGCGCAGACGAGTTATGATGTAATATTGCGTTTTTGTGTCAGGTCAGCTCCCTGCAGATTGGAGTGCTCAGAACAAGGGCTTCCGCTCATTTCCGTTGATGAATAAGCGACTACTGATACTGTATCACTATCTCTTCCCAATCTTTTACTTGCGCCAACGGCTGAACCTGCAGCCTGTAAATAGTCTGGGTAATAGCCGGAGTGAGGGGTAATAGCGAGAACTCCCGGATGGCTTGTGAATCTAGCCGGGCTTTAAAAAAAAACGGACTATAACTGTCCGAAGCCCTCGATAATCCAGTGCAGTTCTCGCAATCCCTGGAATAGAGTCTCCCTGCGAGGATACGATAGCTTCAAGCAAAAACACCATGTCTAACCTAAAAGATTTCATCTACATTAGCAAGATGTCAGAGCTTGCAGACTGGCGGCCCGAGGACATTGAGATTCAAGCCTCTAAAGTCTCTAACACACCGCTGCTCGACCGCCCACCGCAACCGCCCCCCGTTCAACCCCCAACAGCAGCACCATCACAAATTCCCAATCTCCTGAGCTGCCACGATTATAAGGGCGGCTACCATCCCGATGAATCTGCCCAAGGCCAATTCCCCGCCCCACCCGGGCCAATTTACAACGCAGCGCATCTCCACCTCATCTCCACCTTCGTCTATTTTTCCCACCACCTCGTCTCCATCCCACCCACCCCATGGATAAACACGCTCCACCGGAACGGTATCCGAGTCCTCGGTACGTTCATCGTCGAGGGAAGTGCCGGGTCCGCCGCTCTCTCCAGACTTCTGGATAAGGGCTCGGAGGGGGAGTACATATACGCGACGCAATTGGCATTGATAGCAGAAACCTATGGGTTCGACGGGTGGCTAATGAACATCGAGGCTTCGTTTCCCAAGGAAAACCTCGTGCCAGGCGAGTTAGAGGCGTTCCTGAAAGAGCTCAGAAGCTCTGTAAGGGAACTGGTCCCCGGTGGGCTGGTGATATGGTATGATGCTTTGACAGTGCGCAACCAAGTAGATTGGCAGAATGGACTTACCCAGCTCAACGCGCCATTTTTCAAGGCCACCGATGGGCTGTTTACGAACTATGGATGGCGCAAGCAGGAGTTGGGAGATACGAAGGTCATGGCCAACGCTATGAATCGGGTGTCTGATATTTACACTGGAATCGACTGCTTCGGTCGGGGATCGCTGGGCGGTGGCGGCTTTAGGGTTGGTGAAGCACTCTCCCTCATCCGGGAGGCGGGAACGTCAGCAGCTCTGTTCGCACCCGGGTGGACGTATGAGAATTTTGGTGGCAAGGACTTTGAATCATTCGATCGGAAGTTCTGGGTCGGCGATGGGAGTGACCCCGAGAGTAATTCTGAGAAGCCAATTTCATATTTTGTCTCCGGGAGAACATGCGGCGGCTCGGAATTCTTCTTTACCAATTTTAATAGAGCATTCGGAAAGGGGTGGTGGGTTAATGGAGTTGTCTGTTTTACCCCTCGTGCAGGCTTTCCAACCCTGTGCAGAACTGACATAGAGTGCTTGATGATATGATAGAAAGCCATGAATGCACCGTGGGTGCACATCGGTGCCCAGTCAATCCTTCCGTCAAAGAATTCTCGGAACACAGATAAGCTGAAGTGGTCCTTTACCGATGAGACGGCTTACTTTGGCGGCACAAGTCTGAATATTTCTATTGCAGCTGAGAGCGTTGCCGGGGGAGTAGACTTCTGCCCGCTATATTCCACGGCGATTACCGCGAATGGATCTTCCATCCAAGTGGCGTATTTACTCCCAGAGCGATCCCCCACTGAAATACTAGGAGAGGTAGTAGGAGTATACTACGCCTCCGACGCATCCCAGACGAAGACGCTACTACCCTTACCGCAGGGGCCCCGTGGAGGCTGGAAGACGAATACGTTCCCACGCATAACTACAGGGCCCAATGAAAGGATTACAGAGCTGGGCATCTACTACATACACCCCCCCACCCCCACCCCCACCCCCCCCGGATTCAAAGTCCTTACTCTAGGAAAGCTTTGTATATCCCCAATACCAACCATCCCTGAACGGCCGTCCCGCATCACAGAGGTAGTCTCCACATCCGATAAGGGAGACGGCAGCATAAAGCTTGGCTGGAAAGCCTACAGGCGCGATTTCTCACCAGTTATGAGGAAATTGCGGAGCGTGCATGGGTGCTTTAGTGAGAAGACGGGTGATTTCTCGAGCTTTCTTGTGTGGCGGGGTAAGGAGTTGGTGGGGATTAGCTATTGTCTTGAGTATGATGTTCCGGCCGGGGTGGCGGTTGGTGATTGGAGGGTTGATGGAGTGACATGGGGTGGGGCTATTGTTAGGGGTGGTGGGGGGAAGTGAGGTGAGGTGGCTTTTGGCATACGGAGGATGAAGGGAAAGAGGGATGAGGAATTGTGGGGGATTTTGATACCAGGGTTTTGAATTATGTGATGCAGGTTTCATGAGGACGATCGTTAACAGCCTTTAAGTAACTACTGTACATGAGGGGACATGACACGAACACTGAAGGATGGACCACTGTGAATTGTAAAAATAAAATAAAAAGTCAAATCTCTCCCTGGTATCAGAACAGGATTGTAAGCTCACGTTCTCTTGTTTCCTCTCCAGATTAACCGAAACACGACTAACAACCATCCAAAAACTGATACCATCCGCCCAAGTATGATCATACTCCTTCCAAACACAAGCATTATAGGGGAATTCGAAGGAAAAAAAACCCACCATCCTACCACCCTTCTAAAAGCCCCCGCCTCCGCTCCACCTTGACCCCCCCCCCCAATACCCATCACTCTCAAAACCTTCTCCTGCCCTCCCACACACTTCGGTAACCTCTGCAACGCCATCATCAGTTTGCACCTAGAAAACGCCACCCTCTTGCTTTTCAGTGCCTAACCCGGCAGGCGCAACAGGTTATAGACCCCCCACCCCCCGCCTGGAGCAACCAGAGCATCACCTCGATTGGATCTTCAGCATGCACGAGGACGCCCCCCCCCCAACCGTAGTGGGTCGGATACCTAGTTACTACCTGTGGGACTTACAAAGTTGGAGTTTTTTTCCACCTTGAAGTTCTCTTTCCATTCCGAATTAACGATCCGGTATAAATCATTCCTCTGGTGAACCAAATGTGGCGTGCAACACTCTTGGCTGTAGGGCCTCTGGGAGAATTGTACTAAGCGTGCGCTACGGGTGGATGAGGTTTTATTGCGACACGGGGGGGAATAAATTGTGTTGGGGTACATACAACTAAGCTCTCATTCATGATATATCACTCGTTATTTTTTAAAGTTCTCGTGCGATGGGTGCTGCTGACGGCCGCTTTGCTGACGGGAATATTGTGGTTGTTTGCGGAATAGGTCACGAGGAATTGCTAGTAGATGGTAGCAGCAGCTGAACTCGAAGGGTGAAAAGGTAAGAGGATTTATTGTGGTGCTTTCGAGTGTGATTTGAGTAGTGTTGGCGGATTTAGCTAGCTGACAGCGATGACATGTGCCTGCGGAGGAATTCTCACACCCCCTAAAACTGTGTGGTGGGCACATATGGTGGTAGATGTCTGTCTACACCGGTCTTCGTCATAGGATGTTATGGTTTTTCTCGTACAATCGAGTCTACTGCACGGGTTCCACCTTTTTCTATAGGTATATTGGTCTCCTGTTAAGACCGGCCAACCCAAAACCAAAGGAGGCTTTTTTTTTTTTTTTTAAATCCGTGGATTGATTTAGGTACAAGACCGGGGCTCATCCGTTGTATAGAACCGAAGTTATGACATAAAGGCCCAAAGCACTAACAAATGAAAAGAACATCCCACCCCTGTCCAATGTCATCCAATCCTACAGTCCCTCTGGTATGGAACCAACCGCACATCCTCCCCCAAAATAAGAAAGGCAGGCAGAAAAGGAAAACACCACCAGTAGACACCAACAATGAAGGAAAGAAAGAAGTTTAAAAAAAAACAGATCATCCCAATTTTTTCGACTCGGTCTTGACAGAGCAGTGAGGGTTCACTGGGAAACCGTGAACTTGTTTTGAGGACAAGCAACCGTCGGCGTTTGGAGGGGAGCCCAGCGTGGGTGTACTGGTACCCGGAGGAGAGCAGTCAACTGGCTGGAGAAGCGGTATCGGCAGCCAGAGGTAGTGGTTCGTTATTTCCCGTAGCTTAGGCAAGGGTGCCACTAGGGAAGGACAGGAGGTAGCAGTAGGCTGCTAGCCATAGTGTTGTTATCTCACGATGAGGTCCTTTCCACAACAAGCCTATGAAGCTCCAAGTTCGGTCTTGTGGGATAGGATCGTGAGGGTTCGTGGGTTGGTTTCCCCCGTACCCACCTTCCCGATTGGGAAGGCGAAAGGCGGGGTCTGGAGAAGAGGCGGGAAGGAGCTTGGGTAAAAATTGAAGGGAACCCCCTTCGTATATATATAGAAAATATTCCAATCTGGCCTGGACTAAAGAGTGTCACGAGGAGAGATGTTACATATGCGGAGAGAACTACTTGTAGTTAATCGAGTGCCTGGATGACCATACTCGAGTATTTTAATACGGTACCGTAGTCCCGTTGTGGGACCCACCCCCGCCCCATCGAGTGGGGTTTGCGACGGTTGTCCAATCCCACATCAGCCAAGCATCCGCTTCTCCCGAACCCCGTAGGCAAGACTTTGAAAAAGCAATGTTGCTATGCCGCTGCAGAAGGCGATACTTTCAACATTACCAATCCGGCAAGGTTCTTGCCAAAGTCATGTGACACGGGACTTTAACAGGAGCTGAAGAGAACAAGAGGAGGAGAGTAACAAAGACGTGCCGGGTGCAGAACCGGTGTCATTGGAAAGATAGTTTCTGGGCGGATCATACGCTGTTAGGGTGCGGGTGTGTGTTGTTCGTGGGGAGCTGCTCCTGCGAGTGATACAAGGGATGGGAATTGGAAGGAGTCCGTCTTCTGACATTCAAACCGCGCCCTGACGAGCAAACTCTCCCCCCGTCACGATGGCTCAGTCTTTCATATCCACCCAACTATCTATAGTATCTGCTGGAAGCAACCAAGCACAAACCCTTTCCCCCTCAACAGGATCCCCATGATGAAAAACAATAACCAAGTTAGACCCAAGAGGAGGAAGGAAAAAAATGTGCTGATAGCTAACAATTCTGCAAACCTTATTAAGCTTGTCCCGTTCCCGAGCCTAATTAAAGGATTCCCCACAACTCCGCCGTGACGCTAATCCATTAACATAACTATGTCTCCCGCATCCTAGCGTCCCCCGGCGCTGTTTTTTTCTCCCTGCAATCGGGAGCTTGGCGTTTTATTTTCTGGAGCGAGAGTTCACCCAGTAGGCAATGTGCTAGCATGCAATTGTAATGTGGAGAGGAAAGGAGGGAGAAGAGAGATGCTTTAGCGAGGGAGTCCTGAATACGGAGGCAAGTTCGGAAGTTCCACGACTTCGCCTAGAGGATTACAGTAAGTTTCTTGTTGCTGTGTGGCCTTAATTTCGAGTGATCATAGGTTTCCGTTAGCTGTAGGGAGGTGAACTGGTAGGTGGACCCGGCGGTATCATATGGGGGAGGAAGGGAGGAAGGGAGGAAGGGAGGAAGGGAGGAAGGGAGGAAGGGAGGAAGGGAGGGAAAGAGTAAGGAAGGAAGGAAGGAAGGAAGGAAGGAAGGAAGGAAGGAAGGGATATAATTGATGTGGAATAATGACATGGGAGTGTAGTTCACTAGTAGCTGTGGCGCGGGTCACTCCTACTAAGTGATTGATTTAGTGGTAACCAATGAGTGTTAGTAAGATATCGTAAAAACTCGAATAAACGGACCATGTGCTAGTAGAATGTGCATCTACCATTGGCTGTTATTAATTAAACCTTTTCTTTCAAGGCAGGACGAATTTCTCTATTGCATTAAATGGTTTAGTCTATATTGTATCATATCATAGGATGATTGCTCTCCATCTCGGGCGGGGGCCGAAATCCAAGCTGTGGGGGGGATAAGTATTAGTTTCAATATCAATACAATGTGAAAACCGAGCTGGCGCAGTGGTTAGTATGTTGAAAAGCAATTAACCTTCTATGACAATTAGCAGGTGTCCAGGAGTTCGATTCCTCTCAAAAGGAGTTATTTGAACGTTCCGTCACATTAGGGTACTAGTAAAACCTAAAAGGACCTGGGAGAGCAGGTGGTTGATTCCGACTCTGGACCTTCACCCCCAAAGGGCCCGGGGGTTGAACTACGCGATCGGCGGATTTTTTTTCTTCTTTTTTCTTCTTTTTTCTTCTCTTTTATATAAAAAGAAGAAGTTGCTCTCTCTCCGGGGAACTGCAAATTCTGAATGCTATATAGAGATTCTCTGGTATTATAAAATTGGGGAAGATGGGAATGTGGGCATAGGGGCGAGGGCTGTGAACTGTGCTGTACTGCGTTGGACTTTTTACACTGGTTGTGATGGCGAAAAAGGATGGCTTGTGACTATATTTGCATTGATGTGGAATGGGTTATGGTGCTGTACTGGCATACTCGAACTGCCAGGATTAAAATATTACAATTTTGTAATAAGATCTCACTCCCTGCTAACTCTCAGCTCTCGGTCAGAAATTTCGTGAGCGAGGCAAGAGAGCAAAGCCAAAGATGGGCCGACTGTGAGAGCAATGTGGTTCGTAGAGGAAGAATAAGAATTGACTAATATCTGTTGTATATTGCTACTTGGGTACTGGTGCATGATATTTATACCTGTAGAAGGTATCTATATACAGAGCCATTTTGTATCTGTATTCTATTGGAACTATTGCCCGCCAGACATACTTTCGTCACATTGAAGCTATTTTTCCAATACTCTCTGCTCTTATCTTTCTCAGCTGCCAGTACACCAATGTAGACTTGACTATCATAGTGAACTGCCAATCCCTTTGTCACTTTTTATAATAATAGTTCGAAATACTTGATCTTCATAGCCTTCTCTTCAGGGAAGTAGGGGGTCTGAAATGGCCGTTACTAGTGGTAGAGCTACCCAGCATACTGATACTTGCATTGAGAGATACGGTGTTGCTAATGGAATGTAGTGTTCCTAACTGTCTTAGGAACCCCGTAGGGAACTGGCGGGTTTGTAGTCCTGGGTATTCCGTGTAGGGTGGGTGAGGACGCCTAGCAGTCATCTGCGAGGCCTTGGTGTCATCTGCGGGGTTCGGCCATCATTTATAGGACCATCGCCTCTAAGTATTTCACATTGAGTCACTAATAGGCCCCTGCCAGCCATCCCGGGCACATGAGTTAGGACGGACTACAGGAGGGCATCTGTCCCGGGTTGAGTCTCAGAACCCAGCGTTCGTCCTGTCCTAAGCAGAAGATGGAAAAGATGGACGGACTTGACGCTTGGGAGCACTATTGGAAGATTGGGGCGCCTCAGAACTTTGCTCTCCGAAATTTGTAGAAGATGCTGTAAGTGGTTGAATAGGTTGGTTGATTAACTTGAAATTTCCCTGAGCTGAAGGAATGCTAGCCCACCAGTATAGTTTATAGTTGCAGGAGGACTGCACAGCCTAGTGGATGCCTTGGGATCAGCAGATTAACCCACTTCCAATTTTTGAAACAGGTATTATGCTTGCCTATTACAAATTTCGCACAAGTGCTGTTGGGCACCATCATCCCAGAATGTCATACAAAAAAAGGAGCTAAAGAGAGATTCACAAGTTCAGGAATCCTGACAATTAAAATAGATTGAGAACCTAATATATTATTGCCTAATTTGAATCATGACAGTATAGTTTACTCTCCCCATTATTGACAAATATCGGAGAGCCCTTTCTTGTAATGATTCTCTGATGGTGGCTGTGATTTCCACTTTGCATACACTACAGTAGTAGGACGTTGGAGTTGCCTCTCCGCGTAAGGTAAGGTAAGGTCTCGCATTTTTTCTTTCTCTTTCTTATTTGTCTCAGAGGCTGCTTTTTTGGTGTTTTCAGCCCCTATTCCAGCGGAGGAAATTTTGGACTACCTGGCACATGGTCCGTTTATTCGAGTTTTTACGGTACTCAAGAACAGCCCATTGGTGAATTTGCATTAAGCTCTTGGGTTTTATACTACAGGTTCATTGGCGTGACAAGGATTTGGTGTAAAGGTGGAGCAGGGGGACAAGGAAACTAAAACGGGTGATAGTTCATGATGCCCCCTGGGGCGCCGGAATCATGCGGGGCTCCGAATGCATGAGAGTAACGAAAGGGTGTTGGGTGGGCTATCTACATCTGGGAGGCAGCTCTAAAGGTGTGTGGCACTATATCGAGACAAGGTCTCACGGTGCCTACTATCACTATATACGTATTTTCATCCTGCATAGCTTACTCCTAACATGGGTGCGCTATCATACAGCTATGCTATGTCTTCCAAACCCCACGCCCCCCAGGATGAGAGATTCGTCGATTGACGAGACTTAAAGGAGGTGTAGGTGAGGTTTTGCCCATGTAAATGATGATATGCAAACGTCAGGTCTAAATGAGTGCTCCTACTAAGACAGTCTAATTACTCTATCAGCTTTTGAATAATCTCAACCCATCAAATTCGACTTCTTCCTCGTTTTCACTGTCTTCATCAACTCTGACTCTCTGTCCCAACAGACTGCCGAATAACTCGCTACTAAAGTCAGTAGAGACTCCTTGAGAAATATTGATGAACGGAGGCGTACTTAATCTGGTGTTCATTCCAACTATTATTGGCGATTGGTGCCAGGAAATTCTGAAGTTTCTCTTGGACTTGATACTTCAACTTCCTCCCCTTAGAAGCTTTGGTATCGACGGCCTTTTTAACTTTGGCGTCTCTCAACGCAGTTGTCCATCTGATTGCGCCACTGGCACCGCCGGAGTTTGCATTGTCCACCATTCTCTGGTCCACCAATGCCTTCAATAACATTTGGTAAAAGTCAGAGTCATCATATACTTCCACGTCTTCGTCATTTCCGGCCTTCGTTGGCGCACATGATCGGGGAACTCTTGTCCTTTGTACATGTCGGTTTAGGTCAGTCATTAGAGTCTCGTTGATTGTTGTCGTGAGGCCACGTTGCACATTATTGTTTAATTTGTGCGCTAGCGTGACAGTGGAAACGGAGAACGTTTTGGTAGACCATTTATCTAGTATCGAAAGGCGGTTTGGATGAACTTCTCCTTCAAGTTTTTGCATCTTAGCCCATAATGTGGGGGTGGAGGTGTCCGTATCATCGTGTTTTCGTTTGGGGGCAGAGGGTGAAGATAGCTCACATCGGAGGTCTGTTAGGGTGCTCCAGAGATCCAATGCCGCATCCTCTGCCGCCTGGTATGTCTCTGATACGGGCCGCGGTGATGGCGGAGGTTGTGAAGGGGTGGGTAGAGAGTTAGCTGCTACAATGGCTTTCTGGAGTTTGATACGGACACCTAGAAGCGAGTCAAAAGTTTTCTATACCTGGATGTCAGCATACATCCGCGCGCGATAGGGGCTCCAAAACGGTGTTACACACCTGCTGTTGTTTTACTGCCGTGCCTTTCTCAGTATCGGCCTTGACAGCTTTGGAAATATTTGCAACAACGTTTCTGTGAAACTATCAGAGACCGCTTGTCTTTATTCGGGGAGGCTCACCTTTGTTCTTCGGCGATCAGCTTCTTTAACTCCTCCCTACGCTCGGCTTCCACATCCTGGACGCCCTCATCGCCCTCATCCCGGTCATCTTCGCCCTCTTCATCTTCACTCTCACTCTCACCCTCATTCTCTTCATCCTCATCATCGGTATGACTGAGCAGGTTGCTCTCTACATCGGAGGCGTCGTCTTCCTCGCTGTCCTTTTCTTCATCCAATATCGCCTCATCGTCTTGGTCTGTTCTAGATTCCCCGTCGGAGCTTGAGCCGTCGACAACCTTCATTCCACGGGTAGCCTTTGACCCCTCTTTCGTAGTCGAGCTGCCGAGAAATTTGAACCCAGAAAATCTATCCTCATCACTTCCGAGAGCATAATCACTATCGATATCATCATCTTCATCTGTTGGAATTTGACCATTCTCCGGACCTCCCGCTTTCTTTTCGTCTGCATCATCTTCACTTCCATCGCCATCACTGCCCTCGCTATCGTCATCGGATCCGTCCATTTGGTGGTCTTCGGCTTCGTCTCGGTAGAGCTTTTGGCGACTTATTTGAGCGCCATTGTATTTGGGATCTAATAGGACTGGGTTTCCTTCCCGTAGCTTACTCTTTCTATACGGTTGTTAGAGTTTCGAGGCAGTGATTTAGGGACTCATGTCATACCCAACAGTGATATAGTGTGCTCTTCCCAGATCCTCTTCATTCTCTTCTTCATCTCTGCCGCCCTCGGATTTTTCGCTATGGTTGTAATCCTGCTCTGGAGCTTCGGGATCGAAATCTGTTAATCGAAGATTGTTAGTCTAATGCCCCAATTTTGTGACAAATAATAATTACCCGTCGGTGCAGGATTCTCCAACAGCGCCAGCTGTTCCGACAATGATAGCGAATTCCGTGGTTTTGAGGAAGTCATTGAAGGTTGTGAAAAACTTGGAGGAAACAAAGATTGTTTCTCAATTTGATGGTTGTTAGAGCACAGAAAAATAATATTTTGGAGCACCAGACCCTGTAGGATAACAGTCTTGGCAACTTAGAAGGAACGTTTTCTTTTGGGGAAGAAAAGAGCCCCACCATCTTCTGCTCAGGAGAGTCCCCCTCTTTCAATTGGGAAACAGAATTTCTCACCCCCCTCTCACCAGTAACCAAAATTAGATTTTTTTGGGAGTAAGGAGTTTCCCATTGATTGGCCATGCATCTCGTGCGACTTCTTTCCTCTTTTGTTTGGGTTTTTGACGATTGCTAATTTCTGCAGGCGAGGGTTCCTGCCTCAAGGGCGTATCTCCGGCTCTCAACACGTCGAGTTCTACCTCCTCGAATCCCATCCTTTTTCCAACCTCCAACTTCCTTTAGCCTAATTCGAAGTTATGCCGATACCTCCTCTTCGCCCTCTACCTCGCAGAATCTCACCGAGAAGATCGTGCAGAGATACGCTGTGGGGCTTCCAGTTGGAAAGTTTGTTCGGTCCGGCGATTATGTTTCGATAAAACCCCACCATTGTATGACACACGACAACTCATGGCCAGTGGCCCAGAAATTTTTCTCTATTGGAGCCACTAAAATTCACGATAGCAGTCAGATAGTTATGACACTCGATCACGACGTTCAGAATAAAAGCGAGACAAATCTTAGAAAGTATCAGAACATTGAGGAGCTAGCGAAGAGGATGGGGGTGGACTTTTACGGTGCTGGTAGAGGAATTGGTCATCAAATCCTCGTCGAGGAGGGATACGCCTGGCCGGGAACCCTTACGGTTGCTAGCGATTCGCACAGCAATATGTATGGCGGTATCTCGTGTCTTGGTACCCCAATTGTTCGAACAGACGCAGCGGCGATATGGGCCACCGGGCAAACATGGTGGCAGATTCCTCCAGTAGCTCGGGTGGAACTTAAAGGTGTTCTACCAAAAGGGGTTACTGGGAAGGATGTAATTGTGTCTTTGTGCGGTCTTTTCAACAACGACGAGGTTCTCAACCATGCTATCGAGTTTGTTGGTTCGGAGCAGACCTTAGAGTCGCTTAAAATTGACGATCGTTTAACCATTGCGAATATGACTACTGAATGGGGTGCCTTGAGCGGTATCTTCCCAATGGATAACGTACTTAAGGACTGGATGCTCCAGAAGGCTTCCATGCATGCCCAGCGGCGGCCTAGAAATAACCCACATCCACGTCTTATAAAAAGAGAGATCGAGGAATTTTTCGCGCTTAACACACTTTCCGCGAGTCCGGACGCCTCGTATGCAAAGTCTCTAACCCTGGACCTATCAACATTGTCGCCACATGTCGCCGGCCCCAACTCTGTCAAGATCTCTACCCCTCTTACGGAACTAGAAGAAAAAAAGATCGCAATTCAAAAGGCATATCTAGTTTCATGCACCAATTCACGTGCCTCGGATATCGCTGCAGCAGCTGAGGTTTTCAAATCCAATCCATCAGCAAAAGTAGCTTCTGGAGTAGAATTCTATATTGCTGCTGCATCAACGTTGGAACAAGAAGCTGCGACCAAAGCCGGAGATTGGGATGCTCTCATCAATGCTGGCGCGAAGGCGCTTCCTGCAGGCTGCGGTCCATGTATCGGTTTGGGAACTGGTCTCCTCAAGGATGGGGAAGTCGGGATATCCGCAACTAACCGGAACTTCAAGGGAAGAATGGGATCGAGAGAAGCGCTAGCATACCTCGCCTCCCCAGAGGTCGTGGCGGCCAGTGCAATGAAAGGATTTATCGCTGGCCCGGGGAACTATGCTGGATCCTCTTCCACCGTATCGATATCCTACCCACCCTCACCAACCCCTTCCTCAGCCCAGTCCCCCAGCGCTCAGGAAGCCGAAACAGAAACCCTCCCCGGATTCCCCCCCATAATTGAAGGAGAAATCATCTTCTGCGACGCAGACAACATCAACACCGACGGAATCTACCCGGGGAAGTACACGTACCAAGACGGCATCTCCCGTGAGCAAATGGCACAAGTATGCATGGAGAACTATGACTCCACTTTTCCAACTATTTCGAAACCAAACGACATATTAGTTGCTGGCTTCAACTTTGGCTGCGGGAGTAGTCGTGAACAGGCTGCTACTGCAATATTAGCGCGGTCGATACAATTAGTTGTAGCAGGGAGCTTTGGCAATATCTTTATGAGGAACAGTGTCAATAACTCACTGATGACTGTTGAATTACCGAAGCTGATCGAGAGGTTGAGAGAGAAGTTCCCTAAGACGCTGACCAGGAGGACGGGGTGGTGGTTGCGGTGGGATGTGCGTAGGAGCAAGGTTACAGTGCGGGAGGGGTTAGAGGGTGCGGAAGAGTGGAGTTTGGGAGTTGGGGAGTTGCCACCGAACGTGCAAGATGTGTTTGTTAAAGGGGGGTTGGAGAAGTGGGTAAAGGCTAGACTAGAGGAGTAGGAGCAGAGGTGTTTTTGGTTTGTAGTATCTAAAAGCAATTGATTCAAACGGCGTTGGGGACGTTTTATTAGAGTAAATTTAGGATATTGAGTGGTTGTGTACGCTTTTTCCGGTAAGTCCTAACTTACATGTATAAGTAACTTATATTCTGTACTAGTACTGTCAGTGAGATGCTGTTTAAGCGCAGAATCCTGGGATGCATGAGCACTTCACCAACCGTCATTCGCATGTCCTTCCGTCCTCGCTGTTGTAAGAAATGGCTGTGTTACTTCCTGGTAACCTCGGATTGGAATGTGATGAATGGAATGAAGTGGAAGGAATGGCATGAGTGGAATGGCAAGGGATGGAATGGCAAGATGAATGCTGGAGGTTGGGAATGTCGAGTATATAGATAGGTTTTTTGTTTGTGATCTTGCAGGTATGATGAGTTGAAGTGATATACACATTCTCACGATTATGGAACTATGTTGTTTGTTTATTTTCTTCACTCGCTTTTAATGGGACCTTGCAAAGCCTGCCATAAATACTCTAACGAGCGATAGTTCAACCCATGCCTATTACTAACCCTATCGCTAATTCCTAGAGCACACCCGGGCCCCCGAGCCTGAGCGATGGCTTGCAATACCCTGGTGCGCCGCAAACACAAAGAGAGGAGTGGGGGAGGGACGCAACAGAGTTTAGTATCCCCAGACTTTCCCCCCTCATCCCATCTTCCAAGAGCGAGGTAAGCTACGATGGGTCCCCCCACCGGAAGCGCAAGAGATACATTCTAGTACGCTGTCTCTCCTACAACAACCTTTATCTATACAGAAACAGAGGTAGAGGAAAGTAGTGAGCAAACCATCTCCTACCATCCCTTAAGTTTCGCAATGGCGCGAGATTATGGAGTGAGCTTGTACGGGTATCACCTACTCACTGGTGGAATTGGGCAAGAGCATAAAATAATAACTGTTAAGCGGGAGTATAAGTGGTCATACGAGTTCGCTCGTTTGAGCTGAGGAGGCTGGGATCGATATTGGTTAAGCTATGGGTAGGCGGTGATAAACATTCTTCTTACTTCTCCCTTAGATTGATCCACTATTATAGGCCTAGTGATGAAGTGTGCTGCGATTCAATTATCTGAGAGGATATCTTTCTCACTAGGGGCCCTATGGGTGGAGCTGCGGCGCTTGGCGATATTGGGTGTTGTATTACCGGGTTTGTGGGATGTATCTGTCGGGAGAATTTTTGTTAGTAGGATTTGGTTGGTAGGTAGGGTATCTTCTATCTGTATCTCTAACTTGACACCTAGCCTCATGACTGGAGCTCCTGTGGAGGAACTCTATTAGGTTGAATCCTACAATATATGGGTAAGCCTTAATAGAGGCCGTGGAAATTTGCCTCAGGATGGCGGGGTATATATAACCATACGCACTCTTTCCCCCAGTGAACGTCTGTGCAGGAAGAAACAAAGATGAGATTCATTCGATGTCTGGTGGGCCTTAAAGGAAAGTCTCCGGATTGCGTACTCCCATCTGAAGGCACATTTGGTATAGAGTTACTCTTCTCGGCATCTAAAAGATTAAGGAGAGCTCTAAATTAAAATATATCCTCTCCTTTAGGCCTAAATTTCTCGAAACCAACTATCATGCTTACAGCACACCAATCCATCCCTTGCCTCCCATTGCACTTACTTACCTACAGTCGAGGCAAGTCATCCAGCTCCACCATCCCACCGAGAAACTGAGACCACCCACAGTAGGCAAACCAGGCTAACTAGCGATTGACTCTTACCAAACCAGCATACATGAAAATCGGCGTCAAGATAAACACGCCCATAGAGTCTCACCAAAGGAAAAAAATAGAGAGAGAGAAACGACCCCATCTCTAGCCACCCCCATCCGCCCACATTTCCCTCCCCATCCCCTCTCCTACTACGGTCATGTCCTCTCACTCGCGAAACCCCGCATCACACCTTTCACCACTCGCTACGTTAACCCTGGAGAAAAAAACCCACTCTCACCACAGCCATACTGTTCCATTGCCTCGGGGCCCCGTAGCCCCCTCCAGTCCCTCGGACTTCCGTATCCAACACCCTCCTACTGCGCCAAACTGCAAGCATTATAATGGGTTAGATCACTAACGCCCCAACGCACAAGCACAGCACCAATTATTATAGTATTAATAATCACCGGACTCTCATACACGGCACCGCGCATTATTATCATTATGTAGCCATGCGAGGTGCGGTACTGCACCACGCTCGGAAACCATGCGTGGATGGACGGACAAGGGGGTGCCGGTTGTGCCCGCTGCCGCTGCTGCCACTGGTACCTTATCCTAAAGGACCGGTTGGTAGCTTAACTTGGTCTCTGCGACTGGTGGTGAATTCTGCAGAAAATCGCTGCTGGAGGTCTGTCGATACTAGCCGATCCCGACTAGTTTTAAGGTTGAGCGTTGCTCGGGCAAAATTGTCGGGTGGTGCTGGGGCACGGTGGGTAGCCTCATAGGGGCAGTGTGACATGTGGTTGTCATGATTCCATTGGGGGTAGAGCACCGACTGGAGAGCCCAAAGTGAGATAGTATGTATAATTCACGTTTTAAGCGCTTAGCACCGTATATATCAGCAGAGCTGCACCGCGTCCCGCCAGGGGGTATAAAACCAAGGTCACAGTTGCTGTCACTATATATCACTCGGATATGTGACATTGCGGTCAAAAGAGAAGAGCCAAACAAAGTTATATCTACAGGGGTACGACTAGCGCATCCAACAAGCATAAGTTGGGATATCTTGCAAGAGTTCTCCTGTTATACCAAAATCTTGAAATTTCCAATCTTTCTTATCTGAGTGATCATTTGAGATCACTCTTTTCGAGGGGTTTCTGCGCGCAGTACAGGTGCCTATTTTACCACATATTAGCCTAAGCATTTGGCTCGATGTCACGAAAACGTACTGGGTAAAGTAAGAGTGAATCTTCCTGCTACGAGATTCCTTCTTTGCCCCCCTAATCAATTCCTCGGTGTCCTGAGTCTCCATCCCAAGTGTTCTAGTGAGGAGAGCCATCCCAAAAGCTTCAAAGGCATTCTCCGTGGTAAGCAAGAGAAATGCTCCCATTTCCTTTTGCTTTTTATCTGCTGACCAAGTGCCAAGGGAGATTTTCATCTCTTCGTGACTAACTTTTTCGAAACCAGTGTCTAGAATAAACTGATCTAAGGAGGCAGCAATCTTGAACTCCTGGCCTTTCTGCCAAGTTAGCCTTGAGTAAGCGCTAGGAGTTAGTTATGTCTTAAGTTGGCTGCTTACCCAGTTTATCGGCAGCTTTGTTCAACAGTTCATAATATCTGCACAAGTCACCCTTAGCGGGCAAGGTCCCATCATCGCTCTTAAGCTCGCATTCATACTCGGCAATATCTAGCCAGCCACCAGGCTTTAGTGCGCTATTGTTCAAATGTCAATTTGACGGCGTCTCCAGAATAGCAGAGATACTCACGTAAACGATTGTTCAATGAGTCTCCTCCAATCCTTGATTCCACCATTCAAATGGCGAATATGAATTAAATCAAATGAGTTTTTCGCAAAAGTCCAAACCGCTTCTGCGTCGTCAATCTGAAAACTGACATTGGGAGGAACCCTAAAAATTTAGAGTGAGTGCGAGTAGCTCCTGGGAACTCGGGTGGGCTGCGTACCAGTTCGGTTGAATTGGGCTGAGATCTGTTCCAATAACCTCCGCAGAAGGGTAGGTGCTATACAGAGTCATAAGTAGCCGATCTTCATTACTAAGGTTGACGCTTACTCTGCAGCATCCATAGCCCAGATTCCTGTGCCGGTTCCAATATCCAAGATCCTCTGAATGTTATCACCGACAGGCGCTCTAAACAACTTGCCATCAAGTAGGAGGAGATAGACGTGATGAACGATATCTAATCTGGTATTGTTTAACAAGGACACTCAAATAACATATCAATTCTAGAACTAACCTCTCTTGCTCGGCCTCGTCGTTTGGAATCAGGTATTTCCTACACGAAGTTAGCTCGATTGGATACCAAACTCCGGAGGCAAACTCCTTACCCGTCCTTGAAAGCATGGTACCGGCGCCCATTTTCGTATCGGTACCTAGAATATTATGATATGAGTAAAAAGGAGACAGAGGCATTGCTAGACTAAGTAAATTGGGGCTTTTTTTTTCCTGCTTACGCTCGGATAGACTCAGTAAGTGAAGCGGTAGAACATTCACTACTAGTGATAGTTAGCATTGTACACCGAGCGAGCTATGAAGCCAAATACCCTGCAGTCTCGTAATCTGACGTCTCTTGCTGTTTTAGCCATCTAGCATCAGTTCTAGCATTTTCAATGTTTGTCGGCAGTTAGCTTACCAAAGCAGGGTCGGCCACAAGGGGCCCTGCTGGGATGTTGTGGGACCTATTGGCCATAGCAAATCTGAGTAAGGAAACTAATAACGGCTGTCTTTAAAAGGGCCGTCTTTTGTTTGGTGATGGCTCAAGCAGTGTATAGTTTAGCAGGTGGCCAGAAGGCATGGTCAGGGAGTGGGGTATACTGCTCTAATATACATGAGTTGCTCTGTGCGAGGGTAGTACCGTAGGTACCGTTTCCCCTCAAACACCATGCTAGTTCAGTCATCCGGAACTCCGTCAGCAGTATCGCGCTGGATCAACAGCACGGCGGGTGTGAACACGATCGATCCAATTTCAATCGAATCAATCCACTAATTTGCCATCAAATTCTATAAAGTTCTAGTTTCAAAAATGATAAAATTGAAAAGAAGCTAGCACTGGATTCGAGCAATCGCAATCAACAGTGGCTGAAAGATAAAATGTTACAGCGGAGTCGGGAAGTCTTCTATGCGGGCATATGGCCATGAAGGATCAACACTCTCCATCCTCCCCTTCAAAAAAAATTTCAAAAAAATCCCCCGCCTACTGGGGCCTCTTGTGCCATTCCAACGTGGCCATAAGGAAACGCCATGATTGCATGCAGACACCTCAAATTACCCCAATTTACTGATTTTCGATACCTGGAAAGTATTACGCAGAGGCTAGGCGGGCCCGGGCTAGAGAACCAGGATTCTCAGAAGAGGTAATGATGAATCCAGTCCGAGGGAGTGTGGACTTCAAGATAACCTACGCTTTATGTTGCGCATTCAGCGCCCCCTCTCCCCATCCATGCACGCACTCTACTCAAGGGCTGACAAATTACTGGTAACTCTTCCGCAAGTAGTGGAAAGGCTAAAGAAATCTGACAGCAGCACACAATCCTGCATCTTGGGGCCCCAAATTTTGACCGCAACTAACCGGCTAACCTTAATTCATCAGGTGTTGCATGTTTCGTTTATTCATGCGTTTACGGCGTCTATCAAACTTCAAAGCCCACAGCACAAGCTCAGCAACCTACTTTAATCGCAGCCGCATGTGTTAGCGGCAAATGGGAGAAGGTAATTGGAGCCAATTCGCAAAGTTCAGCATATGATACAGCTGGGGCATGGAATATCAACTGCCGATATTATTATTGCACCTCTAGTCTGCAGCCAATAGACCATTCATTCATTCATTCTTTGCAGGGCCCCAGCGAGTGTATTAGCACATTTAATTACCTCCTGACCAGGAGGCAGAAAAAGTACGAGTCCAAGGATCGGCGATCTATGCAGGTTGCTCAAAACATGTTATCTTGGGAGAGCGGTCGATGGTTCCTTATCCATTGGGCCCCCCCTCCTTCAGAAGTGGCCGGTATACAAACGGGCTTCCCTTGATAAACATCGCTTATACGGTATCCATGCATTGGCGGGACATGGTTGTTTCAAGCCTCTTTAGCTTATTCGGGTGCCATGCGGCAATCAACCAGCAAATCAGCTATCATACTGCCAACTTCTGGGCTCAGGGCTTATCGGTACCCTTGAGCATCATGCCCAAGAGGAAGAATCTCTACTTGCAGTGTCGTGACGTTTTTAAAACTAGCTGTTATTGCATACTACAGAAATTCTAAGGCTTGGCTAATTTTTAGCTGTATGCAATAGCAGTCCATTTTACAAACGTCACGGCATTGCGAGTGCAGCAATAGTAGCCATTACTCTACTAGTACAGTAGTACCCTAATCTCGGGAAACTTACCAAGGAGGCTAGATTTCAGCCCTCGAATACATCGCACATTATGTCAAACCCCTGAGTTGCACCTCTGTGTGCCTGAAGACTCCAATGGCTTATGTAGCCGGCGAGGAACAAGTGCAAAAAGAAATTACCCGCACTGTGACGAAAACCAACACCCTCCACCACACAACCTTTTCATCGGACAAAAACTCCCCAAACGTAAAAATACAAATAACCTACCCCTAAGGAGATACTAAGTCCCTATAGTAGGGGCTTTGTCACTATGCTCCAATTGAACGCCCGGACCCCATTTGATTTCATCACATATAATCACTCGTGCAGGTCCCAAAGAGCGTCGTAACCGCCTTCCAGGAGCCAAGCTCCAAGACCGACGCAACGAATTCTGATGTCGACTGACTTCACAATCATATCCACTGCTATCCTCTCTTAGGACTGGGCCCGGGCGTAATATGATAAAAAGGTAGTAGGAACGCAATTTAGATATTGACGGCAGACTCACCGCAATGCCATACTACTACCTAATCTATGGCACAGATCGATATCCACAGCCTAGCGCCATGGCCACCAAACTACCATATACTCAGTACCGTGCTGGGACTGGCGGATATCACCCCCAGCGATACTAGTCCAAAGTGCGAAACATGGTTTGTAGAAGGACCGAGATTTAACGCATCTACCACTTTTCTGTTTTGCCTTTGGGAAGCATCGCATATCAATCTCACAGTTCTAACAACTAGACATTATGGATCAGAGAGCTGGTTCTCCGTACAGGCTGGACCTGTCAAGTTCGCTATCAGTCATGCAATGCGGGCCCAATCGAGTGGTATATACATACCCCGGTGCCACGACGAGTCAGCTGCTTGCAGGCCAAGTCGAGGTTGAGCGGACCCAGCCCAAACCCCAATATTGCCAACGATTTCCACTCAGACCCAATCATTACTGGAAGCAAGGTTTGCAGCACACGTCAGGCCTGTTGATCTAACCTTGTGGCCAAATCTTGGTGGGAACAGCAATTCCAGTGAGAATTCATCTGCTCTGTCTGGCCACAGATACCCATTGATCACAATCCTCAATGAAGAACATTTCATTCTGAAACCGTGATTGCAATGTCTTTGATTGCCCTTGAGCGCAATAAGGGGTTGAAGATTCCTTAAAGAAATTCCCAAAGATGATCATATACCAGTACATCGCATAAATACTAGCAAAATGAAATCCTGGGTGGGGGCCACGATAAGTGGAACCTTCGGCGCTGCCACCCAACATATATTCATCACAACCCCTCTCCCGGGAGCTTGGGGTTTGGCTTAGAATATTGTCCCACAGCGTGTCGTGGGTCGAATTATCATCGCTCCCGGGTCCCGAGCTCTTGGTAATGGGCCTCACTTGAGCTGGAAAGGTGCCGAATATACCCGAGTAAACCAAGAAACGCCACGATACTAATTCTAATGGTGCTCAGTAAAAGCAATTCCAGTCCCGCACGGGTAGGATGCCCGATCCACTGTTCCGCGGGTTGCCCCGCTCTGGAAACTCCGCTCTCCAAACCAATCCAAATGGAAGGCGCAATTGATATCAAATCCCAGCGTACAAGCATACATACTGTGATTTCGGCTCGCGGGCTGCTATACCACACACTATAGCCTGCGCATTCGGTGCGCAGGTAGGACTTATCTCCCTGGAAGCTCTGCTTTTGTTTCCCTCAGGATTTTATGGTCGCTCAGGCCCACATACATGAACTCAAGATTTTCTTGAGACCGGATTAGGGCATCCGTGGGGCCACTCGATTCGAGAGTAATACAGCAATGTTACAGCCTTGTTTGCCCTCTACGAGGGCAGAGTTGAGAGTCGGTCAATGTTAAGATGTAAGCTAGACTTTCTTGCTTAAAGGACGAATGATAATCGCCAATCAGTGGAGCTGGGGAAGTAATGGATCACAATTCCTAGAAGCTGTTATATGGCATGCAGGCATGATATTGCAGACGCCTTTGAGTTGTGTTCCCGATCAGACAGAACAAGGGTGTGTGTGATATTTATTACAAAGCCGACTTGTAATTTTTTGGGATTATATCAGGCTCGGACCAGACAAGCGCTCCTTCGCAGCCATGCCAACAACAGCGGTCCGGGATCTTAAGGTCACTTTGCCTCGCCACCACTGCTCAACAGCTGACTGAGAGGTATAAGTTGTTGTAAGAAATGGTTGTGTTACTTCCTGGTAACCTTGGATTGGAATGGGACGAACTTCCTGGTGGCTCAGGATTGGAATGTGGTGAATGGAATGAAGTGGAAGGAATGGCATGAGAGGAATAGCAAGGAATGAGAAGGAATGAAATGGCAGGATGAATGCTGGAGGTTGGGAATGTCGAGTATATAGATTGGTTTTTTGTGGGTGATCTTGCGAGTATGATGAGTTAAAGTGAAATACACATTCTTACGATTATGGAACTATGTTTGTTTATTTTCTTCATAAGTCTCCGATGCAAGTACGAGTGATTTGTTGTGATCTGATCACTTCCTCTCCTTAGCCAATTCATTCCCCTTTAAGAGGACGAACAAAAAAACCAATACAGCAACACTCTCAGGATTTTCACGAGAATCTTGGGAAATCTTAGTTGTGCCTACACAATGATATTTGGTAAAATCTATTAATATTCTATTTGGACTTAATGTATGGTGAGTACTGTACTCTACAGACCTGACTGTGGACAATGCAAAATGTTCGAACCCTGCCGCGCAAAGTAAGCGGACACAGTGAGAACAAAGTTAGCGCGGGTTTCCCGTCTTCGGATCGGATATTTTTCTGTATCATACGAAAATAAATTACGAAAAGCCGCGTACAGGCTTACTACCCCGTTCAACCCACAGTGCTGAAGTTTATGCTTAAGGAGTTAAGGGGGGGACCGGGTATTAATCGTATAAAACTCTCACTGCCCCCTCTCACCTTTCCGCTGCTGCGCCCCTTGACTTCTGTTGATTCTCGGAAAAGTCAAAAGACAACTCAAAATTTGGCCCCAGGAACGGTGGAATATGGGTGCACGGATGCCAATCTAAGAGGGAAGCTGTGGGAGGGAAAAGGAAGGTAAGCTCGCCGAAACCGCTTCGATGCTGAATGATACTGAGTTAGATGATGTTGAGATATTTAGCGATAGAGGATTCAAATTCCTACCTTGAACACAGGGCAGGAGGCTTTGAAGCCATTGTCAGCCCCTCTTACCTACATACTGGTACATGGGGCAATAAACCTGATCTTGGTCACACGGGAAAGCGGTCTGCTACCCCACTGCCCTTTGTGCAATCGTGCCGCTCTAGCACCCCTCTATCAGTTGTTGCAATGATCGATTAGGGTTTCATAGCATGATGCTAACTTTATCAACCAGTCCCAACTTTAATCCAAAATGGCTCCTCGGAAACTGTGCTCATGGGGGCCAAACCTCCCTCGGTGGAAAATGCCCAAAACCGTGACTGTCGGGTGCGTTTCTGTGTTGCAGCTGTCCGGGACCACCTTGGGATCTTTTAAGAAACATACCTTTCTATTTTTCATTGATTGCGAGCAATTCATGCATACACAAGCAGGACAGATTACTAGTTAGGATGGCTAGGGTTGGCTTGCACCCGGGGGACTTGGGGCCCTCCTACTCTATCCTTCTGGGAGTTCCCCTGCGGCATAGAAATGAAGTTCGCGTTGGACCCTCAGGGTAGGCATGCCTTCCTTACAAGGCGTTGAAGAAGTTACTCGTATCTAAACTAACTATCACGACGATAGGCTAGTGCTGACTGAGCAAGGTGTTTCTCAGGGATTTTAAAAGGCCCGCCAAACACAGTACTGTGCACTCCGGGGGGAGATATGGATGGCAAACGCCGTCCAACATCTCAAAATCCTGATGCCCCCCCCATTCGGAAAAAGAGCACAAAAAAAACTTTTCGCTTCACTATCGCATTAGCAGGAAACGCACATCTTCGGTAATTGGGATCCATAGTGCCAATGATATTCTAGTATTTGTTGCAGGGGATCATTATCCGATACATTGGAACCCCACATACCATTTTGGGCACGTTTAAAGTTACCCACGCCTTATCCAAACACCAGAGCCCGTTATCAAGTGGTACCCTCTACCACTCACCACCCGTGCCATGCATTCCGTTAGGTATGTGCCACCGGAGGGGGAGCAAAAAAGTCAGGCCAAACCAAACCAAACCGACTGTGGAGGGTGGGGAGGACAGATTCCTGCCAACACACTAGCCATGCACAACGCTTGAAAGGGGATTTCTTTTTGAATACGAAGAACCAAAATAACCACCAGAGTAACCTATTCCCGCAGCTCAATGGAGATTCTAGCCCTTTCTCTTCTTGTGGGGTTGATGTCCCTCCCCGGCTCTTCTTTCCCCAAATTTCCCCTGGGGTGGGGAGAAGATGGCAATAAATGAAAAGATCAAAACCTTCCCCAAGCCGGTCGTTCGCACAAAGACTTAATTACATACACTCTACCAGCCGATGCCCTGAGGGGTTGCGGTTGCTGCCGGTGATGAGATTTCCAAGATAGTTCGGTGACCGGGGTTACCCTAGGTGAAGATGACAGGCGCATCGGGTTGCATAGTATGCAGTTACTGAGGCCCATGCTCGATCTCACTGTGTTTATCGTTACCGTACGGTAGATTAGTACCCGGTTTGTCTTGAGTATCGGGTTTGGTTTAATCGGTTATCAAACGAATGCAGGTTTCTATTGATGTTGGTGTGTTTCGGGTTGGCGGGTTGAGAGTGGTGTGCCGAGTGGGGGGGCAATTGAGAATTCATGATTCTCGACGTAATACTATACTAGGAGACCACTTATCACTGCTCACACCATACGGTAGAGGAAAGAACATCGGGAGAATATAGTAAAAGTAACATAATATGAACTAGCCTTTAGATTATACACATGAAGTCATGAACAATGATAGATACAAAGATCTTGAACAAAAGAAAGAAAATGTCGGTGCTCAACTAAGGGCCTGTTTGATTGCGACGGTTCCGTTCGGTTGGCCCATACAAATGACCGTTTCCTTCCGTTTCGAAATGGTGCAAACAAAATGACTGTTTGGCACAAAAGACAGCAACCATTCCGTTTCAAAGGAGTGGCAACCACATGGTTGCTATGTAAACATATATCATCAAAATCTTTATTATTTGATTGAGACCCTTTCTCCTGTTGAACAATTTACCTTATAATAATATTATTATAATATTATGAGACTTTATCTACCTCTGCTCACTGTTGAAACTATTTTTCAATTAATCCAATTGCCTGTAATAATGATTTTAATACAAGATATATGAATTTGGGAAAATCTGGGATGCAAGTACTAGTAAATTTCTTTGAGGGATTAGGGCAAAAATCTTTGATAGGGCAGCAAATGGTGAACCATTCATGACAACCATTTCTACATATCAAACCATTTCACAACGGAATGGTTGCCACTTCTTCCGTTCTTGCCAAACAGGCCCTAAGCGGAAACCTTTTTCCCGACTCCCCTCTTCTTCCCTTCTCTCCTCCTTCTTTTCCAATCCCTATTCCATTCCCCTCGGTTCTTGTAGAAGGTCTCTCTCCATCTCTCCACAAGATCCGCATTCTCTCCTTCCTTGCTCTCCCCTTCAATCACATCGTCAAGTGTCCTAGAATTTGGAATCTTTCCCCAAATACTCAAGGCCCCCAAAAATCTGCTATCCTCATGGGGACCCAATAATGGAGCTTCCGTATTCATTGACCCCCTCCTCTCCGTCTCTCCACTCCCCATAGAAATGGAACCGATCACCCTCGGCGTCGACGGGACGAACAGTCTTCCCCCGCCGCCGGAAAGGTCCGGAACCTCATCTTCATCCGGGGGGAAGAACTTTCTGTGCCCGATCGCGGTATCGGGCGTTGGCGCCGCGGAGCGATACCGATGAGGCGGCGTGCAGGTCATGGGGTCAGGAGGGTGTTCGTCGCCGCTAAGCATGTCCTCGTCTTCATCCTCGTTCACGTTACCACTGCTGCTGAGACTAAAGCCGAAGCGGAAGGAGGTATTTGTCGGGGAGATGGCAGAGGAGTAGGGCGTTGCGGTTGTGGGCTTGTAGAGTGCTTCCAAGGGGTGGACTATGCGTGGGATTGTGATCTGCAGGGCTGGAGTGGGCACTTTGGAGCGCTTGGCGACGCCAGCTGAAGGGGGTGTTTTGGGGGTTATGGGGGAGATGTCTAACTCTGACTCTGAGTCTGTTGTTGAGGCGGTGGAAGGTGAAGGGGAGGATGGGCGGTAGGTTGTTGATGAGGGGAGAGAGGTGGTAGTGATGGCGGCGGGTGGGATTGGTGGGGTGCATTTGATTGCTGGAAGGGCGGAAGAGACAGGGGCCGATTCGATGACGGTGCCGGTGGAGTTGAGCCAGCCAAGGGATTCATCAAAGGTTGCGGTGGTCGCTAGAATGTCCTTCTCAAGTGAGGTCCCCTGAAGGAATTGTGGGAATTTGGTGTTGTGCGTGAATTCTTTGACGATGCCATCTGTCTTTTTCTCCTTGGCCCTCTCGATAGAAGTAGTAGTAGAAGCAGAGACGGTAAGGGTAGAAGTAGCAGCAGAAAGTTTGAAAAGACAGTCCCGCTTGCCATCTCTCTTTGCGGGTGTAGCAATGGTAGGCGGCCTACTCCACCCTCTCTGAACCTTCCGATCCCTCAGCTCAATACCATCGACCGCACCCTTCTCCTTATTTTTCTTAGCCTTCTTTCTATCGCCATCACCGTCCTTCTTAGCACGCTTTCTCTTCTCCTTCTTCCCCTCGGCCCCCTCATCGGGAACGCCTCCAGGAACGAAAGTATCAGGCCGGGCGTCCTCAACCCTAACTTTAACGCCCCGAAATAAACTTCCATTCAACTTCTTCTTGATTCCGTCCGCAACGTCCCGCTCACAATTCAAGTACCCATAACTCTTCTCTGGGAAGGAAGGGATCGTATGAAAAGACATGGACGCAACAACCGCTTTGTCTGCGAGGACTTTCGGTGGGAGGAGGGAGTGTGTGGTCTCCGGGGTTAACGGTGTGATGTGGAGGCGGATAATTCCCATGTTTTCTCTTTCCTCTAATTGATGTTTTTGCGTATCCCCTGGCCGATTGTGTTTCTTCTCCCCCTCGGCGTGCGCTCTGCGCTCGTGTGTCCACCGTCGGAAGGGAAATGCAGGCAGGCAGGCAGGTAGGTAGCGGAGAAGTATTGACAAGAGGTATGTATGAAACCGAAGTATGCTCCGTGATAAGTAAAGTAGAAGAATTGTTTTTTCTTTCTTGCTAGAGAGCAGGAGATGTGGTGTGATAGAGGGTGCGCGCCGGTGGAATTATATGATGGTTGGAAACGAGAAAGAAGGTAGCGGTGTGGTGCCAGCGACTTTGTTTTTTGTTTTCTTGGTTGGTCGGTGGTGGATGGTGGGTTGGGCCCTGCCAAGCGGTTACCGGTTTGTTTGGTTGGGATTAAAGTTGTGTGGATGCACCAACCGAACGCATATTCTTACTCGGTGGGAAACAAATCAACTTTAACCTCGCTATGCAAGCACTCTTACTTATCTTTTTGAGCTCTACCGGAGAAATAGCTTGTGCGGGTTTGCCCAAGGTAAAAAAAAACCTCACGCCACACATCGGACCCTCACCGTACTACCTCCCTCCCTCCATCTATCCTTCTTCGTATCGTTTTGATGTATTCACGGCCAGATTCCTCGGTGTGGAGGATTATTCTACCTTTGGAGCAACTTGGTCTGTGCCTTTCTTGAGATCTGCTGGTTTAGAGCGGAGAGGCGGCTCAGGCATTCTACTCTTCTGCGAGATGAAGGCGAGGGAAGATGCAGAATACGGCCGAGCAAGCTTAGCTCAATTACTTCCCCTCAATTTACAAATAACTAAAATTATACTTCTCTATGGGTATTCTTTTATATCGACATGATCCTTTGGCTACTCTTATAAATTGCTTCCCGAATAGATGCTATGATAATGATGATAACAACCATAATAGAGGAAAGGTGCTGGTAGATAGCTAATTCCCTGGGGTCTTTAAAAGGGTTTTGAGGGGCACTTGTAGTGCGTGCCACGGTGTATCAAGGATCCGTAGGGTATGGATCGACTTATCTCCCGCCGCAATTTCACCTCCACTAGCTCTCCCGGGAGGCACGTTGATGAGAAAATCTACGATCGTTGAAATAGCTTCCCGGACGAAATAGGTGATATTTTTATTAACAAGATCCGAAAGCCCCAAAACTCTCGCTGCGAGATATCTTTAGATGTCTCAGAGATTGAGATGAAATTAAGATACAAGTGGTATCATATGACATGAAGAGTTTTCACTGCCCGGCTTTATAAAGTTCGTAAATCTCAACTTAGCCAAAGATCTTTCTGCTAACTTTTTCAGCAATCCCTTCGAAAGCCAGAGCGTGTACTCCTGTAGGATCAGATACTACTGTGGGCTTCCCCCGGTCAGCATCCTGACAGATAGAGGCGTGTAGAGGAACGTCTCCGAGAAGTTCTATGCCGTGTTTCTTGCACTCTCTCTCGACACCATCCGCTCCGAAAATGTGAGTAGCGTGCCGGCAATTGGGGCATGTGAATACGCTCATGTTCTGCACCATTCCTAATAGCTGTATGAAGGAAGTTGGGGAGTGAGATTTTGGGACAAGGGTTGCCATATGGCTTAAATCTGGATGGAGGATCCCCTCAGGTAAGCGACTCACCGGAATGTCCACCTTTTTGAACATGTTGATTCCCTTGACTGCATCGATAAGAGCTATATCCTGTGGCGTCGAAACAATCAAAGCGCCTATTTGCCAGAATTAGTGTACCTCGTGCATGCATTCCACTTGCGAACTCAATTAGCGTCACCCGCTTGTCTCTCATGAGAGCTCGGACGAGCAATATCCTCTCGCAAAAAACAGTATTCCCGGGGTTTTATGAGGGTAGTGAGATGCAATTCGTTTCAAGTGGAAGAGGAATGAGATCCGTACACACCATCCACTATGACCTGTTGAGTGATGCTGAGCTGGACATCGCCCGTTCCTGGTGGGAGATCAAGGACCAAAACATCGAGCCCACCCCACTCGACCTCATTGAGCATCTGATTCATTGCCTTCATGACCATCAAGCCCCTCCAGGCCACTGGGGCCTCTTCACCGACCAGATACCCCATGGACATGGATTTAACGCCATAGTTACTCAGCGGAATCAACTGATTATCTATAAAATCAATAAAACGTTTCTCCGCCTTTGTGGCGGGAGGACCAGAGGGCATGACAAGAGGAATACCTACGGGGAGAAAGCCTAGGTTCACCCGACAGGTTCAGTAATTTAGGTATGGAGGGACCAAATATATCCGTGTCTAATATTCCTGTCCGTTTGCCCTGTCTCACCAACGCCAATGCCAGATTGACTTGACGAACGGCGGGAAAAAGTAAGCATATAAGCTGCCCCGTTCTAGGCGAGAAATGGCTAGGCCGTACCCGCAATGGTAGATTTTCCGACACCGCCTTTGGCGGAGGAAACTGCTAGGACCTTAGAAACACCTTTTATGGGTTTCTTTGTTGGGAGACCTCGCGTCCGTAGGAATTCTGGTGGAGACCCCGACCGGGGAAGGCCCTGGGGGGAGTACAGTAGGTAACCAGTTAGACGTGTGCTTCTAGTATGTGATAAAGGGTGTTAACAGTGAGTAGGTGGGTAGGTGGACGATACTAATGGGTTTTCGTGGGCCAGTGGCCTAGATGTAGTGAATAGGCGTTTGAGAGACATTTTCGGTGATAGTTGAGCGGAGGGGGGTTGCATCATAGGTTATGCGGCTCTTGAAAGGGTGATCGCGTTTTCTTGGAAGTTTAACGTTGCGCATGCCTTGGCGAGCTTGGAGGCATGAGAAGTGGGAAGCCCTGCATCGGGAATTATGCGGCAAGTGTCTTTACTGCATTATTATTCTTTGAAAGATTTCCATCTTCATCTTTCTCCAAGAGTGTATCTCACATATAATAACACGACCTAATCCAGTAAATATCCAGATCGCAAAGCGAATAATCGGTTTTCTAATTTACTATTGTGCTAGTATAAAACTTTAGGAAAAAGAAAACACCAATGAAATTATCCCGCCTCTAAATACCAAAGCACCAGTTTAACTGTGATACTAGCAAAAGAAAGATCTACAAACTCAACATCGTAGATCCCATGATACACCTTTGAAGGGCCGGCAAACCAAATATAACAAACCCTAATGGCCCAACACCGCAATGATCTCATAGAGGAAACCTGCCCGTTATGTACTCTGTGTTTCTCCTTATCATACCCCACCAACATATGATAAAGTCACCAACCCCTCAATATGATACCCCGTCAGCTCCTTCTCCCCCTCTCCTCTCGTCCCCTCGCTGCATTGTTGTACCGCCGTACACCTAATTCCTTCCCTGCCATATTACTCCCTAGTCCTCTGTTGAAGGCTGCCTACTTAAGCCAAACGTCGAAACGATTCTTACATCAGGGAGGGAACTACACCAAAGTCATGGGCGAATCTCCATCTTCCGAGGATGGGAACGATTTGATATTTGTCCGTTCCTTAAATCTGTATGCCATCTCTACTACAACCTCGCAACAGAAATTGCTAACAAAACCTTTTTTTTTATAGAAAGGCCACAACAGGCGTAGACTCGTGGGGCCGTAAACGCCCCCAGCCAATCCTCCTAACCCTCTGGCTCAGGAGTTCCATTGCGCTCGCTGGCTCAACGGACCACCTCCCGTACTCCATAAACTATGGCACCGTAACAAAGGTCATAACCGCACATGTCGAGAACGACACCTTCAATTCTCTAGAGCACCTTGCAGAGGATGTGGCACGCACGGCATTGGGCCCGGATATCAACGCCGGTTGGGTCAAAGTCATTGTTGAGAAACCGAGAGCGCTGCTCCGCGCAGACGCAGCTGGAATCGCAATTGCCAGAACGAAGAATAGCGAGGGAGAAGTTCTCGCTGAAGGCAGTGACCGGGTATTCATCAAGGACCTCCGGCTTGTGACAATCATTGGCGTGAACCCCTGGGAACGGGAAGAGAAGCAAGCTGTTGTGATCAACTTGACGATGCACAAAGAGAACAATCCCGGAAAGCCCATAGAGGTGGTCGAAGGTGGAAAGTTCGACCCACATTATAACTTCCGCTCCGTGGCTAAGCATGTCACGGAGCACGTCGAAGCTTCGGATTACAAGACAGTCGAGGCGTTTGTTACCGCCGTTGCGAAGGAGGCTTGTATCGGGTGTGGGATATCGAAGATTACGGTGCGGGCAGAGAAGCCCAGTGCTCTGACTTTTGCAGAGGGACCGGGGGTGGAGATTACCAGGGAGCGGTCATTCTTTGTTTTGGAAGAAACCGCAGCTAGGGTGGATGGAAAGCATGATGTATTCATTGCTCTGGGCAGTAACGTCGGAGACCGCTTTAGAGCCATAAAAGACGCTGTCGCAGAAGTAGAAAAAAGGGGGATAAAGGTCAAGAAAACGAGTAGCTTGTACCAGAGTGCGCCGATGTATTACCTTTCTCAGCCGACATTTTTGAATGGAGTTATTCAGGTTATTTCCACATCCAGCGGTGGATAACTTGGGCACTAACGTACCACAGGTAGAGACGACACTATCCCCAGACGACCTACTAAAGACCTTAAAAGACATAGAATCTCTCCTCGGCCGGTTTAAAAGTATCGATAACGGGCCTAGATCAATAGACCTAGACATACTCCTCTACGACAACCTAGTATACGAAACTCCACACCTCACAATCCCGCACCCAAAAATGCTCGAACGAGAGTTCGTTCTCCGGCCCCTGTGCGAGTATGTTCCCTCCTCCCCCCTCTTCCTCTCCTCGTATTAGTAATGTCCTAACTTAACCAGTATATCCCCCAACAAACCCCACCCCTTAACCTCCACCGCCTTCAAACACCACCTTAGCGCTATCCCCCCATTACCCTCCACCCCACCTCTCCGCACATTTGCCTTCCTCTCCCCACACCTCCCCCCACTTGACCCTTCAAATCCCCACCGAAAAACATGCATAATGGCAATCCTAAACCTAACACCAGACTCTTTCTCCGACGGCGGCCAGCACGCACACAGCAGCATCGTACCAACCGCACAGGAACTAATCACTGCGGGGGCCGACATCCTAGACATAGGCGGGTGTAGCACCCGCCCAGGCGCCGCACAACCCAGTCTAGAAGAGGAACTCGCAAGAGTAATCCCAGCAATTAAATCCCTCCGCGAAGCAGGTATAAAGACCGCAATAAGCATAGACACATACAGATCCGCAGTAGCCAAAGCCGCAATATCCGCCGGCGCAGACCTGATAAACGACGTCTCCGCCGGAACCCTGGACAAGGACATGTTCAAGACAGCGGCAAACCTCGCCGTTCCCATCTGCCTGATGCACATGCGTGGTACCCCCTCCAGCATGAGCTCCCTGAATTCCTACCCCGCCGGCGTGATCTCCGGTGTGATCTCCGAGCTCTCGGACCGCGTTCGCGCCGCCGAGGAGGCGGGCGTGCGCAGGTGGAATATACTGCTCGACCCGGGGTTCGGATTCGCAAAAGATCTTGAGCAGAACTTGGAATTGCTGAGGGGGCTTGCGGAGGTTACGGGTAGGATTGGATTGCCGTGGGTCGTGGGGCCGAGTCGGAAGGGGTTTGTTGGCAAGGTCACCGGTGTGGAGGTTGCGAAGGAGAGGACATGGGGGACTGCGGGGGCGGTGGCGGCGTGTGTTGCTGGTGGGGCGGATGTGGTTAGGGTTCATGATGTCGCGGAGATGAGGAAGGTGGTTGATATGGCGGGGGCTATTTGGCGGCAATAGTTGTTTTTTTGTTTCTTTTAGTACAGTACTCTCGTGCTGGTATATAGCGCATGTCACACCTTGCTTACTTGCTCTCTCGCTCTCTCGCTTTACTGTTACAACAAAAATACGAATGTTCCACCCCCGCTGAGGAAAGAGAAAAAAAACTCTCCTAGTCATAGAATATCACTCCCGCCCTCCACCGCCACCCCACCCCTCCACCCCCCGTCTGACAACGCCAACAACCTCCTCCGCAACCTCCGCGCTCGAAGCTTCAAACTCAAACTTACTCTCCTTCCCCCCACCCCTCCACACAAAAATCTTCAACCCAACGCCCCCCCGACCACAAACCTTCGCGCCAATAATGGTGCTAACATGTACACTCTTAGTCTTCCTGACAGATTGAATATGCAGATACTCCCCATCGATGGCGAGAACCCTCTCGTAATGCCTCGTCAGGAAGGAAATCGGCGTCGTCGATTTCCTATATAATGTGAAGCGCTGGTAGTCTGCTTCCGGCGGCACGTACGCATCCAGTTCTGGTGCTTGGGGTGATGCGGGAGGAGGGGGGGGTGGAGGTGGGAGGGGGAGAGTCGGGTTTCGGACGAGGTCGAGATCGGTTTGGGCTCCCAGTGTGCTGACCGGTGAGGTTAAGGGGAGGATTGCCAGCGTGGGGGCATTGGTGATGCGCAGGATGTGGTGCTCGGGTTGTAGGGATTTCTTTTGGCAGATCTGTTGGAGGACGGTGGAGAGGGGGGTGGTGGTGCTCACGCTTAGGGGGATGGAGTGCGCGAAGGTGGAGGTTGGGGAGATGTGGATTCGGAGGGTTTTGGAGGGGGCTGCGGGGGCGGTGGGGGGGATGATAGGGAAGGTGGAAGCGGGTGTGGAGGAAGAGGTTGGGAGGAGGGTTGAGGGGGTTGGAGGGATTATCTCAATCGTTGAGACTGCTGGTGTTTGGGTAGCAGTGGTGGCGATGGCGGTGGTGGTGGTGGCCGGGGTGGTCTTTTTCTTTGGAGAGCTTGTATTTGGCGTTGCCCTTTCGTTTTCCAAATCTGTCGCCAAAATTAGCTACTCCCCATGTGAATAAGAAAAGCTTGCAAAAACAAACATTGCTCCCCCGTAGCCTCCACAAGCGCAAACTCCCCCTCCAATTTTGCCACACCACCCCTCCCACCCCGTCGCCCACCCTGCGCTATATAAGCCGTAATCGGCTGTGTCCTCTCAAGCGGTGGGAAATCCTCATCTGGTTCCCCGTCATCGACCATTCTCAGAACCCACTTATTTATGTCGCACAACTCGTCTCGTAATTCTGGCTCCTTCTTGTCTTCGATATACTTGTACAGCGTGAAGCCAATTGCTTCCGCCACTGTAGTATCCCCAGACTGGACTTTCCGCATTCGCTTGATTATGACTTCGAATGGGGAGGAAGATTTGGAATACGGGATGTAGAGCTTCAGCGTTATTGGCGCCAACTCACCTTTCCCAGCAAATTGCTGGTAGTCCTCCATTGGGTTCGCAGCCTCTGATTCTTTCGCTTTGAGTAACTGCGTTAGTACGGATACCGGCTGAACCATGGAAACCGGTCGTATGGGTGGCGGTAAAGCGTGAAATATCCCCGGCGACGACGGCACACCTCCCTTATGAGAAAAGACACTTGTGGGATCTGAGTCTGCGGTTTCGGTAAAATCCGAGTCGAGACTACTTGCGTCCGAATCGTCGTCGTCGTCTCCGAAACTGCTAGTGTGGGTTAGGGAGGAGGAATTCGGGGATGAGTGGAGTTTGTCTGTGATCTCAGCGTGGAGCCGTTCTGAGACGCCCATTAGGCCGTTAGGGAGGATACCTCCCGAAGGTTTTGGGAGGCTGTTGGAGGGGTGATGGACCTTCCCATTAAAGTCAACATCCCCATGCGAGCCCCCGCGAACCCGGCGCACGCGGGAGCGGGTGGCGGAGGAATCCGGGACCCTGGGGCCGGAGCGCAGTGGCGATGACCCTGAGCGGGGACGCGGGGGAATTTCCTTCTTTGCAAAATCGAACTGCGTCTTTTGCGAGGGACTATATCTGCATCAACAAGTGGGCGTTCATAGAGAATATAATTGAACATACGCTGGTCCCGTGTCCTCATCCTCCGACTCCTCACTCATGTCCGAGCTATCATCCTCCCTATCTCCATGGTGCTCTCTACGCACCCTCTCCTTCACTTCCTCCAACCTCCCAGTATTCCCAGTAAACCCCGTATCCACAGTATCAGTATCCCCGTTTGAAAAATGTGACGCAAGCCCAGGTCTCATGAACGATCTTCCCAAATCCACACCTCCCACCTGCTGCTGCTGATAGTGCTGCTGCAGTGACGGTACAGGACTGCTCTCTGCGTCTCGATTGGACTGCGGCGCTCGAGTGGTAAAGTACTCTGTTGATGCGCCGACAGGTATCGGCGGAGAATAAGTGCGACGAATCTCGGAGGGACATCCCCAGCCAGCGTTCTTGAATGCGGGGACATTGAGCGCTGCTGGGTTTACCGTGATCAGGCGCTCGCCGACGCCATCACGCATACAGTGGAGGTAGCGGTTACGAATGCGATACAGAACAAAGCTGGAGGGGCAAAATGTCAGTGATGAGAAACTACAGGTTTAACGGGTGGCGCTCACTCTTGATTCTGAAGAAGCGACATAACGGCAGCGATGAGCTAGTATAAGAACGGAGGGGGAGGTTCATGGAGAGAAGGTTAGCGAGGGGCCATATTCGGGTAGGGGTCTGCCTCGCGTCAGCGGAGGGGGGGGTGGGAGTGATTCGCAGTAAGGGATGTTCAAGAGGCTCTAGGATGGAATGGTGGGATGGAGAGGCCGGCAGCTATTTTGGATTGATCGCTCGGGGATGGCGGATAGCTGGGCGGGGGGAACATAAGCGCCGTGTAACATGTCAGATCATCTCGTGTGACAAAGAAGATTTGAGAGGCTTCTCAGAGGTACAGTACGGTACTCGAGTGCTTCACAGTGGCTCTTGGAATTATCATATCATACATGTCTTGAGAGAAAAAATGTGAGAGAAGTAGAGAATTCGACATCGAATCCTAGCAGTCTCCACACGGTAGCCTATAGCATTATCTTAAAGCTCTAATACCTTCCTTGCTAGACCCACTGCCCCGTGCAATTATAGATTCTGCACCCTTGAAAGAGCACGGCAGATCTCCTCAAGTGCAGATTCCGCAGAAGAATGTTTGAATCTGATGCTACTCTTCAAGGTTCGTAGAGTGCCCCGAGTACAGAGCTCTGCGCGGCGAACGCCAGAAGAGGCCAGGAGAACTCTTCGGTGAACGCTACCCTAAATGGAATGAGCACAAAGATAATCATACCGGTAGACGGTGTGAGGCCCGTCACTAGAACCCCATTTACCGACCCCGGCCCAATTTTATCGGGAAAAGGTGGGGTAAAGGGAAAATAGAATTGGAGGGCTAGAATACGGTCGAGTACACTCTGAACTAAAATAAATTCCCCAATCCAACCACCGGTTATCAAAAATGCCCGCTCTACTTGTAAAAGCGAATAGTGAACACGGTTCACAGCAGCAATACCCTACCTCAAAAGCTAACAGGACAACCCTCCTAAAAGATATGATTCCGGCATATGATATCATACTTGTACGATACTATAATAATCTCACGTCACATTTCTGGACTCAACTTCCCGACGGAAACAGATTTGCGTGTAAAAAAGGGCGTCACACACGGCAAAGTTCTTCAGCCCAGGAAGCCTTAATAAGAATTTTGGGGGGAACAGGGGCTGGATGCCTCTACGATAATCCGAACCAAACCGGACTGCCTGCACCCCTCAATTATGATACAAAAAATGGGAACCAGCAGCGGGACGCGCGGGAACCTACAAAGCCTCCCAATTCCTCCACTCATTAATCTCAAAAAGATCACCACATACACCAAATACCCTACCGCAAAATGGCCATTGTCCACATTGCCCTGTTCCACTCCCCACTTTTTGTCTCCGAAGATGCAACCAAGACGGCACGCATCCCCCTCACTATCGACCTGTGCTTCCAGGCACTTGATATCAATAGAAAACCAATACGATAGTAATTAAAATTTTCAAAAATTTTCCAACCACAACTACAGCTTGAGCATATGGCCTACTGGGGGTGTTTAGCGGACGCTCCTCCCTGGTTCTACATGCTCCGGTTTTCGATAAGAGCAGCCTTTGTGGAGGAAGAAGAAAAAATTAACAGTTACCAGTAGATGATCGTTTTCGAGCTCACTTTAGCCAAACTCCACTAACTTATTCTGTATCGTCGGGGACGTAATCGTCTTCGTAGTCGTGGTTGGGAAATATTATATTTTAGTGGATTATTCCGATGCTGGGAAAATTGGTATAAATGCTGATGGTCCAGGGGGGTGTAAAGGTGGAAGTTTTTCTCCCCTTGGCCGAGGGGGCGAGACAGAGACAGGACAAGGGAAGCGAGAAGAGCGAGATACATGATAAGGAAGAGAAGAGAGGGCAAAAGTCAATGGTTTATTATGGACAACGAATTGTTAGAGCCGGTTGAGTGCTGTGACAGCTTAGCGATCAGAAGCCTTCCCGCCACGACGCATGCAAAGGAGAGACGACGGCATCATGTATTATGGTTATAAAATTAATTGCCTAAGATTTGAGGTGCCCCGCCAGCACCTTACCACAATTAGTGATTGCTGAATTAGACCCTGTCCAACGCCAAGAACCCAAAAGCCATACATCCTCTTATCCTACGAGGCTGGTAAAGAATCTACTCGTAGTGTTCCAGGGGCCCATGCACCCCGGCCCCCACCTCCCCTTGCCAATGATTGAAATAGTAGCTAATATGACTCGATACGGGAAGGGCGGTATTACCCACACCTTTGTAATGGAAATCAAAAACAAGAAGGCACGATTTCTATTCTCACAAAGATCCAGGGCACTCGCTGTTTGCGGATAGCAAGGAAGGCATCGAGTTTGGGGAGATCCGAGTTACTGATTTTGTGATTAAGTATTAGAGTTAGTGGGTGTTTGGGTCACCGTAATCTGGGGATTATATAGTTTAGGGCTATGATTTTTAGTGGTGCTCCGGACTAATGACAAATAGAATGCAGACATGGGAAAATCACAGTCGGTATGCCCTATATAATGCTTCTTTACTCGTCTTCATTGAGTTATGATATTATCATATCAAAACCCCAAATAGTGGTCCATAAATTGAAGGACTATTTGGTAGAGAGCTGTTTTCAAATCAGGGTTTGATTTCGATTTGGAAATCATGGTGGCCGATCACTGCCACCCCAAATCGCGGGGAGCCAGACACCCCCTCAACCTGTGTAGGGGTACCCGTGCTAAGCTTTTTCACGGGGAATCACCCGAGGGCTATGTTTTTAGGGGTCCAAAGAGACCGCTTTTTAGAATGGGCATCGGGATTTGTACTTGGGGGCTTCGATACTCTAATATGAGGGGGAGACTGATGGAATTTTAGGCACACCACGATCCTATGGATGATATTATACCAAGAATCCCTCCCTCAAGGATCTGGACTTGGCAAAACTGATCTCATCGCCTCCATACCAGTATAATACTGCCACAGCGCCTCAACTACGGGTATTCCCCTATTGCCCAGCAAGCTAGCCGAGCACATACTGTACAGCCGCGTTCCAAGAGTTATGCCACCCTGGCTAATGCCATGGCAAAATTTTATGGTGATGTATTATAGTCCTTTATATTACAGACCGCCAGAACTCTCGGAACACGGTTGTATGATACCGCACCCGTGGGCTGATGGCCACAGATACCCGGAACGAGTGATCTCTAGTGAGCCCTCTTCGAACCCTACACCAACTAGCACCACGAAAGCTTGGCTCTCTTCCAAATTAACCCCAGGCTAAGGCAATGACCCAGGCAGGAAGAAAGAGTTCAAAATACAGTACGGATGTGGGATGATCGATTCTTCCTTCCTAGAATGCATAGTGTGTCTACTGCGCTGCTGCTGGGTGTAGGAAACGATCTATAATCTGAGTGCCCACAGTATACCGGATGACAAAGTCCCGCCCCAGAAGTTTCTGTCCGACACCAGTCTCTACACCGAATTTAGTGAAAAAAAGGGGCACTCCCGCCCACAATCGTGTCGGCTGGTGTGAAAGTGACCTAAAACGTTGTGTCGGGCTCAATATAAAAAGGCACATGGAAGAAGTACACCTATCATACTCAACATTTTTACCTAGGACGCTATAATTTTTAAGGCTCTATAAGGGTTTTTTATGTTTTCTACGAGCTTGGTGATGATATCCTATGAAGTTTTGGTAAATTTTGATATGCGTTGGGGTCTTCAGAGTGGGAGGTGAAAATAAACCCTTCTGGTGATTATAAAAAGGTACTCGAACCAAACACTCTGATGCACGATAGTATCGTATTAGCACTTTTGAGGAGGAAATATTGCCGGAACATGACACTGCGCAACGCAACTATGGTCGGAAGAAAAGAAAAAGATGAAAAAAAGATGAGCCTAACTTTGCTGAGATAGGAAGAGAAATATGCCGATTCGCTCGTATACGGTGTTGGTGCTGGTTCTATAAAGCACCGCACTATAACATCTATCAGGAAGGATATCCATCACTCACGGCCCACCATCGCCTCGAGCTATCTGTTAAAAGATATCTACCGCACATGTAGTCCTATCGATGGGATATATCATGCCCCCTGGAATTCACTTAGCACAGTCAGCGAATCGATGCCATTACTGCAGAAGTAGGGTGCTGCTCATGGCCGGGTACAATCTCTGTAAGATCGTACTTGCATCTCGCACAAAGTATCTGAAAATAAAGGCAATCTTTGTCCCCTGGTTAGGTCGTAACAACAGCCGCATTTTCAGGTACTCATTGCCAGATGCAGGTGCCGGTATCCAATGAGAGAGAGATGCAGTTTCCCCGCCATTCGTATGCGGTAACTCTATGCCGCAGATAAGAGGCTTTTCCTCAAAAAATGATTGATATTTCATGAATTTTGTGAGGCGAAGCTGCTATATCATAGAGTTGCTAGGTAAGAAAGGCGGGGAACCCACGCCTCTCATCGATCTACGGGATACAGTATTAAACATACCCCCTGTCATTGGTGGTATCATACCTCGAACACTTGCTGCCCGGCATCAAAGGGAAAAAAGTATCACTTGTAAATTGGCGTATCGTACTACCGGTGGTAAATCACGATACAGCCTTCAGCGGGGAGGGGGACAAGAGGGATCGGTAATAGCTATCTTCTATTACACTATTTTGACGAATCCACTTTTTGCTCACAAAATACCCCTGTTCCTCACCCGCTAGTATTCGTTATGCCCCAGTTGGAGATTGTAGACTGGCTTTGTAATTTTTTGTGTGGGATTGGGTAAGCTGCAGTACTGGTGCCTGTACCAAACCCAACGGGTAGGCTACCCTATTCTGGCATTATTCTGCCCTATATAACCAACCAACCAACAAACCAACACTCCAACACCACCATATAAACTCTCATGCTCCCACTCCCTCGCCGTATTTTTCTTCTTCCCCACCGACCATACACTTTTCACAAACACACTAGATTCCCAACAATGGCTGGAAGCATGCAGAAGTTTGGACTTGAAACCCAGGTTAAGCGGAACCCACATGTTTGTCTCCCCCTACCACCCCCTACCTCCTCCGGCAGAGAGGGAGAGAGAGGGAGAGAGCAATTGATTGACCAACAGCAATAACCCACCCATTCAGCCAGACTTCAAATCCGTCGAATCCTCCCGTCCCCCATTCGACGAAGGAACAAGCTTCTCCTACACAAAGACCGTAAAACCTGACTGGGTCCCGGGCTCAGGTGCTAACAACGACGACTGGAAGAACCACAAAACTGTCGAAATTGATCCCTACGGTGAGGGGAGAAAGCCAGTCGATAACTACAAGCTTTTGATCTCGGGAATAATTCCTAGACCTGTACCCTGCCCCTCCCCCGTTGCTCGGCGAACCCATAAACTAACCAAGGAATTCTTGGAAAGATCGGCTTCGTATCAACAATCTCCTCTGACGGTCTAAGCACAAACCTCGGCCCGTTCAGCTACACCACCCTGGTGAACCACGATCCCCCAATCTTTTGTATCGGCTTTAGCGGCGGGGTAGGCAATCCAAAGGACACCTGCCGGAACATCCTCGAGACTAAGGAGTGCACGATTAATGTCATCAGCGAGTTCTTCCAGGAGGCAGCAAACTATACAAGTATTGATGCCCCGCACGGCGTCAGCGAGTGGGCGCTTAGCGGGTTGACACCGGCAAAGAGTACGAAGGTGCGGCCGAATAGGGTTGCCGAGAGTGTGTTTAGTGTTGAGGCGGTCTATCGGGCGCATCATGAGTGGGTTAGTCCAGGGAGTGGGAAGCCTTCGGGGGTTTTGGTCATTCTTGAAGGTATGTAGTTATATCTCTTCCGGATCGGCTAAGACGATGTTGATGGGTGGGCGGGATGTTCTAGGCGTCAACTTCCACGTCCGCGAAGACGCTCTTAACGAGGAAGGCAACATCATTGACCCTGCGGTACTTAAGCCTGTGAGTCGTCTGGGTGGGATTACATATGGCAGGACTACAAGTGGGTTCGAATTGCCCAGGCCAGAATTCAAGAAAGAGGTCGAGAAGGAGGAGGTTAAGGGGTTGGTTAAGCCGAAGGCCGATGGGCAGTAGATACCGGTAGATGGGATACAATGCGGGGAGCGCGGGGAGGGTTGTAACACGCTCGCTTAGGTTCGAGGCATAAACGAGATAGATCCCTGTCAATCGAATTAGCAAATTCCGGAGGATGACGATAGATTAAACCTTCTTGTGAAGCTATGAATGAGATTTCCTCAAGCTAGCCCCGTGGTCTGCAAAATGGGTACCTGTCCCCCGCCGCAGAAAACCCACCTAACTTAAGTTCAGTCAGCAGGATCCTAGCCGTCTCCCATTAGAGTCATTTGGCAACTATTTTTTTACCCGGAAAATCCAAATTCTGAGTTGAAATTCCCAGTTTCTTGGCGTGCACGGACATAATTTGTATTGGGTGGCAACTCGAAACTTGTGAATCTTCGAATAAAAAAATAGTTGCCAAATGACTCTATTTATGGGATATTAATTTGGCTTGAATTATTGAACCCTACAGCAGGCAAGGGAACAGCTCTACCGGTAGAGCAGGAGGACAGTCTAGCCAAGATCACTTATTGTGGGATTAGAAGATCGGGTAAGGCAGCTCTCGGCCTGCTCACTCACTATCACGGGGTGCTTTTCGTAGTCTGGACCTTCAAGTCAGCCAGAAGCGAGACGCTTCTGATCCCGTCAAAATCAGGTCTGTCCCTGACCTCCAATACTCTATGCACAAGCAACTGCTCCACCGTGCCATACTTGTAAGAATTGCACTTACCCTCACACCCCTTAACACGAGCAGAGAGATTGGTTCCAGTCTGAAGCCGTGCTTGGAGCCTGCCGATTAGCACTAAATTGAGTGGAACAAGCGCCCTCCTCGGGCAGACGGGGCGGCGGGGCAACTACTGTAGGCGCCCACAAAAAAACCACGACGAGAAAGCACCGCCGATTCCGACAGATTCTTGCAAATTTCCAACTGCAGAGCCCATTTAATATCTCCTTCTCCTCTTGTCAAGGTTTTACGAGCGTATTTCTTGCCACTAGTGCCCTGCTAGTAAGTCCAAAAGCCTCTATCTAACAGAAATCTGCGGGTTGAAAGCTGAGTCTGATTTGAGTGTCTGTCAAGTAAATAGGGACCCCGACCGCTAGTTTTGCGCGGGCTTTTAGATCCTGAGACGGCCGTCGTCGCAATTATGGCAGAATATCCGGAACCAGACACCACAGATGCGTGAGTATTCCTGATTTTAATGATCACTCTCACTCATTCCTGCTCCTGCTCTCTAAGCTGCCGCCGCAGTAAAGCAAGGATAAGGCGCCTCGAAATAACGGATCCGCTAGATTCCAGTTCACACACTGTTTCTATGATTTCAGAGTAAACTAGAAGCTGGCGGAATTTGTTCGATCGCGTCTCTATCAAACCACTAGATGTTAACCAATTTTGGTAAGCCAAGCTAACGAGCGAGAGGGGCACCAGACCGAGAATTATGCAAAGAATTATTCTGGGAAACTTTAGTGGCAACAAAAATAGCTACAATTCGATGCATATTGTCAATCACCACTACTGGTCCGACGACGATGAGGGCAGCGAAGGTATTGACGCACTTCCGAGCAGCATTCTTCAATACTCATGAGCCTGAAGTTTAACGTTTTCCCAGGATCCGAAGCTAGATCCGGCCCTCATTGGATAGTTCCCTATAGCCGGAACCCACAGTTCACTGGCCGGACCGGCATTACACAGCATATCAAGCAGCTGGAAGAGAGCAAAGCCCATAATCGCATAGGTCTCTACGGGTTAGGTGGTTCTGGGTGAGTATACTCCTTCCCCGCTTCCTCTGGGCGATTTCTAAAGGCGGCCAGCAAAACCCAAATTGCGCTCGAATACGTTCACCAACAAAAAGGCCTCCGTCATGTGTTTTGGGTGAGTGGGGGCAGCTTTCTGAAATTCAGCAAGGCCTACCGACGCATTCTGCTGAAGGCAAAAGTTCCGTTCAGCGACGACTCCGACGACGAGACATTACTTTTAAAAGTAAAGAGATGGTTTGAAAGTGAGGACAGTGGTGACTGGATCATTGTGCTCGATAACGCCGACAACGAGGAGGACTTTGCTGGCCAAGGAAGTATTATATCGAGATTCTTACCACAGGGCTCAAAAGGCACTGTATTAGTAACGACCAGATCTCTGCAAGTAGCCAATCGAGAAGGCTGCACGTTCATTGAGGTGGGGAAGATGGCAGAATCAGAAGCCACAGAGCTGCTCGCTCAGAGAATCGGTGGCCTCAACGCCTGGGATGAACACGATGAGGAAGCTTCCAAGAAGTTACTTGATGCGTTAGACTATGTACCGCTAGCCATCGTGGGTGTAGCTAGTTTCATGGCTGAGACTGGCACCACACCCACCGAGTACTGGAATATTTTTCAAGGGAACGGGGAGCAAAAGAAGCAATTACTCTTGGAAGGATTCGAGGACTTCCGCCGAGAAACGGACATGACGGAAAGCATCCTAAGGCCCTACTTCGTTACTTTTGATCGCATCAAACAGCAGTTACCTGAAGCTATGGATCTTCTTGCGCTGATTGCATTCTTCGACCGCCAGAGCATCCCCGAAGCTCTATTGAAGAGATCCGGCTTGCCTGGTATGGATAATCCGATTGAGTTCCATGCAGCTCTTGGTAAGTTGGTAGGATTCTCATTGGTTACTAGGTCGAGCGACAAGTTAGTTTACGAGCTTCACCGTCTGGTACAACAATCAATAAAAGAGTATCTCTCATTCGAGGAGGCGAGGCAATCTAAGACGAGGGCATTAGAGGTGGTCTCCCAATTATTTCCGAAATACACAAGCAAATCGCGACACCTCTGTGCTTTATACCTTCCCCATGCACTCGCTGTCACGGAAAGTATAGATGATCACATCGCCAGCTCCCTCCATCTTCGTACAGCTACCTATCTCCACGAAGCGGGTTATCACAATGACGCAGAAACACAGATTCGGCGATGTATTTCCCTCCAAGATGATAGGGAGGAAACGGATGAATTTTGCCAAAAACTTGATGCTTTTTGCCAAATTCTATTGTCTCAAGGGAAGTACGGGGAAGCGGAGGCAGTAGGATGGCGCGCTCTCAAGGGAAGAGAGAAGTTGTCCGGGGACGATGATAGAAAGTGTCTAGGTGCTATTGGTAATATGGCTTCAATATTTCATAATCGAGGGAATCATGAAGAAGCCGAGGCTATGTATCGGCGGGCACTTGATATCAGTAAGGCGATTTACGGTCCAAATCACACCAATACTGAGATTTGTCTGTCAAATCTAGCTGCATTGCTGCAAACTCTGGGAAAGTATGACGAAGCAGAAAAAATCTTTCGGGGAGCAGTCGAAGGTGGAAGGAAGAAGCGAGGCCCCGAGCATCACTTTACCCTCACCGATATCCAAAACCTAGCGGACGTGTTGCAGGATATGGGGCAATATGAAGAAGCGGAGAGCCTGTACCGCCATGCACTGGAAATCAGAGAGAAATTCCTTCAACCTGAGCATCCCCTTATTCTCAACAATATGAGTAGTCTAGGAGTAGTATTAGCAGCGCGAGGAAAATATCATGAAGCGGAAAACATCCATAAGAGTGTACTGGAGGCCTCGGAGCGATCTCTAGGACTATATCACCCCATCTCCCTGCATAGTGCGACCCATCTAGCGGAAACATACTTGCGCTTAGGCAAACATTCCGAATCCGAAAGATTGCATAGGCGCGCTCTAGATCACTACGAGAAAACAGAAGGACCAGAGCATCCCGACACTCTCCGCAGTGTCAGTAGAGTTGCTTCAATATTGTATGCGCAATATAGGTTTGATGAAGCGGAGAAGATGTTTCGGCGTGCCTTAGAAGGCAAGATGAAATATTTTGGACACGAGCACTTCGAAACCCTCGTTTCTATGCAGGGCTTAGCTCTAGCACAATACGGTTTAAAGAATGACAATGCGGAGGCAGAGAAGATGCTCCGATTTGTGGCGGAACTCCAGAAGAAAACGCTTGGGCCAGAACACCCCTCAACCCTATCTTCGATGCATAACCTGGCGGTAACACTGCAGCTTGGAGAAAGAATTGAGGAGGCAGAGAAGTTGCATTTACATGTACTTGAAGCCTATGAAAGAGTGCTCGGACATGACCACTGTACCACCCTCGAGACTGTCCATCATGTTGCGTTGGTGTTGGGCTATCAGGGAAGGTATGAGGAAGCAGAGAGATTTCATCGGCGTACACTAGAAGGCTTAGAGAAAGTGCTCGGGCCAGACCACCCCGATACCCTAACTAGCGTCTTTACCCTAGCTACAAACCTTGAAACACTTGGAAAGTATGAGGAAGCTGAGGAAATGCAACTCCGTGCAATGCGAGGTAGCAAGGAACCGCTCAATATGGGGATCTCCGGAAGCTCTAGCATCATACATCAAAACCAGAAAGGATATGATGAGTTGGAGAGGAAGCTTCGGAGCGAACTTAGGAAGGCGGAAAGTTCTTTTGGAGCAGGACACACCGCTACACTCTCCAAAATGACGAAACTAGCAATAGTGTTGCTCCGCCAAGGGAGAAAAAGCGAAACAATTGAGTTATACCGGCAACAAATAAAAATCACAGAGGAAATTGCGGGACCAGAGCACCCCACTACCCTCACCATCATTAATAACATGGCCGTCTTGTTCTGGGATCTCCAGCAGTTTGAGGAAGCGGAGAAGATGCATCGACGCACACTCGAAATTAAAGAACGGGTGCTCGGAATGGAACATCCCAGTACCCTCTGTAGCTTATACAACCTAGCCCTGGTGCTAGACGACCTTAAAATGTATGAAGAAGCGGAGAAATTGCACCGGCGTGCACTAGAAGGCCGAGAAAAAGTACTTCGGCCAGAGCATCCCTTGATTCTCTCCAGCATCTCCAGTCTTGCAATTACGCTAAAAGCCCGGGGCAACTATGAGGAAGCAGAAAGCCTCTGTCGCCTCGCACTAGAAAAACGAGAGAAAACCCTTGGACCAGAGCACCCTGACACACTCTCTTCTATAACCGGCCTAGCGTTAGTGCTTGAGGACCTAGGTAAAAATGAAGAAGCAGAAAGGCTGCACCGGCGTACGCTGGAAGGTAGAGAAGCAATGCTTGGCCCGGAGCACCCCACAACAGTTGACTGTATCAATCGCCTAGCTACAGTTTTGGAGAAGCTAGGTGATTTCCAGGAAGTTGTAAGAATGAGACGCCGTGTCCTCGATATCAGGAAGAAGACACTCGGCCCAGAGCACCCTGACACACTCGTTAGCCTTGACAATCTAGCGGTAGCCTTCCAAGATCTCGGGAAGAATTATATGGCGGAGATGATGCATCGAGAAGCGCTTGCGACCAAAGAAGTGTCTCTTGGACCAGACAACCCCTCTACCCTCCTTACGATCCAGAACCTGGCTTCCGTGCTCCAAGCTCAGGGGAAGTACAAGGAACCAGAAAGCCTGTATCGACGTATCTTGGAAACTCAGGAGAAAACTCTTGGACCAGAGCACCCCGATACCCTTGTGAGTCTCTGCTGCTTAGCCATTGTGCTACAATATCAGGGTAACTGCAGTGAAGCAGAGAAATTGTTCCGCCGCTCACTTGAAGGGGAAATGAAAGCTTTTGGGCCAGAAAATCCCGATGTCCTCAGCACTATGAATGCTCTAGCAGTGATGGCATACAGGCTTGAGAAGTATGACGAAGCAGAGAAGACATATAGAGATGTGCTAGATGGCAGGGAGAAGGTGCTCGGGCCGAACCATCCTGATACCCTCGACACGATTTTCAATCTCGCCAGAACTCTGGAAGTTATGGATAGCTACGACGAAGCTGAAACAATGTATCGGCGGGCACTAAAGGGTAAAGAGAGAGAACTTGGACCGGAACACCCAGACACCCTCTCCACCATCAAGTTCTTGGCTATGATGCTGGAAAGGCTGGGGAAATACGCCGAATCAGAGCTCATGTATCAACACGAGTTAGACATCCTGGAGAAAAAGCTCGGTCTAGACGACCCAGACACTCTGGCAAGCGCCCACAGCGTAGCTGCCTTGCTTCACGCACAGAGAAAATATGCTGAAGCAGAAACAATACACCGACGTATCCTCAAAGCTCTAGACAAGCCCCGGGCATCCGACCTTCCCCCCACCCTTGCCGCAATCGAAGATCTAGCTCTAGCTCTGCGCTACCAGGGAAAACACGCTGAGGCAGAGAGCCTGTTCCGGCGTGGGCTCCGGGGCTGTGAGAGGATGTTTGGACCAGAACACACGGAAACTCTCTCTGCAATGGACAATCTAGCCTCTCTGCTCCAGGATCGAGAGCAGTGTGAGGAAGCAGCTAAGCTATGCCAGCGGATCCTAGAAGTCAATGAGAAGAACCTGGGCCCAGACCATCCCGATACATATTTCACAGCTTTACGTCTCGCCAAGCTCCACGAAAACCTTGGTTGGCTTCCGGAAGCAAAACAGGGATACAGTCGGGCATACGAACGGCTTAGCAGGGCTCTTGGAGAAGACCACGCCGAAAGCCTCGAGTGCTTGCGGCGCCTAGAACGCTTGGATAGGGCCACTCACGTCGCAACAAGCAGTGAGGATAAAACTGCGAGTCCAGCACCTTCAACGAATGCCCCCGCCCCTAAGAAGGCCAGCGGAGGAAGGCGACTCGTCCAGAAACTGATTTCAGCACCCCGTTTCAGGGATCGGAGTGTCCGGAGGGGATAGCCCTTTCGATACCAACTCTTGGGATCTGCCGAAATTTGGCAGTGCATCAGCATGCCTATATAGATAGCATGAGGAATATTACAGAATTTTCAAATATTATGAAGGAGAGGAGAAAATGTCATTTAAGCGCTAGGTATGATGCTTGTATACTACAGCGTTGGTTATGATACCATGTGTAATACTTTTTAGTATGAATGGAGCACCACACAAAAATTTAGGTCACTTGCGCACTGGTCAACACGATTGCGAAGCAATGAACACAGCTTTGATCCCTTGCACTCCCACTTCTGCGGGTAGCATTGGGAGTTGTCTCTTGGAAAATGTCCGTTTTTCACAAAATTTGGTTATACATACTGTACTCGAGTACTTGTAAAACCCGGTATCGGACGAAACGTTTTGCCCTGGAATCATACAGTACTCGTACTCGAGTACAGTAGAGTACTTTAGATGACCAAACCGGTATATAATCTAAATCCAATCTACTTTTGAAAAGCAATATTTGAAATTTCCAAGAACCCTGATGGCTGTGTTGTGTCTTCTCACTTAGAAGTTTGAAGTACCGGTATCGTACAGTACCGTACGAGTACAGTATCGCTCCCCCCCACGCCCCCCGACTGGTGAAACGTTGTGTTTTGCTGGCATTGATGGTACGAGTATGATATGGTGAGGGAACGAACTCTGTAAGCCGGGAATGGGTGTGGGCATTTCATCACGCAAAATATCAATTAACAGTCCTTGTCATGGAATTTAACAGTAATTAAGCTATCCCGGAACAAACATCCTACTTAAAACCTATGATATCATACCAAATTTCAAAAATCTCAATATCTCCCATGAAAACTTGAGATATTTCTATTTTCTCTCTATTGGTGTGTAGAGGATCACCCATTCTATCACCTAATAGAGCCATAATTCTCATTAGACTTGTGGTCGAAAATCCTTTGGTGGTTGAAGGTGGAACAATATTTTCTTGGCAAAGTACTGCGGATACAGAGTTCCCTCGCCATAGTCTACAAGGAGGGCCCGGGATTGGCTGGTATAGAATAGGTTTTTTCTTGGGAAGGAAGTTGGATAGATGTATCGAGTGTGCGAGAGAGAGAGCCAACAACACGAGGGCAAAATCCCCTTTTAATAAAAAAGACGAAACAAAAACCAATCAAATGTAGGTACACATCGACAGTGTATAAAGATATCCCCAACGCCCCAGCTCTAATGAATCTTGCGGATCCTATTGTGATTGAGAGCGATTTGATCGTCAACACGATCGCTCTGTTCGTACATGTTAGCAATATTCCAGGAAGCCTGTAGTAAAGGGATACCGCACCTTCTTCATAATCTTCTCGATCTGCACGTTTTGTCGATCAACCTCCGCACTGGTAGCCATCGCCAACCCTTTCAAGCGACCTGTGATGGCTCCCAGTTGATCCAGGTTATCGGCAATGACTCTCTCTTTTTCGTCGTCGCTCTCGTCTGCCTCGAACTGATATCTCGACCTCTCGGCTAAACTAGTCGTGGCTTTGCTTTCAACACGCCCATTATCATTGAGAGCCCTTCCAACCCTGTTCCTGCTGTCGTAGCCAAACTCCCTGGTTTTCTCCCTTTCCTCCCGGTCGCTGTGATGGCGGGAAAGGATCTTAGCCTCCTCCTCTTTAGCACGAGCCGAGGAGCGAAGCGGGTTGCTCACGTGCGGGGCAAACATAGACCTATTATAATTCTTAAGCTCGCGGGCTTTTTCCTCGGCAATGCGATTCTGGTTTGCGGCAACATCGAGATTCTTTTCAGTATTGTGTAAACGTTCACCCTGCATACCAAGACGCTCAAGGGTGGCACGGCCGCTTTCTTCAGCCCTCCTGGCAGCCATTAGGGCGTTTTGGGACGTAGAAATAGTCTCATCCTTCTTGCCTGAAATTTGCCCCTTCAGGCACCTGATATCCTCTTCCTCGTCGTCCTCATCCCCGTTCCCAGTACTTGGTTCGTTGGGGTACTGTCGGTGGGAGTAGCCATCGTCCCCACCGTACCCTTGTTTTCTTGCTCCGAAGAGCTTTTCGCGGTCGAGGTCGGAATCGTCGCGCTGAGCGTAGGGGTTTTGGGCGGCGTAAGAAGAACCCCCCCCGTAAGTACCCCCGTATCCATTGTCGCCACGGCGACCGTAGTCAGCAGGAGGAGCCCCGCCGTATCCAGAGTCATAACCACCGCGTTGAGAGGCGTAGGGGTTCCCGGCGGCGTGGCCGCTATTAGAGTTGGAAGGTGGATTCTGTGCGGTCCGATTACCAAAAAGATTGCTGCGATTAACTTCGTCGTCCTCTGTAGCTGCCCCCTTTTTTTTGCCGTTTTTGCCGAAGAAACGTGACATGTTGGGGGAACGGCGGTGTTTTTTCTCCTTCCAGATACGAGATTGGGATGGTTTTCGATTGATGGATATTGTGCGTGAGGTGGATGGAGAAGCGTCTTTTCGGAAGAGGGGAATACGGTCAGTATTTGAAGGAGGGGAGAGCTGACAGCAGAGGCCACTCAGACTGAGTTGCTTGGATAATAGGTACCGTATCAGGGGTGAAGGGTGAGTCTGTCGAAGTCCCTCTGATTGGCCCTAGTACTTTCTCAACCACTCAGAGTACGATATATGCTCCAGCCACCGCCTCAAAAGTTAGGTAGACTTTTTTCCTTCACCAAAATTACCCTCTACTGTATGGGCTATTCAGCTGCAAAATTCGCGTTACACACACGTAGTTTCGACCAACCAGAGTTCGACAGGCTTTTGCGTAAGTTACCAAGTACGAGCACCATACACTCGAGTACCGTACTGAGGTACAGGGCATAAGTTTTGTAGATTACACAGAGGCTGAGGGCAGCAAACCTCGCTTGTGGAACCTACAAAACTTATGCCCTGTACCTCCGTAGGTTGCGTTGAGGGCTGAGCCAGCTGAATTTGGAATTGCCAGAGCCCCGTGGCTCCAAAGGCCGGCACAGAAATTACTCGTCCTAGACAAGAAGTACCCGAAAATAGTTGCTATATTTTGTATGAGGGTAGGGAACAGTTAACCTGGACAGACAGGGATTGGTATGCTTCCTGTAGTTTTTACGAATATATTATATTAAAGGGATATATTTCGCTGCTTAACCTTAAACAACTATCTCGGTACGCCGTCGAGTACCGTAAACTCTCGTTGAATCTACGGGGAAAGGGTTGCCTGTTGGATCGTCCACGTGACAGGCTGAGCCATCGCTTTTCTGAAGGTTCAGCAGCTGAGCCCCTATCGAGCCGTGTCACCCAAAAGCCATCCTTCAAAGAGCAGAGAACCCGGACCCCCAACCAACACTCCCTGCTGTCCACCAGCTTCTCCTACATCAACACCCTCGAAACTTGTTATCCCCGGAGAAAGAATTCTTTAATCACTAGCGATGAAAATCTATTACATCGGCGTACGTTTGCCTTCCGACTGGGCAAACAAATGAGTAAATAAATAAGCTCCAGCTAACCAAGCCCCTAGGTAATCCGCAATGCACCCAAACCGGCCTATGAGCTGGTATCCGTGAAGGACCTCAGTTCCTTTTCCTTTTTCCAGCGAACTACTGTCTCCGAATTCCTGACGATGTTCTCCGGTACCGTGGCGGAACGTACCGGGCCCGCTTCCCGTCAGGATATCGAGGAACAATGTACGGTTCAAGCTTCCCTACATTCACAAGCTTCCACCGGCGCTTGCTGACTAGACAACAGCATATACCTTCCATGTATACGGCCGTTCAGAAGGGATAGCTGGCGTGATTATTTCCGACCACGAGTATCCGAAGCTCGTTGCGCATAAGCTGCTATCCCAGGTCGTTGACGATTTTCTCACACTGCATCCTCGTCCCAAGTGGGTGGAGGGAGCCCCAAAGCTGGAATTACCAGTCCTCGGAGAATATATTGTCAAGTACCAAGACCCACGGCAGGCGGATAGCATCATGAGAATCCAGCAGGAGCTCGACGAAACAAAGATTGTGCTGCACAAGACTATCGAAAGTGTTTTGGAGCGTGGCGAGAAGATTGATAGTTTGGTACAAAGAAGCGAAGGGCTAAGTTCTGCCTCCAAAATGTTCTACACACAGGTATGGCCTGGATCCAAAGATTGTGGAGAATCAAGGATAGACACTGATTCATGTTTCATGAGGAAACGTAGGCCAAGAAGCAAAATTCGTGCTGTATTATCACTTAGATTACGAAATCCTTGCCTGTGTTTTGTTTATTTAAGATGTACTGCACCGCCAATAGCAGTTTGTGTGGCTCCTCAAACTAGAATGATTTCAGCCATGCCCTTCTTTTTTTTTCCCTACTAGGTATATTCCGAGCACACTATGGTGAGGGAACTCGGTATCCGAGTCCTTTGCCAAGAAAATATTATCCATCTTCAACCACCAAAGGATTTTCAACCACGAGTCTAATGAGAATTATGACTCTATTAGCGTGCCCCACGACAAGCCGAATCACACGGTGACACAAAACAAACATAAGTCATAGACTAGAGTAGTATTCTGAAAGCCCGGCTTGTGCTCTCGACTGGTGTATCGGTAGCCGGTTGTTTCGTGTCACCATGTGTTTCGACTCGCCGTGGGGTACTCGAGTACGTTAGATGATTGAATGGGTGATCCTCTACACACTGATAAAGAGAAAATAGAAATATCTCGGAGATATTGTTTAAAATTTGGTGGGTTTTAAGGAGAATGTTCGTGATAGGTTAATTACTGTTAAATTCCTTGACAAGGACTGTTAATTGATATTTTCCAAGATATTAACCTGGAAATAGCCAGTCTCGGGCGAATTAACCTACTGTTAAAAAGCCGGGATGAATGTCCGCCCATTCCGGCTACAGAGTTCCCTCACCATATCACCCCCGTTCAAACAGAAGGAAACAAGTGAAATCACAATCTTCAAAGTCCCACTTAATCGAACTGTGATACTATCAGTAGCCATTCCGCACGAACAGGGTGGATCCTACTGGGGTTAAAAAAGCCTCTGCAACGAAACGGGCTCTTGCATTCAACTACATGATGGTTAGTGACTAATTAGAAGGCGTTGCGTAAGAGCCATACGAATAATTTCATCTCTGATATCTCTTTATCAACCTCCTCCATGAAGTGAATGATAAAATCGACCAATTTATGCTTAAGCATATCCTCGGTGTGGAAATTGGTGATCAAGAACGAAATATCATATCCCTAAGATTATTTTTTAGCCTAGATCCTCGCGCGGATCTTCACAAACTCACTTTTACAGCTTTCCTCCTCAAAATGAAGAAATTTTCTGCTCTCTGAGTCAAGAATCTGGTAAATTTATGGACCAGAATATGTTCGATTTCATCCGCCTGCTTGATCTTAATGCTGACACGGATAGAATTTACACTTGGTTCTATCAACACGCGTTCGTTCTCGTTCCGAGATATAGTGAGAGGGTTCAAAAGAACCTCGGGGGATTTGGCAGCTTCGATTTCCGGAACGTTATGACGCTCTGCAGTTTGACTGGCGAAGTTGCTAAGGGTGATTGCGGCGGTCAGGGAGGAGCGAACGCATTTGAGGTATGGCCGGAGAGATTGAGACTAGATATTGTTAATTATTGGCAGGGGGACGAGTGCAAGAGAGACTTACCATTTGTGGTGTATTCCCGGCTCGTGGATAAAGGTTGATGGGTTTAACAGGGGATCGGATGATGAGGAGTGGTGCAGTTGGTGCCCAATGTTGGGCAAGAGGTGGAATATCAAGCTGTGGTGGAGTCGACGTCGCTGGATTGAACCCTAACCCCATCCCCACTACGGTACTCGAGTAACCTGACTAACACTAAGACAGCCTGCAGCTACGACTCGCCGAATGGTACTCGAGTGCAGCTACAACCTGCTACTCGAGTATTATATCCCGGATCGTGATAACCCGGACACCCTGCGGTCCCGTACGAACCTGTTGAGTTCTTTAAACCAAAACCTGACCTGTTGTCCCGGATCTCCCGCTGCACTGTACTGGACACATTCTTCGGATCTTGGCCGTCCGGGATAACAGAGTGCGATTGTACTTGATGGCACAGTGCAGGGCACTTGTACGAGTACTCGTACCGTACACTACCATCGACAAGTATCTGCTCACTTAGTCTAGTTGTCATACCGGTACCTTAACGTGCACCTGTGGCAGTGTTGTGGCTGATGAAAATGTCCCATCGCCAGCGATTTTTGGTTGCCATGGTATATACTCGAGTACCGGTAAATTTACAGTATCATACATTTTCACCGGCAACAACACTGCCACAAATACGAGTGCAGGTGGGGGATGAGAATTAAGTAGACTAAACAGTAGTGCACACACATGTGTTTTGTTCGATGCTAATTTGAGGAGCTGTCTTATCCGAGTACTCGAGTATATTTACCTTTTTACATCTACCTGAGGAATTGAGGACCTATTCCTACGTTTGGGATTTTGTCGCGATTATTGAGATTTCATTGTAAAATTGTAAACCCTAAAATACAATTATAAAAAGGACCCAAGCGCAAGAGCTAAGGCACGCGACCGCTATGGGGCACTTTTCTCCTCTTGATGCCAAGTTTGTTCGCCTTATCCTGTAGCTTCCTCTTCCTCTTCCCGTACTCATTTTTCCCCTCTTCCACTGCCATAACAGCAGCTCGTTTTTTCTCACTGACTTCCTGTAACATCTCTCTAAGAACCCTTCCCTCCAGACTAACGCCAGGCTCATCAACGTACTTCTCGAGCTTTCCACCAGTCCTCTTCTCGATTGCTTCGACAAGCAAGATATCGTGCTGGGTGATAAAAGTAATTGCCTCGCCACCTCTCCCAGCTCTCGCTGTTCGGCCAACCCTATGCACATAGTCGTCTGGATCTCTTGGGACATCGAAATTGACAACTAGTTCAACCATTGGTATGTCGAGACCACGAGAGGCAACGTCCGTCGCAACCAAAATACGTGCTGCTTCGGCACGAAAACGGCCGAGCGAGTCAATCCGTTCTCTTTGAGGGAGTTCGCTGTGCAGCGGCGTTACGCGGTGAGATAGCTGTTTAAGTGTGTGGGTTAAGAGATTTGCAGTATGGGTTCTGTTTGTAAAAATTATTACAGACTTGTTTTCATTAAGGGGAGTTGTTAGGAGAGTGTGGAGGTAGGCCTCGCGAGTGTGGGGGACGAGGAGAAGGTATTTCTGCGAGAGACTTGGGGGAATGGCTAGTCTAGTAGTGCCGTCATATGTAAGCCCGCCTGCACAGAGTCCACAAGGAGCTGAGAGCATACTTATTAGTATCAACCTCGCAAATAAACACTTCCCGTCGGCCATTTGTTCTCTCCATTCCCTTTAGTGCCCTTACCTCTGGCGTTACAGTGGCAGTGAACAGTAACGTCTGTCTTCCAGAAATCCCACTTTTTGGAACAACACTTAAACACTCCTCTAGATCCTCCGCGAAGGTCTCGCTGAGCATTCTGTCTGCCTCATCAAGAACTAAGACCCTTGTCCTTCTAAGCCCACAGATTGTGTCCTCGCCGGAAGATCGAATATGATCTGCTAGACGTCCTGGGGTGGCGATAACAATATGTGGGCGGGTGGCTAGTGACAGCGCTTGCTCGTTCATGTCTGTCCCGCCAATTAACAAGCAAACCTTTAGATTTTGCGGCGCTCCGAGAGCTTTGAATTGCTCGGCGATCTGAAGGGCTAGTTCCCTAAAAGTTCTTTTAGACTCTGTTTCTCGTCGTTAATATCTCTACTAGAAAGGTTAATACCTAGTTGGAGTCAAGATGAGCGCGAAAACCCCAAATGGGTCCTCAGCCCACATTTGTAATATAGGCGCTGCGAATGCAACAGTTTTTCCTGAACCGGTTCGTGACCCTCCGATGCAATCCTTCCCTACATTCTTGTCAGCGATGTTTTCCGGGTGGGTAAAATAGAGTGAGCAAATGCCTTTCAGAATAGGTCCAATGCAAGCAGCTTGGATCGGTGTCGGCTTTCGTATCGCCATCGCACCTAATGAATTGGAAAGCCATCTCTCTATTCCGAGCTCTGTAAAGCTCGTTGGTTCTAGCATCTTCGGCGTTGGGGGTGTCGAGAGAGATTACCCCCGACAGAGAAGAAATGAGGAAGTATGAGGCTCTGTGACACGAAAATAAAGTTCCTTTGTGCCTTGGCATTTAGTTACCCTAACCCCAGCTCGACTCAGAGATCTGAAATATCAATACGCTCTGCCAGGATTTCTGTTTTGATGCTATCGGTATTGTGCAATATCGAACAGGTAGCATCCGGTAGTAACTTCACAAATCGATGTTTCTCATACGCCTCATACGGCGTCCAACAATCTTCACTCGGTCCACCGAGGCTAAGGCTAGAGCAGCACTCTGGAGTACATGTAAGGGTCTAGGTAGAGAAGAGGAGGAACAGATCAAACAAAAAAGGAAATGGCTCGCAGAGTTCATTCCAGAGTCGATCCCACGAAAGAATTGTGATTTGTTCTTCTCGAGAGCTTCAGGGCCCGGTGAGAAATCGTCCTTTGGAACTCTCGATCGTGAGACTAATTTTTCTTCGTAAGGCGGGCAGAACGTCAACAAGTATAGATTTAAACCTCGCAGGACAAACGGGTTCGTTATTGACTTGGGATAGAGTAAATTCTAAAGTCACCCTTAGACTGGATTTATCTGCTAAGGGCGATTTTATTCCACCCTATATTCTTGAAGAGGTTCTGAAAAAGGTGAGAGTACCTCTCTGAAGGAATTTACCACTTTCTAATTGAGTTGTGTAAAACAGTCCAAGTACAGGACCAAGAACGACGAGATCGTGATTCAATCGGACTCTTCGAGGAAACAAGCTGAAAATATCGAGAATTGTTTTCGCAAGCTGTATATCAGTATCAAGGAGTGTATTCAGGTGCCCGGTGAGACGAGCGAGGATACCAAGAAGCGAATTGAAAAGCTGTATGTTCACCCTACAATATAGAACCCCAGAGAGTTGTACTAAACTTAGTATATGTACAGAGAAAAGGCAGGCAAGGAGAAAAGACTTAAGGAGAAAAAGGCAAATAGCTCGAAAAAGACTTCTAGAAAAGGCGGTAGAGATGATTATTGATACACGAAAACATAACTGTCTTACGAAATGTACTTTCTCTCAGGTAGCTCCCTTTAGAGATCGAGCTCGTGATGCAAGTGCCTTTAGCTTCTCGTGATTGGGATATTTGGAAACCCCCCTCTCTAAAGTTCCCTTGATATCTACACCATTAATATTGCTCTTCCCGCACAACTTTGCGAAATCAAGGTATATTTCAGGCGTGATCTCCCCCTGTTCTTCTGCCTGCCGGAAGTACTTCAATGCCATCGATGCAGCGACCTTGCAGATGTCCGAGTCTACCTCCTGGAGGACTGCTAGGCCAACCATAGACCTTACGAAGGAGGCATATAGGGGTGCTTTTGTTGGGGCAGTTTTCACAGCCTCAGCCATCCTAGAAATAGCAGTTCGAAGGCGGCTAGGGAAGACTGGCTCGGTGGGGTCGGCCCCGATTAGAGGCAGCTTGACATACATGGAGAGTGTTTGTGGAGCTGTGGGGGCGATCCCCTGACTATAGGCAATGACATGCTCAAGGACCTTCATTGTACAATGTAGGTGACCGAACTGTGCAAAGACGTTGAAAAAATCCTTAGCAAATTCGACGTCGTCCGGAATTTCCCTAATCGCTGAATCGAATATGGCTAATGCAATGGCACCGTTGAGAGCTGGATTTGCACCTACATCCTCCAAAGCCGCCGTATCGAGGGAGTGGTCCTTCTTTAAAGAGGGATCGATGTCTTCAGCCGAAATTTGTGGTAACTTTATATTTCCTTCCCCATCCTCTCCTCCAACCCCATATTCATCCACTGTAGGTGCACCAATCCCCAGCAATGCTCTTCTGGCAAGCACCTTCGCAACGAAAACCATCTCCAACTTTGCATACTCTACCCAGAGCACTCTCGAAGCCTTGTTGAACCTCAGGCCCCTCTGTAAATAGCTTCTCCCTTCCGTGATGTCCATGTTGTCCTCAATTGCGCATGACGCAGCAAAGATCCAAAATTGCGGTTCCGTAGGATGAAGTCTGAGAACATTCATAAGAGCCTTATTAAGTATCTTCCCCGCCTTCTCTTTCCGAGCGTACTCAATATACTGCATCCACAGCACCTGATCTCCATAAAACTTCTGAGTAGCACGTTCCATGATGAAAAAAATCCTGTGCTGGCCAGAGCTCGCATCACGGTTTAGTTTGACGCCTAGTCGCTTTATTCGTTTCTTGCGGAGTTGGTTGAGGTTGATTTCAAATTCAAGGTAGCGGATGTAGTCCTGGGAATTGCAGCCTGGGGCATTGACTCGTAACTCGAATTGATTGCGCTTCTTGACCACGTTGCTAATTTCCTTCTGGGTATCGTTAATTTTTTGGCACAAGCTGGAAGGCTGCACCGCTTACCTCGGTGAAAATTTTCTTCTTCTTGAGTTCTTGAAGCTCAGGAAGCGATTGTTCCATATAGAACCGGGCTTTGTCCGCAGCCATGTTGGGTGTGAATTGCTTGTTGGGTACGGAGGCTTTCAGGAGGTGGGGTTGAATTAGAGTTTGCGTGGGTTTTGCTCTCCGGAATTTGCTTGTGCACCATTCGAACGCAAACTTGGACGGCCGATTACATAAACAGAAGATCTTATCAGCACCCGAAATCACTCGTGTGCGGGGCCGCCGATATTAGGGTTTCCAAATTCGAAGAAACAAAATAAAACAGAATAAGGCAGCAGACTTTACACAATAAAGCATAGAATCACGCGACCTGTGGGCTATGTCTGCCATGATTTGTGTTATGACGCACTAGTGTGTAATAATGGCACGTAGGCGGTAAGATGTTGGGTCTTCCACCTTTAATGAACAGACCCTAGCTATCTAATAACCATTTCCACTATTTCTATACCTATCACAGAAATGGGTGACTTAAACAATAGAAATAGAAATAGACAGTTATTTTTTCCTTATTCCACGGATACTACCGCTTAATGATTTCAATTTTGGCAAGGATTTCTCCCCCAAGTCTTGAAATCTCATTTAATATAGACTTCTTGTTCAGCACCAAAACATTCTCGTTGTTTCCCCTCGCCTGTGGAATCGTAGAATATGGGATGTTAATTTTCCATCTCCCTCCGTTCACAGATGAAGGATTCCATAACCCAGCTATCATATTTCCGTCTGTGAAAAAGACAATAGTATCTCCGTAAATACCCTGCTTTGGTTAGCATCTATAATTAGGAGTGTGGGCGGGGGTTGAGCAATCAAGTAGGGAATTACATTAAGCTCATCAACAAAGATGTGGGGAATGTTTAGGCCTAACTTGGCGATATCCTGAGGACTGATTCCGGTCTTCTGTAGGTTTTTGAATTTCGGGCCTTTTGGGCGGATACCAGGTAGAGTATATTTAGGGTCGATATGCATCACGAAGTCGTAGTCTTTTGTTGAAGAAGTAAACATATTCTACACGCTACAAATTAGGCAACCATCAAGAAGAAAAAGTGAGATGGCTGTAGGAAGGAAACCTTAAAACTAGCACCAACGGCTGACCTCGCCAAAGCTGTAATCCTTGCTGCGACAACCTTTCTCGGACGGAATTCCGTGAAAGTAGTTCCCGTAGGGTCATACTCGGTAGGAATAACCATAACATGTCTGTTCATAGCAGGATCGGATCTTCGTATTACGTCGAAGGTCTCTGAAGTGTTTTTGGCAACTGTACCAATGATAGCTGGCTCAGAGCGCCAATCCCATAGCGAAATAAAGTGTAATGTTCGGAGGAATCCGCTCATAACGCTGTTTGGTGGAGAGGAAGTAGCAAGAAACGTACGGATGGCCATTAGTTCAGCGAGCTCTTCCGAAACCTCTCTTGACAAGAGATGTGTTTGAAACCACCTCTTGAGTAAGCGTATACTGGGGGAGAGTGCTGGGAAGCGATGAGATAACTTCTGTACTTCTTGAGTGTGAAGTGGGCCAATAATGAACCTTCTGCGATGCTCTGAGAGTGCTGCAGTGATCTCATCGCGCTTCTTGCCTAGGAGATCTTTATTCAAGAGCTGTCGCTCTAGGAGCGTTTGCTCGCGATCATGATAGATCCGAATCCGGAACGCTGAACCTTCGTAATAGACGACCTCCAGAAATGCCGAGTTCATTGTTGGATGGTCGGTGTTTTCTAGCCCGATGCGAGTGACAACACCAGCCTTTTCTAGAAGCTCGGACATCTTAAGGAGGAACGCGATCTTAGTTTTTTGAATGGCGATTAGATCGTCAGGCCATCGGCCAGAACTTTCGAACTGAACAACCACGTCTGCGGGCTGCATTAGCTGACTAGATGAGAAGAGCGGCACTTCCACACTCGAATATCGTAATGCTGGTGCCACAGGGGAAACCTGCCGGATGGCTAATGGAAGCCCTTCAAGATTTCGGAGCTCTTTAATGAGTTTCTCGAAAGCTGCCATAGTGGGTTGAAATAAGCCAGCGCCTCCACCTCCAACCGCGCTCGCATATTCGTCTCCAATAAATTTGACTTTATTGCCTATCTCATCACCAAGGTTTTTGATCACCAGGTACTGAATGATTTGATTAGGTATAGATTGTTTCGAATCCTTAGTGCCCCACACAACACTCTCAAGTATGCTTCCGTCCTTGAAACGGCGGAGTTCAGCCTTATCACCCCAGAAGACACGATATGAGGCACCATCCTTGTGGCCAGCCGGAGGCCCGTGATCAACAACACGGTTGCATTGCGCTGCGTCGAGCAGGAAGCCAGCAATTATTTTCCTGGACGACTCAAGACCCAAATTGATTCCACCAGCTCTGACCGGCCGAGCTGAAGCAAGAGGAAGGGTTAAGTGGATGAGCTTTGCCCTGTCGGTAAGGCCTGTAGATAGCATATCGTACAGTTTTTGAGAAAACGGGAGTAGAGGATTAAGTTCATTATCTTTACTTAGGAATTCAGGGATTGGGATATACGCGAGTGCATCGAATTTGAGGCAGGGGTCATCCAGCTTGTACAAGAAAACTTCTTCGAAATGGTCGATTACTGGATCACTCAAGAGCTTTAACGTTGTTTCCGCTTCGTGTTGTAACTATGCAAGTCAGTGTTATATCAATTGGTAAGCTCAGATAAAATATACCAGACGATAACCCCACTCTGTCATTTTGAATAATAGGTTCAACCCAATTTTCCCATCAAACACATTAGGTCCACTCGGCCACCGGGCACTCTCTGACTCTGCGTCAAAGAGTAATTGATTCGTGATTAAATCACGGGTGGCTAAAAACTGCAACATAGCCTTGAACATCTGATAATTGCTATACCCTTTTACGAGAACACTGCTCCCTTTGCTGCCGCCACCTTTCAGCAAAAGTGACATCAATATTGACCATTCAGCATGACCAAACCCTCCTTGATTGATATTGGAACTAAAGCCACGTTGCTTAAGCCATGTCCTACCAAGCAGGCAGGCATCTTTGAAAGCCTTGGCTTCAGATGAGATTTCGTGCAGCTGCGCGAGATGCTCGAAGTAAGTCGTATCGGCCAAAATTGAAGAGTTATATCGGGGAGTTGGTGGGAGTGAAGAGCTGGCTGTGTCTCTCTCCGCAAGGGGCCTTACGGCGTTTCTGTCGGGACGTAGCTTAGAGACTGAGAACGTGTTCCTGGAAACGGCGGGAATAATACGGATAAGGCACTTTGAGGCTGTGAAGGCTGTTTCACTGCCTGTGTCTTCCTTAGCTAAATCGCAGAGTATACTACACCTAGGGCTACTTACCACCGCTTGGTGCAGCCACAATGATAGGCCTTAGAGGGTCGTCATGAAGATCAACATAGGAAAGCTGTAAATCCAACTCAGAGTCCTGAACAGCCCTTGCAATCGTAGCAAGATAATAGGCTCTCTTGTGAAAGTACCGATAATTTAGATAGTCTTTCTCCTGGACAATAGTCTTGTGTTGCCAGTTAGCTTCTATTGTCATAGTAAGCAAGGTATACACACTTGAGGCATCTGAAGAATTAGGTCAATCGCAAAGCCTTCATGCTGTTTTGCGACAGTCTTAAGCGCATAACTCCCCGCGATATTCACGTATGCCGGCTTTTCATATGAGAACTTGTACTTGATGTCTGCCCTTGGCCTCGGCTCTGGGAATGGAATGTGAATCTTGGACCCTCGCATTTCCTCCTCAACCTCATGAAGCTGCGGATAGTTAGCATAAATTAGGGTATGAATGGCTCAATATACGTACTGTGGCATCTGTTTTGCGTGGGATCTCGTCGATGATATTCTTAAGCCTATGCAGCATCTTTTCTATTGGTGCCATTCTTTTGCGGTAGTCCACGCGGATTTCACAAAGCAATTCCTCAGTTTCCATTTGGAAAACACTGGACTTGGATTCATAACTCTCGCTCACGGCCTGCGCTTTTTCCTGCTCAGAAGAAGGATGCTTGGGGGTTTTTCTTGTCTTCAATTTCGCCTCAAATGTTCGACCTCCAACGCCGTCTTCCTTCAAAATAGTCTCCGCTTCTTCCTCCGAAGAGGGTTCACCTATAGTCGCTTTAGCCCCAGCTTCCTCATATTTCTCAATTTCGGTTCGGCGTTTTTTTGTGGCGGGCGCCATTTTGGCAATTTTGATTTGCTGTTGAAGGTCAAGACAAGACGGTAGTGGGCTGAATTTTCAGAACAAAATTACCGGTGGGCGGGTGGGTAGTGTGGGGGGAATTAGGTTTGTAGGTTTTTTTTTCGTAGATACCCGCAGTTGTAGTATGACAGTTCTGTAGCATCAGATACCGGGGGTCTGCTCGGGTGTTGTCGTTGATGAAAGTGTAGTTGGCGAAAGAGTTTTCACAGGACTGTTTTCCTCTACCTGCCTCTTAAAGAATACAAGAGGGTAGAAGAGCAAGACCGAGCATCGAGCGCCGAAATTGACAGCAAGAACTACGATATCTGAGAAGGCCAACTAACACCAAACCGACTTCCGACGGAAATTGATTCTTTTTACTCGTGCGACCCTGCGCGAGCCCCCACTCGAGTACGGCCTGTGCCTGACGTTCCTATCAAGAACGATTGACCGCAAAGAGACAACGAATTACCGGTACGGTACCGGCAGTCTACCGTTTGAACCGCCTCTAGAATCGTTGCCAGGTTACCTCTGACAGAGTGTTGACTGGTTGACGGGTTATTCGTAGCAGAGCCGCATGGGGCTCTCATCATTCGAATTGAATTTTGGATGCCTACTCCCCCCTACTCCCCCCTACCAGTGCTCCCCCCCACAAAAAGCTTCCCGAAAAACCAACCCCGCCAACAACAAAATGCTCAGCGAGCAGGTCGTGATTTCGACTTTCCGACCAACGCCAGATACCTCAAGTGCTGCAACGACAGAACCCGCAATTGCCATTTACGATTTTCACACATTCTCTCAGACTGCAGTCTTCAAACGGTCCACAACCGCTAAGAATTGCCTGGCGATAACGGATTCACATCTGTTCACCGCGCAAAGCGATAAGGCAGTTGTAAACATATACAGTCGAGAAAAAGGAAATTTGGAGACCACGGTTCCGTTCAACGAAAAATTCACTGTTCTTGAGGCCGGCAGTAGGGAAATTATTGCCGGAGGAACGGAAGATGGAAGGCTTATGCTTTGGGAGGTTTGTTCGAAATAGTCCCGAGCCAGAGGGAATTCTAATAAGAATAGACTACCACAGGACGATATATATCTACCCAACAAGCTCATCTCCAGAAAGTTACCAGCATAGTCTTTGATTGCTCTTCGAACTTCGTTATCACTGGCTCTGCCGACAGTAATGTGTATGTCTGGTCGATACCTGCTCTCCTCGACATACGAACCGGTGAACGTTCGCCCTTACATATTCTGGATCGACACACTCGAGAGATTACTGCGCTTGTTACTGGGAGAGCAGCAGCTGGTGGGCCTTCAGATATTCTACTCACTGCCTCCCGGGATCAATCTGTCTCCGCCTGGGACTTCCACACTGGCGCACATCTGCGAACTTATATGTTCTCTTCAATCCCGACGTGTCTTGCCATCGATCCCGTAGACCGAGCATTCTACACGGGACTAGAAGATGGGGGAATACAATGTGTGGACTTCTTCAACCCAACTGATGGAGCGGATGCTACCGCCTCAAATCACCTTTTCGCTAGAGAATTCAAGGACATACCCGTTACATTGCCCGAGAAACGATGGTTTGCTTCTGGCGTTGAGGGCGTCATAACTGCCCTAGGTGTAGTTTTTGAGGGAAACTATGTTATTTCGGGGAACGAAAACGGAGCTGTCTGTGTCTGGGACGTTGCGACGGGTCACATGTTTCGGAATCTTGTTAAATTCAAAGGTATCACTCAGACCCCAGAAACACTAAGATTCGGAGGAATATACTCATGGTTACTAGCAAGTATCGCGAGTTTAAAAATTCTTCCTCCAATTGGCTTCGTGCCTACACATTCAGAAATTTCAGAGCAGAAACATCAACAAACTTGCATATCAAAACCTCGCTATGATGCCATCGTATCGCCCTCGGTTGCCGACCTTTATGGATACACTGTCTCAACAAAATTGCTTACACCCTCACTTCCCGGGGTGGTTACCTCTCCATTGAGGTCTATGCAGGTCAACTTGTCAAGCTCATTTTCTCCTGAAAATGACCTGTGTACACTGCAGCAACAGGTAGACCAGATGGCGGCCTATAGGCCTGTGTTGGTGCCAAAACGCAAGACCGAAGCGCTGGAGGCCGAGCTGAGAATCCTCTATGAACAATATGACAGGCTGGCCGCGTTGCATAACATGACATGGGAGGGCATAGTAAAAGAGACTCTAGAGTAGATCCCTTTGGTCGAAATACATCGGCAATTCAGTCTATCAGCGTATCATAGCTGTATAATACTAGTAGATTTCTCAAAGCGCCTGTCCTGTTAATCCGTAAATGTTTACATTACCAGAATACTGCTTATCATTACCACAACACTAACCGTAGCCTCAGAAGAGTGGTTAGTACTTTTAGATGCTGGCATTTCCTTGTGTTCCCAATTGCTCCGCATTGCTCTCCACTTCCCCTCAAACAGCAATGTTAGAGAGACTATTAGTTCTAATTGTGCAAGTATTTGGCTCGGAGAGGTTCTGGTCTGGAAAAATGAAGCAAAAAAATGCGCCAAACCCGGATTGAACGGGTGACCTTCAGATTACCCCGAGTTTTGTGCCGAAGAGAACTTCAGTCTGACGCTCTCCCAACTGAGCTATTAGCGCTTGATAGGCTCTATCTCTGCTAAATAAGTACCTCAACAACCACCATCATCCATCCTCACTCAGCCCGAGATACCAATTGGGTCATTTGGTAACCGGACAGAAAAAAAAAACAGAACATATCATACTAAAATTACAGGTTTTCGAGTAACTGGAAACAACATAGAGAGGGTTCAAGAAGTAATTTGTTATAATAGTGCCCACACAGAAGGGTATGGGATTTTTTCCTTCGATTCCCCTGGGCTAGCAAGGAGTGGAATGTCATTTCCCTCAAGGTGCCGTACTGGCCAGGGCCAAGGTTTTTATATAGGAAGGATCGATTGAAACGCACCTTGCTCAGTTTATGTGTCTACAGTTCTGTGCAAACTCTGGACAAAATTCTGGAATACATATTATGTTTCAGATAATCTGTATTTTTCAAAAGATTTCCCAAGCCGAGTTTCAAGATATCTGCGGAAATATAATGGCTCTCAAAAATCTCAAAAACCTGTAATTTTGATGTTCTTTGGCCCCTGTCTGGTTATGATACATCTGTACCGGTACTAAAAGACCCCTATTGATATCAAACTGTACTACCAGTGAGGGCCAGGGCGATTTGGTAGGGCAGTGGCAAGTCGTTTTTCGCCGGCTGTGAGTCGTACATTGGTACTCGAGTAGATAGCTTGGCGCGCAGAATTTCTACATAAAAGGCGTCTCATGTTTCCTAAGTTAGACAAGTACCGTATTATACAACCACACCTTTCCCAACAGTCAATTGGATCACGGCTTCCTTCCTCTCAATTGGGTCCAGCTTCACCGCCCCCCTTCCTTTCTGTGTCGGCGACGTTACACCTTATGGTTCCAGAACAATTTCACTCTTCAGATTACCTGGTATAACGAGTGGGTCACAAGCGATATTTACGGTACAAGGCCAGCCCAGTCGATACACATCCCCCTTGGGGGAGAGAAGAAGACATCCCACACCGGTATATCATAAGCGTTTTTTGACAAGGCCAAAAACGCGCCGAAAATAGGGGCTTTCGGGTGACTGTTGTTGCGCAGATTCTGCTATACTGACCTTCGGGGGAAGTAGGAAAGTAGCCGGCTGTCTAAGGCACACGCTAGGGTTTCTGTCGATTTTCAACTCCTCTATACAGAAAGTGAGAGGCATTTGAGGTAATCGAGGCAGGCTGCGATACAAAAACCCTTGTCTTAGCACAGAGCCTCCAGGGGAGCATTGACCACGACGCCATCTCAGCCAGGCGTAAGAATCTGAACAGTTATATCCAAGGAGATTTTAGGGTATTTCTTTTATCTTATTTTTGCTTCTCTCTCGAGGCAATCGCATCTGATATTACCCGGCTTATAGCAATCGTCATTGGTTCAATACGGGTCGCTCGAGATTGTCGGGCGCTGAAAGCTTCTCACCCACCAACTCCACCGATCAAATACAGCAGCTGCGCAAAAAAGGCTTGATGGCCCATTTAGCAGATGCGAAGGCACTTCTCGACAATCGAGGTCACTACACTGGCCAAACCTTCCATGGCGTCAATCCGCTCCTACTTGTTGAAAAAATTATCCGCGAGCGTATCTTTGAGAGCTTATACTGGAAAGAGCAAGCATTCGGCCTGAATGGTGGGGACTGCTCTTTTTGTCTTTCTACGCATACATTGATTTCTGCTCCTGCTAATTGTCTAATATAGCTGCGACATTACTTGATAGGGCGGTCGAGTTAACATACATTGGAGGGCAGTACTCCAACCAACGGCCCACTCCATTTCTCTGCCTCACCTTTAAGCTCCTACAACTTCAACCTAGCCGGGAAATAATCTCAGTCTATCTTAATGACCCCGATTTCAAATACCTTCGTGCGCTCGCGGCGTTCTACATACGATTGACGTGGAGTGCTGTGGATATTTACCGAACTTTGGAGCCATTGATGGGGGATTATAGAAAACTGAAGGTTCGTGGCATGGGCGGCTGGAGGATGACTTACGTTGATGAGTTCGTTGATGAACTCTTGACTAAGGAAAGAGTCTGTGATATTGCGCTGCCGCATATTAAGACACGAGCGATGCTTGAGGATGCGGATGAGTTAGAACCTAGAGAGAGTTTGCTTGGAAGTGAAGTCGAAAGTGAAGAGGAGAGTGATGCTGAGGATGAAAAGGGAGCCAATAGTGAGGATGAATAACAACTCGGCGATACTAGGTTGCCTTTTCCTTCTCTTCTTCCGTGGTGTTTGGATGCCTCAGTATCCTGTCTTTCGTGTGGTGGTCAGTCACGGCAATGATTAATGTCTTCTATCGGGATGACTGCCTATATTTGGGATACCCGGGTATGTGGGATTAGGATATTTCAAATTACCTATTGGCTTACATCATCGGTCTACTGTGACTCTGCTGTATCATATCAAGTATTTGCTATCTCTATCTAAACTTACAATTTTTCTTTAGAATAATCGTACGAGTACCATGCCCGTAAAGTCCTCATCCCCTCCCTCCACCTCATGAACAATACTTCTGAGCAAAAACAGAACAGCAAGAGCCTTTTAGATAACTGTTCTCGGACACGCCTCTAAGGGCATTGTAAACCTTTATCACAATTTGTTTTACTAGATAGTGGAAGGAGAGGGCTAGTGAGGCGTTTCCAAGGGCTGGTGGTGCTTGGGAGGGCATGGAAACTTTGCGGACGCGGCTGTGCACTTGTTTTTCCTACAATGGCCTCCCTGGTTCGAAGTTAAGTTAGACACGCCCTATGAACTCCAAAAATATGAGCAAGCGGTGACCACTTAAACGTGCCTTGATTTATTTCCTTTTCATTTCTTGGAGAATCCTAGCTCCATCAGCCACCCGCAACGCTCCTCGTCTCCAGACCTCCCACTCCCATCTCACAATATCAACTTCTGTGCATAAATCTTTGACATAACCTAGCCCCCCTATCCACATAACTAGTTCCCATAGCCTTCTTCCGCCTGTAATCCAGTCAAACATTCCACCATTGCCACCCAAATCTGTGACTCTCATCCAAGCCGTAACCATGAACCAGACCACTGCGAACAGCGCACCAATGAAATACCCACACGCAACCTGTCCGACTGTATGGTAGGACAAGTAAATCCTACTTAGCGCTACTGTGGCCGATACAACTAAAATTCCACAGCTGAGCGCCCACCGAGCCATCGGACTAAACCCCTTGGATCGGCGATGGATCCAAAGCGAAAAATATACGGCGAAGAACGCCATAAACTGGGCGTGAGAGGAGGGCATTCCGTACCCTTTTCCATACATCCCTAGTCATAATCATACTTGTTAGCTTCGTTATATATATCGGGGGGTAGAAAAGGGTGGAACGTTTTGGTCGGCCCTGTTTGAAGTATCTTTTGAGTGCCCAGTTCACTGCCTCGCAGGATAGTTGTCCTGCAAACATAAGAAGAACTTCTATTTCGCGTTGGGCGATCACTAGTGTGGTGTAAGAGACGCCGAGAGCTTGTGGGAGGAGGGCAAGCCATGCGCATAGCAGTGATATGGGATCGTCGGGGTTCTGGTGTTGGCCTAGTTAGCTAGCGAATAGGGAACTATGAAGGAATATACGAACATAGTAAACGTGGGAAAAACTAAGGGAAGCAAGCGGGGGTTCGAAGTGCTCCTCGGCCATTGTACTGGAGGCTCAGGAGAGTGAGGTATTGATAGTTTATCAAGGGGCCTGTGTGTTCGAACCTTGGTTCGGTGGTGATCGGTTGGATTAACTTCTGGTTTAGCGACATGGGTTAGGGTTTCTTTGGGGCGAGTGAGGCGAGGTGACGAGTTTGTACCCAAGATCATCCAATTAATATCCTGAGACATGCAAATTTTGAGGTCTGAGATTAACTGGTGAGTTAATTTTTGATTTACCATATGATACCATGTTCACAAACCACAGATTATTCATGATTAAGTCTACGACGAACTGAGCTACTGAAAGGGGGCAGCTAAATGTTTTATAGATTGCCTCCCGATTTATCATTAACCTCCTCCGATAAGCTTTTGATATCGTCCTCCCCAGCCCGTGTAAGAACAGCAACGCCTTCAACGTGGTGTGTTTGCGGAAAAAAATCAAATCCGCGAATTTCATCAACTCTGTATCCACTGCCTCCTCCATTAAGTATATATCCCAAGTCCCTTGCCTGAGTATGCACATTGCAACTAACGTAAACCACCCTCTTAGGTTTAAATTGCAAAAGTTGGTCCAGAAACAACTTATCGCAACCCTTTCTCGGAGGATCGATGATCACGCTCGTTTCAGCGCCGGGGAAGTCTATTGATTCGAAAATCCTTTCCGCATTGCCAGCTATAAAGCGGGCGTTATTGATGTTGTTGGCAGCTGCATTAGAACTTGCATAGGCTATGCTGTCGGTGGCGATGTCCACTCCAATTACGCTTGTTAGGTCTTTGCCGCAGAGGATTGTAAAGAGGCCACTTCCGCAGTATGCATCTACTAGGTACTTCGGAGGGGTAGAGTGGGTAGTTTTTGTGCCGTCAGGAGAGGTAGTGACTACTGGGTAGTGTAGTTTCGAGCGAACATAATCAGTGAACTTAATTGATTAGTCCAAGGATAAAATTTGGCTGGGGGAATGACACGGCCGCGATCAATTCTGGGGAACATACAGTTGGCAGTATAGAATTATTATTCTGGAAGAAAGCTCCAGCGGGATTCACAAACTTGTAATTCCCGATGTATTCCGTGGTCTGGGCATTGCTGTCTGTGATACATTCTTTCTCCTCCACCCATTCCGTATCTCCTTCTTCATTTTCCTTTCTTGGTCTCCTAGTTGTGCTTTCTCGAAGTAGTAACGTAGCGCCGCGTTTGTAAGTATGGAGGTTCTCCTCTACATATTTCCTAGCAGACTTAATCCCTTTCCTTAGAATCTCTGTTCCGATCGGGCAATCCTCAATATCCAACACTCGTCTCTGACCTTTAACCATAAAACCAATGTCCGGTGTCGGATCCCCAGCTTTAAATCCTCCCTTACGTGGACCGTCAAAATGTGGTGTCAACTTTGTCCGATAACCATACTGCAGTGGGCTTCCGATTGTATCCCTGACGCCCGGCAGTAATTTCGGATCAAGATTGGAGAAGTTGTCGTAAGCTTTCTGGATCACATTCTGTTTGTGTTCCAGCTGCTTTGCGTACGGAAGCATCTGAAACTGACAACCAGAACAGGTACTGAAGTACTTGCAAGCAATGAGTGAATCATCGCGATCCTGGGAGGGGCTCTTCACAGAAAGGAAGTCGGTTACTGAATGGGTCAGCGTGTGTCGAATTACTTTTGCTGTGACGATATCCCCAGGAATAGAAAACGGGACGACGTAAATTCGTCCGCTATGCTCTGCTAGACCATCGCCGGTAGATGAGAGCATTTTTATGGTGAGCTCTATTTCACTGAATCTCGAGGGGAGGCCTTGTTCCGAAAAAGGAGTTTCTGACTGTGAGAGACCCAAAGTCGACATCAGGGAAGAAATGTCTGCTTGGAGAACCTCCTCTACCCCGCCTTCTTTGACAGGCCTCACAGACCATGGTATACGGCGGCGTTTTTTGTTTCGAGGAGGGCTTCCATTATGGGGGCGGCGTTGAGGGCGGGCATTCGAAGGATCTGGAGGTGGTGGAGGCGGGGCAGACATCCTGGACCAGACCTGGGGTGGGGTGTAGGCCACAGTAGACTTAAAGCATCGAGAAGGGGTTGGAGTGAGAAAGGACAATTTAAGGCTTGCAAGCCGGAAAAGCAGGAGATATCGATTGATCATGCACTGGCGTGTTTCCTTACTTTGCCACTGTTTGCCGGATGGAGAGTTTGGACGCAAGGTTGGTTGGTTAGGCTTTGTCTCACCGTATTTCCAAAAACTAGAAAATTTCAAATCTGCCAAGACAGCCCTAAGCCCTAAGCCATTTTTTTTCAAACCCTGTATCGCACTCTAGGCACTTGAGTGGGTTGTGAAGCCCCTGGGAACTATTTACTATGACATGTATCGTAGCATAATAGAAATGGCGTGAACTGGAGTATTGTGAAGTGGGGTGTTTATTATGGTAGGTAAAGGTGGAACGCCATGCTGTATTAAATATGTAGACTAATCCGCTGACCCCATTTTATCTCCTAAAAAACAAAAAAAAAGAAGTGAAAGAACAACCGGAGTCCTAAAAGAGATACAAGCAATCCGCCCAATGTCCTTCACGTACTTTTGTTCCCAAACGCCATCGTCGAATCCCTTCGTATATATCAATCTTCCTACGGCAACTGTTATACAAATGCAATTTCAGAAAGTCGTTAATTATACCGGCACGGGCTGCCCCTGATTGTGACCTGCGCTTTCTTTTTCAACCTCCGTGCACTTCTTCAACATATCGCCCTGCCATTCTGCGTATTGTTTTCTTCTTTTAGGGTTTAGATAGTCAACTTTGTCCTGCATCATGGTGCCAATACCACTCTCTTCCTTCTCCTTGACTTTAGTCTCTGTCCTAGTCCGAACCCTCAGAGTTCTAACCACCATTGGAGCGACAGGTGCAGGAGTAAACGCAACCTCTCTCTTCTTTTCTACCGGAGCCGAGCTAGCACCCAATTTGCTCTTGGGGACAGCCTTTTTCCGGGCTGGAGTGTTGGTGACCTTCCCAGCCAAAATCTCAGCTTGGAGCTGCAAGTCCTCCTCATCGGCAGCTGCGGCCTTGCGTTTCTTGATACCGCCTTGATCGGGAACTTTCTTCAACCACTCGAGCTCTTTGATTCCCATCATCGATAGATCCTTGACCCAACCATCCGTATCCTCCTTTGTAAACCCATCTTCACCAACACTCCCTAGGGCTTTCATTACACCATCACGCTTCATACAATAACCTTCTCCGCGTCTCCATTTTCCCGCAGATCCGACGGTAATGGTCTTTCCTTCAGGGAGAAGCTTCTCGATAATAAGTAGGGCGGCGGCTGTGATGATAGGGAGAGCATAGTTCTTTCTGCGAGGAAACTTGTCGTCTGGCGCAACCATTAGGGTCGCGATCGTACCGGCGATAATGTGAATTCCAGCGGAAGGGCAACCCAAAGCGCGGCAAAGTGTAATGACATGAACTTTAATCTCTGGATCGACGGATGAAAGATTTGAATTACCGGCGGCCGGTGTAGAAATGGACGAAATAGTGGAGGGGGTTTCTAGAGGAGCTTGTGGAGCGACCTGTTGAGAGCGAAAAGTGACCGTTGTCAAAGCTTTGTGGAATTGGTTATAAAGGGCACCATAGGCTTTCTTAGCTAGTGGTGGTCGGGGCTCGATAGCCGGAAGATCAAGCTTCTTTCGCAATCTATCCCGCATAGTTAGAGCTATGGGTCTACCTTATGAAAAACAAGAAAAGTGGTAATACCTATCACACGCGATGTGAGCACAGACATAAACTCTTGTCGCCTCCTCTGCAGGTTTTAAACTGCTGATTCGATTGCGAGACTGGGTGATGAGTGACGCGGATAGATCAATGAGTTCCGATGGTACTGGTCCTACAAGTGACGGGATCAGACCCGAAAGAGTGGATTCAAGAGCTTTGTTCATATTGAAGAAAGCTATCCGTTGTGGTAGAGGAAAAACTTTTAGCGGAGGTCTTGGTATGTACCTTGTGAGAGAGATGGGGAGTGGAGAGTACAGTAACTAGATGGAAGGTGCGGTAGATAAGAGGGACCTTCAAAGTTTCGCGTCCTTTGAGGCTCAAAGATGACTCAGCAGAATAACTGAAAATCCTGGCGTTCCGTTTACCTCTTTTCTTTTCTTTGTGTCCAGTTTAATGAATCCTAAATTCCCTTGCAAAGTGGTTACCGGTCAACCTCTTTTCTCACAACGAAATTTCTTGCCATAACCATGCCTCGCCCAAAAGAGGATAAGTCGGATCCTTCTCTTCAATTACTTTCTGAGGATCCGACTTCCTCCGGATCTCAGCACGGGCTGAGGGTTATCTTTTCTGATTCCGATGATTCAGACTCTGGAGACACCCAAGAGTATCATTCTGCGGTCGAACTGCCTGACAGGGGAGATGGCCACAAGCTCAAGATTAATGAAGAGTATGCAAGACGGTTCGAGCACAACAAGAAGCGCGAGGAACTTCATCGCTGTATGTTTCACCCCCATCATGGCTGCCACACTACCCCCCTATGTCACCACCCTTTAGATGTCGCTAACGATTTTTAGTGCAAGAGAAATATGGGAAACAGGACCTAGAAGAGGAGGAGGAAGAGGAGGAGGAGGAGGAGGAGGACGACGCAGCAGTACTGGCTACAGAACGCCTAGATCAAGAAATCGCAGCAACAATCGAGGCAATTCGAAAAAAGGACCCAAGAATATATGATGGGAAGACAGTTTTCTTCTCAGCCATTGAAGGAGAAGAAGGAGAGGGTGGTAACGGGGGAATTGAGAGGGATGAAAAACCAATGTTTTTAAAGGATTATCATCGCAAAAATCTTCTTTCTGGGGCCGTCGGCGATGAAGATGCTCCTATGACTTATTCACAGGAGCAGGTGGATCTCAAGCGCACGATTGTTCTGGAAATGCACCAAGCGGCTGCAAGCGAACCTGATTCTGATGCCGATGACGCTGACGCAGATTTTCTGGTCAGAAAAGCGCAACCCGAGAAGTTTGAACCTATTGTTGACATTCCCGACCCAGCCACTGCTGATCCGAGCAACCCTGAAGAATACCTCACACGTTTCTTCCAGTCTCGTGCATGGACTAAACCGACTGGGCTTATCCCTCTGGGGGACGATGATTCGGGGGAAGAGGACCGTATAGAGGAATTCGAAAAAGCGTATAACTTTCGTTTCGAGGATCCTGATGCTAATGCTAGAGGTAAACTAATAACCTACGGTCGTGATGCTATTTCGGCCAATACTGTGAGACGGGAAGGGATATCCGGAAGGAAGAAGGCACGTGAGAAGAAACGCGAAAAGCAACAAGCCGAGAAGGAACTTCGGGAGAAGGAGAAGGGTAGGCTACGGAAGCTCAAAACGGAGGAATTAATGGAGAAATTCAAGATGATCCGAGAGGCAGCTGGAATAGGCGGCGATGGGGGTGACGAAGAGATTGAAGCGGAGGTCCTAGACAACCTTTTAGAGGGTGACTGGAGCGATGAACAATGGGAAGAATGGATGGCCAAGAAGTTCGGAGATAGCTACTACGAGGTTGATGTAGGCAAAACAAAGAAGCCAAAATTTGACGACGAAATCGATATCGGTGACATAGTCTCCGATCTCGAAGATGATGTCGAACTTGACCTCGAGGAAGGGGAAGGGGAGGTTTACTTAAGAACCTCAGAAGGAGATAATGGAGTCGGCAAAGATGCCCAAACGGCCAAGAAATCTAAAGACAGAAGGTCCCTTCAAAAAGAGGAGCGCGAAAAGAAACAAAAAGGCAGAGGCATCAAACGTAAATTGGAGCAATACGTTGAAGGAAACTACGATTTCGAGGATCAAGTCAGCACTTCTCCCTCCTAGTATTCCCCCAGCCCCGGTTTCTAATCCGTACAGATCCCCCCCGGCGGTTTTAAAACAACCTTCCGTTACCGTGAAACTACCCCCGAATCGTACGGCTTAACATCCCTAGATATTCTTGCGGCAGAAGACGCAGACCTCAACTCCTTCGTTGGGCTCAAGAAGCTCGCTACATTTCGAGAGCCCGAGAAAAAAAAGAGAGATAGAAAGCGTTACGGAAAAAAGAAGCGATTGAGGGAGTGGAGGAAGGAGACTTTCGGTGACGAGGAAGGAGTTAAGATGCCGGCTGATTGGAAGCCTACTGGTATCACGGAGGAGAAGGAAACTATCACAGATATCAGAGGGGGGGAGGGTGGCGAGAAGAGGAGGAGGAGGAGAAATGGGAATAAAGGCTAACGACTAATATCAAATGTATAGTATAAAGGTTTGTATTTCGGTATCTGCGAGCCGGGCTATACCTGGGTTGAGATTATGGTACCATGGACGGTGATATCAATGATCCGGTTTCCGTAATGGCCTATTTTGTAAGGGAAATATAGTAGTTGCTTGAAATTTCTCCTCCGGTACATTACATTTTTCGGTTCTGTCGCGGTCTCGCCCCTAGTTATTACCAGGCTGTCCTGATAGGTGGTCGATGTCTGAACATTTATGTCGTTTGATTCACGTCATGATCAATCACTCGCAGATCTAAAGCCAATCTAGTTGATAACTAGTGTCTAGTATTAGCTTCCTACTCACACTTTGGAGACAAAAGCGTGGGAACAGAGAAGGATGCTCCGAGTGATGCTTGACGACATCACTATAGCGGGATATACATGTATTATTTTTGTGTTTCCATTCAGCTGAGAGTTGAATTGACCTTCTGCCGCAATCTGCTTTCGAATATCAATCAAGCTAGTATTGTATCATGCATATAGGACAGACGCTAAGTGACTTAAATAGTAACTGGGAAGCGACGACTGCTAGAGATGCAAGTCTTGAGCAATATCTGGTGGGCGTAGCCAAGGGGGCCGAGACGGCGACTGGTGGCCGAAACCTTGCTATAGACGAAAGTGTGTAAATTTTTTTTTTTGAGAAACCAGTGCAGTGCAGTTCTGCTAACGCACTTTGGACCGAGAAGTGGATCAAGCGCAGAAGTGAATTGAATCGGCCTTGTTCGTGAATTTTGCACAAACCCTCACTGCGGAAATTTCGACAAAATGGAACCCTCCAAATTTAGCTCAAAAAGGGGCGGATCTATCATGACTCCTGCCCTTCTGAACCTTCTCCTCTAGGTATTTCACGTCAATTGAGATTTCTATATCTCTACCCTTTTTTTTTGGCGCATTTTAACTAACTTCCCAGTCTGATCCGCTTCCTGGCCCAATACATCACGGTGCCTATGGCCCGAAAGCCGGGTGTGCGGGTGTGCGGGTGTGCGGGTGTGCGGGTGTGTGAATTGTGACCGTCACGGTGGTATTGGTGGGGGTAGCGGTAAGATCCTGTTTAATATGATAGATGGATGAATATTAGAAATACGGCGGCCGTATTTACTACGGTAGCACCGTACAGTACCGGCACTGCACAAACGACTGGAGAAAAAACGTAGCCACATCTCTCGCTAGATACCAGAAGAGGCGATAATACATCGTTATGTCTAGCACGAGGGAATATCAGCTACACTCGGGGGACTAGAAAATGCACCACAGTAAAAAATAAAAAATAAAAAAAGACTCGTGAAATCCACTATCAAAATTTAATTATCAGCTGGAATCAGCTCGTCAGCCCTGGATAGGTTTAGTTTGACAAGTTAACGGAATTGCTAACACTAGTTAATGGGATCCAGCAAGTCCTGAGGGCTGATCTTATAGTCAAGTTGCCAGACTGAAGCTGCTCCTGTTTTGGTGGCGCAACTTCTATCCGGCGACATGGTACTCGTATAGTACTGTGTCGGGAAAACGCTAATCCTTCCCCGGAGCTTTTGTTTTAGAACCCGGAGACCGCAGGGCTGACGGAGGTGGTGGATTTCACGAGTTTTTATGCAGCAACCTCACGCTCTTGATTCGCCTTGGAGTAGCAAAATTGCTAAGATATCCTTCGCGGTTCTGGCTATTAACGTGCTGTGGCGCTGCTGAACCAAGAAAGTTCGCTTCTGTGAAATACTGACTTATTATTTCTAAATTCTGAATGTACATCTTTTTCTAGCTGTGTATACATGTCCCACCACCTAGACCGCAGCAGGTCCTTCAGGCTTCTTTCGGCCGCAAAAACAAAATATTTGTTGAATGAAATACGCGGCTCCACCCGGGTTCGTTGGAACCCTGTTCATATCCCTCGCAGTAGATGGTCTTTCGTTTTCGTTCTTCGTGGGTTCTTCTGTTCTCTCTCCCAACTCAGCAGCCCGCAAACGCTCGTCTAGTTTGGTCAACTGTTCTAGGCACTCCCGGGTGTCGGGGTGGTCTTCCCCAAAGATTTTGCCCAGCCCCTCGTATGCTTGTTGGTAGTGTGCCCTTGCATTTGAGAAATCTTCTAGTTTTGCGTAAAGGCGTGCTAAATTCTGGTGGTTGGTGCATGTGCAACGGTCGTCGGATCCCGAAGTCTTCTTGCGGATCTGTAATGCTCGCTGGTACATCTCTTCTGAATCATGATACCTCCCCATGTACTGTGATAGGGCGGCGAATTTGTCAACGACGATTAGAGTTTCCGACGCCTCTGGTCCATATATTTCCTCATGGCCTTCTAGTGCACGCTGGTACATATCCCTTGCCTCAATGAGCTTGTCTGATTCCCTCAGTATCCCCGCCAAAGCGAAAACATGAGCGAGGGTCTTTGGATGCGCGTGTCCGTGCGCCTTTTCTGTACCTGCAAGCACACGCCGGTACAGATTCTCCGCTTCTTCGAATCTCCTAAGGTTCTGTAGAAGTGTAGCAAGCGAATCAATGGCAATGAGGGTTTTGGGATGCTCTGGACCGAGGACCTTTTCTCTGCTCGAAACGAGACGCCGAGCTAGCTTTTCCACTTCATCAAATTTATTTTGGGACACCAAAGCCGTGGCTAGGTGTTTAATAATGTTAAGAGTGGTGGGGTGGTCCGGGCCGTGTGATTTTTCTCTACTTTCTAGGGCGCGCCGATGCATATTCTCGGCTTCGTCGAGTTCCCCTTGGTCTTGTAGTACTAGAGCCAGATGGTGGATGCTCGCAGAGGTGGCGGGGTCATCGGGGCCTAGAATCTTCTCCCGAAGCTCAAGTACAAGCCGGTGCACCCTCTCTGCTTCTTCCAATTTCCCCGTTTTACGCAACGCTACCCCCAGGGAGTTCATGATGACGAGTGTTTCAGGGTGCTCTGGGCCTAGCGCTTTCTGGATACATTCAAGGGCACACCGACGGATTTCTTCTGATTCATCGTATTTCTCTAACTTGTGTAGTGTATTCCCCAAATTGATGAGGCCTTTGATGGTACTGAGATTCTCCCGACCTAATTGTTTTTCCTTGGATCCCACCAAACGTCGTTGCATCTTCTCTGCATCCTCGAATCTCCTTAGCTTATACAGCACAGCACCCATGTGATCCATGCTGGTTAAGGTGTCGGGATGATCTGGACCAAATGCTTTCTCGCAGCCGCGTAGTGCACGCCAAAACGCCTTCTCTGCCTCTTTATGCCTTTCCAGCTTTTGTAGCACTAAGCCCCAGCTATTGGTACTGACAAGGGTATCGGGGTGCTCTGGTCCAAGAACCTTGTTTCTAGATTCCACTACATGTCTGTGTATTCTTTCCGCTTCATCGTATTTCCCTTGACGTTGCAGGACAAAAGCATAATTTGCAGCGCTGGTGAGGGCGTCTGGATGATCTGGACCAAGAGCCTTCTCATAACCCTCCTGCGCCCGTCGGTACATCCCTGTGGCGTCTTCTGTCTTACCCTGACTGTCTAGCACAGCAGCTAAGTTATTTACGCTAGCCAGTGCACTAGGGTGATCTGGCCCGAACTCGGTCTCTCGATATTGTAGCGCCCCGCGATGCATTCTTTCTGCTTCGTCGTACTTCCCTAGATCCCCTAATACCACACCGAGATCGTTGATACTAGCGATTGTGTCCGGGTGTTCACTTCCAAGAATATTTTCCCTAGATTCTAGAGCGCGACGATGCATAGCCTCCGCATCAGAATAGAGTTCGAGTCCCTGTAGTACTGTGCCCATGTTGTTGATGCTGGTAAGTGTGTCGGGGTGCTCTGGTCCTAGAACCTTTTCTCTACCTTCAAGCGCACGCCGCTCCATCCTTTCGGCTTCATCGTATTTGCCTAGCAGCTGTAGCGCTTGACTAAAACCGCTGATGCTAGCGAGAGTGTCGGGGTGCTCCGAGCCAAGTGCCTTCTCCCTGCCTTCCATCGCGCGCTGAGCCAGTTTTGCTGCTTCAGTGTATTTCCCCCGGCGAGCTAGTACTTGAGCCAGATTGTATACAATGTTTAAGGTCTCAGGATGCTCTGAGCCGAGCGTATTCTCAAACCCTCCTAGTGCTCGCCGATGCATCTCCTCTGCTTGGCTATATTCCCCCGAATCTTGAATTATCATGGCCAAGCTGTCGACTCGAGCGAGTGTAGTAGGGTGATCTAGTCCAAATGAGACTTCGGTAGCTTCGAGTGCGAACCGATGCATCTTCTCTGCTTCGCTATACTTTCCTAATTTATGAAGAATGATAGCCAGGCTATGGGCGCTAGCAAGGGTGTCGGGGTGCTGCGGCCCAAGTGTTCCTTCTCTCTCTTCGAGCACACGCCGATTGATCTTCTCTCCTTCACGGTACCTCCCCAAACACCGGAGTATTAGGATCAGCAGATCAGTTTTCGCCATGGAATGCGTGTCGCTGGTGTCTTCCTCATCGGTCTTGCTCTGGATAGCTACAGACCGTCTGATTTGTGTTTCCGCATCGCTGTAGTGCCCTGTTGCCTGTAAATATTGTGCCAGGCGAAAACACAGAGAGCTAGCCACAGGGTCCTCCGACCACTGAGTAACAACTAGCGCATGAGGAAGGTACGTAGCACATATATCCCGCATGCTGTGATCGTATGGAGGGAACAATACCGAGACTATCTCCAGAGCTTTATTCTTCCAATGGACCACCTCGTCAGGGGAAAGGTACGAGTGTATTGAATGTTGCACGAGACTGTGTAAGTCATAAGCCGGATTGGGGATTGTTCTGGTAATCAACGAGAAACTCAAGAGCTTTCCGATGGCCGAACGGAAGTCAACCGGATTATCTAAACCTGTCAAGCCAGCCTGAACTATCAGTGCCTCTGGTATATTCTGGCGATCGAGGAACGCAATCAACCGAAGAATCTCAACAGCTGCAGGTAGCTTTCGTTTAAGTTGTTCAAACGTGATGAAATAAGTATCGAGAATACTTTCTGGCATGTCTGCTTCACGGTGAATTTGTCGAAATCTTTTTCCTAACAACTGCTTCTTCCTTTCGTCGTTCTCTTGCCAAATGTCCCAATATTCGGATGGCGAGATGCTGATCTCAGTCATGAGGGCTGCTGCACCCGAGATGGCCAACGGGAGGCGGTCCAATGCGTCAACCAACATTCCTGCAGCCTGCCTGCCCTTTTCATCCAAGGGCCCTAGGTTGTCAATCCGGCGGTAAAGCAGTTCCCTAGCTTCCTCATCCGTCATACTGCCCACTTCGACAAAGGTGCAGGCTTCTCGGTGCGCTACTTGGCGGGACTTTGTCGTTATTATTACAGTGCCCTTCGATCCTTGTGGCACGAACTTTGATATGGTGCCTTTGTTAACGCAGAAGTTCTCCTCGTCGTCAGCGTTGTCAAAAACCAAGATCCAGTCTCCACTCTCCGGACTCTCAAGCCACTCCCTTACAGCGAAAAGAAGCATCTCTTCGTCTGTGCCCTCATCTTTTAGATCGGTGACAGGAGAAGCCCCGGCGCACTCCAATATGTATTTATAATCTTCGCTAAACTTCAGAAACTCGCTTCCACGTATCCAGAAGACATGGCGACGTTCTCGTTGCTGATAAACGTATTCCAGGGCAATTTCCGTTTTGCTGGAAACATGTTAGCAAAATCCTTCGCAGCATGTACCTTAGTATGGACAAAATTTCAATGAGTGGGCATACCCGGAACCGCCTAGTCCGCAGAGAGCAATGCGGTTATGGGTTTCGCGCTCAGCTAATTTCTGAACACATTCGATTATACTCTCGCGGCCAATGAAACCAAGATTCCGACTATATGGGACCATCCAGTGAGGGCCAGACGGCTTTCTGTTTCTCGATTCTGTACAAGACTATTAGAACTTTGAACTAGTGGTATGTCGCGACCAAATAAATAATACCCTCAGATATCCTCCCTTTGGATTTGTGGTAATGATTGACGACAGTCGTCACATTATAGCTATTGACGTTCCCGCTGAAGTTGCCTCTAATGTAGGATCGGTGAATGCCGCCGTTGAGGTCGCTCTCAACGTGGGGTTCGTTTACGCTGCTTCCAAGGAGATTGTCAGTCCTTTCTATTAAAGTCGCCCAGCTTTTGCCCAAGCAGCAACGATAACGGGGAGTCTTGAGTCGGCCTACTCCACTCAGGTCCGGCAGCATCACGATAGAGTAGATCTGCCATAATCCAGTGGAATCGACTGTCACAAGCCCTCGATTTCCCTAGTAGCGAGAGCAAACCTAGCAAAACATAACCAAAAGGGAGACCCACGGTGGCATCGTGCCCATTTCTGGAGAAACCGCACCGATCTAGCACGACTTGTATGAGACACCCGCCCCCCTCCCCAGTGCCCGAGAGAAGCCGGTGATAGTTACTGTGTTGTGTGCTGATGGTGTATGGGTGGTAAAGGCAAGCCGCCGTTCAAAACTTAGCCCGAGTCTTGCGAGTAGAATGTATGAGCCTCCGCCTTCTTCCCTAAAGTCAGCCGAGTTTGGGAGATACTAACATGGTGAAATCGAACCTAGTACAGAGAATTCAAAGAGAATCTAGTAGCGATTAAACGGGACAACGATGAAATCGGCATATGGTTGTTAGTGCGCGGCAGGGTCTCTTGTGGCTTTTCAGGGACTCATCATCCACCGTGCTTCAATCTCGTGCGTGGCTGCGCTGGGGCGTTTTGTTTTTTTTAGCTGCAACGTTATTATCTAGTTCCTTTGGTGCCCTACCGTACCTTACTTGTATGGCACTCACCAAAATCGAAAGTCTGTCCCGGACCTTTACTCGAGTACCGGTAGGTACCTACGGTATGCACAACAACCGCTCTAGCACACCTTGCTTGCAAGAATTGCGCTTACTTCTCATAACTTCCCAACACGACCGGAACTAGAGACACTGGTTTCTAGGGATACCTGGTTTGGGAGCAATAGCTATCCATATAATTCTCCCATTGTCAAGGCTGCCGGAGCCTGCTTGCCCGGGCAAGAGGCACTAGGGGTAGCGGTGAAAGTATTGGGACAAACAAGAGAGCAGAGGTCTGTGTATATATACCTTGGAAGGAGTACGGTATCAAAGAACCAAGAAAGTAAGATACCGGTGGTCACTAATTAGGAATTCCATTATCCCCCTGGTCGTTCCAATATTTCCCCCATCGTCTGAGTACTGGTATACCGTATACCTAAGGAAACAATGGGGACGTTTCAGTGATACCGGCATTTCGCCGCTTCTCAAAGTGGCGCTAACTTCGCCCCTTATGTTCGGGTACTTCCCGCCCGGGACGGGTGATTGCCGGGTTGCCACTGGCGGCTATCCCTTTGTCTGCTGTCAATCACTCAGCTTGATACTTGTTAAGGCATAAGCTACTTATGCTCGGGTGCAAGGATATTTGGGGCCGGGTAACACAAGATAGAGACCGTTGCCAATGTGGCGGCTCGCTGGACTATACTATACCACTTTCGGGGCAGAATCGGATCGCACAGCTTGGCTCACGAATTAACGTACGATAGCAAATTAGCAAGAGAAATCAGGTTTGATGGCCAGTTCGCTTTGATGTTTTTCACTTTTTCTTCCACATATAGTATAAGTATAGCCCAACTCCAATTTTAGCTTCTTCCCACTTCCAAGCATAAGTGATCGTTCTTCTATGAAGCGGGGGTATTCAAAGTTAGACAAAAATTAGGGACTGTTTGGCACACTCTCATTTGAGAAGACAAATGTCGTCTCAAAATAAGTTCTGCTAAATACTTTTTTTTTTAAAAAAAGAAAACCCCCCCTAAACATATTTTGCCAACAATTCCATGCCAAACAGCATTTTATTTGGAAGCTATCATTTAGCCAGTAAGTCTAACGCAAGGAGGCAGGATGTTTCAAGGTCAGAATCCTGTTTAAAATAAAAACCAATATAAAAGTAGTTATCGTAGGCCGCGTCGAGCCTCAACAGCCCTCTTAGCATCCCCCCTCCAGGTCACAGTCCTCTTATCTTCCCCCCCGACCCTTCTATCTCTCCCAGTATATTCTACTCGAGTACATGTATTTCGATCGCCCTGTCTCTACTGACGAAGTGGACAAAATCACTCCCTCTGTACTGATTCACGGCCGCTACAAAGCTTCTGCGCTGATGTGGCACTCAAACCCGACGAAACAATGCAAGAAATGCTATCAATACGGGCATCCCGA
>Ga0307509_10000159_pt1 | contig 105419 bp, 104 predicted proteins | sample 10_EM_MG_FD_202245 | JGI IMG/M metagenome (GOLD analysis project Ga0307509, IMG submission 202245) | Populus trichocarpa ectomycorrhiza microbial communities from riparian zone in the Pacific Northwest, United States - 10_EM | ecosystem: Host-associated > Plants > Roots > Unclassified... | reverse complement strand
CTAATAATAATGACAAAGAATATAAAAGAAAAAATAAAATATTAATAGCAAAATTAAGAAAAGTAGAGAAAGAACTAGAAAAAAAACATATTGAAATATTTAAAGAAAAAAAAGAACAATACTTAAAGTTAGAAAACAACAAGAAAAAAAAGATAAAAAAATAACATACAAAGAAGATTAATAACAACATTTAAAGGTGAAATAATAATAATATTAGAATATGGAACTGATATAATTATAAAAATTTATAGCAAAATAACAAAAATAACCTCATAGAATCAGTTTAATTACAAGGTAATTAATGAATAGAGATTATTTAATAAAGGATAAAAAAAACATTATAAAATTATCAAAAACATTAAATATCTAATTTAATTTCTCTTTTTTTCTAATTTATTTTTTTTAATAAAAGAAAAAATTTTTTAGAAAATAAATTAATATAATTTTTCAAATCTTTATTTCTATAAATGATTTTTAAAGAAGATGCATTTTCATAATCTTTATAATTAAAATTTGCACTTCTTAATCAAAATCCTTTCAAATCACCATTAGGAAAATTATGTTGAAGTTGATTTTCTAACTTATTTAAAAATAAAGATTCATTAAAATCAAATGATAAAATATATAATAATTTTCCTGAGTAGAAACCACTGATGATCATTTTTATATCATCATTTTTAATATGTGCTAATTTTTTTCAACTAAAATCAGTAAAATTTCCTTGACCACAAAGTTTTTTATTATAAGTTCCATCACTTTTTTGATAACAATTTACTGGTTTTATTTCACAATATTGAATTTTATCAGTAACACTTGATTGTTGAAAACCATCATAACCTAATTTACTTTTCAAATGTGAAAAATTAGCAACTTCAATTGTAATAATTTCTCTTAAAGTTGAAGAATTAAGATCATTAATATATAGTATTAATAAATCTGTGAATAAATTAATAATGTTTTCTTTATTTTTATTATTAATTTCTTGCAAATAATCAAAATATGATTTTGTACAATAAATTTTTAATAAATCTAATAAATTTCTATTCATTTATTTTTTTTCTTTTTTTCTTTCTTGATATGTTTTTTTAACAACATGAAATTTAACTTCTTGATCAAATTTATTTTTAAATGAATTAAGTTGATTAAATCTTTTTTGAGAAAGAAGAGTATAATTATCTGAAATATCAATACTACAATAGTTATGACCTAATAATTTAGTTGCAATTGCTGTTGTTCCAGAACCTCCAAATGGATCAAAAATTAATTTATTTTTTTGATCATCAAATAAAGAAAAAATTATTCTCAATGGTATTTCAATAGGAAAAGGCGAAGGATGACCTTTATTTCTTGATTCTGGACGAATGTTTCAAATTGAAGTTAATAAAGCATGACGAGGTTTTAATTCTTGACCTTTATCTTTTTCATGAAAAGGTTTATAAAGTCAATATATTCTTTCTTCAATTGGTCAAAATCTCCAACCTCTTATATTTCCTGCTATATTTCTATTTCAAATTATTTCTTGTCTAATTCTTCACTTTGTTTTTTTTAATCATTCAAAAGGATGAATAATTTTTCCTAATTCATATCTTATTCGATGATTGTAAAAAAAAGAAGAACCAAATTTTGAAGTTCTATAAATTTCATTTAAAACATTAATTTGCCATTCTTGATATTCTTTTTCATTTATTTTATCCTTATAATTATCATAGATTATTTTTTTTACTAAAATGCCATTATTTTTTTCATTTTTATTGTAAGGTGGAGAAGTAATAATTAAATCAAATGTTTCGTTTTTTATTTTTTTTAAAAAAGATAAAATATCACTTGTAATAAATTTATTGAAAAAATCTTGTTCATTAAAAAAATTAAAAGTATTGGATATATTTTTTATCAAATTTTTCTTCATAAATTTTTTATTTATTAAATTTAATATAGTTATTTTATTTTAAGAAAATAAAATAATCTTTTAAAAAAATATCTAGTTAATTTAATGAAAAAATATTATTTTTATTTTGATAAATAATAAAAAAATTTTTTTATCTTTATAAGAAATGGAATATTAAATATTTTTATATTTATTTTTTATAATTTTATTTTTAAAAAATATTTTATTATCAAAATGATTTCATTAAAAAATCAAGTTATTCGCAATTTAAGTAAAAAAATATTTATTGGGTCATCTTTACTTTCTTTAAAAAACGAAGAAGATTTGAAAATATACTTTACTTATCAAATAAAAAAATTTTTTGATGATAATAATCTTAATTTGCATTGAAATTTTGAACATCAATTAAAAAATAAAAAAAGATTAGACATTTTAATAAATAATAAAATTATTGTAGAATGTAAAAAACCTAATTATTTTTCTAATTTTCATCAACTTTCGAAAACAAAAAAACAAATTGAAAAATATATTAATGAATCATTTTCACAAGAAAAAATAAATTGTATTTATTATGATGGTTATAAAATTGGTTTTTATGAAAATCGAAAGTTTATTGGAGAATATGATATAAATGAAGATACAACAAATAGACTTATTTATTTACTATTAAATAATGAAAAAAAAGTATTTTGTTCCCAAAATTTAATAAATGATTTAAAAAACACTAATTTATTTATTAGATTAACTTTAAAATTTTTTTATCACTTACAAAATCAAGAAAAAGAAAATAAAATCAAAATATTGTTTAATGAATGAAAAAGATTATTTAATTTATCAGAAAATGATAAAAATAGAAGCGAAGATTATTTAAAAAAAATACATTCACTTTCTCAAATTTTTTCATGTCAAATTAATGAAAATGAGAATGAAAAAGTAAATAAATGTCTTTTTGCTCTTCAGTCAACATTAGCTTTTGTTTTAAAAATAATATCGATAAAATGTTTAGAAAAAAGATTTAACTTTAAGGATGAAATAATAAATTTAAACAAAGTTTCTATTTATAATAAAATTCAGTTAAAAAAATTTTTAAAAGATTTAGAATATGGAAAGATTCATGAAAAATATAATATTATTAATTTTTTTGAAGGTGATTTTTTCGGTTGATATTTAGAAATATTTGATCATATTGAAAATGAAATTAAAGAAGTTATAACTTTATTGTCTCATTATGAAAATATAAATTATAAAAATGAAGAAATATCTAATCAATTTTTTATTGATTTATACTGTTCTTTTATTCCTTTTGAAATTCGTCATTCATTAGGAGAATATTACACTCCTCGATGATTGGCTAATATTTGTCTTAAAGAAGCCCTTTTACATGTAAAAACTGATAATAATTTAAAAATTTTAGATCCAGCATGTGGTTCTGGAATTTTTTTAACTAGTTATATAAAACATTTAAAAAAAAATAAAAATTTAATAAAATTATCAGACATTATAAATAATATCACAGGAATAGATCTAAATCCAATAGCAGTTCTTCATGCAAGAATTAATTATCTTTTAAATATATTAAATTTGTTATCATCTAAAAATAAAATAGAAATTCCTATTTATTTGTCAGATTCTATTTATTCACCTTCTTTTAAACTAATTGATAAAAAAAAATATTTTTTTTATCAATTAGATACACAAATTGGAAAACTAGTTGATATTTATTTACCTATGGAAACAAAATTAGATGATATTTTTTTTAATAAATTAGATTTATTTATTAAAAATGAAATTCCAGAAAGTATAATAAAATTATTTAAAAGCAAAAAAATAAATTCACAAGAAGAATTAAAATTATTAAAAAAGATGGCACTTCAATTAATTGATTTGCATAAAAATAAATGAAATGGAATTTGAGTTAATATTATAAAACAATTTTATAAATCTTCAAAAATCAGAGAAGTTGATTTAATTATTGGTAATCCTCCTTGAATATCTTGAATCGATTTGCCTCAAAATTATCGCGAACGTATCAAATTGTTAGATAATATTAAATCAATATTTGGAATATCTCGAAATATTGGTGGGAATAATTTAAATGTTTGTGCTTTGATGGCAAATTTAATTTCTTCTCAAAAATTAAATCAATTTGGATGTTTGGCATTTATTATGCCAAAAAGTTTATTATTTAATTCTTCTTATGAAGGTTTTAGACCTTTTTATTTGCAAAATAAAAATCGTTTATATTTACAAAAATATTTTAATTTTGATAATGTAAAAAATGTTTTCGAAGAAGTTAATTTAAATTTTGGAATTTATTTTTTTTCTTATAAAAAAATAAATTATCAATTAGGTGTTAAACAAGTTATTTTTTCTTCAAAAGAAAAAATCAAAAATATTAATTTTTTAGTTTCTATTCAAAATAAAACTAATGCTTTTTCTCAAGTAAAAGATGAGGAAGAATTAAACAATTTTAAATTAATTCAAAGTGATAACTTTTTTTATAAATTTCGTTCTGGTGTTTCTGTAGTAAGAAAAGATATTTGCAGATTTTTTATTTTAAAAATTTATAATCAAAATTATACATGATTTGTAAGAAATAACAAAAAAGGGAAAATTGTTAAAAATACAAATATCTTAGAAGGAAATATATTATTAGAAAATAAAGTTATGTATCCATATGTAACTTCATCAAATCTTTCTCCATTCGAATTAATTATCAAAAATTCAGAATGAGTTTTTTTTCCTTATGATATAAAAAATAATTCCAGACAACCATACAATACAGAAAAAATAGCAAATTTTTTTCCTAAATTATCTTCTTATTTATTAGAAATTAAAGAATTATTAAAATCAAAAAGTTCATATTCACAAAGAATTCAAAATGTTTCTCAAGATTTTGGACTTTTAAGAATAGGAAAATATACTTTTCATGAAAATTTTGTTTGTTGTCGTAATAATACTAAATGAATAGCAAGTTATGCAAATAGAATATTATCACCTTGAAATGAAAAAAAATTACCTTTATTCGAAAGTCATATAAGTTATATTTCTGAAGATAAAATGGGCATTTCTATTTCAAAAAATGAAGCATATTATATAACAGCTATTTTAAATTCTCCTATTATCAAACAATTTGTAGAAAATTCAAATGTTGCTCGTAATTATTCTTTTAATAATTTATCTATTTTTTTGCCAAAATATAATGAAAAAAATAAATTACATTTTAATTTAATGAAAATAACTTTTAATATAATTGAATTAAAAAAAGAATTTAATGATTATGTAAAAAAACAATTAAATGCTTTATATCTTCAATTATGTAAAGAAGAAAACAAATAATATTTTTTATTAGATTATAAAAAATATTATTTAATCATAAAACATTTTTAATATTTTCAATAATTAAACAAAATTGTAGAAATTAAATAGATATATTATTATTAGATATTAAAAATACATTATAGTTAAAAAAATTTTATTGCTCTATTAATATCTTTTTTTATTTTTTCGATATTTTCACATTTTATATAAACTTATTATAACAAAAATACATAATAATAATCATAAAGTAAAAAAAAAACATGTTAATGGATTTTTTACTATTCTGTTTTTTACCATTTCGAATGAAGAAATTTCTTCTATTTCTTCTTTTTCATGAGTTTCTGAAAATTTCTCAATATTTTCTATTTTTTTTATCTCATTAATAGTATTTCTTAATTCAAATTTAATTTTTTTATATTGAGTATTTAAATCACTCAAATCATTTTCTCCTATTTTGATTCATAAAAGAATAATATTATCATATTTATTTTTTAAAAGAGCTTCTCTCAATCTTTCTTTTTCTTTTTCTAATTGTTCTTTTAATTCTTCACGTATTATTGAAAGATCACCAGTTAATGAATTATCAACATATTCTCTCATACAATTTACTCCAAAAATTTTTTTTCAAAAAAAAATATTTTTTTTTTTTTCATTATCAAAATATAAATCAATACCAGGAAATACTTCATGATAAAATTTTTCTATAATATCATTAAGTTTTTCTTCTAATGATTGTTTTTCTGATTTTAGTTTTTCTAAATTACTATCTACCATTATTGATCTTTTTTGCTCTATAATAATTATTTTCAATTTTTTTTATCTTAAATTTTATACATGTCAAAAAACATAAATCAAAATACTAGTAAGAAATACAAAACATTAATAAAAAAATGACAAAAAAAAACAGAAGATAATAAAAATAATGAAAAACATGAAGAAAAAAATAGTAATTTTTCTAATTTTAAAAAAGTATTAGATAAAGCAGTAACAAAAGGGATTATTCATAAAAATAAAGCATCTAGAAAAAAAAAAAAAATTTGAAAAAAAATTATGATTAGAAAATAAAAAATATTTTTCAAAAAATGAAAAATGATATATTATTAAAAAAAATAAAATTCGAAAAAGGAAAAATTTTTTTTGAATCCAATAATTCTTGATCTTTTTGTTTAAATGCTTTCAAAAGTGAAAATAATAAAATTTACTATTTATTAGATAACGAAATAAATAGAAAAAAAATTAAAGAAATAAATGAAAATATTATTATTGTAAATAAATTTTTTGATTCAAAAAATGAAAAAAAAAAACTTAGAGATTATCAAAAAGAAGATGTAGAAAAACTTAGTAAATTAAAAAGTGTTGCTATTTTTAGTGAAATGAGAACTGGAAAAACACCAATAGCATTATCAATATTTAAAAAATGAAAAAAAAAAAAAATGTTAATAATAGTACCTGGAATTTTACAAAATCATTGACAAATTTCAGTAGAAGAATGACTTGAAGAACCAGCATATTTAATTAGTGATTTAAATCCTAAATTGAGATTTTTTTTTTATAAAAAAATATTTTTAGAAAAAAAAAATTTAATAATAATAGTTTCTAAAGATATTTTTAAAATAGATAGCAATAATGAATTATTTAAAAAACAAATTAAAACAAATAAAGATATTTGTGTTATAATTGATGAAGCACATTTTCTTCGCAATCATTTGTCACAACAGAGTAAAAGTATCTACAAATTAAAAAATATTGAATATAAGATAGCATTAACCGGAACTCCAATAGTAAATAATCATACAGATATATTTGGAATTTTAAAATTTATAAATAAAAAAAAATATTCTTCTTATTGAAAATTTGTTAAAGAATATTTTGAAATAAATGAAATAAAATTTTTAAAAGAAAAAAAAAATTACAAATTTATTCAAATAAAAGATTTTAAAAATGAAGAAAAAAAAAATGAATTAAAGAAAGAATTAAAAGAATTTTCAGTTAATAGAAAACAAAAAGATGTTCTTTCATGAATACCACCAATAATTTATGAAAAAAAATATTTATTGATGGAAAAAAAACAAGAAAAAAAATATGAAAAGATAAAAAAAATATGAAAAGATAAATATCAAACTTTGAAATTATTAACAAAATTAAAAACATTAACACTTTATCCTCCATTATTAAAAGTAAAAGAATTAGGTATAAAAATTAAATTCATAGTTGATTTCATTGAAGAAGAAAAAAATAATAATTCTTTAATAATTTTTTCAACTAGAAGTAATACTTTTTTAGAACCATTATCAGAAATCCTTAAAAATAAAAATATTTTAATAGATAAAATTTTTGGAAAAATAACTAGAAAGCAAAAAGAAGAAAATATAAAAAAATTTCAAGAAGGAAAAATTAAAATTTTACTTTGTAATATAAAAAGTTCTGGTTTTGGAATAAATTTAAGTAAAGCAGAAACTATAATTTTTGCAGATCGTAGTTATTCTCCATCAGATAATGAACAAGCAGAAGCTAGATTTTTACCAGTAAATGAAAAAGAATCAAAAAAAATACTTTTGATTATAGATTTGATATGCAAAAATACTATAGATGAAAAAATAATTACATTATTAGAAAAAAAAAAAAATATAACAAAAATAATTAATAATGAACCAGATTATTTTTTTACTTAAAAAAATAAATAAAAAAATAATATTACTATTTAAGTAAAAAAATTATACTTATGAAAAAAAAAATAATTTTTCTTGAATCTTTTACAAAAAAAAAAACTATTCAATCATTTTTAGGAAAAGAATATATAATTTTTGCTACTTCAGGTCATTTATTAAAAATAAAAAATTCTGGTATTTATAATTTAGGAATAAATTTTAAAAATTTCGAACCAATATATGAAATAATTCCAGAAAAAAAAAAAATGATAGATTTTTGAAAAAACTTTTTGAAAAAAGAAGAAATAGAGATTATTTATTTAGCTTTAGATTCAGATCGAGAAGGAGAAGGAATAGCAAAAGAAATAAAAGAAATATTAAAACTTTCAGAAAACAAATATAAAAGACTTTTATTTTATGAAATAACTCCTAAAAATATAAATAATTCTTTAAAAAATCCAGTTAAAATAGATAGTAATTTAGTTGAAGCACAAAAATCAAGACAAGTCTTAGATAAAATGATTGGTTTTTGTATTAGTCCAATTATAAGAAAAAAATTAAATGCTTTTTCAGCAGGAAGAATTCAATCAGTAGTTTTAAAATTAATAGTAGAAAGAGAAAAAATTATAGAAAAACAAAAAGAAGAAAAAAAATATATAATAAATATTTTTTCTCTAATAAATAATAATAAAATAAATTTAAAAGAAGTAAAAGAAAATAAAGAATTAATGATTTATGAAGAAAAAAAAGTAGCTGAAGAAACAGTAAAAAAATTAAATTTTTTTTTTACTTTTTATAAAAAAGAAGAAACTGAAAATTTTATTTTTTCTAAACAACCTTTTGTTACTTCTTCACTTTTATTTGAAGCTAAAAAAAAATTAAATTTTTCTGTTTCTAAAACTACAAAAATATGTCAAAAATTATATGAAGGATTATGGATAGAAAAAATAAAAAAAAGAATAGGACTTATTACTTATCCTAGAACTGATTCCTTTAGAATAAATAAAGAATTTTCCGAAGAATCTTATAAAATAATAGAAAAAAAATGAGGTAAAGAATATTGTAATTTTTTTCCTATTTGAAATAAAATAAAAAAAAAAAATGTACAAGATGCTCACGAATCTATTCATCCTACTTATTTATATCTTCAACCTGAAGAAATAAAAAATGATATTCTTGAGGAAGAATATTTATTGTATAAAATGATATTTTTTAATTCTTTTGCTTGTTTAATGTCTTCAACAAAAATAAAAAAAAAATATTTTTTTTTTCTTAATGAAACAAAAATATTTTTAACTACTGAAAAAATATTTTTGTTTGAAGGATTTATGAAATGCAATATAGAAGAATTTTCTTTAGATTATAATATAAAAAAAAAAAGTTATTTAGAAAAAATAAAAAAAATAGAATCTAATAAAATTAAAATTGATGAATACATTGGAAAAAAAATCTTTAGATATAATGAAGGAAATTTAATACAAAAATTAGAAGAATTAAAGATAGGAAGACCATCTACATATAATACTTTTGGAGCAATATTAATAAAACGCAGATATGTAGAATTAAATAAAATAGGACAATTTGTACCAACTAATTTAGGAATAAAATTAAATGAATGAATACAAAAAAATTTTTCTTATTTAATAAATGAAGAATATACAGCATTATTAGAAGAAGATTTAGATAAAATTAGTAGAGGAGAAAAAAAATATTTTTTTTTCATATTTTTTTTCTGAAAAAAATTTAATGAAGAAATAAAAAAAACTTTTTTAGAAAAATAAATCATATAAATATATATCTTATTGATAAAAAATATTAATAAAATATATATTAATGAAAGAAAAAAAAGAAGATAAACCAAGAATTATAATCATTCTTGAAGGATATGATATAAAAACAATTGAAGAAAATATTAAATCAATAGTAAAACAAATTTCTTATTTTGGAATTAAATTTAGCGGTCCTATTCCTTTACCGACAAAAAAAAAGATAATAACAGTACCGATATCTCCTCATAAACATAAGAAATCACAAGAACAATTTATTAGAGAAACTCATCGAAGATTAATAAAAATATTAGAAATATCACAAAGTGATATGGAAGTTTTAAAAAAATTAAAAATTTCTAATACAGTCGGAATATCTTTAAAAACTTAAGAAATTTTTTTTTTTCAATAAGATTTAAAATTTTTTACAGGCATTTTATAACTTTTGGAATTAATTTTAAATTTTTGTAAATTAGTAGAAAAAACTTTCTTAGTAGATATCATAGAAAAAGATCTATTATTTCCAATTAATGCTTTTCGACTTTTTTTTATTATTTTTTTTTTCAAAAAAAAATTTTTTTTTTTCATATTTTTGTAAATATTTGAATAAAAATAATAATTAAAACTATTTTTTATATAAATAATATTTTAGTTATTATTTACTTTTATTTATAAATGAAATAAATATATGCATTTTAAAAAAAATAATAAATAATGAAAAAAACAGAAGAAAAAAATAAAAATTTAAAAATTATGAATTTTTGTTTTGTAGAAAAAACTGGATTGTTATGACCATATTTTATGGAAAAAAAAGCATTAAGTGCTAGTTCGTTAACTAAAAATCTGAGAGAATTAGAATATGAAAAAATACCTAAACATATTTTAGAAAAAGCAGCAACAAGAGGAAAAAAATTTCATAAAACAATTCAAGATTTTATTGAAAAAAAAATATATCCTGAATTTATTAATGAAATTGATATTAATATACAAAATAATTTAGATAGAAAAATTTATGAAACAATAAATTTTCTTAGAAAAAGTTCTCTTGAATTAAAAAATTTTATAGGTAGTGAAAAATTACATTATATAAAATATAAAGAAATTGTTCTTGCAACATATTTGGATTTAGAATTTGAAGAATTTGTAATAGAGTTAAAAACTAATAGTTTACAAACCAATAAAAATTCTCTTTCTTTTTTAATTTTTGAAATTCAATTATTAATACAATCTTTATGTACAGGAAAAATTATTTATTTATTATGAAGTACAGGAAAAGGAATTATTTTTAATAAATTTAAAATTACTAATAAAATATTGAAAATTCTTGATATTTTAATAGATTTGAATTTAAATGAAGAAATTTATACAAAAGAAAAGAAGTCTTTGATTATAAAAAAAATAAAAGATGAATATTTATTAGATATAAATAAAAAAAAAAATGAATAATAAAAATAAAATATTTGAATTTTTTTTTAGAGAAAAAAAATTAATATTTGAAATAGATAGTTTGACTACAAAATTTGATAAATCTATCATTTGTCATTATGGAAATAATATTGTATTAACTAATTTAAATGTTAAAAAAAATTCTAATAATAATAATTTTTATCCTCTAATTATTCATTGCGAAGAAAGATTTTATGCTATAAATAAAATACCTAATTCTTTTACTAAAAGAGAAGCTAAACCAAGTGATGAAGCGATAATCCTTTCAAGATTAATAGATAGAAGTTTAAGAAGTTTTTTTCCTAATAATGGTAATCAAGAAATACAAATAAATAATTATTTTTTATCAGTAGAAAAAAATGATGAAATAAAAATGATTTCTTTATGAAATTCTTTTTTAGTTTGTTTTATTTCAAAAGAATTAAATTTTTTTAAAGAACCTCTAGGAACAGTAATAATTAAAAAAAATAATGAATTTTTTATTTCAAAAAATAATAAAGAAAAAGAATTAATTTCTTTAGAAATGATAATTTCGAGTACTGAAGAAAAAATTATTATGTTGGATATAAAAGCTGATGAAATAAATGAAAAAAAATTAGAAGAAGAAATAGAGTTAGCTTGAAAAGAAATTTTATTTCTTATAAATTTATTTAAAATAATTAAACAAAAATTAAATATTAAAAAAGAAAAAATTTTTTTTGAAAAAATTGATAATAATCATATTTCATTAAAAAAAGAAATAAATATGGTTTTATCAAAATTATTTTTAGAAAAAAATAATTTTGCATGATTAGAAAAAGAAAAATTATTACAAAAAAATAAAGATGAAATGGTTGAAAAATATGAAAATATTGAAAAAAATGATATTTTCGACAAAAATTTAATAGAAAAAGAATGAAAAAATTGTTTAAAAATTTTTATAAAAAATTTTGTAGAAAAAAAAGGATTTCGTTTAGATAACAGAAAAATTGATGAAATTCGTCCAATAAAAATAAAAATTAATTATATACCTAATGCTCACGGGAGTGCTTTAGTTTGTAGAGGTGAAACAAAAGTTCTTTCAGTATTAACTTTAGGAAAAACAAATGATAGAAAAATGATCAATAACACATTTTCTTATCCATATTATAAAAATTTTTTTCATCATTATAATTTTCATACATCTGAAAATTCTAGATATAGAGGAGTATCAAGAAGAGAATTAGGACATGGAGAATTAGTAGAAAAGTCTTTTTATTATTTAATACCAGAAATTTCAAAATATTTCGATAGTGCGAGAATAGTTTCAGAAGTTTTATCTTCAGATGGTTCTTCTTCACAAACTTCAATAATAGCTAGTTGCAAAGCTTTTGAAAGTGCTAATATCTTTATTAAAAAAATAGCAGGTTTATCAATGGGAAAAATAGGAGAAAAAATTTATACAGATATAAATGCTTTAGAAGATGAATTTGGAGAATTTGATTTTAAAATAGCAGGAACAAAAAAAGGAATTTGTTCTTCTCAATTAGATGTTAAAAATGAAGGTGTAGATAGAAATACTTTAAAGGAATGTTTAGAAAAATCTAGAAAAGCGAGATTAAAAATATTAGAAAATATGTAAAAATGAATCATGATAAAATGTTGAAAAAAAACTTTATAGAAGAAATCGATTTAATAAATTTATGAATATTAGAAAAATTAAATAAATTACAAAAAGAATATAAAAAAAACTTAGAAAAAGATACAAAAACTAATATCATAACAAAAAAAATAATCAATTTTATTAAAGAAGATTTTAGTAATAATTATTTAGAAATAATAAAAAAAATAACATTAGAAAAAAAAAGTAAAAAAAATTTATTATTTGTTTATCAACAATTATTAATAATGTTTCATCCAATAGCACCATTTATTACTCAATACATATATAAAAAATTAACAAAAATAAATATATTAGAAGAAAAAATAATTTTTTTTGAAAAAGAAATAACAAAAGAAAATAATCTGAAAAATATTTGAAAAATAGATCTATTAATAATTATTATAGATAGAATAAGAAAAATAGAAAATAAAGAAATAGATATTAATTTAGAAATATTTTCTAATTGAGAAAAAGAAAAATTTGATTATGAATCTATTGTTAGAATTTTTTTTGATAATAAAAAAATAAATTTTGTAAAAAAAGAAAATTTTCATTATTTTTTTGATTTAAGTTATTTCGGAAATTTATGATATAAAAAAGAAAATAAAATAGAATTAGAAAAAAAAATAAATTTTTATGAAAATGAATGCAAAAGAAGTGAAAAAATATTAAGTAATGAAAATTTTATTAAAAAAGCTCCTTTAAAATTAGTAGAAAATGAAAAAAAAAAATTAATTTATTATCAAAAACAAAAAAAAAAATTACAATGAAAAAAATAAGTAAAAAAAAAAAAATATATTTTTATATTTTATTATTAATTTTTTTATTAATATTTTTTTCATTTTTTAATAAAAAACAATTAAAAAATGAAAATTTTGTAGGTTATGAAAAATATAAGGAAACAATTAATAATAATGCTAAATTTGAATTTTGATTTTATAAATATTCAAAATATTTAGAAGGAAAAGATATAATTTTATTAAACAAATATAATTGTAATCCGGAAAATATTGAAGAAATTAAAGATAATTGTTCTTTAGTAATAGAAAATCTTAATAATAAAAAAGAAATTTATATAGAAGGAATAAATTTTTTTTCTCTAACAATAAAAAATGAAAATAATTGTTTAGAAGAAATAAGAATAAAAAAAAGTAAAATAATTTCTTTAGATTTTGATTTTTATTCAACTAATTTAAAAATAATGGATTTAATTTCTTGTAAATTAAAAAAAAAATTGTTTTTTTTTAATATATTTCCGAATTTAGAAAGATTATGTATACATCATAATGAAATTACTGGAAATATAACAGATTTAAAATTATTTTTTTTAGAAGTTTTAGATATTTCTTATAATGAAATAAAAATAACAAATGAAGAAATGAAAGAAATTATTAATAGTATGGAAAATATTTCTGAAATTTATTTTGATGAAAATGAATTTGAAATTTTAAATTATGATTACCAGAAATATAAAAAAAAAAATAGATATATAACTCCAGCAACAGTTGATAATCAAGAATTTTTTAATTGTAGTGGAATATTTAAAAAAAAAAAATTTTCAGATTTAGAGATGATAAAGTTTGAAATTTTTTTTGAAAAATGATTATTAGATATTTCTTATGATGAAGAAAAATGAAAAAAAAGAAGTAAAATTATGGAAAATTTTTTATTTTTAAATAAAACAGAACAGTTTAAATTATTAAATGAATTTCAAAAACCTAATACTTCTAGATCATGTTTATATCATAAAGTAACCAATTAATTTTTCTTAGCATTAAATTCTTTTTCTAATAATTCAATAACATTAAAAATAACTTTTTCTATTTCTTTATTTTCTAATGTTTTTTTAAAATTTTGTATAATTAGACGAAAAGTAACAGATTTTTCTTCTTTAATTATCATTTCTTCATTTCTATAAATATCAAATATTTCTATTTTTTTTAAAAATAAAATATTTTTTTGTTCTATTTTTTTAATAATTGTTTTATAATCAATATCTTCAGAAAAAATAAGAGATATATCTTTTTCACTAATAGGATAATTAGAAAAAAAATTATTATTATTTGAATAACAAATTTTTAAATTTTTATCAATAAAAGAAAATAATTTTGTAAAAGATAATTCTAAAATAAAAACTGGTTCTGTTAAATTATAATCTTTTAAAATTTTAGAATCAATCTTTCCTAAAAAACCAATTTTTTTTTCTCTTAAATTTATGTCTGCTCTTTGAAAAAAAGAAAGAAAATGAAAATCATTATTGGAAAAAAAAATTTCATTTTCTAAGTTTCATAAATCAAGAATATTTTCTAAAAAACCTTTCACTCAATAAAAATCAACAAATGAATCATTATTATGTAAATATTGATTAAATATTTTTCCAGTAAAACTAAGAGTAAGTATTTCTTCTTCAAAAATATTATTTTTTTTCTTTTTATACACATTAGCAATTTCAAAAAAAAATAAATTATTATTTTTATGAGAAATATTTCGATAAATAACATCTAAATGACTAGGAAAAATAATATGACGGAAATATTTTTTATTTTTTGAATTTATTAAATAATAAAAATTGTTATCATCTTTTGAAAATTTTTTTTTTATTTCAGAAGATATCAAAGAATAAGTTATTAATTCCTGAAAACCTCAATTAATCAAATAATCTTCTATTTTTCTTTTTTTATCTTCATAATTATTATTGATATCAACGAAATTATTTTCATTAAAAAAATTTTTATTTCCAATATTTTCGTAACCATAAACTTTTGCTATTTCTTCCAATAAATCTATTTTTTTATTAATATCAATTCGATAATAAGGGATTTTTACAAAAAATTTTTTTTGATTATTAATTTCTTCGGTAAAAGAAAAATTCATTTTTTTTAATGTTTTTTTAATTAAATTATGATTTAATTTTTCTCCTAATTTTTTATTTATAAAATTTTGATCTATTTCTATTATTTTTTCTTCTTTAGAAAAATTATTATTAAATAAAAAACTTTTTTTCAAACTACATTCAGTAATAATAGATATTTCTCTAATTATCTCTTCTTTAGAAAAAAGATCTTCTCTATTAGGTAAAGGATTAAATTCTAAAAAAATTTCTTCATTTTTCTTTATTATTTTTGTTTCTAATCCATTATCATCAAGTTTTGTAATTAAATTTTCTAATGAAAAATTTAATTCATAAAAATAGTTTTTTAATTTTTTTCAAAGTATTGTTATCATATTTTTATTAAATTAATTTTTTGTTATATTTTTTAATCATTCACAAACTCTATTTTCGATTTCTTTTCTTCATGGATGTAAAAAATAATTTAATTTTCCATTAATCGATAATAAAGATTTATTTTGTTCAAAAGCAGTTCTAACATAAAGTTTTCATCCTCTTTCATTACTTTCTAATTCATCAATAAATTTTTTTTCTATTTTTTTTATTTCGACAAAAAAATTCAATAATTTCAATTTAATTTTTTCTTCAATAACATCATTTCCTTTAAAAAAAGTAATATCTTTTTTTCCAAAAGAAGCAAAAATATAAATACAATTAGATTTAGGTAAATTAGAATTTCACATTGGTTTAATATTATTTTTTCTACTAGTTTTAAGTTCTATGGGAATAATTGAATTATTAGTAAAAATCAAAAAATCAGGATAATTTTGAGAACCATAAGGATGTCGAAAATAAGTATTATAAGTAAAAGAAGGAAAATTATTAATAATGTCTTTATTGTTATTTTTTTGTAAAATTTCTTTTTTTAATATTAATCATTGTTTTTTATCAGTCAAAATATTTAAACGAAGAGGAATAAAATTATTTTTTCTTAATTCTTCTTCTAATCTATCTTCCAAATGTTTTCCTTTACTAATTCCTAATCAAATATTTTTTTTATTTCTAATAAAATCAAATATTTTTTTTAACATTTTTTTAAAGAATTATAAGCAATTATAACATCATTTTTTCCAAAACCAGGAATAATAGTATTTTTTTTAGATAGTTTGATAAAATTTATACTTAATAATTTTTTATTAACTTTTTCATTTTTACTTTTAAAGAAAATATATTGCCTATTTTTGAACAAATCTTTAACATTTAATATTTTTTCATTATAATCATAAAATCCTTGTCTTACTACTGCAAAATTTCATTTATATTTATTTTTTTGAAAAAATTTTAAAGTTTTTTTAGTATTATTATGTAAATACATTTTAAAATCAGAGTGTTTAGTGATAGGTTTATCTTTTAACCTTAAATCAATATAATATTTTTTTTTAGTTCAAATTTGAAAACAAGTGTTTAAAGAACGGATTTTATTTTTTAAAAAAAAGGATTTGGGATTTAAACTAGTATCAAAAACAAGTTTTAAATTTTTATCTAATTTAGATTGAATACTTCATTTTCTAAATATTAAAGGTAAAATAAAACCAACTGTTTCGCTAATTTCAAAAGATTTATTAATAAATTTTAAAGCAATATCTCCTCTTCTCCCGAAAGGAGGATTTCCAATAATTATAAAATTATTTTTTTTTAAATATTTATTTTTTAAATTTAAAGTAAGAAAGTTTTTTTTAAAAATTTTTTCATTTTTTGGATCAATATCAAAAGCTAATGTTTTTTTATTAACAAGTTCATTTTTTTTACTTATTTTTTCAATGACATTCAAAAAACTACCATTTCCTGCTGAAGGTTCTAAAAAATTTATTTTTTTGTAATTCATATTTAAAAGAACTTTAATAAAAATTAATGTTATTTTTTTTGCTATTTTTTCATCAGTATAAAATTGATCAAATTTTTCCTTTTTCATTAATATATTAAAAATTTTAAAAAACAAAAAAAATAAATATAAAAATATATTTGTTTTTGGTACGGAACAAGGGACTCGAACCCTTACATTCATAAGAATACTAGGTCCTAAGCCTAGTGCGTCTACCATTCCGCCAATTCCGCTTATATTTTTTAATATTTTTAATAAAAATAAAAATAATGGTGTCCTGCGAAGGATTCAAACCTCCGACCCTCTGCTTAAAAGGCAGATGCTCTAATCAACTGAGCTAGCAGGACAAAAAAATGGCTGGGATGGCTGGAATTGAACCAACGATCAAGGAGTCAAAGTCCTTTGCCTTGCCACTTGGCTACATCCCAAATAAAAAATTTGGTGGGAAGAGAGGGATTCGAACCCACGACTTTACTGATCTACAGTCAGATGCAATTGGCCACTCTGCCATCTTCCCTTGGTGCTGATTGTAGGAATCGAACCTACAACCTACTGTTTACAAGACAGTTGCTCTACCAATTGAGCTAAATCAGCTAAAATTTAAAATATCATGTAAAGAAAAAAATTATAAAAATAAAATAATATTGAAAAAAAAGTAGATAAAGTTATTTTTTTTTTTCTTTTTGGAAACTTTCCAAAAAGAAAAAAAAATACAAAAAAAGCAAGAAATTCAATAAAAATACGATTTTTTTTAACTTCTAATTTGTCTTTTCTATATATATAAAAAAAAAATAAAAGAAAAATATTCATAATTAAAGAAAAAATAAAAAAAACTTTTTTAAAATAATAAAAAAATAAATAAAATGGGTAAAAAATTCGATACATATTTTATGGTAGAGTATACTGGACTTGAACCAATAACCTTCTGCTTGTAAAACAGTTGCTCTCCCAATTGAGCTAATACTCTTTATTTTTATAATTAATATTTAATTGTTTATTAAAAATAATATTAATTTTAAATATTAAAGGTTTCTTTCAAGATAATTAAAAAAAAGAGAAGTAAAATTGTATTTAGAATTTTTTTTATGTGTTTTTCATTTTAAAGAATTAGGAATAAAATCAGAAATAAAAGGAAGATCTCCATGATCAGAATATTTACAAAAATAAATATTAATTTTTTTTTTATTAAAAGGATTTTTAGTTATTTTTTCATAAATCCTTAGAGAAGATTTTGAACTAATAACAGAATCTGAAATACCATGCAAAATCAATAATTTTATAGGCAAAGAATGAGGTAAAACAAATAAAGGATTTATTTTATCAAATTTTTCTTCAGAAGAATTTAATTGTTCATTAATAAATTTATTTAAAAAGAAAGATCTTAAATTAATATCATATCCTTTCCCTAAAGAATATATTTTTTGAGTAAAAAAAATATCAAAAGGAGATTCACAAATAGCAAATGATACTTCATGATTTGCAGGTCCTGAAAAATAACTTAATCAAAAAAGACAAGTAGAAGCACCCATGGAAAATCCATAAAGACCAATTTTTTTGATCAAAAAATTTTTTTTAATATGAATGATTATATCTTGAAGATCACAAGATTCAACTTGTCCAAGAGTTGTTTCACAAACATCAGAAAATCCATGATTTCTAGCATCATAAGTAATAACTTGATAACCTCTTTGAAGAGTTAAATGAATAATATAAAAAAGAGATCAACGATCTCTAGTTACTCCATGACAAAAAATCATTGCTTTATCATTATTTTTATTTTCTAAAATAGGTAAAATTCTAGTTCCTTTAATTTTTATATTTCCTACAGTAGAAATTATTTCAAAATCTGTTCTTAATTTTAAATTTTCATAGAAATTAAAATAATTTTCATATTTTTTTAATTGAATTTTTCTTCTATTTTTTTTACCAAAATATTCTATTTTGTAATTGATAATTCTTAAAATTTCTTTTGAATTAGAAATTTTAGAAATAGTTATTTTATTTTTTTTTTTACGATATTTTAATAAAAGAAATATAAGAATTTTAAATTTTAAAAATCATAAATTTAACATTTTTTTTTATTTAAAATTATTTCTGAAATTAAATTAGAAAAAAAATCAATTGATTTTTTTTTATTATCATTTCCTGGTATAATATAATCAATCATTTTTGAATTACAATTTGTATTACATACAGCAATAATAGGAATATTCATTTTTTTAGCTTCTTGTAGAGCATTTTTTTGATCATTTAAACCAATTATAAATAAAATATCAGGGATTTTTTTTAAATCAATTACTCCTTCATAAATATCTAATAATTTTTTTTTTCTTTTTTCTAAAATCATCTTTTGTTTTTTAGTAAACAAAAGATGATTTCTATCTTCTTTTTGAAAAACATTAATTAATTTATTTAATTCTCTTAATTTAAATTTTATTATTTCAAAATTAGTCAAAAAACCTGCTTGTCATTTATTAACAATATAAGGCATCCCGCATTTAATAGCATTCAATTTTACTTTTTTTTTACTTTTTTTATCAGTACATAAGAATAAAATATTTTTTTTTTCTTCAATTATTTTTTTTATATAATTATTTAATCCTAAGCAACTAGAAATAATTTTTTTTATATTTAATAAATAAATTTTTTCATTTTTTTTATGAATATAAGAAATCATTGTTGAATTTAATTTTTTTGTTAAACTTCCAAAATGAATTCCTTTTTTTAATAAACTTCTTTTATTTATTTCAAACATTTTATAAGATATTAATATTTTAATTAAAAAATAAAAAAATATTAGTTTTTTTTTATTTTTTCAAGAACTGTGTAATTTATAAGAAGATAACAAATTTTTTCTAATTTTCCTTCTTTTATTATTGAATTCAGATTTTTTCAACTAATTTCTAATCGATGATCAGTTATTCTGTTTTGTAAATAATTATATGTTCTTATTTTTTTTGAACGTTCTGAATTTTTAATTATAGAAGATCTTAAAATTGAATTTTTTTCGGATGTTTTCTTTTCAATTTCTGATAATATTCTATTATTTAATACTGATAAAGCTTTTTGTTTATTATCATGTTGACTTCTCTCATCTTGAGAAGTTGCTATTATTCCTGTTGGTAAATGAGTTATGCGAACAGCAGAATCAGTAGTATTTACATGTTGACCTCCTGCACCACTTGATCGATAAGTATCTATTTTTAAATCTTTAAAATTTATTTTTAAATTTGTTTTTTTTAATTCTGGAAAAATTACTACTGTTACTGTGGAAGTATGCATTCTTCCTCTATTTTCAGTTTTAGGAATTCTTTGAACTCTGTGAATTCCTGATTCTTTTGATATTCAAACAAAAATATTTTTTCCTTTCAATAAAAATGATTTAAAATCTTCTTCATTTTTTATTTCTTTAAATAATCATTTTTTTTTTTTAGCAAATTCTTGATACATAAGATAAAGATCTTGAACAAATAAAGAAGCTTCATTTCCACCTGTTCCTGGTCTGATTTCAACAATTATATTTTCTTCATTATTTTCATCTTGAATTATTTTTAATTTTATTCCTTCTATTATTTTTTTTCTTTTTTTGATTAAATTATTTTTTTCAAAATAAATAATTTTAATATCTTTTTCATCTTTGCATTCTTTTATTAATTCTTCATAATTATTTATCTCTTCTTTGATTTTTTGCAATATTTTTTTTTCTTCAATCAAATTATCTTTTTTTTCACAATTTTTTCGAAAAAAAAGATAATTAATAATTTCTTTTTCTATAATATTTTCATCTTCAAAAATATTTTTTTTCATAATTTTTTTTATTTATTTTTTTATATAATGTAATCATCAAAATCTTTTATTTTTTTTTATATTTTTCATTAAAAAGACTTTTAAATATATTTCAATTTATCAAAATCTTCAATAATATATAAATATTCATGAAAAAATATTTATTAATAGTTTCTATTTTAAATTAAAAAAAAAATCATTATATTCTTGATTTTTCTTTCAATAAAAATATTCTTTTTTTTTAAATTAATTATTTATTAAAACAAATTAAAATTTAAAAATTTTAACAATATATACATTTGATAATTATCATTAACAATATTTAATTATTTTTCAGAAATTGTAGAATATTTTTAATTATTCTTATTTTATTAAATTATTTTTCAAATTTTTTATTTCTATTATAAAATTTTTCAATTATTCCAATTTTGAAATTACTAGAATTTTCTTTATTGTAAAAAGAATTGCAATTACTACAACTTTCTATTCTAAATTCATTATTAATGGTTGAAAAACTTTGATAAATATTATTACAAGAAATACATATATAATTAATTTCATAAATTAAATTTTTTTTATTATTATCCATGTTTTTTATTCTACTATAATCTTACTAAGCAAAAGAAAAATATCTCAAAAGAAAAGTAAAAATATTAAATTTTTATTATTTATTATTTTAATAATTTTTTTTTTATGTTTTTTTTTATTATACATCAATGAGAAATACCACTATCGAACCAAACATCCATAGTATATAAACTAAAATAGTAATTTTCATCATAAACCATATTTTAGTTCATTATTCTTTTGAAATTTTAAAATATGTCATCTTCTTCATAATTATCAAGAGAAAATTCATTTACTTTAAAAAGTTTGTTATCTTTTCCTGTTAAAATTCCTACAACTGTAATATATTCACCTTCTTTTACAGAAATTATTTTTCTATTATTTATAAAATCTCTTTCTCAAAAAATTAATATTAATTCTTCTTGATCAAAATCTTCAATTTTTTCTCCTCCTTTTTCAACAAAATCTACAAAAATAACAGATATGAAATAATTATTATTATTTCTATCGATTCTTCCTTCAGGTTCTTTCTTTATTCTACCTTTTATAATAATTTCGTCTTTTTTTAAATCCATTTAAAATATATTTTATTTTATTATTATTTTTAAATTAGCAATTAAATTATTAGATAATCTTATTTCTAAAATTTTTTCTCCTAATTTATTAATGGGGAAAAAATTTATTAATTGTTTTTTTTTCAAAAATATTTTTAATTCTTTTAATTTATTCAAAATTTCTTTTTCTCTTATTGAACCAAAAATTTTTTCATTTTTAGTTTTTTTTAATTCAAAAAATAAAATAGTTTTATTAATTTTTTCACAATTTATATTATCATTATCAAAATCAACATTTTTTTCTATAATTTTGTTTCTTAAATTTTTTTTTAATAACAAATCATTTTTTTTATTAAAAATTATAGCTTTTTTTTTAGGTAATAAATAATTAATAAAAAAACCTTTTTTTACTTTAACAATTTTTTTATTTTCTAAAAAAATAACATTTATTAACATATTTTTATATTATTGTTCTATTATATTATAAGGCAAAATAGCCATTTGTCTTGCTGTTTTTATAGCGATTGATATTTTTCTTTGATTATAAGAACTTAATTTAGTATAAATTCGACTCATTATTCTTCCTTGTTTATTAAGAAATTTTGATAAACTATTAGAATCTTTATAATCTATATTTATTTTTTTATTCATTTATTTTTTTGGACTATTAAAATCAATTTTTTCAATTTCACCACTAACTGTTTCAAATTTAACAAAATTATCATATTCATTAATCAAATAATTTTCTATTTTAAAAAAATAATAACAAATAATTAAAGAAGCACGAGAAAAATTTTCTTTATTATTCACATTTTTTATTTTTTTTGTTTGTAAAAAACCTTTTAAATAAATAATATCATTTTTCTTTAACTTAAGAATATCAATAATTTTTTTTATCAAGTTAATTTCTTTTATTGCACAGAAGAAGTTTTGATTATAAGAATCTAATTTTCCTGGAATAAAAATTTTAAAAGAAATTAAATTAATATTACCATCTAAATTAGTTTTTTTTTCAAGTTCATCAACTATTCCTAATAATTTAACTTCATTATGTTCTATTTTTTTTTCTTCATTTAAAAATTCAACTTTTTTTATTCTAACAACATGAACTATTATTTGTCTATCATTTATTTCATTTTTTAAATAACCATCTATTTCAAAGTATTCATTTTCTTTTATATTTTCTATTTCTTTTGATTTAATTTTTCCTATATAACAACGTATTATTGTAGAAGAATTATTAGGATTAGTAACTAAAAGACTAAAATAAGACAACAATTCATTATTTTTGTTTCATTTATTAAGTAAAATTTTACCAATTAATTTAATTTTGTTTAACATTTTAATATTTTGTTTTTTATTAATTTATTTTTTTTAAATGATATCTATTAATAATAATTTTAGAAACTTTTTCTAATATATTTTCTTTTAGATATTTTAATTTTTTTTTTTCTAATTTAAAAACAAATAAATAATAAATTTCATTTTCTAAACCAGAAATTTTATAAGATGGTTTTATCTTTAATTTTTCACTTCTTTCTACTTTATCTTTTCCTACAAAATCTTCTAATTCTTTGTAAAAATTTCAATATTTTTCTGAATCATTTGCTAAAAAAAGTATTTCATAAGAATAAAAATTTTCTTTTTTCATTAATTTTATTTATTATAAATTTTCAAAACTAGACAGAACATTTTTTTTTCCATCCGCAGATTCCCCTACGGATACCTTGTTACGACTTAACCCCAATTATCAATCCTACTCTTGTCGATTATTTCCTTTACAGGTTAATATTATCAATTTCAAGTATTACCGATTTTCGTGATTTGACGGGCGGTGTGTACAAGACTCGAGAACGTATTCACCGCAACATGGCTGATTTGCGATTACTAGCAATTCCTCTTTCATAGAGGCGAGTTTCAGCCTCTAATCCAAACTGAGATTAGTTTTTTGAGATTAGCTCCCTCTCGCGAGTTGGCAACCCTTTGTCCTAATCATTGTAGCACGTGTGTCGCCCAAGGCATAAGGGCCATGACGATCAGACGTCATCCTTTCCTTCCTCCAAGTTACCTTGGCAGTCTGTTTAGAGTCCCCAACTTAATGATGGCAACTAAACATAAGGGTTGCGTTCGTTATAGGACTTAACCATACACCTCACGGCACGAACTGACGACGACCATGCAGCACCTGTATAATGATAACCTCTGTTGAGTTTCTTCAATTTTGCATTATATGTCAAGCCTTGGTAAGGTTCTACGCGTTGCATCGGATTAAACCACATGCTCCACTGCTTGTGCGAGTCCCCGTCAATTTCTTTGAGTTTCAGTCTTGCGACCGTACTACCCAGGCGGAGTGCTTAATGTGTTAACTGTAATACTGAAAAATCCAATATTTAGCACTCATCGTTTACAGCGTGGACTACACGGGTATCTAATCCGTTTTGCTCCCCACGCTTTCATGCTTTAATGTCAGTAATAGAATAGTTAACTGCCTTCGCCTTTGATGTTCTTTCATATATCGTAGCATTTTACCGCTTCACATGAAATTCCGTTAACCTCTCCTATACTCTAGTAATAATAGTATTATTAGCTTCCACAAAGTTAGGCTTTGATTTACCACCAATAACTTATTAAACCATCTACGCATCCTTTACGCCCAATAATTCCGGATAACGTTCGCCACCTATGTCTTACCGCGACTGCTGGCACATAGTTAGTCGTGACTTTCTCTGCATGTAACATCAAAACTATAAATAGTTCTTTTTCCATGCTAACAGAAGTTTACAATCAATAGACCTTCATCCTTCACGTAGTATTGCTCCGTCAGGGTTTCCCCCATTGCGGAAAATTCCTCACTGCTGCCTCCCATAGGAGTAGGGACCGTGTCTCAGTTCCCTTGTGGCCATTCATCCTCTCAGACTGACTACGCATCATTGTCTTGGTGAGCCATTACCTCACCAACTAACTAATACGACTTATCCCTATCAATTAGCGAAAATCTTTCGAAATTCTTTCATTAAATTTTGTTAAAAAAAACAATATGCGGTATTAGCTGTAGTTTCCCACAGTTATTCCCCACTAATTGGCAAGTAAGATAAGTATTACTCACCCGTTCGCCACTAAAAACAATAAAAAAATATTATTTTTCGTTCGACTTGCATGTGTTAAGCATACTACCAACGTTAATCCTGAGCTAGAATCAAACTCTTAAAAAAGAAATGACTGTAAGAATTCACCTACAGTTATATTTTGGTTCCGTCTAGTTTTCAAAGAAATAATAATAGTATTTTCTTACTTAATAAAGGTCAATACTTAACCTATATAAGATATTTTAAGTATTTTTTTATTTTTTAGTTTCATATAATCGAATTATTTTTTTTTGTTTTGCTATTTTTTTTAATAAAGCTCTTTTTGCTGGAATATCTTTTTTATTGTTTTTTAAGTGTTCTTTAATTTTGATTATTTTTTTTTCATCTATTTGATTTGCTTTTTTTAAATTCATAATTAATTAATAATTTTAATAAAATAAATCAAACTATTATGATTAAATGGCGCCTAGTGAAGGAGTTGAACCCACGACCAACCGGTTAACAGCCGGACGCTCTACCGCTGAGCTAACTAGGCTTTATTATAATTTTATTTATAATGTTAACATAATTAATAAATTAATTATTAGCATTAATAAAAGTAAAAAAATTTTTTTCTGAAAAATATTAATAATTAAAACTTTTGTGTATTAAAAATAATCTAACTTTATTTTTTTATTTAATATTTATTCATTTTTTCTACTCATAATTTTAATAAAAATTATTTCAATTATAACATTTATAAATAAAATATTTATAAGCAAAATTGTAAAAAAAAAATGTATCAAGATTATTTATCAAAAAATGAAGTTTTGTTTATAATTAATAAATTAATCATTGAAAAAATAATAATCAAAATATTTCCTAATGTTTTTATTAATTCTTTATATTATTAATTATCTTTATCATTTTATTTTTTAAATTTTTATTTATTAAAAAATTTAAACCTTTTATTCTCAATTGATTTTAATTTCTTGCATCTATTTTCTTTAAACAGTTGAATAATGCTATTTTCTTGTGAAAATTTTATTTTTTTTTTAAAATTTTTTAGTAATTGATATCAATTAATATTGCAAAAATTTTTATCAATATATGTTTTTTTAACTTTAATTATTTAATAATTAATCATTATTTATTCTTATATTTATTTTTAATAACTAGATTACATATATTCTCGAAATAAAAAATATTATTTTATTTTATGTAAAATATATATTTATATCTTATACAAAATAAAATAAAATGAATAATAATACAAGAAATATTGAAATAATAATTAATCAAATAAGAGAAAGAAAAGATAAATTTGAAAATGATTTTTTGATAATAAATGCTGTTTCGAAAGAAGAAGAAGATGTAACTATTTTTGTTTTTCAAAATAAAATACCTAAAGATAAATGAGAAATGTTTGAAGAAGGAATTAGTATAAAATGTGTAATAGAAGAAGGAAGAGAAGGTAGTAATATTCTTTCAAAAATATTGGAATAAAATATTTAAGAGTCTTTACTAAATAATTTTTCTTACATATATATTTTTTTTTTTTGCTTTAATTGTTATTTTATTAATAAAATTAAAGTTATTATTATGTAGGAAAAACAATTTTGAAAAAGAAATAAAAATTTTAAATTAAATATAAGTGAATTAAAAATGAAAATAAATAAGCAATAATAATGAAAAATTTATTGTATAAATAAATAATTATAATATTATTTATTTTATTCAAAATAATTAAATTGATTTTAAAATTTTTATTTCTTTTTCAAAATTGTTTTTACGAGGAGTTTCTAATATTTTTATGACTTTTTCTAATTTTTTATGTCAAATTATTTTTTTTAAAGTTTCTAAACCAATTTTTCCAAGACCAATGTTTTCATGAATATCTTTTTTTTCTCCTAAATCAAAACGAGAATCATTAATATGTATAACTAATAATTTTTTCAAACCTATTATTTTATCAAATTCATTGATAACTTTTTCTAAGTTTTTTTTTATATCATAACCTGAAGAATATAAATGACATGTATCTCAACATACTCCAATTCTTTTCTTTTTTTTTGAGTTTGATATTATCTTTTTTATTTGTTCAAAATTTTTTCCTATTTCTCCTCCTCTTCCACTCATAGTTTCTAGAGCAATTATCATATTTTTACTATTTTCTAAGATAAAATCTATTCCTTTTGATATTTGAATTATTGATTTTTCAGATTCTTCTTTTAAAGAACTTCCTGGATGAATAACAAAAATTTTTATTCCAATTTTTTCCATTCTATTTATTTCTTTTTTTAAAAAATCAGTAGATCAAGAAAAAATTTTTTTATTAGAAATATTAGCTAGATTAACTATATAAGGACCATGAGCTATAACATTTTTTATATCTATATTATTTTTTAAAAGACAATATTTAAATTCTTTTATTTTCAAATTTTCTAGAGGAATTCTAAAACTATTTTTAGGATTTCCACTATGTATCATTAAAGCATTAGAATCGTAAGATAAAGCTTCTTTTAAAGCTCCAATAAGAAAATTTGGATATTTAACAAGACAATGACGTCCTATTATTAAATTATATTTTTTTTTACTTTTCATATTTTATATACTTTTTTTTATTTCTAAAAAAATAAAAAATCAAGAAAGAAAAAAAAGAATAATTCATAAAATATATGTTTTTTTAATAAAATAATTGTAAGTACTTTTTATTTCTAATAAACTATTTATTAAAGTTCCATTATAAGGAGAAAAACATGTGCCTATTATTCCTCCTATTCAAGAAAAAATAACTCCATGAAATAAAATTCTTTTGTTTAAATTATTCTTAACTAATAAAAAAATACTTTCTATTAAAGAAGTACTATTAAAAAAAAAACTAATTAAAATAGAAAAAAAAAATATTAAATTTAATAAAATAAAGTCATTATAATTTTTTAAATCATTTTTTATTTTTAATTCAGTAATTTTTATAATAGTAGATGGAACAGAAGAAAAAATAATAATTAATAAAGAAGGAATAGACATTATAATAGATTCAATTAAATTTTCCATTATTTTTTTTTTACTAATTAAAGAAATAAATATCCCTGAAACAATAAATAAACAATCTATAGACATTAATCCTCAATTACCAAAACTTTCTCATTTAGTATTTAAAAATTCTGGAAATATTTTTGAAGAAAATATATTAAAAATAAAAATTCTAGAAAAAATACTTAAAAAAAAAGTAATTATGAATAAAAAAAAAACTATTTTCTTTTCTACATCAAAAAATAATTTTTCATTTTTTTTATAAAATCCTTTTTTGGCATTTTTTTGATTTTTTTTTGAATAAAAAATATTAAAAATAAAAGTAACAAAAAAAGAAGTTAAAAGAAGATAAAAAAAAAAAAGAAAAGAATCTACTTTTTTATTATTATAAACAATTCCGCATTTATTAAAATATTTTTCTATTCTTCAAGAAGAAGTTAATCCTAACAAACCAGAAATAGAACCTCCATATATACATAAAAAAGAAGAAAATTTATTAAAACCCATTAATAAAAAAAAAGGAGACAGTAAAGAATAAAGATAAATAAATTCATCAAATCAAGAGAAGTTAGAACTCAAAAAAGAAACAAATAAAGTAATTATGAATAAAAAAAAATATCTATTTTTTTTTATTTTTTCTTTCTTATAAAATAAAAATGATTGAAGAGAATTACTTTTTAAAAAAGAGTTTAAAAAAAAAGAAAGAGAAATTAATGATAAAAAATCTTCTTTCATTATATCTTCAGCAGTAATATAAAAAATATGAAAAATATCAAATAAACCAATTTTTTTTTTTATTAAAAAAAAATTAAAATAATCACCTAAAAAAATAAAAAAAATTAAAATTATATCTAAAAAAAATGATAAAAAATAAAAATTCATATTATAAATTAATTTTATCTCTTATTTTTCCTAAAGATAAAAAATTTTTTCAATTAGAATGAACCAGGATTATTTCTAGGAGTTATTTTTCTTTAATTTTTATAATTATGTGTCGCTATTATTACTGTAGCTAATACTGATATTATTGCTATTATAATTAAAATTCATTTTAATATTTTTCATAATCAATGAGAATCAGAATTATTAATAGTATCTAATTCTGAATTATTTAGTTCATCATATTCTTCATAATCTTTTTCAAGTTCTTTTCTTTTTTTTATTAAATAAATTCATTTATCTTTTAATTTTTCAGATCATTTACTTAATTTCTTTCTTTCTTCTTTTAAAAGTTCAGTAGTGTATTTATCTAAATGTGAAAATGGAGCTTCATTCATATATTTATTTTAATATATCTTCATTATCATTATTTTCAAAATTTTGTAATTTTTGATTTTTTTTAATAATTTTATTAATAGTTATTTTTAAATTATCAATTTTTTTCATCGAATTTTCATAAATTTTAACAAATTCAAATCATTTTTTTTCAAATTTATTAAATTCATGATTGATTTCCAAATAAATAGTTAACAAATTAGAACTATTTTTGTAAAGTTCTCAATTGCGATTAGCTAATATTATTTGATTTAAAATTATATGTAGTGTGCTAGGAGAACATATTCAAACTTTTTTATCTAAAGCAAATTTTATTATTTCATAAAATTTAATATCATTTATGATAAGATATATAGCATCACTAGGAATAAACATTATAGTTTGATATATACTATCTTTTATTGGAGAATTATACATAGAAGTTTTTTCAACATGTTTTTTTAAATCTATTTTAAAATTTTTTTCAGCTTTTTCTCGAATAATTTTATTTTCATTTTCATCTATCATTATTAAATAATTATCAAGAGGAAATTTACTATCTATAGCTAAATTATTTTCATTATTAACTCCAAAAATTATAGCATCTACTCTCAAACTTTCACCTTTTTGATTTTTTTTTTTTAATGTTCATTCTAATTGAAAAAATTTTTTATCTTTAGGAAAAATAAGAGATAAAATTTCATTCAAATAAATATTTCCCAAAATTCCTCTTTTGCTACTAAAAAAAATTTTATTGAAATCGGAAAATGATTTATCTATATAATCAAATCTTTCTTTAATGGAAGATTTATTATCAATAAAATTATTTATCAAAATATCTTTAATATTTTTTAATTCTTCTGATTGATCTTTAGTTTTTTTTGAAAATAAATCATTATTATCAATTTTTTGAAAATAAAAAAGTAAAAAAATAATAAAAAATACTAAAAATAAAATAATTTTTTCGTAATGCATCTTTAAAATATATTAATCTTTTTATTTATTTTTTTTTTTTTATTTTCATAAATAAAATTTTCATAAAAAAAAATTAAATAAATAAAAATAAATAAAAAAATAAAAAATATATAAAAAATAAACATTATTTTTTTTTGTTATAATAAAGATTTTTTCGATATTTTTTTATTAAATAAGAAGTAGTTTTTTTGAATAAAAAAAAAGCTTTTTTTTTATCAATACTATCTTTATTATTATCGATATTATCTTCAATTTTTTTTTTATTATTTTTTATTTTTACTATTACCATTTAATGTTATAATTAATTTTAGTTTTATTTGGCGGTCCTGACGAGAATCGAACTCGCGATCTCCTCTGTGACAGAGAGGTGTGTTAACCACTACACTACAGAACCAATAAATGGTACCCAAAATCGGACTCGAACCGACACTTTATGGATCTTAAGTCCATTGCGTCTACCAATTGCGCCATTTGGGTTCATAATTTATTTTTTAAAAAACAAATAATAATATTTGAAAAAAAATTAATTAATAAAAAATATTAAATAATTGGCGAAGGTGATAGGACTCGAACCCACAACAATCGGATCTGAAGGCCGATGCTCTACCAATTGAGCTACACCTCCTAAAATAATTATTTTTTTTAAAAATATGGTGACCCGTACGGGAATCAAACCCGTCATGCATGCGTGAAAGGCATGTGTGTTAATCGCTTCACCAACGGGCCTATTAAAAAGTAATAAAGTTATTCAATTCATCAAAATCAAAAGAATTAATTTTTCTTTTTATTTCATTACCGTTGTGAAAAAAAATAATAACAGGAACAGAATAAATTTTATAATAATTTGATAAATTAGGAAATTTTTCAGCATCAATACCTAAAAATTTTAATTTCTTATTCCTTAATATTAATTTATTAATTTTTTTTTCTAGATCATAACAAAAAGAACATCAATTTGTATAAAATATTACAATTAAAGAAAAATTGATATTGTTTATGTAATAATTAAATTCTTTTTCTTTATTTAATTTAAGCATGTTTTTAAAAAATTTTTTTATAAAATTTAATATAATTTAAATATATAAATTTATCAATATTATTAATATAAAATAATGGAAATGATAACAGAAATACCAAAAGGTTTATCAAATAAATATGAGTTAATAAAAGAAAAAGAAGGGAAAGGAAAATGAAAATTAGATAGAGTTTTAGCTGGTTCGCTTTTTTATCCTGAAGAATATGGTTTTATTCCTAAAACTCTCGATTATGATGGCGATCCTTTAGATGTTATTTGTCTTAATTTAAAAAAAACATTTCCAGGGTGTTATATTCCGATTAGAATAATAGGAATTTTAGAAATGATTGATAAAGGAGAAAAAGATGATAAAATAATAGCTGTTAATGATGTAGAACCTCGTTTATCTCATATTAATGATATAAAAGATGTTAATGAAAATAAATTAAATGAAATAAAAAATTTTTTTTTACGTTATAAAGAATTAGAAAAAAAAAAAGTTATTATTGGTTCATTTAAAGACAAAAAAGAAGCTGAAAAAGTATTGAAAAATTGTCAAATAATGTATGAAAAAAATCTATCATTGATAAAAAAAGATATAGAAAAAAATAAACTTGTTAAATTATTGAAAAAAAAAAATTAATTATTATTTTTAATTTTTAAATATTTTTTTTGAGAAATTTTGACTTCTTTTTTTAATTTATTAAAATTATTTTCAAATAATTCAGAAACTTCTCAAAAAAAAGATTCTTGAGGATTTTCTGGCAAATAAATTTTTACACTTATTAAAATTTTTATTCTATTTATAGATTCCAAATAATCTGATCAAAAATTATCTATTTTTTTCAATAAAATTTCTTTAAAATTTTCTTCATAATTTTCAGATTCTAATATCAAATTTCTAAAGTTATAAATTTCATTTCTTTGCTTATTAATAATAATATCATAATCAAGCATTTTTTTACGATTAAAAAAACAAAGTAATTTCATTTTTTCTTGACATTCAGAAACAAAAATGTTACAAATTTTTTTCAAATATTTTGGAAATTCATCTTCATATTTTTTACTACTAAAATTTTCATAAATTTTATTTCTAATATCAGAATTTTTTACAATTTCATCTTCTAAAGAATTAAAAAAAATAGTTTTGCCTTTATTTCCTTGTCGTGCTGTTCTTCCTTTTAATTGATCATCTATTCTTCTACTAAAATTTCTTTCTATTCCTATAACTAAAAGACCACCTGCTTTTTCACTTTCTTTGCTAGTTTTAATATCAACTCCACGACCTGCCATATTAGTAGAAATAGTTATTGATGATAATTCTCCAGCTTTTGAAATTATTTCTGCTTCTTGTTCATGATTTATCGCATTTAATTTATTATGAATTATTTCTTTTTTTTTTAATAAATTTGATAAATATTCAGAAGTTTCAACATTAGTTGAACCAACTAAAATTGGTCTTTTTTTTTTTTTTAAATTATTTTCTATTATAGAAATAATTTTTTTATATTTTTTTTCTTTATTAAAAAAAAATAAATCATCTAAATCTTTTCTTATATTTTTTTTATAATTTGGTACAACAAAAACTTCCATTCCATATATACTACTAAATTCTTCTTTTTCTTCTAAAGCAGTACCAGTCATTCCAGATAATTTATCAAACAATCTAAAAAAATTTTGATAAGTTATCATTGCTATTGTTTTACTTTTTTTACTAATAAGTAAATTTTCTTTATCTTCTATAGCTTGCTGTAATCCATGACCATATACTCTATTTTTTACTAATCTTCCCGTTAATGAATCGATAATTAATATTTTTTTTTCTTCATGATTTACAACATAATCTACATTTTTTTTATAAAAATGTTTTGCTTTTAAAGCATTGTGAATATAAAAATTAATATGATTATTTTCTGAAGAAAAAAGATTTTTTATTTTATAAATTTTTTCTATTTTTTCTATACCTTTTTTTATTATTCAAATTTTTTTTTCTTTTTCTTCTATTTTATAATCTATTTTTTCTATTAAAAATTTAACAAAATGTGTTGCTATTTTATATTCTAAAATTTCTATTTTATTTTCTTGTCCATAAATTTTAGAAATTATTAATGGATTTTGTGCTTCATCTATTAAAATAGAATCTATCTCATCTATTATTGCATAATAATAATTTTGTTTTACTTTTTCTTCCTTTTTTTTTGAAAGATTATTACTTAAATAATTAAATGCTTCTCTACTACCAGTGCTATAAATGACATTATTTTCATAAAAAATTTTTTTTTCATTGTTAGAAAATTTTGATAAATTTACTCCTGAAGAAATTCCAAAAAAATCAAAAATAGGTTTTGACAATTCTCAATCTCTTTTTGATAAATAATCATTAACTGTTATTACAAAAACAGTTTTTTCTAAAAAACAATTAAGACAAATTGGTAAAATAGCTGTTAAAGTTTTACCTTCACCTGTATTCATTTGAGCAATATTGCCATAATGAAGAATTATTCCACCAATAATTTGAGTAGGAAATAACAAAATTTTTAGTTTTCTATGAATTATTTCTCTAACTAAAGAAAAAATAGGAACTAAAAATTTATCAATTTTCTTTTTATTATTTTTTGATTTATTTTTATAAAAATTAAATTTATTCTTTATTTCTTCATCAGTCATTTTTTCAGTAATCACTTTATTTTTAATAATAGAATTTTTATAAAAATTTATTTTTTTTTTAAAAAAATATTGAAACATATTATTAATAATTTGAAAAATTTATAAAATAAAATTTTATATTAAAGAAAAAATTACTTTTGGACTATTATCTCCTAATTTATATCCATTTTTTATAATACGTGTATATCCACCTTTTCTATTATTATATCTTTTTTTTAAATCAACAAATAATTTATTTAAAACTCCAAAATGTTTTTTAATTACTAAATAACGAAGAGCTAATCTACGAGAATGAAGATCATTTTTTTTTGCTCATTCAATTAATTTAGAAAAAATTTTAGTTAAATCTTTAGCAATTTTTGGACTAGTAATTATTTTTTCATACAAAATAACATCAGTTACTAAATTATTAGTTACATGTTTTCTCCAAGATGCATTTTTTCCTATCTTATTAATATATGACATATATAAATAAAATTTTACAAATTTTTAGAATTTTTTTTTATTTCTTCTATTATTTCTTCAAAATAATTTTTAGATTTATTTAAAATTTCAAAAAGGATATTTTTAGGAGTAATAGAACCATTACTAGAAATTGAAAATCTCATTTCTTCTTTTTTTTCATTTAATCCAGTAATTATTTCATTAACTTCAAAATTACTGTTTAGAACAGGACAATAATTAGTATCAATAAATATAATATTTTCAAATTCTTTATCAGAAAAATAATCTTCGTTACAAACTTCATTTTGTTGATTTTCAGCAAAATGATAACCAAAATTTCATCTAAAATATAATTTTATTTTTAAATAACTTTTTGGAGAAATAGTAGTTAAATAAATATCAGAATTTAAAATTTTTATTTTTTCTTTTTTAATAAAATTTTCTGCTTTGATTTCTATTTCTTCTTCGCTTTCATTATTTATTTCTAATTCTAAAGAAAAAAAATCTTTTTTTTTCTCTTCTTCTTCAATTAACAATATTATTTTTTTTAAATTTAAAATTAAAAAAGGTGTTACTTCTCTAACTCCCTTTATAGTAGAAAATTCACTTTTTATAAAACCGTTTTTATCTGTTATTTCAACAGCTATTATGGAATAACTTCCGATATAATCTAAACTAAATCTTCTTAAATAGTTACCAAGAGTTATTCCCATATTAGAAGATAAATTATTAAAAACAAAAGAAGAAGAATTAGAATTATTTTTGTCAATTATTTCATTGATTTTTATAGGTTTAAACATTATGATACTATATATTATTTTCGTGGTTTTTTTCTTGAACGAGTTCCTCCTCCCATTACTACTGGAGTTTTATCTATTAACTCTTCAATTTTTAATTCTTTTGTTTCCAAAATCTCTCTTATAACTGCATCTCTTCCAGCACCAATTTTTTTTACTTGAATTTTAACTGTATTTATTCCATATTCTAAAGTTCTTTTTATTATTTCTTTTGCAATTTTTTGTGCTACATAAAAAGTGGATTTTTTAGATCCTTTAAAACCAAGACTACCACCACTACATTGTGTCAAAACTTCTCCATTTTCTTTACTAAGATTAAGAATAGTATTATTGAAAGTAAAATAACCATTTATTATTCCTCTCCCTTCAGAAATTTTTTTGATTTTTTTTTTTGATTTTTTTGATATTATTTTTTTTTCTTTAAATAACATTTTATTTAGCAGATGGTGCTTTTTTTTTATTAGCTACTGTTAATTTGCTATGTCCCTTTGCTGTTCTAGCATTATGTCTTGTTCTTTGACCATTAATAGGCAAAGGATTAGGTTTTCTAGATCTTCTAAGTCCACGATAAGTTCTAAGTCTGATTTGTTCACTTATTATTTTTTTTATATTTTCTTCAAGTTCACTTTCAATAACCAATTTCTTTACTTCTTCATTAATTTTTTTTATTTCTTCAAATTTCAAATCTTTAACTTTTTTATTAATTTTTATCTCAATTTTTTTTATTATTTTTCTAGAAGTGCTTTTACCTATTCCTTTAATATAAGTTAATGCAACAAAAATGTTTTTATTATTAGGAATTTCTTTATTTCCAAGACGAATCATATTTATTAATTATTTTAACAAAATTAAAAAGTAAAAACAGTATCATCATCCAGTAATCAAAATTTTAAAAAAAATATATTCTTCAATTTTTTTAAAATTTTTTATCACAATATCACTAATAAATAAAAAAAATTAAAAAATGGAGCGAATAAAGGGAATCGAACCCTTGCAATTAACTTGGAAAGTTAATGTTCTACCATTAAACTATATTCGCATATTTTTTAAAAATTATTATTAATTAATTTTTTCTTTAAAACTAGGAAGTGTTTTAAAAGAAACAATTCAACGTTCTCCAATTTTCATTTTTTCTCCAGTTTTTAAATTCATAGCTTCTCTCGGTTTAGATTTTTTTTTTCAAATATAAAAAATTTTACCCATTTTAATTTTTTTTCCAGAATTAACAATATCAATAATTTCTAATTCTAAAGAATCTAAAATAGTTTCTATTTGCATTTTATTAATACCAATATCAAGATTTCTTTTTACTATTTGTTCAATTAATATTTTTTTTCCAACAATTGGAAGTTTTTCTTTTTTTAATGACATAATTAATATATTTAAATTTTAATTAAATTTTTAGTTTAGAAAATGGTGGTTTAGGACAGAATTGAACTGTCGACCTTCTGATCTTCAGTCAGACGCTCTAACCAACTGAGCTACCAAACCATTTATTTATTAAAATATTTTAAGAAAATAATTGGTGGAGATGATGGGATTGAACCCATGTCCTAAAACCATTGCATTGTTATTAATCATTGCAGTTTATCTTATTTTTCATGAAATAAAATGACTCTTTTAAAAATAAGCAAAAAAATTATCATATTTTTTAAAATTATTAACAAATTTATATCAATTAATCAATACTTTTGAAATTTTTTAAATTTAAAAGTAAATCCTAAATCATCAATCTTGTTGAAAAATTATTTACATAATTATTCATTAAAAAATTGATAGGCACATTAAATTTTTTTTGATTTTTTATTAACCTGATACTGCTATAATAACTTAAATTTGTTTCAGTCAAAACACACATCCCCTTTTTTTACTTTTATTATTTTTCAATTAATTTTTATTAAAATCAACAAAAATGAACTTAAACATCAATATTATAATTTTATAAACAAAGATTTAAATATAAATACTTTATTTATAATTATTTTAGATCAATTAATAAATTTTTTTCACTTATAAAATTTTAAATTGTTATTTAAAATTTTATTTTATAATATAAATCTATTCTGAACAATAATTAAACTAAATTAGAAAAATAAACAAAAAAAAATTAATTGTTTTCTTTTTTTATCTTTTTTTTAATCAAAATTATCTAAAAAAAGTAAATATAAAAAAAATAAAATAGTTGAAGAGATAAAAGATAATTTTGAAAATTTGAGTTAATTCTGATAAATATCATAAAACCAATATAATAGTTAATAAAAATGTTAGAAAATAACTTGGAAGAAAAAATTAAAGAAAAAGAATTAATAATAGGTATTGAAGAAATAAAAGAAATTAAAGAATTTGAAAAAAAGTGAAATTATCAATGTATTTTATTAATAATTAGAATAATTTGATATGCTTTAAGATTAGTTATATATATTCCTAGTACACAAAGAACAAAAGAAAAACTATTTATTTATAAAATTTCTGAACATTGAACTTTAAATGAAACACAAGAAAAATCTAAAGAAATAGAAAAATATTTAAAAAAAGAAGATTCTTTACATAACTTAATAGTTAGTAAGAATATTATTCCTAGTTCATGATTTTGAAAAAACCTTTCAAATGAAATTCATTACAAAAAATCAGAAATTTTTGAATGCATTGATTTAAATGATTTCATCAAACCTTTGGATATTGTTTTTAGAAAAGGAAATTCTAGTTCATCTAATTTTCCCTTTATATATCATGTTGGTATATATCTAGGAAAAATTGATAAAGAAAATTTCTTTTGTCACATTTATTCAGATGATCCTAAAATTATAGAAGAATATGAAAAAAATTTGAATCCTTCATCAAATTTTTTTACAAGTGAACAACAAAAAACAATCGAATCAATTATTGAAGAACCAATTTTAAGTTTAGTAAAAAGAAAAATAAACAATTATAGTGAAAGGCAAATGTCATTTTCTAGACAAATTATTCCTTCTAGTTCTTCGAACAATTCAAATTTTAAAAATAATGATATGTGAGCAAGAATAGATGATCAAAAAACTTTTTTGTCTAATTCTAAATCAATTATTTGTTATAATACAGCAATATTTTTAAAAGATAAAAAAACTATTGTTAGACATTTAAAAAACACTTTATCGAATAATTATGGTAAAGGAGAATATGATTTTTTAAATAAAAATTGTGAACATTTTGCTAATTTAGTAGTACATGGATTAAATCATTGTAGTCAAAATCACTCTCCTCTTTATTTTAATAAAGTGATCAATAATTCATTTTTTGATAATTTAGAAAAAAAAAGAGAATTAGAAAAAAACGAAAAAAGAATTTTTCAAGTATTAGAAGAAAACTTTTTTTAGATTAATATTACATAAAAAATAAAAAAATAATGACAAATATTGAAAAAGATATAGAAAATCATTCTAATTTAGAAAAAAAAAGAATTATTTTTTTAGAATTTATGTTAACTTTGACATTTTATCATTTTTTCAGATATGGAGTGCATATTCCATACATAAATTCTTTACATTCTTTTGTTATTTTTTTTATTAAATTTATTAAATTTTCTATTGATCTTATGATTAATTTTTTTTATTATTATTCTTTTTTTGATTTTTTTTCTTTGTATTATTTTTTTAGTTATTTTTTTAGTTATTTTATAATTAATTTTTTTCGAAAAACAAAGAAAAAAAATTATAAAAAATTTTTATTTGTTTTTATTTGTTTTTATTTGTTTTTGCTGTTTTATTGCTGTTTTATTGCTGTTTTTTTGCTGTTTTGTCATATATTACAGATCAAATTACTTTTTCTATGGGATATTATGCACTTTATTCAAATAAAAATTCAAACATTTTAAATTTTCTTCTTAATTCTCTATGTTGAATTATTTACTTTTTTATCTATTATATTTTTAATCCTACTGTTTTTGTTTATTCTTTTTATAAATTAACTGATTTTATTTCTAAATTTTGTTGTTGAGGATGTTTTTAAAATCTAAATGAAATTTTAATAAATGAGATTAATTAATTGAATTATATTCTTTTATTATATCATCCATATCATTTTAACAAATATTAATCATTAGTATTAAAATATATATATTAACTATGAAAGAATATAAACGTTGTAGTAATATTCAACTTGTTTGCGGTCAAGCGAAACCAGGAGCTAATTTGTCTTTCCTAAAGAATATGGTATTTTTTTGTAAAGAATTCAATGAAAAGACTAAGAATAAAATAGGAATTCCTATTAATGTAGAAATAATTATACATAAAGATGATTCTTATAAATACAAACTTCTTAATATTCCTACCTCTTATTTGATAAAAAAAAATATTGAAGAGATAAAAAAAAATGAAGATAATTCTAATGAATTAGATAAAATTATAGAAAAAATAACTAAAGAAGCAATTAATTGATTGAATACTAAAGATATAAATAAAGGAAAAAAAATAATATTAGGAACATTAAAAAGCTTTATAAACATTGATAAAAAAAAATTTTTATCTTTTTCTTAAATTTTTGATTATTAAAATTATAATATTACTAAAAGAATGAAATTAAAAGGTTCTCATCATTATAATAGTTTAAAAAAAAAATTTAACTTGTTATTAAATCAAGAGAATAAAATCACTTTTTCAGAAATTATTGAAATAATGATTTCTAAAGAAGAAAAAAAATGTAAAAATGTAAGAATAAGTTTTTCTTTAAATAATAAAAAAATAAAAAATATTTTGAAAATAACTTGTTCTTTGCCTAATTCAATAATTGTCAACAATATTAAAAAAAAAATAGTAGTATTAAAAGAAGGTTTAAAAGAAGAAGAAATAAATTTTTTAAAAAATGAAAAAATGATAGAATTAATGGAATTTTCAGAACTTTCAAAAATAATTAATGAAAAAAAATGAAATTTTTCTAAGATTATATCTCATACCGATAATGAAAAAAAAATTAAAATTTTAGAAAAATTTTTAGGACAAAAAAATATATATCCTAATAAAAAAAATAAATTTTTAACCGAAAATGTTTTAGAAAAAGTAAAAAAAATAAAAGAAGGAGAAAGAGAAATAAAATCAGACAAAGATGGAAATATAAATTGTTTAATAGGAAAAACATCTTTTTCTAAAGAACAATTAGAAGAAAATTATATTTTCTTATATAAAAAAATAATTTCTTTACGTCCTAATGGTCAAAAAGGAATTTTTTTGAAAAAGAAAACAATTTCTACTAATAATGAACCTGGTCTAAAATTTTAATGATTAATTTTTAAATTATATGGTAAATATAAAAAAAATAAAAATAGTTGAAGAAATTAAAAAAAACTTTAAAGATTCAAAAGCAATTTTTTTTTACAATTATCATTGAATAAATTCTAGAAAAACTTTTGAATTAAAAGAAAAAATAAATAAAAATGATTCATTGTGAAAAGTATATAAAAATAGTCTTTTGAAAAGAGTTATTAATTTTGAAAATTTTAATATTAAAATTAAAGGTCCGACAGTTTCCATATTTTGTTTTAATAAAGAAAAATTTCATGATAATTTAAAAATAATATCAAATTTTAATAAAAATAATAAAACTGATAAAGAAAATATAGAAAAATTTAAAGAAGGTATTTTTGAAGGAAAAATTATTGATGTTAATTTAATAAAAAAAATTGCTAATTATCCTACAAAAAAAGAATCAATAAATGAAATAATTTATTATTTAAAATGACAAATTTTTAGATTTTTAAATATTTTAAATAAAATAAAAAAATAAAATATTTATTAATAGTTATGTTGGAAAAAGAAAAAACAAGTAAAAATATCATTGATAATGATTTAATTGTAGATTATTTAGGTAAATTAAATTTTATGCAAATAAAAGATCTTACAGAAAAAATAAAGGAAAAATTTGAAATAAGAGAAGAAAAAGTTGAATTGCAAAAAAAAAATGATGAAATTGAAAAAAAAGAAGAAAAAGTTGTTTCAATATTTTTATTAGAGATAGGATCCAATAAAATACAAATATATAATGATATAAAAGATATAAATGATGGAAAAATTAGTATAATACAAGCAAGAGAAATAGCTGATAATAAAATAATTATTAAAGATATTAGTAAAGAAAAAGCAGAAAAAATAAAAAAAAAAATGGAAGAACATGGTGCTAAAATAAAAATTGAGTAAAATAAATTAATGGTTCAGTATCGTCTAATTAATTCAGGTAATAATAAACGTCGTGAATATATTACTCTTAACAAATCTTTACTTTTTAAAAATATTCCGGAATATGATTTTGCTGAAGAACAAAAAAGATCTTATAATTACTTTTTAGAGAGGGAATTATCTGATTTATTTTTATTTTATTTTCCTTCGGAATTTAGTGATTATAATAATACAATAAAAGTTGATATAGAAAATTTAAAATATATAAAACCAGAAATAACCGAAGATGAAGCAAGAGATAATTCACAAACATGAAGTAATTCAATAATTTTTTCTTGAAAATTTTTTTGAAATTGTCAAAAAATGCAAATAAATATTCAAGAAGAAAATGAAAAAGATAACATTGAAAAATGAATAAAAGAAAGTTTTAAAATAGGAAAATTTTCAATAGAAAAAAAAAGCGAAGAAAAATGAGAAATAAAAGAAGAAAAAAATAATTTAAAAATTTTAATAGATATTTTAGAGAGAAATGAAATTAATTTGATAGTTAAATTTTACTGTGAAGGTTGTTTTGAAATTAATTTTTGTCAATTACCAAAAATAAATAATCAAGGAAATTTTATAATTAATGGTCATGATAAAGTAGTTATTTTTCAATCAGTTCGTGCTCCTTCACTCTATCATTTTTCTCATGAAGATGAAGAGAATTTTTATAGTGAAATTATTCCATTAAAAGGTCCTTGAATCAATATTTCACATAATAAAAAAACTAAATTAATAGAATTAAAGTTTCTTAATACTAAATTAATAGTTGATTTTTTTGATATTTTAAAAACTTTTTCTTTAGAGCAAGAAACTTTGGAAAAACTTTTTTCTTCTGATTTTTTAAATATAGAAAACTATAAAAATTCTAAAAAATTGGAAATAGGGATAAATATGCCACAATTTTTATTTGTTGAAAAAAATTCTTATTTTAAATTAGGAAAATTAGGTAGAAAAAAAATAAACAATAAATTAAATATTTTTAAAAAAATATTAGGAAAAAAAATATCTCAAGATTTTCTTGATATAAATGATAATATTGTTTTTTCTAAAGATAAAATTATAGAAGAAAAAGATCTTCAATTATTAAAAAAATTAATAAAAGAAGAAAAAATCAAAAAAATTTTTATACCACACTCAACAAATGAATTATATTCTATTAAAATTTACTCTCAAAATGATTCAAAAAAGGAAATTTTTATAGTGGGTTATGCAGAAAGTTTTTCTGAAGAAAAAGAATTTTTAGATTTATCAGATTTGATTTCTATAGTTTCTTCACATATTAATCTTTATAGTGGGATAGAAAAAGTTGTTGATATCGAAGATAAAGATAAATTAGATAATCAAATAATTAGAAGTGTCGGTGATTTGCTCTATAATAAGGCTGATGTTTGAGCAGGAGAATTTGTTCGTGATGTTAAAAATAAATATTTGTCTTATATTTCTCAATTAAAAAAAATAGATTTTTCAAAAATACCTAATTTAAAAGAATTTGAAAGAATTATAAAAATTTTTTTTAATACTTCAGTTTTAGTTCAATTACAAAATCAAAATAACCCTTTAGCAGAGATATCCTATGCACACAAAGTGAGTGTTATGGGTTTTGGAGGTTTTAGTGATAGAAAGAATAGTGCAACAATAGAAGCAAGAAACACTAATCCTACTTATTTAGGAAAATATGATCTTACAGAAACACCGGAAGGTTCAAAAATAGGTTTAATACATAATCTTACTATAGATTCAAAAATAAATGAATATGGACAAATAGTTTCTAGATATTATGTTGTAAAAAATGGAATTATTACAGAAAAAATTGTTTATTTAGATAGTGAAGAAGAATGAGATAAATTTATAACTCATTCAATTATTTCAGTAAATGAAAAAAATGAAATAACTGAAGAATATGTTCCTGCTATTTATCAAGGAAAAATAATTACTATAAATAAAAATAGAGTAGATTATATATATAGTACTTTTTATCATCTTAATTCTCCAAATACTTCATCAATACCTTTATTTTCACATAATGATGCAACTAGAGTTTTAATGACTTCTAATATGCAAAGACAAGCTGTTCCACTTCTTATTAATGAAGAGCCAATAATTTCTAGTGGAATTGAATATAATTTATTTTTAAATTCTTTTTTAACTGTTAAAACTGATTTTTCTGGAATAGTTTCTTATGTAGATAGTGAAAAAATAATCATTATTTCTAAAAATAAAGATAAAAAAATTTATAAAATAAGACAATTAGTAACTTCAAACAAAAATACTCTTTTTTTTTCTTTTCCTAAAGTAAAAAAAGGAGATAAAGTAGAAAAAAATCAAATTATTTCTTGTGGAAATTATTCTTCAAATAATGAATTTGCATTAGGACATCATTTTAGAGTATCTTATCAATCTTTTGAAGGTTTTAATTATGAAGATGCAGTTGCTATAAGACATGAATTAGTAGATAAACTTACTAGTTTTTACTTTAAAAAAATGACAATATCTAGATATAATACTAAATATGGTGAAGAAATATTTGCTCGTTCTTTGAAAGAAAATGATTCTTTTGATTACAAAGGAAAACTTGATAAAAATGGAATTATAAAAAAAGGGAGTAGAGTTAAAGGAGGTGATATTTTAGTTAATAAATTAATTCCTAAATTAGTTAAAGAAAATAGTGCTGAAGAAATGCTTTTATTAAATATATTAGGAAATAAAGCACAAAAATTTGATAATTTTTCTTTAAAAATGCCAATAACAGATGAAGGGATAGTTTATGATATTAAAAGAAAAGTTCCAAATAATAAAAATAATAAAAATGAAATAGAAAATTTAGAGATATATGTTGCTTGTAAAAGAAGAATTGAAGTAGGAGATAAAATAACTACTCGTTTTGGTAATAAAGGTGTTATAGCAAAAATAATATCTGAATCTGATATGCCTTTTGATAAAGAAGGAAAAAGAATAGATATTATTTTTAATCCTTTAGGTGTTCCCAGTAGAATGAATATTGGACAATTATTAGAAGCGATATTAACAACAGCAGCTAAAAAACTTAATATAAAACTTTTATTTAGACCTTTTAATTCTCCTACAATGGAAATAATAGAAGAAATAACTAAAGAAGCGAAAATAGAAAATTTAAATGGTATTAAATTATATGATGGAAAAACTGGTTTACCTATTGGTAAAAATAAAATTATTTTTGTTGGAGATGTTTATGTTCTTAAATTAAATCATATGGTATCTGATAAAAAACATACTAGAAATACTGGAACTCGTTCTTCTGTTTATAGTCAACCTCTTAAAGGAAGATCACAAGGAGGAGGACAAAGACAAGGAGAAATGGAAAACTGAGCATTACAAGCTCATGGAGCACCATATGTTGGAATGGAATTAATGGGTATAAAATCAGATGATATTAATGGTAGAAATGAATTAAGGAATTTTCTTTATGGGTTAGCAGATTCAAATGATCGTAAAATTGAATTAAGATATAACAAAAGTGAATCATTTAATATATTATTGCAATATTTAAGAGGAATAGGTTTTGATTTACGTGCTTTTGATAAAAATCAAAATGAAATTGATTTTTATAAATATTTTAATAAAAAATAAAAAAAATGTCCATAAAATCAATGAAAATTAATTTTTTATCTCCCAAAAGAATTAGAGATATTTCTTTTGGTGAAATATTAAATCACAAAGTGATTAATTCGAGAACTTTTAAACCAGAAATTGGAGGTTTATTTGATCCAAAAATATTTGGACCTTATTTAAATTATGAATGTTATTGTGGTAAATATAAAGGTAAAGATAACAAAGGAATGAAATGTGAAAGATGTGAAGTAATGATTACAACAAAAAATGTTCAAAGATGAAGAATGGGACATATATCTCTTCCTTTACCTATAACTAACATAGCACTTTTTAAAACATTATCTTCAGATTTAAGCAAAATATTAAATATTTCAGTAAAAGAAATGGAGAATATAATATATTTTCATAATTATATTGTAATCGATAAAGGAAATTCAAAGATTTTAAAAAATAATGATATTTTACCAAAAAAAATAGATTGAAAAATAATAGAAAAATTATTGGAAGAAGTTATTGAAAAAAATATAAAAAAAAATGATTTAGAAAATGCAAAAAAATTAAAAGAAGAATTAATAAAAACAATTGAAGATAATTCAGATGAAATATTTCTTAATGATTATTTATCTTTTTTTAAAAAAAATTTAAAAACTAAAATTTTAATAGGAAGTCAAGCTTTTTTTGAAATACTTTCAAAAATAGATGTAAATGAAGAAATAGAAAAAATAAAAAAAGAGAATATTAAAAAAACAGAAATTGATAAATTAAAATTTTTGAAAAATATAAAAAAAAATGAAATTAAATTAGAATGAATAATTATGAATAATTTATTGGTGATTCCTTGTGGTTTAAGACCTATAAATAAATTACCAGAAGAAGATGTGATAGCAACTACTTATCCAAATAAAAATTATAGTAGATTATTGCTTGTGATAAAAAAATATAATAATTTTTCAGAAATGGCAAAATTTGGAGTTTATTCTGAAGAAATAATGCATAATGAGTCAAGAAGATTACAAACAGCAGTTGATAAAATCATTTATGGAAATACAAGCAAACAAAAAAATATTTCTTCAGAAAAAAGTTTAGTACAGAGTATTAGTGGAAAAGAAGGAATATTAAGAAGATATACATTAGGTAAAAGAGTAGATTATTCAGGTCGTTCAGTTATTGTTCCTGATCCAAAGTTATTACTTAACCAAGTAGGTTTACCAATAGATATGGCACTTTCTTTTTTTAAACCATTAATAATAAAAAAAATAATGAAAAAAAAATTAGCGATGACTTTTAAAGAAGCTGGATTAATGATTAATAGAGAAGAACCTATTATTTTTTCGATTCTTAAAGAAATTACAACTAATTATCCAGTATTAGTTAATCGAGCTCCTAGTTTACATAGACTTAGTATACAAGGGTTTTATATTAATTTAACTCTTGGAAAATCTATAAAAATACACCCTTTAATAACTACTCCTTTAAATGCTGATTTTGATGGAGATAATGTTAGTATTCATCTTCCTTTGACAGAAAAAGCAATTGAAGAAACAAAAAACATTATTCTTTCTACTAATCACATATTAGATCCAAAAAATGGAAATTTAATAGATGTACCGACACAAGATATGATATTAGGAATATATTTTTTAAGCAAAGAAGAAAAAAAAAATAAAAAAATTAATTTTTTTTATGAAATAGAAAGTATAAAAAAAAATTTTGAAGATGGAAAAATAACATTAAATGAATTAATATTAGTTCCATCAATTATTTTAAAAAAAAATTATTTAAAAAAAAATAATAAATTTGTTTTTACAACTTATGGAAAAATAATTTTTAATGAAATTTTCCCTATTAATTTCCCCTTTTATATAAATGATTTACAAAAATGTGAAGAAGAAAAATATGAAGAAGAAAGTTTTAATTATGATGAAATAAAAGAAAAATGAGAAATTCTTGAATGTAAAAATCCATGAAAAAAAAAAGATTTAATATTTTTCTTAAATAAAATATTAAAAATGTTATCTAATGAAGAAATGGTAATTTTATTAGATAAAATTAAAGAAATAAGTTTTAAATATGCTACTTATTCAGGAATAAGTATATCTCTTTTCGAATTTGAAAAAATTAATAAAAAAGAAAAAAAAAAAGAGATAGAAGATTCAAGAGAAAAAATCGAAAAAATAAATAATTATTATTTTCAAGGTTTTTATAGTAAAAAAGAAACTAAAAAAAAAATAAGTGAAATTTGAGAAGAATGTAAAGATTCGTTACAAAAAATAATGGAAAAAAAATTAAAAAAAGAAAAAGATAGTTCTTTTTTTCAAATATGAGATTCAGGAGCAAGATTTAATATTGAAACTTTAACTCAAATATTCGCCATGAGAGGAATAATAACTGATTATTCTGGAAGAGAAATAGAAACACCAATAATAAATTCTTTATGAGATGGATTAAATCCTTTTGAATTTTTTATTTCAGTTTTTGGTACAATGAAAGGAATGATAGATCTTTCTCTTAAAACAGCTGAAGCTGGATATTTAACAAGAAAATTAGTCGAATCTTCTCAAAGTGTTGTAATTAATAATCAAGATTGTAAAACTGATGAAGGTTTAATTATTGAAGAAGAAGATTTTATGTTAATGAAAAAAAATATTTATGGTTGTTATACATTAGAAAATGTAATTATTAATGACAATGTTATAATATCTAAAAATGTTTTAATAACAGAAAAAGAAATTAAAAAAATATTTGAAAATAAAATAAAAAAAATTTCAATACGTTCACCTTTAAAATGTGAATTAGTTAGAGGTATGTGTCAAAAATGTTATGGAAGTGATTTAAGCAAGATAGATACTGAAGTATCATTGGGGACAGCAGTTGGAATAATAGCTGCTCAATCTTTGGGAGAACCTGGAACTCAACTTACTATGAGAACATTTCATACAGGAGGAATAAGCGGAGAAGAGGATATTATTCAAGGTCTTCCAAAAATAAAACAAATATTAGATAATGTTATTCCTTTAAAAGAAGAAGAGGCAGAAATATCAAAATCAGATGGAATAATAACAAAAATAGATGAAAATGAAAAACAAATAGAAATAGAAGATGATGAAAAAAATAAAATTATTTATAATTTAAAAAAAAAAGGCATAATAATAGTAAAAATTAATGAAAGAATAAATAAAGGACAAAAAATAACTTTAGGAAAAATAAATCTAGAAAAATATTTGGAAATATTAGGAAAAGAAAAATGTCAAGAATATATGAAAAGAGAAATAGAAAAAGTTTATTATGAACAAGGAATAGATATTAATATTAAACATATAGAAGTAATAATAAAAATGATGACTTCAAGAGTTAGAATAGAAAATGGAGGAGATAGTGATTATTTATTAGGAGATATTGCAAATTATTGTCAAATAAAAAAAGAAAATAAAATTTTAACAAATAAAGGAAAAAAAATAATAATTTTTAAAAATATTATTTTTAATCTTAAAGATTTAGCTTCTCGACCAGAAGGTTCTTTTTTATCAAAAATTTCTTTTCAAAATACTTTAAAAGCTTTAACAGATTGTTCTTTATATGATCCAATAGATAATCTAGAAGGAATAAAATCTAGTTTAATTGCTGGTCAATTAGCACCTATAGGAGAAGGTTTCAAAGAAAGAAATAAATAAATATGAGTGATAAATCAAAAGTTTTTTTTGCAAAATTACTTTCAAATGTACAAAGTTATGTAGCAAATGAATCTAATGAAGAAATGGAATCATTAAAAGAAGATGAAAATGAATTATTAGAAGGTGAAAATGAATCATTTTTTGATCAAGAAATGGAATCATTAAAAAAACAATCAAATGATTTACAAAAAAAAAGAGAAGAAATATTTTTAGTCGAAGGACAATCTGCTGGAGGTAGCACTCAAGAAGGAAGAGATGTTGAAACTCAAGATGCCTTAGCTTTACAAGGAAAACCACCAAATGCTTTGAAATCTAATATAAACTTTAATATTTATTATCAAGAAATTTTTAAAAGTTTTAGAAAAATAATAACTGATATTGGACATATAAAAGCAGATTATGAAAAATCACAAAAAAGAGAAAAACAGATTTTATTATTACAACAATCAAAAGAAGAAGTAAAAGAAGAAGTAAAAGAAGAAGTAAAAGAAGAAGTAAAAGAAGAAGTAAAAGAAGAAGTAAAAGAAGAAGTAAAAGAAGAAGTAAAATTAAATATTTTAATATATATTAATTTTTTTATAAATCTAGTGATATTACTATTTTTTTTAAAAAAATATTTTAAATTAAGAAAAAAATCTAAAAATTAAATTTTCATTTATTTCTTTTAAATCAAATGATTCATTAACATTAAAATTTCCAGAAGAAATTCTTCTTAATTTAATTACAGTAGCTATATTTTCCAATTTAAAAGCTAAATCTTTTACTAAACTTCTAATATAAGTTCCTTTGCTACATTCAACTTCAAAAACTATTTTATCTTCTTTTCGACAATAATTTATAAATAATATTTTTTTTATTTTAACTAATCTTGGAGGTATTTTAATTTCTATTTTTTTTCTAGCATATTCATATAATTTTTTTCCTTTAATTTTAATAGCTGAATAAATTGGAGGTATTTGTCAATATTCATAATCATTAAAATTATTCATAATTTCTTTTATTTCTTCTTTTAGAAAAATTTTTTTAGTAGTTTTTTTTACAATTTTTCCAGTAATATCACCACTATCTGTTTCTAAAAACATTTTCATTTCAACTAAATACTTTTTTGATTGATTTGAAAGAATATTACTTTTTTTAGTATATTTTCCAATCATAATAATAAGTAAACCACTTGCTAAAGGATCAAGAGTTCCAGCATGACCTACTTTTTTAATTTTAAATTTTTTACGAATTATTTTAACTACATCATGAGAAGTGATGCCACTAGGTTTGTCAATTAATAAAATACCATTCATAAATTATATTATGTTTTAAATAATAGATAAACTGTATGGAAGAGATTTCATAAAATTTTCCATTCAATTTCAATCAATGTTTTCTCCTAAAGAAGGTAAAAATATTTTAGTTTTTTTCATTCTTTCTATGCTTCATTTTCTTCCATAATTAAATCTAAATTTTTCTTGTTTTATCATTGTACATAAAAACATAGCAATGTAACTATTCATTTTAATGTATAACTGTATTAGTCAATAAAAAGAAAAAAAATTAATAAATGAAAATATTAAAATTTAAATTATTATTTTTCTAAATCTAAAGTTAAATGTAAAACTTTAGTAATTTGTTTCATTACTATTGATTCTATTTTGCCAATATAATTACTTATTCTTTTTTTATCAATTGTAGTAATTTGATCTACTAACGCTTTTCCTTTTTTATTATTTATATTAGTTAAAACTTCAAAAGGATAAATTTTATCTAGTTGAGAAGTTAAAGGAATAATAGTAATTAATGGACTAAATAAATTTTGTTGATTATTAGAAATAATTATACCAGGATGAGTACCTTGTAATTGATGAATAATGCCTTGTTTTTTTTCTTCTTTATTAGACAAAGGTAGTTTTATTCAGTAAACTTCTCCTCTTTTTATTAAACTATTAATCATTATTTTTTATTTTTTTTATTTCTTTCTGATCAATCATTAACAGTTGCTGTTTCTCATTGTTTAGCTTCTTGATAGCGTTGAGGATTATTTCAAGCTTCTCGATAAGCCTTTTCTAATTCTTTTTCTCTAGCTAATTTTTCTATTTCTTTTAATTGTACAATTGTTATTTTTTGATTAATCACTCTTTCTTTTAATTCTTTTAATAGTTCTTTATTGGTATATAGATTATTCATAATATAATTAATTTTATTAATTTTTTTACTATGTTTGTATAAATAAAAATTATATTATGTTTTAAATAATAGATAAACTGTATGGAAGAGATTTCATAAAATTTTCCATTCAATTTCAATCAATGTTTTGTCCTAAAAAAGGTAAAAATATTTTAGTTTTTTTTATTCTTTCTATGCTTCATTTTCTTCCATAATTAAATCTAAATTTTTCTTGTTTTATCATTGTACATAAAAACATAGCAATGTAACTATTCATTTTATAATCAACAATATCAACAACAGTGACATCATTTGTAGCTAAAAAATCAAAATTTTGATAAAAAGTTTCTCCAACTGATCCATTATTAACCTTCTTTATCTAAACAATTTAACATATGAGAAATAAATATTAATTCTTTTTCATCTTCTTTTTTTTGAGAATATGGAGGATTAATTAATCATACATTAGGATGATAATTTTTATTAATTAATGAACATATCAATTGATAAATAATTATCAAAACTAACAATATCATCGTATTTTCTTAAAATATATCTATTATCTTTTTTTAATCATGAATAAGCAAATATTTTTATTTCTTTAAAAGAACTACCACTGATTCCAATTGCAATAACATTATAATTATTTTTTAAAAATTTTAGCATAATGTAAAACTCCATCAATTGCATATTCTTTCGGTTTATCTAAATTTTGATTAATATGATTTTTTTTTTCAAATATTTACATTCAATTATTATTATTAAATTTTCTAATAAATTCTGGTTTTCCTAATCCATTATCATTTTTACTTGCTTTTTTTTAATAATTTATTAATATTTTCATTACTAGTAATTTGTTCATCAATAACAATATTTTTATCTTCATAATATTTTAAATTTCTTAATTTTTGTTTAACTATTTTTTCAATTATTCTTTCATTTAACATATTTTATTTATTAAAAAAAGGATATGCGATAGAATCATAAATATTATCGCAATCGCTTATAAACATTAATAATCTTTCAAAACCAATCCCGAATCCTCCACTTGGTAAATATCCAAATTTTCTTAAATCTAAATATCATTTTAAAGAATTAATAGAAATATTTTTTTTTCTCATTTTTTCTTTCATAATTTTATAACTATCTTCTCTTATACTTCCTCCTACTAATTCTCCAATTTTAGGAAATATTAAATCAAAACAAGATACTGTTTTTTTATCATTGTTTTCTTTCATATAAAAAGCTTTTATTTCTTTAGGATAATTTGTTATAAAAACTGGAATATTTTCGAAATAATCACAAAGAAATTTTTCATTTTCTGAATTAATTTTAATATTTTCTTTTAAAATTTGAGAATTAGAAAATTTTTTTTCTTTTTTTAATATTTCTATCGCTTCATAATAATTTATTTTTTTGAATTTATTTTTTACTATTTTTTCTAATTTATTAATTATTTCTTTTTTTTTTTCACCATAATTTTCTAAAAAAAATAATTTTTTTCTTTTTTTTTCTAATGTTATTTTTATAATATTTTTAATAAATTTTTCCACAAAATTTATTAAAAATTCTAAATCAATAAAAGTGATTTCTGCTTCTATCATTCAAAATTCAGAAAGATGTTTAGTAGTATTAAATTTTTCTGCTCTAAAACATGGTGAAAAATTATAAACTTTTCCTAATCCTTGTACCATAGATTCAATTTCTAATTGTCCACTAACTGTTAAATTAATTTTTTTTTTATTTTTTAAATTAAATGTTTCTCCTCCACCTTCAGAATCATTATTTGTAATAATCGGAGTAGAAATATAATAAAATTTTTCTTTGTAAAAAAAGTCATGAATTGTTTTAATAATAAAACTCCTTAATTGAAAAATTATAAGAAAATAATTAGTTTTTATTCTTAAATGTGGATAATTTCTAATAACATTTAAAGGTATATTTTTTTTTTGAAGAGGATAATTAGATTCTGTTAATTTTAATGAAATAATTTTTTCTATTTTTATTTCACATATTTGTTCACAATTGTAAGTAATTATTATTTCTCCTTCTACTAATATACTACTTCCAAAATTAATTTTCTTTATTTTTTTTGAAATTTTTGAAAACAATTCGGAATTTTTAAAAATCAATTGTAAATTTTCTGCAGTTGAACCATCATTTATTTTTATAAAAGTGATTTCTTTATTTTTTCTTATATATTTAACTCATCCTCCTACTTTTACTTTTTTAGAAAAATTAATTTTTTTATTTCTTCAAAAAAAAAAATTAATTTTTGAGTAAATATCTTTTATTCTAAATATTTTTTTCATTCTTTTTTTTAATTACTACTTTTTTTAAAATTAATTTCTGCTTTTATACACAAAATCAAAATCTAAACAATCTTTAAAATACTTCCTTAAATCTTTCTTTTGAAGTATATCTATAATTTTACTAAGAACATCGCTTAATTCTTCTTCAGTTGTTGGTCGGCAACTTTTCACATAACTCTTAATTACATTAAAAACTTCTTCAACAAGATTTAAGTAAGGATTGCAAGCAACAATATATCGTGGTTCAATGTTTTTACTTACTAAAAGTTCTTTAACCTTTTCAGCCTTATGAGAAGAAAGTCTATCCAATAAAAGATAATACTTCTCATCAGTAGGAAGTTCAATGTTATTAAGGAAATTAATAAAAACCTCAGTATCAACTGTTCCATCACATAGTTCGGCATGAATTATGCCTTTATTTTCTACATTTCTAATAAGCAAGATTAAACTGTAATTGATAGCATAGTGTTTGTTAAAGTCAGCAATTTTCTGACCTTTTAAATTTCATTCTTTTCGAAGAGTCAAATTCAAAGGGAAATCACTCTCATCAGTGGATAAAATCTGTCTCGGAGGTAATTCATTAGTTCTTTCGATAAACTCAATAACATCTACTAAGTTAGATTTCTGCTGGGGATGGCGATAAGGAATTACTTGGTAAGAATACCTAATCCTTTTTAATGTTAGATAAATGGTTGATATGCTTGCTCTTAACCTTGTTTGCTGGAAAAACATAATCTGACATCTCCTTTAATGTTTTTGCTTTTCCACTTTGAATAGAATAAATTAGATGGTAAAAATACTTTCTATCTATCATTCTCTTACGACCCACTTTTTGAAGTGGTTTAGTAATCTTTTCTCTTCTATATCTTAATGCTCTATCAGTTCTTTTAGTTGCTACAGCAATTTCTTATTCAAGGAACACCTGATTTATAGTGCAGTCTATTTATGAAATCAACAAATTCTTGGTGTTCAAACTTTGCTGGTTGTTTAGTAAGTAATTTTTCTAGATTTTGATTCTCTTTATCCAAACTTTCTTCTCAGTATTCTATCCATTCTTCTTCTTTGGATCCTTCTAAGTTGCTAATGTTTTGACTGAAATCTTGATAAAGTTTGTATTTATTGTTCTTGTCTCAAAAGATTTTTAATTTTCCAGGTAAACACTGATGTAATTTATGCGATAATTATTTACAAATTGTTCTGTTTTACTTGTTTTCAAGTCTAGAAAAGTATATCATCAGAATTGTTTATTTTTACTTCTTTCTATTTTGATAATTTTAGCAAAATATTCCACTAGACTATATACTTAAACCAATAATAAAACTATTCTGCTTTACTAAAACTTTCTACAGTTAATTTTTTGTATTCTTCCATGCAATTTTTAGCTAGTTCACTGTATAAATGACCTTGTAAAAGTCAATTAGTTCTTTTTTTCTTTTCAAGTGCTATATTTCCCACATTCAAATTCTTGATGATATTAAATAACACCACTTTCTTTTCGTAAGGAATGATTTCGTGACTTTCCAAAATGGCTTTTAGTTTTTTAAATAATTCATTATTTTTTTTATATTGTTTAACATCGATTAAGTTTAAAATATTATATATCAATATAAAATTCGAAACAAAAATAATGACAGAACATAAATTTAATGAATTACCACAAACATATGAACAATATATAATTCCCACAGTAGAAGAAATTAGAGATAAGAAAGTTCAATTATCAACTGATTATGTTAATAAATTATTAGATCCTAATGCTAGATTTAATGGTAATTGTGAAGTTCGCTGTTCTTATTGAGATTGTCCTTGACCTAGTTCAGTTAAATTTGAAATAGAAATTTATATAGATGGTTGGAGTAGAAAATGAGCTTGTAGACCTAATTATGGCACTTTTCTTACTGGTGATTGAGAGTGAAGTCCAACTAATTCTTATCTTTATCGAAAAGACCTTTGATTAACTCATCTTGGTCATGCAGAAGATGTTATTCCTTTAATACTTAGTGATGATGTATGAACCACTAATCTTTGAGGAAGACATTGCATGGAAGATGGTGATTTATGTAATGCTACTTTAAAAATTATTCGTGAATGTATTAAACATCATAAAAATGGTTATGAAATTAAAGTTAGAGAGACTATTAATTCTGAAATATCTAGATGAAGTAACTTTGGACTTAAAATTGTAGGAAGTACAGCAGCTACTGCAGTATTAGGTCCAGTTGCCTTACCTATCGGAGTAGCTACTTGAGGAGTAGGGAAAATAGGAGAAGAATTATGTGATGATGAACAAGGTAGAGTTTTTTTTAGAACTGTTGGTGGGATAGGTGGTGACGTTGCGATGGGAGAAATAGTTGGAGGGCTAGTTTCTGGAGCAACCCAAACAATAGGTCATGAAGCAGCGTATCAAATTGCTAGTCACGGTCGGCAAATGACTAATGGTGCTAAAGTTTTAATAAATGGCGGCAGAGCAATAAAAAGAGGAAAAGGAGCTTGAGATTTTTATCAAGAAATAGGCAAACCAACTTGACAAATTGCAAAACATGTTAGTCACTTAGATAGAGGTACAGACTATGACTCTAATTGTGAAATATGCGAAAACTAAGATTAATTAGATCAATTAGAGGTCTAACAAATTCTATCAAAAAACGAGAGTGATATATACTTTTTTTTGCTCTCGTTTTTGTTTTTTGTACTATCATTTTTGAAAAACTTATCTTATCACCTTGAGTAGAAAAATTCTACCAAAAAAGGGGATGGAATTATGGGTGAGTAATTAGAAAAACAGTAGCTTATTTAAGTCTCTCGATAGTAATTTTTTTGATTCTAATACCTATTTTACTGATTAATTATGTAATATCAAAACCTAGAATTAAAAACTAAGAAGCGAATAAAAAGACTTAAATAATGTCCATCAACCTTAAAATTTTTCAAATTACTGACAAAAAATTCTATTCTGATTATGTGGAATTTTCTTTAAACAACTTGATAAATTACTCAGGAGGTAGTGAAAATAAAGTTTGTTGTGTTAACCAACATCCCTTTAATAACATTAAAATAGGAGAATACTTAGGAATTAATACTGCCACTTTTTATGTTGCTAAATCTCCTTCTCAAATTTGAAGTGATACTAACGCTATCGCTAAAGTGGTATATCGACCTAATGGTTGATACCATAAAGAAGTTATTAATGATCCTAACTTTGAACACGGTTGAGTGAAAGATGGAGATTAAAAGCGGAAATTAATTTTAAAAAAAGTAGTATTATTTCTTAAAAAAAAAATTAATTTCTCTTATTGCTGATATTTTGCTATCAGAAGCATGAACAGCATTTTCTTCTATATTTTTTCCATATTTGTTTCTAATAGTTTCTGGAGAAGATAAAGAAGGATTATTGTTTCCAATAATATTTCTTGTTAATTCTATAACATTAATTCCTTCTAAAAGAATAATAACTGAATCAGAACTGGATAAAAAATTAATTAAATTATTAAAAAAAGTTTTTTTTTCGTGTTCTTTGTAAAATTTTTTTGCTTTTTCAAGAGAAATTTTTTTTTTTTTAATTTTTATTATTTCAAATTTATTTTCAATAATAGTAATTATTTCACCTATTTTTTTATTTTTAACTGCATCTGGTTTTATAATCAAAATAGTTCTTTCTTTATTCATTATAAATTATTATTTATATAAAAAAAATTTTATTCAATTTATTAATTATTGATACATAAATAAAAATTTCAATATTAAAATATAAAATATAATGGTAAGTGCACAAGAATGAATAGATGAAGTATATCCAAAAGAAAATAGGAGTTCAAGAAAATACTTAATCATTTCTTGAAAAAATTTAGAAGGTCCTTTAGACTTAACAAGTTTTCCTAAATTAAGTTTTTTAAATGCTGATTATAATCATATTACAGAAATTATTCTTCCTAAAAGATTTGAAGGAACTATAGAAATTCATTTAAGTAACAATCGCTTGGAAAATTTATATTTTTTAGAAGATATAGAAGAAGAAGAAAAAAAAAAAGTAATACATTTAGATATTAGTGATAATAATTTTTTTTCTCAAGATCTTTCTTTTTTAGAAGGTTTTGTTAATTTAGTAATTTGTGTTTTAGGTAATTTAAATGAAGAAAGAATTAATGAAGGTTATCATAATCATTTTTTTGGTCCTTTAATTTTTTTAGAAAGAATAAAAAACTTGATTGCTTTAAGTATAGACAATTTACCAAAAATAAAAAATGATTGACATCATTTAAACAATAAAATTAAACGAATTTCTTTTTCTTCAGAAATTCTTAAAAATGATTTATTAGAAAAAATGTTAGAAGATCTTATCAAATATGAATCTATAACTTATAATGAAGAGTTAAAATTATGAGAAATAGATATTAAAAAAGCTAGAAAAAGAAGAATATTAGATTTAGAAAATGAATTAAGAAAATTAGAACTAATTTCTAATGATTTAAAACAAGAAAATCAAAATCTACAAAATCAATCAATAAATATTTTGTAATTGATGAAAAAATTATTCTATTAAAATTTGAGAATTGTTAATTATCTTTTTCATAATAAAAAAGAATTTATTAAATTCTTTTTTATTATTATAAATAGAAAAAGATAATCTAATTGCTGATTCTTTTTTTATAAAATTTTTAAGATATGGACAACAAAAATTTCCAGATCTAACTATTATTCCTTTTTTTCCTAAATAATCAGTTATATCATGAGAATGAATTCTTTTTATATTAAAAATGATAATATTTTTATTATTAAAAGAATTTTTATTATATATTATAATATTTTTTAAATTTGATAATTTTTTTAAAGCATAATTTTTTATCAAAATCAATCGTTTATTTTTTTTTAAATTATTTATAAATTCAAAACTTTTTTTTAATCCAAATATTTGTGCTAAAGGTAAAGTACCAACTTCGAATTTTTTATCAGAAAAATTCGAAGTTTTTTTAATATTTAAAGGATTTGTTTTTTTTCCTCCTCCTCATAAAACATCATTTGTTATTTCATTTATTTTTTTTTTTATTCATAAAACACCTATTCCAGTGGGTCCATAAATTTTATGAGCTGAAAAAACTAAAGCATCTATTTTCATTTTTTTTACATTTATTTTATAATAAGAAATACTTTGACAAGCATCTAATATTATTATGCATTTTGGATTATTTTTTTTAATTATTTTTGTAATTTTTTCTACTGGATTAGTTGAACCAAAACTATTACTAACATGAAAAAAACTTACTATTTTAACATTTTTGTCAATTTTTTTTTTTAAAATTTCTAAATCAATAATAAAATTTTCATTAAGTTTTAAAAATTCAATTTTTGCTTTTTTTTTTTTAGCTATTGATTGTCAAGGAAAAATATTAGAACTATGTTCTAAAAAAGTTAATAATATTTTATCATTTTTTTTTAATATATTTTCTAAAGAAAAAGAAAGAATATTTAAAGAATAAGTAGCAGAAGGAAGAAAAAAAATTTCTTCAGATTCAGCATTAATTTCTTTAGAAATTATTTTTCTTGTTTCTTCTATTTCTTTTCTAACTTTTTTTGAAATTTTATCACTTCCTTGTGTATGATCATTTATTGAATATTTTTTATAATATTGATTAATTGCAAAAATAACATTTTTATGTTTCAAAGTAGTTCCAGCATTATCAAAATATATAATTTCCTTTTGTTTTTTAAAAATAGGAAAATATTTTCTAAATTTATTCATTATAAAAAATTAAATTAATATTAAGTATTCATTATCTAATTTTTTCAAGAAATATTAAATTATTAAAATAAAAATTTCTAACATCTTGTATAGAATATTTTATCATTAAAATTCTTTCTATTCCTAAACCAAAAGCAAAACCAGTAAATTTTTCACTATTAAAACCACAATTTTCTAAAACTTTATGATGAATTAAACCAGCACCTAAAATTTCAACTCAACCAGTTTTTTTACAAATATTACAACCTATTCCTTTACAAGATATACATTGTGCATCTACTTCAATACTAGGTTTAGTAAAAGGAAAATAAGAAGGGCGGAATCTTATTGGATGTTCAAATCCAAATATTTTTCCCAAAAATAAAAGTAATGTATTTTTTAAAGAAGAAAAATTTATTTTTTTTCCAACAGAAAAAACTTCTAATTGAGTAAATTGATGTGTATGTGTCGCATCTTCTTTATCATTACGATAAACTTTACCTATTGATATTATTTTTAAATCTTTATTAACATTTTTTTCCATTATTCTTGTTTGAACATTAGAAGTATGAGTTCTAAGGAGAAAATTATCATTTAAGTAAAAAGTATCATGCATTTTTCTAGCTGGATGATTTTTTGGCATATTAAGATTATCAAAATTATATTTTTCTGTTTCTATTTCTGATCCATTACATATTCTATATCCTAAATCAACAAATATATCTTTTATTTCTCTAATCATTTTTTTAATAGGATGAAGAGAACCTAATTTATTTTTTTTTCCTATTAAATAAATATCTATTTTTTTTTGTTTTTTTTCATTTTTTTCTTCTATTTTTTTTTCTAATAAATTAATAAATTCTTTTTTTCAATTATTAAAAATTTCTCTTGCTTTTATTTTTGTTTTTATATCTTTTTCTTCTGTTATTTGTTGAAATAAAGAAGAAAAAATACCCCCTTTTTTTAAATATTTATTTTTGATTTTTTCTATTTCTATTTTTTTTTCTAATTCAAGAAAAGAATTTTTTTTTTCTTTTAATATTTTTTTAAATATATCAAAAATTTCTTCTTTTGTCATTTATTAATATTATATAATTTTTAATAATTTTGTTTTTTTTATTAAATCAATTTTAATATCAACATTTATAATATTAATAAAAAAATAATAATTAAATTATAATTCTTAAAAATGCTTATTAAAAAAATAGAAGAAAAAAATAAGTATATTAATAAAAATTTTTTAAAAGAAAAATTTTTATTTACTTTAAAAGGAAAAAAATTAAAATATAAAAGATATTTTAAATCTCCACTTCGTTATCCTGGAGGTAAAAGTTTAGCTGTTGGTTATATCATTGAATTAATACCTAATAACATTAAAGAAATTTTATCACCTTTCTTCGGTGGTGGTTCTGTAGAGATAGCATGTGCAAAAGAACTTGATATTAAAATAATCGGTTTTGATATTTTTGATATTTTAGTTAATTTTTGAAAACAATTATTTACAAATAAAAAAAATTTTATTCAAGAAATAAAAAAATTAAAAATAAATAAAAATGAATATTTAAAAATAAAAAATAAACTTAAAAAACATTGAAAAAATGAAAAAAAATTAATAATAAAATAAAATTAGCTTCTTATTATTATTTTAATCATAATTTATCTTATGGTCCATCATTTTTAGGTTGAATGTCGAATGTTTACAATTCGAAAAAAAAATGAGAAAAAATGATTGAAAAAATAAATAATTTAAATTTAGAAAATATTGAAATAAAAATTGGTGATTTTCAAAATACTATTCCTCAATATAATAATACTTTCATGTATCTCGATCCACCTTATTTTATTGGAGGTACAAGCAAGACATTTGCTGGTATTTATCCACAAAGAAATGAACCAATTCATCATAAAGATTTTGATCATTTAAAATTAAAAAATCTTTTAGATAAACATAAAGGTGGTTTTATATTATCATATAATGATTGTAATGAGATTAGAGAATTTTATAAAAGTTATCAAATTATTCCTGTTCAATGACAATATACCATGGGTCAAGGAGAAACAAGAATTGGTAAAAATAGAATTTTAAGTGGTTCGAATTCACATGTTAAAAAATCACATGAAATTTTAATCATTGGGAAAAAAGAAATATAGTTATGGATATCTTAAAAATTGTAAAAAAACGTGCCATGAGTTCTGAGAAAGCAAAATTTGTTAAATTAAGAGGTCATAAAAATGAATTAGAATTTGCAAAAATAATTGGAAAAGAAGAATAATATAAAATAATCATCATGCTAAAAAAGATGTTATTGATTTAAATGGAGATACACATTCAATAAAAAGTGGAGATTATTGACAAATATTTTTATATAGTAAAAAAAGAATTGAATCTGATCCAATGTTTCAAATTTTAAATGGATTTGGTGAATTAATTATTAATTGTTTAAATGTTTTTCCTGAAAAAAGAGATAATTATCTTTTGAACAAAGATCAATGTAAAAAAAATTTAGGTTTTGCTATTAATAAACTTACAGAAAAGTTAAGAGATAGAAATAAAATAGCAGGATTTTTACAACAAGCGATTTTTAATGGTAACGAAGTTGATTATTTAACAATTAAAGATGAAAATAATAAATATCATGTTTTTTCAAAAATAGATGTTATTAATATTTTAAAAAATAATTTTACTGTCTCTAATTCTATTGCAAGAACAAAATTGCAGTATGATGATCAAAAAACATTATTTAAATATAAAAATATAAATTATGGTGAAATTGAAGTCAGAAATGACAGTAATGTTCATTATCGAGAAATTAAATTTCATCTTAATGGTAAAAAAATAACTAATCTTTTAAAAGAAAAACTTGAAAAACCAAAAATTATTATTAAAAATGATTTTCAAATTTTTATTTATTTTTCTGCAATCAAAAAATTTAAAATTTAATTAAATCATTATATTTTTTATTATATTTGTTATTTATTGTTTATTTTGCAAAATTTTAAAAAGGAAATCATTTTTTAAAATATTTAAATTATAATTTTTTTAATAATTACTTTACCAATAATTAATGTCAGTATTTATAATTCAATTTTATACTCGATTTCTTTCTCTAAATTATTCTTGGTTAAATTGATTTTTGATTTCCCAAAGCAATATTATCTAAATTTAAATTAAAGATATAAAAATTTTTTTCACAAAATCAAAAGTAGTAATTTTACTTTAATTTTTATTATTCTGAACATTTTTTTCTTCCTCTTTGACAAATAAAATGTTATTCATTAAATTAAACTCAGTTATTTCTATTTTACTTATTTTAAATCCATCGCTCAAGGATTTAATATCTTTAAGAATATTATTTTTATTTCTTTTCAAATAGTCACTTACATGATTTCTTAATTTTTCATTATCAAAAGTCAAAGTGTATATCGCCGAAGATACTTTGAAATCCTTATTAGCAACACGTATTTGTTTTTTTCAATTAGAAGCTGCTAGTTTAGGGAATAATAAATCTCCTTTTTTGGCTAACCTTCAAGATTTTTTTTCATCAAATTCACCAATTATTTCTTCTTCATTTAATTTACTAATTTCAACATATTCTAAAGAATTAATAGTCTCTTTAAGCATTTTTTCTTTACTATGCTTATTAATTTCACAAACTTCCTTTAAGCAAAATTGATTTTCTTTCTTTATTTTCTTAATATAACGAGGGTAGAAAGCATAAATATTCCCTTCTTTAACTGTTTTATCTCCAACTTTTGTTTCCTTATAGTCATTCAGAATTATGTCTTTTAAAATTACAAAACGAGAGTATTTGTCAAGTTTTTCCTCTTCTTTGTCAAGTTCTTTCTCTTCATTATTTAGATTTTTTAAACACATTTTTTTTATTAAAGGAGAGTATTTTTTCGTAAGATTCTTCCCTCCGTCTATTTCGCTAATTCCTTTCTTTTTTCGCGACTTGCTAAATCCATAGCCTAAAAATTTTTCTTCTTCTTTTCCTTCTACTTTTTGGTAGTCAGCGAGAGCCTTAGGTGAATTAATTACAAGACATTGATAATTCAATTCTTTTAGATTCGGCAAACTAGTTTTTTTCATGAAAAATATGGCAGGAGAAGTGGTGGTTCCTCAGAAAGAACTTTCTCCACTACAAAATATTGATAAAATTTGAAAATTTTTTAACATTCATTTTCTCGCTTCACTGTATCTTCTTACTGACAAAAAATTATGCGGTAAAATTAAGAAAGCAAACCCATCATTCTTTAACAACTGTCAACTTCTTTCAAGGAAAACTATTTCAATCATGGTGTCCTTATCATTAAATTTTTTTATTAATTCAAAATCGTTATCAAATTCAATTTTCATGTTTTTAAGGTTTTGCATATAACCTTCTACTGAAAAGGGAGGATTGGAGACTACAAAATCAAACACTTCATTTTTATTTTTCTTAGAATATAGAATGCTGTTTCCATAATCATCACAAGTGAATTTATTAAGAGCATCAGCATGCAAAATTTCTGCTCTACCATCACCAGTTAAAAACAGTGAAATTTTTGTAGTTTTAGCTAAGCGGTAATCCTTTTCAATCCCAAAAACACAATCTTTTGCTCAACTATATTTGTATTTCTTTCATCCTTCTAGCGATTGTTCTATTTCTTTGTTCATTAAATCATTTAGTTTAAAATTGTCTATTTCATCCTGCAAACTTTCCATGTAACTTATAAGAAAATGTCCCGAACCGCATGCATAGTCAATAAATCGGGGTAATTCATTTATTTGAATATTCTCTTTTAGTTTTTCTTCTAAAGGCAAAGCATTAATCATAAAGTCTACTAAAGGATAGGGTGTAAAAAACTGACCAAATTCTTGCTTTAAGGAAGTATTTAACAAGTCTTCAAAAAAATCTCCTAAATAACTCGATCTTTTGCTGTATTGAAACTTATATTTACTTAGTAAGTCCACTACTTTCTTAACAATTTCAAAATTATAATCAAAAGTCTTTATATCAAATACTTCAATAAAAGCAAAGGCATTGCTTTTTCTCAATCTTAAATCATTGATTATTTTTAATATCTTCTTTTGCAACTTAGAAGTCGCATTTTGAGAACTAAAAACTTTTTTTACTTCTTCTTCAGAATGGTCAGAGATCTCTTTTTTTAAATAATTTTTCATCCCACTTTTATAAAGATTATAAAGTCTTAGCATGAAAGTATCCTTATTGTCAATGTCATTTTCGAGAAATTGAAATTGTAAACCTTTATATTTAATAGGTGACTTTTCATCCGCTTCTATTAAAAAATTTCAATCTTTCCCATTTCTTTCATCATAAATCTTGGCAATAAAAAGATTAATCAGTTTATCAAAAGCATTGGATTTATCGGAAACCGAGTTAAGTCTTAAAATTTTCAGAAATTCATTATATAAATTATCTGCATCCTTTTCAGTAATTTCTTTTAAATTAATAAATTTCTTGCCTTCTTTAGCATTGATGCCGAAAGGCGGATAATTTAGAGGATTAACGTCCTCATACACCTTATTTCATATGTTAAAGAACTCCTCAGGACTATCGGTTTTTTTTAGTTCATCAGTAACTTCTATACTATGAAAATCATCTTTTTTATTGCCAAAGTGAAAAGTATAATAAAAACCAATTTTGATTGATTTGTTTTGATGTAAATAAGAGATTAATTGCTTTATTTTTTTCTCGGTATAATCTTTAGTATACTTATCTATTGCTTGAGGAGTTTTTATCTCAATTAAGTAGTAAATTTTTTTGTCTTTTTCTAATGAGATATCAACGTGATAACCACCATGACCGATAGGAAGAGATTTTTCAAGGATTATATTGTTTTTGGAATAACCTTTTTCTAATAGTTTAAGAACTAAAATTAAGGTTATGATGTTTTCTTCTTTTTTTAGATCCCATACTCTCTTGTGTTCACTTTTTATGTCTTCAGAAAATCATCTGTTTGGAAAATTTTCTTTGTCTAAGTTAATTATAATTTTGTTTCCATTCTTTTCATATTGTAATTCATGTTCATTGCCTTTTATAAAATCAAATTCTTCGCAAATATAAGTCAAATACTTGTGATATAATTTCTGTTTATTTTCCATTTTCTTTACTAAAAGTTTCTGCAATCTTTTTTTTTATACCCTTTCATGCTCTGTTTAGTTAACTCGTTATAAAGTCTGCTTAACAAAAGAGAATTAACCCTTTGGTCTTCTTCTGATTGTAATTTACCTACATTTAAACTCTTTAACCAATTAAATAAGGCATTTTTTTTCATAAGCGATTTATTAATCTTTAGAATCTTGTCTATTTTTTCAGCATGTTTAAACTCCTCTTTTTCCACTATCTTCGAAGAGACATCTCCACATTTAGATTATTTTAAAACCTTTTTTCTTGACATAGAAGTATAAACATGTTTTAATTTTACTGAATTAAAAACAGTAAAATTTTCTAAAAAATATTTACTTTATTTTATATACAAATTATATAATGATATATTATATGTGGAGTGTCTTGCTAAAATTACTCAACAGAAATGAATAGCAAATAAACAATTTCGGGAATATGAATTTCTAAACATTGAAGTTAATAAACAAGATTTTTTTTATAACAATAAGTAAATAAAGTATATTCTTAATGTTGCGAGCAAGTTAAGAATTATCAAGGAGAAATTTTTCCAATTATTCGAGCAAAATTTAATGGATACTGCCAGGGAGGGCATCGGAGAGAAATCTTTAACTGAATTTGAAAAGCAATTAATTAATAGCATTCAAAAAATTTCTAAGAAATGCAGAAATATATCAGTTAAAATCGAACAATTAAAATATCTCCGTAAAATTGGGTTTACTTGTAAGAATTTATTGATTATCTACAAAAGAACTGAACAAACTATCTATCGATGATTTAAATTAGAGGATAAACAATTACAGAAAAGAAGTTATGTAAACCTAAATTTGATGAGAAAGTATTAGATTTATTGCTTGATTATAACAAAATAAATAATACTGTTACTCAACAACAAAGAGCAGATTATGTCTCTCGACAAATTGGAACTTATCATTATACCCAATTAGATGAGGAAAAAGCAAAAGTATTCAATGAGGAAATTAAATCTCTATTGTCAGAACTTCAATTTATAGCATTAGATGAGTGTTCTTTTTATCCTAATTTAGACCCAAGGTTCGGATATTCTTTTGAAGTTTCAAGAGTAGTTTCACAAAGACTAAGTTATAAGGGTAAGTATTACACTCTCTTATTTGATATCAGCAGTTCAAAGAAAAATGGTGTAGTTCACTGGAAATTGATTGAAAAAAGTGCTAATTGAAAAATTTTATGATTTTTTGGAGAAGATTAACTCTGTTGGAGAAAAAAACATTTGCTAATGAATAATTCTCGGATACATACTGCCACTAGTAAAAAAACAGAAGCAAAATTAACCAGCATCAAGGAACAAATGGTAAGAAAGAACATAGAAGTAAGATTTATTACTGCTTATGCTCCGATACTTAACCCAACTGAATTGATTTTTAATCTTTTTAGACAACAAACTGAAAATAATCGACCAAGAAACTATGAAGAAATGAAATCAGCAATAAAAAGGTTGTTGAACTTTTAAATAAAAAGGATTTGAGTAAATACTTTTGACATTGTGCTACTTATTTTGATAAAAAAGATTATATAAATACTGATATTAATTATTGGTAGAGTAATTATTAAAAAAATTATAATTTAAAAATAAATTTCATTAATGACATTACAATTTTTTTTACTAATTTTATATTTCACAATAATAATTTTCAGAATCTTTAGTTTTATTATTTAATGTATCTAATATTTATATTAATTTTATTTTAACATTTTCTATTTTTTTAAATTCCATTTTTATATTTTTTTTAATTTCTTTAATTTTTTGAATTTTTTTTGCTATTTTTTTTTGTTCATTTAAATCAAAATTTCCAAAAATGTCAATAGGTATTTTAATTTTTATATTTTTTATTTTTTCCTTACCAGCTTTATTAGAAAAACCAAAATTTTCTTTTTTTGATTCTTTTTCAATAGAATATTTCAAATAAAAAAAATCTAAATTTTTCTTTAAATTTTCTCTAATAATTAAAGGAATTACATCAGATGTTATTGTAAATCTTTCTTGATGAAAAAAAACCTTTCCTATGGAACCATTTGTATTTCAAGTTAAACAATTTTCAAAATATTTAATACCTATCAAATTATCTTTTAATTTTCCATTAATAATATTACTATTAGAAGCTCCATAAACTGGTATATGACCTGGATTTATTTTAATAAAATTTTTAGTTAATTTTCCATTATTTGTTTTTATAGATAAATCAAAAATTTCATCAATGTTAATATTTTTTCAATTTTTCATTTTTATAATATGATTTTTTCATTTTCTTTTTTAATATTTTCTTTTATTTTTCTTATATAAGAAAATTTTTCAAAAATTTTTTGTTGTTTTATTAAATCTAATTCACCTTTTTCATCAATAGGAAATTTTATTTTTACATTTTTTATTATATCGACAGTAAGTCTTTTATTTTGATCGCCAATAGCATGTTTTTTTAAATTTTCTGACAAATAATAATATAAATAATTAAGTAATATTTTTTCGTTTTTTTTCTTAAGTATTAAAACACCACAATGACTAGTTACACTAAATTTTCCTTTCCTCAAAAAAACAATTCCTGCATAACCATCAGTTGTTCAAGTTAAACATTCACAATCATAGTCATAAGTATTAATTTTTCCTATTATACCATTATCTTTTGTTTGAGAAGAATAAACAGGATATTCACCATAATTTTTATGAATAAATTCTTTAGTATATTTTAATAATCCTTTTTTTATTTCAAAAATATCAGAAAGTAAAATTTCTATAAAGTCATTTGATTTATCTTCATATTTATTCATTTCTTTTATAGAATCACTAAAATTTTTCAATTTTTCAGATATATTTTTTAATAATTGACTAAAATTTTCTAAATCAATAATATTTTCTTTTTTAACAATACCTATTTCAATTAAATCTTCTTCTTCTCATCATTTATCTATTAATCAACTTTTACTATTTTGAAATTTTTCAACATTTCATATTTTGCATCTTTTATCTGGTTTTATTTCTTGAAATTTATTAAAATTTTTTTTATTTCCTTTAAAAGATAAAAATAATTCTGTAGCTTCATTTAAATCATTTTCTGGAATATCAAATCTATTGACATCTCTACTTTCCCCAATTTCACTTACTAAATAAGTAAAAATAGGATCAATTTGTTTTTCTAAAATATGATTTTTTTTAGTTATTCCAAGTATATAAGTTTTTTTAGAATTACGAAAAAAAGTATTTGTTGGAAGAGAAATCAAAGCATCTATATTACAATTATCTAAAATAAATTTTCTTAATTTATAGTCAGCATTTCTATTTAAAATTCCATCAGGAATAATTATAAATGCTTTTCCATTTTTTTTCAAAGATTTAATAATTCATTCCATAAATAAACCTTCTAATCCCATTGCATTTATTTTGTAATAATTATTTAGTTTTTCATTTTTTTCTATCTCTTTTTTTAATTCTTTAGTTCCTCTAATAACATAGGGAGGATTAGTAAGAATAAGATCATATTCATTTTCATGATTTATATCAGATAAAGTTCCAAATCTTGAAGTTTTTAAAATAAAACTTTCATTAAATAGTTTAGCAAATTCTTTAGTTATTTCTTTATTTTTTTTTATTAATTCACAAAAATAAATCAACATATTTATTTTAGCAAGAATTATAATTTTTTCTTCATTTTCATCAAATCCTCTATCAAAACCTACTATTTTTATTTTAGAAATTATTTTATTTTCATTAATAATAAAAAAATTATTTATTTTTTCTTTAATAAATTCTAAAGGAAATTTACCAACTCCACAAGCAGGATCACAAATTTTTATCCCTTCTCTTAATTCGCTATTAGCCATTTTATTAACAGCTCTTACAATTTTTATTGGAGTGAAAAATTGACCCATTGTTTTTCTACTTTCACTTTCTTTCAAAAAAGTTTCAAATAGTTTACTTTTAAAATCATGATCAATATTTTCTAATTTTCCATAATTTTCAAATTTTCTTATTATATTTTCAAAGACTGTGACATAATAAAGATTTATTTTTTCTTGTTCTTTTTTTATAAAAATTGTTCCATTTATAATAGTAGTTTCACCTCTTGAATTTTTAGGAAACAAATCTTTAATTTTTGGTCTTATAACAACAGCATAATGATTCAAAACAGTTTCTGGAGAATTATTTTTATATAAATTAAATAAATTATCAAAACTATTATTACCTATTAAAATACCTAAATCACTAAGATATTTAAAAATAAATAATTCAGCAAAAGTATATAAACAAATTTCAGGTGAACTACCACTAGCTATTCAAATATCTTGTCATACTTTTTTTGCTAATTTAGTTGGATCTATTAATTTAATTGGTAAGATTTTATCATTTATTTTACTAACAGATATTAAAATTTCTTGAATAATTTTTTTTAAATTAAAATCTTTAGGATCAAAATTGTATTTAAATTCTTCATTTTTTTCATTTTTTATAGTATTCCCTGTTTCAACATTAATTCATAAAGTTTCATTAGAATCAGTTAAAATATAAAGATTAGCTCTTAATTTTTTAGCAACTTCTATTTCTTGTGATATAGCCAAATTTTTTTTTCTTTGAGTATTAAAATTTTTTATTGTTTTATATTCAACTACAGCAATGACTTTTTTATATTCCATTATAAGAGCATCAGGTTTTTTTCTTTCAATATTTTTTCCGTAATCAATATCTCTCAAAATATTTTGTTTTTTTAATTGATTTATAGTAGTTGAACCAATGTTATAAAATTTTCAATTTTCTCCTATTTTTTGATATTCATTTCGCTGTAATAATTCTTCACTCATTTTTATTTTTTTATATTATTTTTTTTATAATTAGAAATAACATTAATAAAAGATCTTATAACTAAATTAACACATTCTATTCTATTTGGAAATTCATTTATATCTTTAAATATTTCTAATTCTTTAAAATCATTTAATTTATATTTTTTTTTTTTAATCATTGCGCTAAAATTATCTAAAATTTTAAAAAAAGTTTTTTTATTATTTTCTTTTTTTTCATAAAAAGAAGATAAAATATTAGCTACAGAAATAGTAATCAAACAAGATTCATCTGCTGAAAAAAAACATTCTTTAGGATGTTTTGTTCTATTAATAAGTAAACTTATTTTATCACCACATCCATCACTTGAACTATAAAAAACAAAAAAAGGTTTTTTTAAATAAATGCTTTTTTTTTTTAATTCTTTTGATTTTAAATTTCATTCAGAATTACCACAATTTTTTAATATAATATTTCTTTTTTTTTCAGAATTATACATTAGATTTAAATTTGAATAAAAAAAAATAAAAATTTTTCAAAATTAAATTTAATTTATTATTTTTTTTTATTAGTTTTCATTTGTTTTTTTTAAAATAATTTCTCAAACTTCTTCATATTTTTCAACAAACAATATTTCTATTTCTTTTCTAATTTCAAGAGGAATATCTTTTATATCTTTTTCATTAGATTTAGGAATTATTATAGTTTTTAAACCACTACGATGAGCAGCAATTGTTTTTTCTTTCAATCCTCCTATAGCTTTAACATTTCCTAATATTGTTATTTCGCCTGTCATACCAATATCGGAAGATATAATTTGACCAGTTAAAGAAGAAATTATAGAAGAAGTTAAAGCAATACCAGCACTAGGACCTTCTTTTGGAGTAGCGCCCTCTGGAACATGTATATGTATCCCATTTTTAAAAAGTTCAGTTTTAATTCCAAAGTAATTGCTTTTAAATTTTATATAATTAAGAGCAGCGAGAGCAGATTCTTTCATTATATCTCCAAGATTACCTGTAAGATTCAATTCTCCTTCTTTTTTAGGATAATGCACTGTTTCTATCATTAATATATCTCCTCCCGATTCAGTATAAGCTAAACCAGTAGCAACTCCAGCTTCTGATGTTTTTTGTTTATGTGTAAAATCATATCTTCTTTTTTTTAAATAATTTTCTATTTCTTTAGAAGAGAGAATTAATTCTTTTTTATTATTTTCTATTAATTCTACAATAAATTTACTAATGATTTTTTTTATTTTTCTACTTAATTCTCTTACTCCTGATTCTCTAGTATAGTATCTAATTATATCTTTAATAGCTTCTTTTTCTATTTTAAATTTTTTTTCATTAAGAAAAAATTCATTTAAAAAATTAGGAATTATATGCTCTTCAGCAATTTTTATTTTTTCATTTTGAGTATAAGAAGAAGTGTTTATTATATCTAATCTATCTAATAAAGGATTAGGAATGGAATATAAGTCATTCGCAGTGCAAATAAATAAAACTTTGGAAAGATCATATGGAAATTCTTGTCCTAAATAATTATCAACAAATTTATCATTTTGACTAGAATCAAGAATATTTAAAAGTGCATAAGAAGGATCACCACGATAACCATCTCTTCCTATTTTATCAATTTCATCAATAAGAATAACAGGATTTATACAACCAACTTTTTTCATTGCTTGTATAATTCTTCCAGGCATTGCCATCATATATGTTTGTCTATGACCTTGAATTTCAGCAACATCATTAATACCACCTAGAGAAATAATAGCAAATTCTCTTCCTTGTGATTCAGCTATTGAAGAAGCTAAAGATGTTTTTCCAGTACCAGAAGGTCCAACAAAACAAATAACAGAAGAAGATTTTTTATTTTTTTGTTTTTTTAATTCTTTTTTTTTTTGTTTATCTTTTCAAAAATATAAAGCAAAATTTTCAACAATTTTTTCTTTTATTTCTTCTAAACCATAATGACTTTTATTTAATTTTTCTCTAATTTTTTTCAAATTATTGATTTTTTCTTCTTTTATTTGTCATCAAGGAAGATTAACTATTCAAGAAATATGTTGTTCTATAATATTCGCTTCACCAGTGTTACCAGAAGACATTAAATTATATCTTTCTATTTCTTCTCTAATTGCTTTTTTCACATAATTTGGATAAGGATCTTTTTCTATTTTTTTTAAATATTCTTCCATTTTATGACTAATTCCTCCATTTCTACTTCTTAATTTTTTTTCTAAAATTTTAATTTTTTCTGCAAGAAAATAATTTTTTTGTTGTTCTTTTATATTTTCTCTAGTTTTATCATCAATTTCTTTTTCTAATTTATGATAATCTGGTAAATTTATTAATATGTCTAATCTCTCTGATACATTAGAAGAATTTAGTATTTTTAATTTACTTAAAGAATCAATATCTTTACCATTTTGAGTAATAAAATCTATGATATTTGTTATATTGCCTTTCATCATAGTAATATTAATTTGAGAAATTTTTTCTAAATATTTTAAATTGGATTTTTTTACTATTTCTGGAAAATAATGAAAAAGTTTTTCATTTAATTCATTCAATTCTTTTTCATTCAATTCTTTTTCATTCAATTCTTCAAATTTTCCTTCCAAAATATTATTTTTATTTTTTATTAAATCAAAAATTTTTACTCTTTTTAAACCTTTAAAATTTATTTTGTTTATTTTTAAAAAATTTTCTTCTTTATTTTCTTTAAAAAAAATTTTAGCAAGAATTCCTAAAGAAAAATTTTCTTCTTTATTTTCTTCATTTTTAGGAACAATTAAAACATGATTAAATTCTTCATTTTTTTCTTCTCATAAATTTTTAAAAATTTGTTTTATATAATTTTTTAATTTTTCATTTTCTAAAGAATTTAAAAAAATAAAATTTTCACAATCAGGAAATAAAAAAAAATTTTCTATAAATAATACTGGAAGTTTGTTTTCTTTATTAAAATTCATATTTTTATTTTAATCATGGTACCCATGGAGAGAATCGAACTCCCGACCAAATGCTTAGAAGGCATTTGCTCTTATCCACTGAGCTACATGGGTTCATTTTTTTAATTATCTGAAAAGATACATTTTAATTTTAATTATTAATATTTTTAGATAATTAAAAAAACATTGGCAATGAACTATTTTCCCTAAAAAGTATTTTCGTCACTAAAATGCTTGACTTCTGTATTCGGAATGAGAACAGGTATTTCCATTTTGTTATAATCACCAATGTTATATAAATTTTATAAAAAATAAAATAAAAAAAAACTTTCAAAACCGAACGCAACATAAAAAAACCAAAAATAAGTCCTCGATTAATTAGTATAATTCAGCTTAATGTATTACTACACTTACACTCATTACCTATCAACTTCCTTGTCTAGAAAGAATCTTACTCCATTTAAGGATGGGAAATCTTATCTTGAAGTTAGCTTCGTACTTATATGCTTTCAGTACTTATCTATTCCTAATTTAGCTACCCAGCTATGCCATTGATATGACAACTGGAACACCATTGATTAGTCCGCTCTGGTCCTCTCGTACTAAGAGCAGATCTTCTCAAATTTCCTACGCCCACAACAGATAGGGACCAAACTGTCTCACGACGTTCTGAACCCAACTCACGTACCGCTTTAATAGGCGAACAGCCTAACCCTTGGAAGCTTCTCCACCTCCAGGATGCGATGAGTCGACATCGAGGTGCCAAACACTTCCGTCGATGTGATCTCTTGGGAAGTATTAGCCTGTTATCCCCGGGGTAACTTTTATCCGTTTAGCGACGGCCCTACCACTAGGTACCGCCGGATCACTAAGTCCTACTTTCGTATCTGTTCGACTTGTTTGTCTCACAGTTAAGCATCCTTTTGCCTTTGCACTCTAACATAGAATTTCTATTTCTATTGAGGATACCTTTGAACACCTCCGTTACTTTTTAGGAGGCGACCGCCCCAGTCAAACTACCCACCAAACACTGTCCTTTTACATGTAATTGTAATAAGTTAGAATTTTTCTCTCATTAGAGTGGTATCCCAACAACGACTCCTCCAAAACTAGCATTTCAGATTCATAGTCTCCCACCTATCCTGTACAAATAAGAAAAAAACCCAATATCAGGTTGCAGTAAAGCTCCACGGGGTCTTTCCGTCTAATTGCGGGTAACCGGCATCTTCACCGGTACTAAGATTTCACCGAGTCTACAGTCGAGACAGTATATGAATCGTTACACCTTTCATGCGGGTCAGAACTTACCTGACAAGGAATTTCGCTACCTTTGGACCGTTATAGTTACGGCCGCCGTTCACTAGGGCTTCAATTAAAAGCTTCATCAACAAAAAATTGTTAACTAACCTCTCCTCTTAACCTTATAGCACTGGGCAGGTGTCACCCCCTATACATCGACTTTCGTCTTAGCAGAGAGCTGTGTTTTTGATAAACAGTCGTTCATATCTCTTTACTGTGACCTATGTTACCATAGGCACCCCTTCTTGCGAACTTACGGGGTTAATTTGCCGAGTTCCTTGACTATAGTTTTCTCGCTTGCCTGAGGATATTCTCCTTGACCACGTGTGTTCGTTCTCGGTACGAGTACCATAATTATATCTTTAGAAGTTTTTCTTGGAAGCAAAGTATCAGATGCTTCAGTTTTTTAAACCTATCTATAATACTTCAAAGTTATACATTGCGGTTTTTCCTACAATGACTTCTTTGTATTTTGACCGATACAATCAAAAATCGGCTCATCTTAACTGTCTTCGTCGCTCCATCAGTAATTATGGTTAGTATAGGAATATTAACCTATTATCCATCGACTACGCCTTTCGGCCTCGCCTTAGGTCTCGACTAACCCAGGGAAGACGAACTTTACCCTGGAAACCTTGGTCATACGGCAAGAAGGATTCTCACCTTCTATCGTTACTCACACCGGCATTCTCACTAGTAATAAATCCATTAATCTTCACAGTTTAACTTCAATTCTATTACTACGCTCCCCTACCGCTAGTCGATAATAAAAAAAAATTTTAATATCTAACTAATTTTGAAATAATCTTTTATTATCGACTAACTTATGAATTCGGTATAGTATTTAGCCCCCTTACATTCTCGGCGCCATAACACTAGACTAATGAGCTATTACGCACTCTTTAGAGGATGACTGCTTCTAAGCCAACCTTCTAGCTGTTTTTGTGTTACAACTTCCTTCTACACTTAATACTATTTAGGGACCTTATTCGATAATCTGGGCTGTTTCCCTCACGTCCACGGAGCTTATCCCCCGTAGACTGACTACGAGACAATAAAATAATGGTATTCGGAGTTTAATTATAGGCGGTACCCGGTTAAAGGCCCTTCCATATTTAGTGCTCTACCCCCACTATTCTTAATTCCCGCGCTAGTCCTACAACTATTTCGGGGAGAACCAGCTATCTCTAGGTTCGATAAGCTTTTCACTCCTAACCACAAGTCATCCAAGAACATTTCAACGTTCACTGGTTCGGTCCTTCATTAAGTTTTATCTTAACTTCAACCTGCTCATGGTTAGCTCACCTAGTTTCGGGTCTATAATGATTGACTAAGCGCTCTATTAAAACTCGCTTTCGCTACGGCTCCATTTTTTTAAAAACTTAACCTTGCCAAACATTATAACTCGCCGGCTCATTCTACAAAAAGCACGCCATTAGACTTTAATGTCCTTTGACTTCTTGTAAGTGTTATGGTTTCAGAATCTATTTCACTCCTCTTCCGAGGTTCTTTTCACCTTTCCTTCGCAGTACTAGTTCACTATCGGTGACTAATTAGTATTTAGCCTTACGGAGTGGCCTCCGTTGATTCCCACAAAATTTCACGTGTTTCGTGGTACTCAGGATTAAATGAAGAGAATTATTCATTTCAGATACAGGGTTTGCACCTTCTGTGACTTGGCTTTCAATCCAATTCTCCTATAAATAATTTTTGTAACTCTTTAATTCATTTTCCTACAACCCCAAATGATAAATCAAATGGTTTGGGCTTTTCCCGTTTCGTTCGCCACTACTAAGGGAATCATTATTATTTTCTTTTCCTCTAGATACTAAGATGTTTCAGTTCTCTAGGTTCACTTCTAGATATTTGTTTTAAAATATCAAAGATATTATCACATTACTGATAATAGGTTTCCCCATTCGGAAATCTCCGGATCAAAGTTTATTTTCAACTAACCGAAGCTTATCGCAGAATATCACGTCCTTCTTCGCCTATTAGTCCCAAGGCATTCACCATACACTCTTATTAACTTATTAAATATTCAGTAAAATCTACATTTGCGTTCAGTTTTCAAAGAAAGAGAAAATATAAAAAATATCTCTCAAAATTAAAAAAGATAAAAAAATAAAATTATTTCTCATTTAATTTTCAAAGTTTTTATATTATATTTATTATATAAATATTTTTTTGTTAATTATAAGTTATTATATGGTTTAAAATTTAATATATTTCTAATTTCAAATATTTTAAATATTTTTTCTTTTTAAAAATATGAAATCATTAAATATATTATTATCAAATATTATCTAAAATTTTTTGTAGTTTTTCTTGTAAATATTTAATAGATAATTTGTGTTTATTTATCTCTTCTTTATTTTCTTCTCATTCTTTAATTATTTCTTGTTGTTTTTCTACAGAGAAATTAATTGATATTGATACCTTATCTAAATTATCAAAATTTAAACTTTGTCTTACCTCCACCAAAGCAAAAGTTTTTAATTTGTTCTTTAATCATTGGCAAATTGAATAAGCAATGAAGATATTTAGGATCAATTGCGAAACCTTTTATTCGAAAAACAGTATAACTTGGACTAACACAATCTATTTTATTACTTTCATTCAAATTTAAAGAACCTACCATTAATTCGAGCAAAATTATAAACAAAATTATTAGGAAATACTAATTTATAATTAGAAATATCTTTAGATGTTACTTTTTCAGAATGTTCTTCATCTTCATTAACAATTCCTTTATCATTGATTATACTTCAAATAGAAGTTTGATTATTTTGATTTTTTTCTTTTAATTCTTCTAATATTTGAACTAGATGAACAGTTTTATAATTATTTTTTTTTATCTCATAAGAAAGAAAAAAATGAAAAGATTGATTTAATTTATTAATCATTTTTTGAATGTTTTGAATGTTCTCTTTTAAATTGTTTACTTCTTCAATAATTTTTTCTTGATCTTCTAATGAAGAAACTGGGATTTTATTTTTCTAAAATTTTCAAAATTTATGCTTGATCGACCAGTTTTTCCACAGTAATAATTCTGAAATTACTTTATAAATTGTTTGGATTGAAATAAACTGAAAAGATACTGTGTTTTAATTTTTGTTTCATCAATTATTTTAAAAACTGTATAAATTTGACTAATTCATCAAACTTTTTCAGAGTTGTTAAAGTTAAATGAACTTGGACTATAGGCAAAATGTCAAGGAAGAACTAATTTATAGTTTACAGTGTTTTTGGAAGATACTTTTTCTTTTCATTTTTTTTCAGTTTCAATAAATCTTTGACTTTCTGTTAGACTTCAAACTGGAGCATTAATATTATTTTTTTTGTTAATTTCTTTCACAAAATCATTCAACAAAACTAATTCATACGAACTATTAAAATATGGTTTTTATAGACATTCGGAATACTTATATAATCATTATTTTTAACTATATTTACTTCCAATTTTTGAAAACCATTTTTTAATTTTTCTTCTTCATTGCTATCTTTAAAATCCCAAAAAACATCAAAATCATTTTGTTCTTCTTTTTTTCTCTTTTTTGTTTAATATTAGTTAAAAAAAGAATATTTGAATAAGGTTCAGCATATGGTTTAAAAGTGAAATAAGGAAGAGAAATAATATATTCAATATAACTGTTTTCATAAATAAATCTTCTAAGTTTGATAAATTTTTTATCAGTTAAAATCTAATATTTTACTATATTAAACTTAATTATTTCCTCATTGGTTTTAAACATAATAGTATTTATTATTTATAAATATAAAATATTAATTATTTTAAAAAACTTTTTTATTTTATTGCTATTAATAAAATAAAAAAGTTGATTATTATAAAAAAAATAAATACAATATTTAAAATTTATGAAAAAAGAATTAAAAAAAAATAAAAAATATAAAAATGATCCTTTTTTAATAAGTAAATTTGTAAGAAATAGCAACATAAAAAAACTAATATTCAATTATTCAATTTTTTCTAGAGAAGAATTAAAAAAATTTAATAAAAAAATAAAAATCGCGGGAAGAATAATAAGAATAAGAAATTTTGGAAAATTAATTTTTGCTGATCTAATAGATGAAAAAGAAAAAATTCAATTAATTATTGAAAAAAACAAAGAATTTGAAAAGTTTAATATAGGAGATATTCTAGGAATAGAAGGAAATATTTTTAAATCACAAAAAGGAGAATTAAGTATAAAAGTAAGTAAATATCTTATCTTAAGCAAATGTTTTAAATCAATTCCTGATTTTTATTATGGTTTAAATGATATAGAAAAAAGATTCAGAAAAAGATATTTAGATTTTATTGTTAATTTTGAAAATAAAAAAATTTTTTTTCTTAGACATAAAATAATAAAAGAAATAAGAAATTTTTTAGATAAAAAAAATTTTATAGAAATGGAAACTCCTATACTTGTTTCAAAATCATCAGGAGCACAAGCCAAACCTTTTATAACTTATCACAATAAATTAAAAAAAAATTTTTATTTAAGAATAGCTACTGAAATATCTCTCAAAAAACTTTTAGTTGCTGGATTTGAAAAAATATATGAAATAGGAAAAATTTTTCGAAATGAAGGTATAGATTATAAACATAATCCAGAATTTACAACTATTGAAATATATTCAGCTTATGATGATGCTAAATATATGATGAAATTAAATGAAAAAATTTTTAATTTTTTATCTGAAAAATTATTAAAAAAAAAATCTTTTTTATTCAATAATCATGAAATATTTATAAAAAAAAATTTTGAAAAAATGACAATGATTGAATCAATAAAAAAATATACAAATATAAATTTTTCAAAAGTTATAAAAAATGAAGATTATTTAAAAATAGCAAATGAAAATAAACTAGAATTACAAGAATTTCAAAAAAATAAAAGTCAAATAATATTAATTTTTTTTGAAAAATTTGTAGAAAAAAAATTAATTCAACCAACTTTTATATATGATTATCCAATAGAAATATCGCCATTAGCAAAAAGTAAAAAAAATGATAAAGAAACAGCTGATAGATTTGAACTATATATAGGAGGATTAGAATTCTCCAATGGATATAGTGAACTAAATAATCCTATAGAACAAAATAAAAGATTTGTTGAACAAAAAAAACAAAAAAAACTAGGAAATAAAGAAATAACAGAATATGATAAAGATTTTATAGAATCATTAAAATATGCAATGCCCCCAGCAGGAGGATTAGGAATAGGAATAGATAGATTAATAATGCTTTTTTCTGAAAAAAAAAGCATTAAAGAAGTAATAACTTTTCCTCAATTAAAAGAATTATAAGTTAAGATCTTCTTCTTCTTCTTCAATTTTTTCATTTGAAAATTTATCTTTAAATAAAAAATAAAGTTGGCAAATAATTAAAGAATAACAAGAAATAGGAATAATAATCGAATTAAGATTAAAATCTGTTTTTTCTTCAATATTTTCATTTTTCTTTTCATTTTTTCTTAGAAAATCTAAATCGATATTTAACAAAGATCTAGCAAAATTAGACATTCTTTTTTCATATTCTTCTAAATCATTATTAATTTTTGTATCACCATTATATTTTTCTTCTAATTTGGATTTTAAATCTTCAACACTTTTTTCAACTTTTTTTAAAATTTTCTCTTTATCATCAGATTTTCCTTTATAAATAGAATATAATTCTTCTTTTATTGTTTTTTCATATTCCATCAAAAAAAATCCTTTCTCATTCAAATATTTCCCTTTTTCATCTATAAATTTGCTTATAATAGTGTCAATAAACTTACCAGCTTCTTTTCTTTCATTAGTTTTATCACTTGATATACTCATTATACCAAAATTAAAATCATTATCATCTTTACCATAATAAGAAAAATCTCTATTTTCATTTTTTACTAAATCTCTTAATTTTAAATCAATATCTTTTATAAAAAATTGATTACCACCACCAAAAAAATTTCATCCTATTTTTCTTTTACTTTCATTATCTAAAGTATCAATAACATTTACAAAAAAACTTTTAGCTTTAGTTTTTGCATCATCACTTAATGCTTTATATCCTTTCTCTATTTCTTTATCAATAAAACTAAAATTTCAATCTTTCAAATTCAAATTTTTAAAATCAGCTTTTTGTTCTATTTTAACAACCTTTTCATTAACTCAATTATATAATTCCTTTGTTATAAATTCATTTTCATTCCTTTTCATATTTATTTTATATTTTATATTTTATATTTTATATTTTATAAAATAAATTTTACAACTTTTATAAAATAAATAACAAATTATGAAAGGAAATGAATTTTTAGAAGAATTTAATGAAAAGCAAAAAAAAGCAATATTGGAAGAAAATAAAAAAATATTTTTAATAGCAGGTGCTGGTTGTGGAAAAACAAAGACTTTGATAGGTAGAGTAAATTACTTAATACTCAATAAAAATGTAAAATGCAAGGAAATCTTGATTTTAACTTTTACTAAAAAAGCTATAAAAGAAATAAAAGAAAGAATTATTTTTTCTTTGAATGATTCTTTTAAAGATATTTTTGTTTATAATTTTCATTCTTTTTGCTTTAAAATTCTTAATAGATATTCATATTTAATAGGATTTGAAAATAATAAATTTCTTGTTTATGATAAAAAAGAACAAGAAACACTAATAAAAAATATTTTAACAAATGAAAAATTAGAAACAGATCGAAAAAATATAAATAATATTATTTTTTTTATAAACAATATAAAAAATAAAAAAATAGATATAAATAAATTAAAAAAAGATGATAAAAGAGTAAAAATATATGAAGAATATGAAAAATATTTTAATAAAAATAAACTTTTTGATTATAATGATTTAATATTAAAAAGTTTAAAAATATTAATAGAAAATCCCAACATTAGAAAAAAATATCAAGATGATTTTCAACATATATTTATTGATGAATTTCAAGACATTAATTCTATTCAATGAGAAATAATAAATATTATTTTAGGAAATAATAAAAGTATTTTTGTTGTTGGAGATCCAAATCAATCAATATATGGTTTTCAAGGTTCTACTCCAGATTTAATATTTTCTTTTCTAAAAAACAAAAGTTGAAAAATAATTTATTTAAATGAAAATTATCGTTCAACAAAAAAAATTGTTACTTTTTCTAATTCTTTTGTTGAAAATAATAAAAACTATTTAATAAATAATTTATTAAACACAAATAATGAAAAAGGTTGTAAAATTGAATGATTAAATTGTGTTTCTATTTTTTATATAATAAGACAAATTAAATGTTTAATAAAAGAAAAAAAAATTAACTTTAATGATATAGCTATTCTTTATAGAAATAATTATCTTTCTAGTAAAATAGAACAAAATCTTATTAATGAAAAAATTCCTTATGAAATATTAGGTTCTTACAAATTTATAGAAAGGGAAGAAATAAAAGACATTTTATCATTTTTTAAGATTATATCTTATGAAGATAATTTATCACTAAAAAGAATATTTTCTTTTCAAGAAAAAATAGGTTCTCGTACTATATCAAAGATAGAAAAAGAAAGTAAAAAGAAAAATATGAATATTTATGATTTTTTTAATAAAGAAGAAAATTATCTAGGAAATAAAAAAATTTTTTTAAATAATAATCAAAAAAAAAAAATAAAAGAAATAATATCAAAAATAAATCTTTGAAAAAAAAAAATAAAAGAAAAATATAAAATAGAGGAATTTCTTCTAAATATTATAGAAGATTTTGAATATTGAAAACATCTGGAAAAAAAAATTGACTATAGAGAAAGAAAAAAAAATATTTTTCAATTTATTAACATAACAAAAAATTGAGAAAAAAAAAATAATAAAGAAGAACAAACATTAGAAGAATTAATTAGTAATTTTTTACAATGATTAATAATTTCATTTGAAGACAAAAAAATGTTAAAAAATAGAAATAATTTGATTCTTTCTTCAATTCATCAATCAAAAGGATTGGAATTTGAGATAGTTTTTCTTGTTTATTTAGATGAAGAAATAATTCCTAACAAAAATTCTGAAGATTTGATAGAAGAGAAAAGACTATTTTATGTAGGTATAACTAGAGCAAAAAAAATACTTTATTTAATGAACAGTAAAAAAAATTATTCTTCTTTAATAAAAGAAACAAATATTTTTTAATATTTTTTATCTATTATATTAATTCTACAACAGAATCTCTATGTCTAATTTTTCTCAAAATTTTTCCTTTTAAGTCATTAAATAAATTTTTGATATTAAATAAATTAAATTTAATTAGAAAAAAAAAAGAAGTTAAAAAAATTCCAGAAAAAATGGAAATGATTACTCAAATTGGAATCATTTTTTTAATTTTTTTCATTTCATTTAAATTATCAATAGCACATAATTGAAAAGATTTAATTTCAATTTCAAAAGATTCAAGAGGTTCAGAAAAATTAAATAAATTATTTTTATTATTAAATTTTTTTTTTAAGTTAAGAATACAATTAAAAACAAATCTTTCGATTTCTTCTTTTTTTTTATCATGTTCTTGTCTAATAAATTCTGTAATATTTGAGTCCATAGTAATATTCATTTTAATAAAAAAAAATATTTAAATATAAAATTTTACTATGAATGAAATGTTAAAAATATTCTTTTGATGATTATTTTTTTTATTTATTATTTTTTTATTAAATTCTTTTAAATCAAAAAATAATGAAGAAGAAATAGTCGAAATAGAAGAATATTAATATATTTTTATTAATTAATAGGTTTAAATTTTAATAAATTGACTATATCTCCATCTTTAATATATAGAGCTGTTGTTGATACTCTACTATGACCTAAAATTTTTTGTAAAATATTGAGTGGCATTCCAGCTAAAAGATTATAAGTAGCAAAACATCTACGAAGTGTATGAGGTGCTATTTCTATATTATTATTAATATTTAAATCAAAACGCACTCTATTCAAAAATTCTCAAAAATTTCTCCTACTTGTTTTTTTTGGTTGTCAATTATTATTTTTTAAAATATTTATTATTTCTTGAGAAATATAAACATATCTTTCTTTTTTTCTTTTTCCTCTTAAAAGATAAAGATCTTTATATTCTTCTTCTGGATGATGTAATTCAATATCTAATTCTATAGCTTCAGTAATTCTTAAACCAACTTTTCAACATAAAAGAAAAAGACAATAATGTATTCCTTTTTTTGCTTCTTTTTTATGATTATTTCTTTCTAAAATAAATTTTTGAATTTCTTTTAAAAGTTGTTGAGAAGGCAATTGTTGTAATTTTTTGATGTTCTTCATAAATTAAATAAGAATTTTTAATCAATTTACTGGTTTAATTTTTAATTTAATAAAAATTTCATTTGTTTTAGAAAATGGTTTTGAACCAAAAAAACCATATTTAGCACTAAAAGGAGAAGGATGAGAACTAACAATACTTCTATTACTTTCTATTTTATGTTTTTCTTTTATTTCTTTAGCTTTTTGACCTCAAAAAATTCAAATTATCTTTTTATTCTTATCTAAATAATTAATTAAATTAAATATAAAATCTTTTCATAACAAAGAATGAGAAAGTGGTTGATTATTTCTTACAGTAAGAGAAGAATTTATTAAAAAAATTCCTTCTTTTAATCAAGGACTTAAATCACCTTTTTTAGGAATTTCACATTTAAGGTCATTACACATTTCTAAAAAAATATTTTTTAAACTAATTGGTATATAATTTTTTTTTTTAGTACTAAAAGCTAATCCATCAGCTACTCCTGGAGTATAATAAGGATCTTGTCCTATCAATATCACTTTTATGTTAAATAAAGATATTTCTCTAAATAATCTAAATATATCACTTTTCTTTGGTCAACATTTATAATCTTCATATTCTTTCTTTATTTTATTAATTAAAATAAAGAAATATTTTTTTTTGAATTCTTTTACAAAAAAAGGTTTTCAAGAAATATTTATTTTATCAAAAATAAATTCTTCATAAATAATAATTTTATTTTCATTATTTTTTTTTATATTAATGTTTAACATTTATTATTAATTTTCCTTTTTTAGCTAATTTTTTTAACTCATTATCAATTTTTTCTCTATTATTTTTATCTAAAGCATTACTTGCTTCATCAATTAAAAATATTGAAGCTGAAATATTCTTTTTTAATCCTTTCATTATATTTTCAAATTGTTTTTGACCAGTAGATCCTTCTTCAACTAAATTTTCATGTGAAAGATAAATAATATTATTTCTTCTTCATTTTTCAAAATTTAATTCATTTAAATCAAAAATATTTTCTTCATTTTTTTCATCTTTTGTTGTTATTATTATCTTTCCACTTATTGGTTTTAACATTCCCAATATCAAATATAATATTGTGCTTTTTCCCATTCCATTTTCTCCTAATAAATAATTAATTTCTTTCTTTTCATTAGAAAAAACATTATTATAATTTTCAAGAATATTTTCTTTCTCTCCATTTTTTTTCAAATAAGAAAAAGTAATATTTTTAAATTCAATTTTTTTTACAATTTGTTCATTTATTACTATCCTTTTATTTAAATCATATTCTTTTTCTTCTAAAGAGAGAAAAGAATTTATTCTTTCCAAAGAAGACGAGTAATCTCCATAATCTCATAAACATTGAAAAACTTCTTTTGTTCCTTCAAATATTTGTCAAAAAGAAAATAAATTTTTTGTATTATTTCCTAATTTCATTAAAATAAAAGGATAAAATTGTATCATTGCATTAGGAATAGATTTATTTAAAATTTTTGTTAACATAGTAGAAAATAAAAAATTTTTGTTCTGTTCAATTTTTAATTGTCTTTCTTTTTTATAATGTTTATCAAGACCCATACTTTCAATAAGAATTGTTTTATCAATTATTTTATTAATCAAATAATTTTCTTCGGACATTTTTTCTTTGTATTTTTTTTCATTTTTTAAAACATTATTTAGTAAAAAAAAATTTATTAAATTAATTAAAATAATTCAAAGAACAGAAATTAATATAGTTTTTTTTTCATTTAATCACATATCAATCATCAAATTTTTTTTTCCAAAAATTATTAAAAAAATACTAAAATTATTGTGAAAAATATGATTATATATATGATTTCAATATCATCCAACAACTGAACTTTCTATTTCTACTAGTGTTTTAATTTCACTTTCTTTAATTTTTTTTTCTTCAAATTTCAATTTTGAAAATTTTTCTAAAAGTGAATTTTTTATGTAACTTATAGAATTTGTTTGTATTTTTTCTTCTAATAAATTATCAAAATAAGATATTATTAAATAAATAATAATAATAAAAAAATTTAAATAAATAAAAATTTTTTTATTAATTTTTTTTGGTAATAAATATCTAATTGTAGTTGGGAATCATTTTGATAAATCTTCAGAATCATTTATTTTTTTATTTTTTAATATCAATTTTTCTATATTATTAGTTATCAAATAATCAAGAAAAGTAACTATAATTGTGAATAATCAATTTTTTATTACATTTGTTTTATCTTTATTAAATAAATAAAAAAAATTTATTTTTTTTTTTGATAAGTTAACATTTTTATTATTTTTATTTATTTCCATAAAATTTACTATTTAATTAATAATATATTATAAATAAAGTATTTTATGATTTAGTATGAAAAATAAAATAAATAAAAAAATTAAAGAGAGAATGTCTTTTTTAATTTCTATATTAAATAAATGAAATTATGAATATTATACTTTAAATGAATCAAGTGTGAGTGATGAAAAATATGATAAATATTTTAAAGAATTAAAAAAAATAGAAGAAAAATATAAAGTATTAAATAATGATTCTCCTACTAAAAAAATTTTTTTTTTTCCAGAAAAACAAATTCAATTAATTAATAGAAAAAAACCAATGTTGAGTTTGGAAAGTATTAGTAACTTTGAAGGGATTTTAAAATTTGATAAAAAAATAAAGAAAAAACTTAATTTGATTAATATTGATTATTTATGTGAGTGAAAAATTGATGGTATTTCTTTAAGTATAACATATAAAAATAATTATTTAGAAAAAATAAGTACAAGAGGAAATGGAGAAATAGGAGAAGATATAACTTTTAATAAATATCTAATAAAAAATATACCAGATTATTTAAAAGAAATTGATAACTGTGAAGTAAGAGGAGAAGCTTATATGAAAAAAAATGATTTTGAAGAGTTAAATAAAAAATTAAAAAAAGAAAAAAAAAAAACTTTATCTAATCCTAGAAATGCTGTTTCTGGAACTTTAAGAAATTTAAAAAAATTTGAAGAAGAAAGAAAAGTTTTTTTTTCAGCTTATTCTTTATTTGATAAAAAAATGGAAAGTCAAAAAAAATGTCTCGAAAAATTGAGAGAAATGAAATTTTTTGTTGATCCTGATTATCAAATTTGTGAAAATATTGATAAAGTTTGTGAATTTATAAAAAATAAAGAAAAAAAAAGAAAAATATTAGAATTTGAAAGTGATGGTATAGTTATTAAAATAAATAAATTTGAATATCAAGAAATCCTTGGTAACAACAATACTTTTCCTAAATGAGCAATAGCTTATAAATTTATTCCTTCCTCATTTTCTAGTAAAATTAAAAAAATATGTTCAAAAGTAAGTAAGAATGGAAGAATAACATATATAGCAAATCTTGAACCTTTTTTTCTTAAAGGGAGCAAAATATCAAATGTTACTCTTCATAATTATTCTTTTATAAAAAAAATGAATATTAATATAAATGATGAAGTTTTGATTAAAAAATCAGGAGATATAATTCCTCAAATAGTAAAAGTTATAAAAAAAGAAAAAATTGATTTTTGAATTCCTCCAGAATTTTGTTCATGTTGTAAAAAAAAATTAGAATGAAATGAAACAAAAATTTATCAAATTTGTTATAATCAAAATTGTTCTCAAAAAAATGTAAATTATCTTTCTTTTTTTACTTCAAAAAAAGGTTTAAATATAAAAGGAATAAATAAAAAAATAATTGAAAAATTTTATAAAGAAAAAATATTAATAACATTTTCTGATTTTTATAAATTAAAAGAAAAAAAAGAAATAATAAAAAAAATTGATGGTTTTAAAGAAAAAAGTATTAATAAAATTTTAGAATCTATTGAAGAATCAAAAAAAAAACCTTTTTATTTTTTATTATCATCTTTAGGAATACCATCTTTAAGTATTCTAAAATCTAAAAAATTATCTAATTATTATTCTGATTTTAGTTTTATAAATTTTTTAGAAGAATGAAAAAAAATAAAAGATTTATTAGGAGAAAAAACTCAAAAAGAAATGAAAAATTATTTTCAAAATGAAGATAACATAAAATTAATTAAAGAATTAGAAAAATTAAGAAAATAAAAACTTATTTTTTTATATTAATATTCATTTTTTTTATAAAAGAATTTTTATTAATCTAAATTTATTTTCAATAATAATATTCACTTTTATAATTTCTTCATTTTTTCAAAATTTTTCATTATTTTCTGGTCATTCTATTATATTTATATTATCAAAAGTAAGATCAGAAAAAAAATTAATATTTTCTCAGGTTTTGATACGAAAAAAATCAAAATGATTTAAATAAAAATTTTCTCTTATTTTATATCTTTGTAAAATAGAAAAAGTTGGAGAGGTGATTTTTTCTTTAATTTTTAAATTTTTTCCTATAAATTGAGTCAATTTAGTTTTTCCTACTCCTAATTCTCCTTCTAAGAGTAAAAAAACATTAGGTTTTAAAAAAAAAATTAAAAATTTAGATAATTCATTTAAATCATTCAAGTTTTTAATTATAAATTGTTTGGATAACATTATTCTAATGTTAACAAATTATCATTTTTTAAAAAGCAATCTGTCTTTTTTTTCAAAACTTTTATCTGTATAATCAGGATCTTCGATATCTTTTACAGGAATAAGAAAAAATTTACTAAGTATATATTTTACAGCATAGGTTTCACTGGCTCCTTTTGCTTTTGCAAGATCAGCATTACTTCCACAAGCTCAAAAATTAAAAGATAATATTTTTGAATCATCTTCTAAATCAATTATTTCTAATTTTTTCATATATTTAATATGATGAATTTTTTCTTCTTTTTCATGAATTAATGGATGATTTCCATCATCACTCAAAAGTATTAATAATTCATATTCATTTAAAAAAGGTTTTATTTTTTCTAAAAGTTGTTGTTCAGTAAAAAAATTATGATTTTGATATTTATTTTTTTCAAATTTAGTTATTTTTCCTATTTTTGATTGTATTTTTTGTATCTTTCGATAAATATTATTATTATTTTGCATTTTTTATTTTTAAAAAAATAATTTATTATTTTTTATTTCTTTTATAACTTTATTTTCTATTTCTTCATAAATAGAAAAATTATTTTCCAAAAAAAGAATGGAATTTTCTTTACCATTACCTATTTTTTTATCTAAATAAGAATATCAATTTCCAGATTTTTCAATTATTTCTAATTTTACAGCTAAATGAAAAATTTCTCTTTCTTTTTTTATACCTTTAGAAAAAAATATTTCTATATCTGCTGTTTTTCCAGGAGCAGCTAATTTATTTTTAATTATTTCAGCTTCTACTTTTATTCCTATTACTTCATCATTATCTTCTTTTTCAATAAATCCTCTTTTTTTTAATTTGATTCTTAAATCAGAATCAAATCTTAAAGCCATCCCTCCTGATGTTGTTTCAGGATTTCCTAAATAAAAACCAGTAGAGATTTTATTTCTTATTTGATTAATAAAAATAATTACTGTATTTTTTAAATTTTTATCTGAAATTAATTCATTTTTTAATCTTCTTAATCCAGAAGACATTAGAAGAGCTTGAGAACCGATTTTTTGTTTTTCTAAATTAGAATCTAATTGTGAAAAAGGTATTAAATTAGAAACTGAATCAACTATAATTAAATCAATATTTCCTCTTATTAAATTTTTCATCATATCAAAAACTTTTTCTCCACTATCTGGATAAAATATCATTAAATCATCTATTTCAATTCCTATTTTTTTAGCATATTCTCTATCAAGACCATTTTCTAGATCAAAATAAGCTACTTTTCCATTTTTTTTTTGACATTCATTAACTGCTTGTAAAGCTAAAGTGCTTTTTCCACTAGATTCTAATCCAAATATTTCAACAATTTTTCCTCTAACATATCCTCCAGTACCCATAGCATTGTTAAGAAAAATACTTCCACTAGAAATAACATTTTCTCTATTATTGCTTATTTTTCCCAATGTTGTTACTGTCCCTTCTCCAAATTCTTTATTTATAATTTCTATTATTTCATTTATCGATACAGATGATGAAGAATAATCTAAAATGTTTTTTTTATTTTTTTCATTCATAAATAAATATTTATTTTTTTTCAAAATTTAAAAATTCATCAAGGAAATTTAGATATTTATTATTAAAATAATTAATTATATTTTTTTCTTCTAAAATTATCTGTTCAGTACTATCTCTTTCTCTACAAGTAACAATTTTTTTATCAAAATAATTAAAATCAACAGTTAAACAAAAAAAAGTTCCCATAGAATCTTGATAATGATAAGACTTTCCTATACTATTAGAATTTTCAAAAAAAACATTAAAATCAAATTTTTTTATTAATTTTAGATATAATAAATAAGCGAAATCTTCCATTTTTTTATTAATAGGAATTATAGCTAAAAAATAAGGAGACAAAAGTGGATTTATTTTTAAAAAACATCTTTTTTTTTTTAATTTTTCTGAATATTCTTCATAATAGGAATCTTCTAAAATAGCTAACATTATTCTTTCAACTCCAAAAGAAAGTTCTATTATATTTAAATCAATATTTTCATTATTTTTTTTAATTCCTAAAAAAAAACCAGAATAATTACTATGTTCTTTTAAATCAAAATTTCCTCTGTCACTAATGCTACATAATTCTCCTCATCCAAAATTATAATTAAAATAAAAATCTAAAGTTTTTTTTGAATAATGCGGTAAATTTTCATCATTTATTAATTTTTTTTTTATTTTTTTTGAATTATTTTTTATAATCTTATTAATAAATTTTCAAGAATCTTCATTTCATATTTTTCATCATTTATTAATTTCTTTTTTTTCACAAAAAAATTCTAATTCCATTTGTCTAAATTCTATAGTTCTATAAATTCCATGATTAAGAGTAATTTCTTTTCTAAAACTTTTTCCAATTTGTCCTATTCCAAAAGGAAATTTATTTCGAATAGTTTTTTTTATAAAAAAAAAATTAATAAATATCCCTTGACAAGTTTCTGGTCTTAAATAGGCAATTTTTTCTTTTTTATCTGTTAATTCTAAATTAGTTTTTAACAAAAGATTAAATTTTTTTGGAATGCTAAATTTTTTATTTCCACAAAAACAAATTTTATTTATTAAATAATTATCTTTATTTTCTATTTTTAAAAAATTTTCAAATTTTTTTTCACTTATTATTTGATCTAAACGATATCTTTTTTGACAATTTAAACAATCGATAGTTCAATCATGAAATTTTTTTAAATGTCCAGAAGCTTCCAAAACTTTAGGATTAGTAAGTATCGAACTATCAAAAAAAAAAATATTAGGTCTAGAAGAAATAAAATATTTTTTTCAAATTTTTTCTAAATTCATTTTCATTGCTGTTCCATTTATACCTAAATCTCAAGAGTTAGAAAAACCTTGATATATTTCGGAACTAGAAATAATAAATCCATAATTTTTTAAATGCGAATAAATATTTTTTATTTCTTTTTCTTTTATCATATTATTAAATTATGTTAAATAAACCAATATTTATAATATTTAAAATATTATTGTTCTAAATTAATTCTAACATTATATAATTTTTGATAATTAATTCAATATATTAATTCTAATAATATTCTTTGTAATATTCTTAATTTAGGAGGATTATTTAATTTGATCAATTCATTTATTTGTTTTTTTTTTAAAAAAGTAAATTGTTTTATATAAATTAAAACTTGTTCATCTGACATATTTTGGAAAAAATCACAAAAAATTTTTTCATCAGAATTTAAAAAAATAATTCCTTTTTTATCTCCACTTTTTGAAATTTTTTTTCCCATTTTATCTTTCAACAAACAAAAGTTGAAAGCAAAAGCATTATTTGAAGGATAGTAACTTTTTATTAATTTTAAACCAGTAGTTATATTCCCTCATTGATCACTTCCTCCTAATTGACCTTTACAATCATAATTTTTATAAAGATAATAAAAATCATAAGCTTGTAATAAAGAGTAACTAAAACCTAAGTAAGATAATCCTTTTGATAATCTTTTTTTTATTCAATCTTTTGCTAAAATATAATTTACAGTTAATTTTCTTCCTATTTTATCTATAAAATCAATATAACTAATTTTTTCTAATCATTTTTTATTACTTATTATTTGAAATTTTTCATCTATTTTATTATCTCAAAAAGGTCATATATATTTTAAATATTCTTTTCATTTTTTATTTTCATTTCAATTTTCTTTTATTTTTAATATTTGATAAATTTTTTTTATTAAAATAGAATCATTATAAAAATTTTCTAAAGGATTTTTTCCATAATTTTCTATTTTTTTGGGAGATATTAATATTTTTTCAATTTGTTCTTTTATTTTTTTTGAAAAATTTGATATATCCTTTTCTTTTATTCTAATTCTTTCTTCAATTTTATCACTAGGATCTCCTATTCTACTAGTACTTTCTCCAAGCATTAAAAAAATTTTAAAATCTTCTTTAGCAAAACGAATAATTTGAATAATCAAAAGAAGATGACCTATATGAAGAGTATCATGGTTACAATCTATTCCTCAATAAATTTTTTTTTCTTCTTTTTTTAGAAGATAAAAATTTTCTAGATTAGCATAATTAGAAATTAATTCTCTATCACAAAGATCTTTAAAAAAATATTTCAATTTTTTTTCCATAATTTCTTAAAATAAAATAAAAAAAAGTTTAAATAAATAAATATTAAATTCTTCTTTCTATAATTTTATATTTTCCTGGTAATTTATAACTAGCTTTTTTTAAAATAAAATAAGAATTTTCTCTAGAAAGGCCTTTTATTTCAAAAATAATAGTCCCACTTTTTACAACAGCAACTCAATTTTCTATTGAACCTTTTCCAGATCCCATTCTTACTTCAAGTGGTTTTTTACTTTTTCCTAAATGTGGGAATATTCTAATTCACATTTTTCCATTTTCTTTTCCTTTTAGTTTAATATAAGGACTGATCACTTTTCTCCCAGATTCAATAACTTTATTACTTATATAATTTCCTTCCAAAGCTTGAAGTCCAAAATCTCCATAATTGACTTCTTTGTTTCCTTTAACTTTTCCTTCATATTTCAAAGAATGATTGAAACGATATTTTGTTTTTTTAGGTATTAACATATTTTTTATTTTTTGTGAAAAATTTTCCCTTGTAAATTATTACTTTTACTCCTATTGTACCATAAATAGAAACAACAAAATTACTTCCTACTTCTATATCACTGTCAATAGTACTAAGAGGAACTTTTCCTTGAAAAAATTTTCTTTTTTGTGAAATTTCTGATCCATCTAATCTTCCACTAATTTCTATTTTTATTCCTTTTATTTCTTTTTCTAAAAATACTTTACTTAATACATTTTTTATTACAAATCTAGTATGAATTCTTTTTTTTATTTGAGAACAAATTAAATTAGTTATTGATTGTGCATGCAAATAATCATTTTTTATCTCAATAAGATTAATTTTAATAGAAATTTCTTTATCTTTTAATTCACGATATAAATCAACTAAAATTGTATCAATATCTCTACCTTCTTTATCTATTAATAAACTAATATTTGTAATATATACATAAACAAATATTTTTTCTCTAACATGTTCTTTTTTTATTTTAACAACATCAGGAAAATTTTTTTTAAAATAATCTCGAATAATTTTATCTTTTTTTAACCAACTTTTTTTATGTTCACTATTATCGGAAAAAAAACTATTATTTCAAGTTTTATTATATCCTACTCTAATAGCATACGGACTAGATTTTTGTGCCATTTTTTTTATATTTTAGAAATTTCTATTTTTATTAAAGAATAAATTTTTTTTATTCTATCACTTCTCCCTTTTGCTCTAAAAAAAATTTTTTTCATAATTCTTCCTCTGTTCACTGTTATTTTTTTAACAAAAAAATCTTCAGAATTATCATTTTTTTTAATTATATTTTTTTTTACACCTTTTAAAATTTTATAAAAAACAATTCCACCTCTTTTTGCAAATATTTTAGTATTAAGTAAATCTAAAGAATAATTCAATTTTTTTTTTCTTATTAAACTAGCAACTAAATTTATTTTTTGAGGAGAAATAGCTAATTCTGGAGTTTTAATAATAAAATTTTCCATTTTTTATTTATATTAATCATTTTATAATCATGAAGATAATAGGTCAAATAATTAATGTAAAAAAAGAAAAAATAATAAACTCAGGACATAAAAAAAAGTTAATACAAATACAAGTAATAAATGTAATCATTGCAAACATTCAATATATAAAAAAAATTTTAAAAAGAATTTTATCTTTTTCTTTATCTTTTTCCAGCTTTTCCATGTTGACCCATTTTTCTAGTAGGAGAAAATTCTCCTATTTTTTTTCCTATCATATCTTGTGTTACTTGTCGAGCAAAAAATTTTTTACCATTATAAATAAGTAATGTATGACCAATCATTGGAGGACTAATAACAGATCCTCTAGCATATGCTTTTACTGTTTTTGGTTCTTTTTCTCCAATAAACTTCTTTTCAAGTTTTTTATCAACATAAAGAGGTTTTTTTAAAGATCTTGACATATAATATTATTATTTATTGTTTTATATTAACTAATGCCATATTCCCCCTTATAGATTTTCACTCTTCTTGTTTTTTTTTATAAGCATTTCCTTTTTTTTCATAAGCATTCATTATTTCTTCAAATAAATTCTCAAACATCATTTTGGAATTTTTCTTAGTTTCTTTTCTTGATTCTTCGACTATTCATCTTAATGATAATTTAATAGATCTTTCTTTTTCTATTTTTTTTGGTATTTTTTGTTTATATCCTCCAGATTTATTTTCTCAACTAGGTCTAACATTTTCTATAGCTTTATCCAAAATAGATAAAAAAGAAATGTTTTTTTCTTTTTCTTCTAATAAATTAGAAGTTTTATAAATTATTTTAATAGCTTTATTTTTTTCTCCATTTCTCATAACTTGATTAATTAATTTTGAAACTAAAACAGAATTAAATTTTTTATCTGCTATTATATGATGTTTTTTTATTTTTTTTTTCTTTCTCATTTTTATGCTTTATTTTTTTTAGTTCCATATAAAGATCTTCCTTGTTTTCTACCTTCTACCCCTTTAGAATCTGCATAACCTCTGACTACATGATATTTAACTCCTGGAAGATCTCTAGCTCCTCCTCCAGCAATAAGAACTTGAGAATATTCTTGTAAATTATGTTTTTCACCTGGTATATAAACACTTATTTCTTTTTTTTTACTTACTCCTTTTCTATTTCTAACCAAAACAACTTTTGCATATGATCTATTGGCTGAATTAGGTTTTTTTGGTTTAAGGACACCGATTTTTTTAACAGTACCTTTAGCAAAAGGATTATTTTTTGTTTTTTTATTTGAATTTCAAGTAAATTTTAAAGCTGTTTTTTTTATTTTTTTTTTTTTTTTTTTTCTACCTTTTCTTATTAATTGATTTAATGTTGGCATTTTTTTACATTTATATAAAAAAGTTTTATTAAATATTTTTTATATTTTTTTAAAAACTAATTATAAATGTTTTATAAAGATTCAATAAATAGTAATGAAATAATATATTTAATAAATAAAAAATTAGGAATAAATACAATAAAAAAAGGAAGAAATTTTTTTATTCTTTGTCCTTTTCATGATGAAAAAAGTCCTAGTTTATGTTTTGATCCGAATAATAAAATATTTAGTTGTTTCGGTGGTCAATGTTCTTTTGGAACTAATAAAAATTTTATTGATTTATGATCAAAATTTAAAAATATAAGTATTGAAGATAGTATAGAAGAAATAGGAAAAATGGGTTATATTTCTTTGTTGAATATAAAAAAAAAAATTAATAAAATTCCTTTTTTTTTATATTCTTTAATTAGAGATATATATCAACATAATCTCTTTGTTAAAGAAGGGAAAAAAGTTTTAAATTATTTAAAAGAAAAAAGAAAAATAGAAAATAATTTAATAATTTTTTTTTCTTTAGGTTGTACAATAAAAAAAAATCAAATTACTTCTCTTCTTTATGACAAAAATAATGAATATTCTTCTTATTTATCAGATTCTAAAATAATATGAACAAATGATGATTTTATTATTGATAATTTTCAAGAAGATAGATTAATTATACCTTTAAAAGATAATGAAAATAATCAAATATGTTCTTTTGTGACTAGAACTTTGGAAGAAAAAAATACAGAAAAATATAGATATTTGCCAAAAAATGAATTTTATAAAAAATCATCGATAATTTATAATTATTTTGAAGTAAAAAATAGTAATTGTGATTTTTTTTATTTAGTAGAAGGTTTTTTTGATGTTATTAGTCTTTATAAAAAAAATATAAAAAATTGTTTAGCTATATTAGGAACAATTTTATCAAATGAACAATTAAAATATTTGAAAATTTTAAAAAAAAAAATTATTGTTTTTATGGATGGAGATAAAGCAGGAAAAGAAGCATCTGTTAATATAATAATCAAATTATTAAGAAATAGAATAGATTGTGAAATAATAAGCAATCCACTAGAAAATGATCCAGATGAAATATGTAATGATTCTAATGATGGTTTAATATTAGAAATAATAAAAAAAAAAGAAAATCCATGTTTATTTTTGATAGAAAATTTTCTAAAAAAATGAAAAATAAAAGAAAATCCTCAAAGAATAGGTAGATTTATTAATGAAATAATTCCTATAATTAAAAGTTTTGAAGAAATTGTTAGTAATTTTATGATGGATAAAATTTCTTCAAAAATTAATATGAGTAAAGAAAAAATAATTTCTTTAATTAATTATTGACAACCATTATCTTTTAATATGAAAGTAAATTGTGAAAAATTTCTCTATAAAATGATAAAAGATAAAGAAATTATTTTGATTTGTTTATGTGTTAAAGAAAGAAAATATTGATTATTAGTAAATAGTAAATTTTTTTTTTTTGGAAAAAAAGAAAGAAAAATATATAGAATAATTTACAATTATTATATAACAACTTTAGATAAAGAAATGTTTAAATATAAAAATGATTATTTATTCTGAAAAATTTTTGATAAATGTTATTGTCCTTTTTTTCCTTGTTTTTGAGAAAAAAATATAAATTATAAAAAAGTAGAAAAAATTGAATCATCTTTATTAACATTAAAAAAATTTTTATTAAATTATGAAAAAAAAAAATAAAAAAATAGAAAATTTGGGAATTGAAAAAGAAAAAGAATATCTCAAAAAAGCCAAAATTGCTTTAGAATTAATCAAAAAAAAAGAAAAACCTCCAATTGATCAATTAAAAGCAATTCAAATATTAATTAATCGAAATCAAAATTTAGTTAAATATTTAGCAAGAGGATATTCTTTATTTTCAGGAGTTGATTATGAAGATTTAGTTTCAACAGGAATAGAATCTTTGCCAAAAGCTATCGAAAAATTTGATTTAAATATAAAAGGAAGATTTGCAACTTATGCTGGTCATTGAATAAGACAATATTTTCAAAGTTTAATAAATAAAAGTCAATTTATAAATCAAAATTCAAAAAAAAATGAAATTAAAAATAAAATAACTTTTTATGATATTAATCATCAAAGTGGTGATGATGATGGAAAATCTTACTCTTTAGTTGATACTTTAGATGAAAAATATGATGAAAAAACAAATTATCAAGAAATAAAAAATAGAGATATTTTAATTAAATTAAATGATATAATTAATAAATTAGAAAATCGTGAATCAATTGTTTTATTAAGAATAAATTATAAAATCAAACCTTCGAATTTTTTTGATATATATAAAATGAGTGATGATGAAGAAAAAGAAAAAATTGAAAAATGAGCAAAAATTAAAGATAAAAATAAATTATTTAATTTTTTAAAAAATTTTTCTTTATCAAGAAAAAAAAATATATTAAAAGATATTTTGGAAAAATATTTATTTTTTTTTAATAATGATTATAAATTTTCTTTAGTAGCTAAAATTATAAAAAAATCTGAAAATTTAGCAAGAAAAATAAAAAAAGAAAGTTTGATCGAATTAAGAAAAATTGCTGTAAAAGAAAATTTAATTTTTTTCTTAGAGGAATAAAAAAAATGTTTAAAAATAAATCATTTATTGCTAAAGATAATTTTTGAACAAAAAAATTTTATGTTTCGGCATCATCTTTTTTCTTGGAAGATTTCTTTCCTAATGAAGATGCCACTGTAATAAAATTATTAAAAAAAAGAGGATTTATTTGTAAAAAAAAAGCAAATTTAGATGAACTATCATGTGGAGATTCAGGTTTACTTTCTAAAAATGGAATTATAGTTAATCCTTATAAAAATGATCATATATCAGGAGGTTCCTCTTCAGAATCATCTTTTATGGTTTCTAAAAAAATTGTTGATTTTTCAATAGCTACAGATACTGGAGGATCAATTCGTTGTCCTTCTTCTTACTGTGGAGTAATAGGATTCAAACCTTCTTATGGATTAATTTCCAGATATGGTTTGTTACCTTTAGCTTCTTCTCTTGATACAGTAGGTATAATTTCTTCTGAATTAAAAATAATAAAAAAAATATTTTCAATAATATCAAAAGAAGATTATAAAGATCTAAACACATTAAATAGAGAAAACTTCTCTTTAAAAAAAAATTCAGAAAAAAAAATAACAATAATAGAAAATTTAGAAAAATATTTAAATAAAGAATTAAAAGAAAAATATTTTTGTATTTTAAAAGAATTAAAAAAAAAAAAATATTTAATTAAAAAAAAAAGAATTCCAAAAATAATAAAAGAAAACATAAAAATTTCTTATTTAGCTATTTCTAGTAGTGAATTATTAAGTCATTTAAATTCTTTACAAGGAATAACTTTTGGAATAAAAGAAAAAAAAACAATAAAAAAAAAAAGAAGTAACTATTTAGGAAAAGAAGTAAAAAAAAGATTATTAATAGGTAGTTTTTTTTTAGAAAAAAAAAATCATGAAATTTTTGAAAAATTAAAAAAAATAAGAAAAATTATTCAAAATTGAATAAAAAAAATTTTTGAAAATTCTTCATATTTAATTTTTCCTACTATGAATGATTCAGCACCAAAAATTAAAGAAATAAATAAATCTTTTGAAGAAACAAAATTTGATCATTGAAGTAATGATCTTATTCTTTTAGCAAATTTTTCAGGAATACCTTCTTTAAGTTTACCTTTTGGAACAAATACTATCAATTCTTTACCTTTTGGGATTTGTATAAATTCTTTTTATAAAAGAGATAAAAATTTATTAAATTTTTCAAAAAAATTAGAAAAAATCATTTTTAATCTCTCTAATTAAATCTTTTTCTTTTATTTTATTTTTTATTTGATATTTTTTTAAACGTTTTGCTAGAGCTATTTCTAATTTTGCTCATCCTTTTGTATTTAAAAATAAAGAAAGAACTATTATAGAAAGGTTTTTGTTTATTAATTCTTTTTTTATTTTTTTAATTTCACTTTTTTTGAGGAGTATCTTTCTTTTTTCATTATTAGAAAAATTTTTTTTAAAGGATTTTTTATAACAAGATATTTTCATATTATAAACATATAATTCTTTATTATCAAAATAACAATATGAATTATCTATTGAAACATCATTATCTTTTATTGATTTTATTTCATTTCCTTTTAAAACAATTCCAGAAAAAAATTTATCAGATATTTCATAATCATGAATATTTTTGTTAATTTTGGATATTATTTTATTTTTCAATTTTTTACTAATTTATTCTAATGTCTCCATAATAAAACCTTGACCAACAGTTTTTCCTCCTTCTCTTAATATAAATCTATCATTTTTTCTCATTGCAAAATCTTTCTTTAATTCACCTTTAAAAATTATATCAGAACCTGGTTCTACATAACCACTACCATCATCTCCTTTAATTAATCCTTCTTCAACTGATATTTCTACTGGTATATTAACTGTATACATATAAAATTGTGGTTGATAACCACTTCCAAAAGAAGTTCCTCTACCGCCTTCTTTTTCATTTAAAATATAAGCTTTAGCTTTGAATTTTTTATATGATTTCATATAACCTTCTTCTGTTAATGCTTGTCCTTTTTTTACTTCATCAACATTAATACCTCTTAAATTTATTCCAACATCATGTCCAGGTCTAGCTTCTATTAAATCTCTATGAAACATTTGAATACCTTTTACCACTGTTTTTTTTATTTTATTGAAACCTTGTAATACTAAAGATTTTCCTTGTTTTAATTTTCCTTGAACAACTTTTCCCGTAACAACTGTCCCTTGTCCTTCTATACTAAAAACATCTTCTATATACATTAAAAATGGTTTATCATCATGTCTTTCAGGAATTGGAATATGAGCATCAAAAGATTCAACTAATTTAAGTATTTTTTTTTTTTCTTCTATATTTCCATTTAAAGCTTTTAATGCAGAAGCTGTAATAATCGGAGTTTTATTCTTATCATATCCATAACTTTCTAATTGAATTTTTACATCTTCTGTTAATAATCCTTTTGTTTCTTCATCTATTCCTGTTTTATCATTTATAAAAACAACAATTTTTTCTATTCCTATTTGTCTAGCAAGAAGAAGATGTTCCTTAGTTTGTGGCATCGATCCATCACTTGAAGAAACAACAAGTATAGCGCCATCCATTTGTGATGCTCCAGTTATCATATTTTTAATATAATCAGCATGACCAGGACAATCAATCAAAGAATAAGTTGCTCTTTTTGTTTCAAAAAAAGTATGAGAAGCAGTAATAGTTACTCCTCTTTTTTTTTCTTCAGGAGCTTTATCTATTTCACTATAAGATTTATACTTAGCACTATAACCTTCTGTTTCAGAAAGAACAAGAGTAATAGATGAAGCTAATGTAGTTTTTCCATGATCAACATGACCAATAGTTCCAATATTTAAATGTGGTTTTTCTAATAATATTCCTTTTTCTGACATATTTTTTATTGTTATATTAATTTTATTTATTTTTTTTTTATTTTTTCTAATATATGACTGGGAACTTCTTTATAATGAGAAAAATTAGTTGAATGAATTCCTCTTCCTTTTGTTAAAGAACGTAATATAGTAGAATAACCAAAAATTTCTGCCAAGGGTATTTTAGCATAAATTTTTATTGGTTCTTTATCTTCATTTATATTTTCTATTTCTCCTCGACGAGAAGTAAGATCTCCTAAAATATTTCCATAATATTCTTTTGGAATTTCAATTTCTATTTTCATAAATGGTTCTAATAAAATAAAAAAAAATTTATTTATATTTTCTTTGAAAGAATTATAACCTGCTCTTTCAAAAGCTTGATAAGAAGAATCAACTGGATGTCAATCTCCTCCTATTAAAGTTATCTTAATATCAACTATCGGATATCCTAACAAATAACCTTGAGATAAAACACTTTCTAAACCACTTTTTACAGCTGATCTGAATTGTTTAGGAATTGCTTCTCCTTTAATTGAATCTATAAAAGTAAAACCTTTTTCTTCATTTGGTTCAATTATTAAATGAACTTCTGCTCTTTCTCCTGCTCCACCAGTTTGTTTTTTGTGCAAATATTTAATTTCAACTTTATTTTTAATAGTTTCTCTGTAGGATACTTCTGGTTTTTTTACTTTTAATTTGAGCTTATGTTCTTTTTTCAATCTACTAATTAATATTTCAAGATGAAGTTCTCCCATTCCTGAAATAATCATTTGATTAGTTTCTTTATTTATTCAATAATTAAAACTAGGGTCTTGTTCTTTTATTTTTTTTAAAGAAATACCTAATCTATTTTTATCTTCATTTGTTTCAGGTTCAATTGCTTGTGAAATAACAGGTTCAGTAAATTTTATAGTTTCCAAAATTAAAGGATTTTCTTTATCACAAATGGTATCACCAGTCATTGTATTTTCTAAACCAATGATTGCTGCTATATCTCCTTCTTTTATTTCTTTTATTTCTTTTTTCTTATTTGCTTGTATTCTCATTATTCTGCTAACTCTTTCTACTTTATTTCTATTACAATTGTAAATATAAGAATTTGATAAAATTTTTCCAACATAAACTCTTATAAATGTTAATCTATTATTATATTCATCAATAACTATTTTAAAAGCTAAAGCTAAACAAGATATTTTATCTCCTATTTTTATTATTTTATCATTTTTTGTACCATTTGAGAAAAAAGTTGTTATTTGTTTGACATCAAAAGGAGAAGGCAAATAATGATTTACTGAATCAAGAATTAATTTAACACCAACATTTTTATAAGCAGAACCGCAAAGAACAGGAAAAAAATTTCCAGATAAAGTTGCATTTCTTATTAGTTTTCTAATTTCTTCAATTTTTAATTTTCCTCCTTCTAGATAAAATAAAGCTAAATCTTCATCATATTCAATAATTTTTTCTATTAATTCTTGACGAATTTCTTTTGTTTTTTTTTTTAAATAATTAGGTATTTCTTTTTCTTCATAATTTTCTTCTTTATCATCTATTTGAAAATAAAAAGCTTTTTCTTCTATTATATCAACAACTCCTTTTAAATCTTTTCCTGATCCAATAGGTATTTGAATAGCAAAAGGACAAACATTAAGTTTTTTTTTTATTGATATTAAACTTTCATCAAATTTTTTTTCATTATCAGCATTATCCATTTTATTAACAAATATCAAACGAGGTATTTTATATTTATTAGCTTGTTTTCAAACAGTTTCGGTTTGCGCTTGAACTCCTTTGCTTCCATCTATAACAACTATTCCTCCATCAAGCACTCTTAAAGATCTTTCTACTTCTGCTGTAAAATCTACATGTCCAGGAGTATCTATAATATTTATTTGTTTTTCTTTTCAAAAAATAGTAATAGCTGCCGATTGGATTGTAATTCCTCTTTTTTTTTCTTCATCCATAAAATCCATTTGAGCATTTCCTTCATGAACTTTTCCTATATTATGTGTTTCTCCACAAAGATATAAAATTTTTTCAGTAACAGTAGTTTTTCCAGCATCAATATGAGCCATAATACCAACATTACGAATTTCTGACAATTTTTCTTTTTTTTCCATAATTAAAATTATTTTTTTTTTCTTCTATCTTTAATAATAAATTTGTTAGAAAATTTTCTTTTTTTTCTAGTTTTTTTTCCTAAAGTTTTTTTTCCTCAAGGACTAACAGGAGATTTTAAACCTATTGGAGCTTTTCCTTCACCACCACCATGTCTATGATCAACTGGATTCATAGCAGAACCTCTAACTGTGGGTCTTACTCCTCTTCATCTTTTTGCTCCTGCTTTTCCCAATCTTACTAAATTAGCTTCTCCATTACTTAATTTACCTATTGTAGCGCGACAAATTCCTAAAATTTTTCTAACTTCTTTTGACATTAATTTTATTGACACATATTTACTTTTTTCCTCTTTACCAATTATCTCTGCATATGTACCAGCAGATCTAATTAATTGTCCTCCTTTTTTTGGTTTTAATTCTATATTATGAATGTAAGTATTTAAAGGTATATATTTTAAGGGAAGATTGTTTCCTATTTTTATAGGAACTTTTTCATCATTCCCACTTATAATTTTATCTTTAACTTTTATTCCTTCAGGTGATAAAATGAAAGTAGGTTTTGCATATCTATAACTAACTAAAGAAATAAAACAATTACGATTAGGATCATACTCTATACTTTTTATAATCCCCTCTTTTCCATCTCTTTCATATCGAGAAAAATCTATAAATCTATAAAATCTTTTATGACCTCCTCCTTGATGCCTCATAGTTATTTTTCCTTGATTATTTCTTCCAGATTTTTTCTTAATTATTTTAAATAAAGATTTTGGTCTTTTTATTTTAGGAGATAATTTTTTCTTATAATCTATTAATTTTGTATTTCTTCTTGAGTTTCCTAAAGATTTAAGTTTTTTCATATTTTTTTATAACTCTTATTTAATAAAATTTATTTTTATTGATGAAAAATTGGCAGAGTCTGTCCTGGAAATAATTCAACAAAAGCTTTTTTTTTAACTTTAGTAAAAATCTTACCTGGAAATTTATTTAATATTCTAGATTTTTGTAAAACAGATTTTTGAATCAAAGTTCTAACTCTTTTAACTTTTATTTTCAAATTTTTAAAAATATGCTCTATTTCTTTTTTTATATGAAATTTATTAGCATCACGAGAAACATGAAAAGTATAAATATTATTTTTTTTACAAAAAAGTTGACTTTTTTCAGTTAAAATTATTCCTTTTATTTTCATTATATTTTATTTTTTATTTATTCAAATCTTTTTTCAACATCAATTATAGCTAGATTAGTAAATATTATATTTTTAGCAGAAAAAATATTATAATAATTAAGATAATTTGCATCAATTATTTTTACATTTTTCAAATTTCTAAAAGATAAAATAATATCATTTTTATTTTTTTCTTTACTTGAAAAAACAATTAAAATTTTAGGAAAATTATCTAATTTAATAAAGAAATTAATAAATTTTTTAGCTTCTTTTGTTTTTCCACTATTAATATTTATTTCTTTTATTAAAGTGACATTATTATTATTAATTTTTTCAATTAATATCATCTTAAGAGATCTTTTTCTTATTTTATTATTAATTTTTATGGAATAATTTTCTTTTCCAGTAGGACCAAAAGCAACACCTCCACCTCTAAATTGAGGTGCACTTCTTGCACCATGTCTTGCACCACCTGTTCCTTTTTGTTTATATATTTTTCTAGTACTACATTTAACTTCTCCTCTTTTTTTTACTTTTTTAGTACCTTGTCTTTTATTAGAAAGATAATACATATTAGCAAGAGAACTAATTTTTTCTGAAAAATTATCATTTCAAAGTTTTGAATTTAAATTAAAAAAATTTTCAGAATTAACATTTTTCTCGTCTTTTGTTCTATATTCCTTTATTTCTATTTTTTTTTCCACAATCAAATTATTATAAATAAATTTTATACTCAAAATTATTAAAAAAAATAAATTAAAATTATTTGATAAAATTAACTAAAAAATATTATTTAAATAATTTATTTTTTTTTTTTTTAATAATTTTAAACTTTGTTTTTGATAATTAATTATTATTAATTTTTCTTCTTGTTCTTTAATTATTTTTGATTGTTCTTCTAAACTAGGAATAGGTATTTGAATTTCTTTAAGAGAATTAACATTAAATTGAGGTTGAACTGTTCCTGTAGTTAATTCTTTTACTTGTTTTCAATAATCATTAGTTTTGGTAAAATATAAATAATATTTAGGTAATATTTTCTCTTTTCATTCTTCTTTAATTCTAATAATTGTTAAAGAAGTAGAAATTATTCCTTTTTTAGCTGTTTTTGAAAAAATTGCTACTTTTCCTAAAGTTCCTACAGAACTCATAATAATGTCATTTGTTTTAAGTGTATATTGTTTCAGTTGTTGATATTTTTTTTCAGTAATATAAAGATTTCCGCGAGAAAAATCATTATTTATAGCATGTTCTTGTTGATAAACTTTTCAAAAACCATTATCAATACATTCTTCTTTTTTTAAATCTGAACCAAAAGGACCGCGAAAAATGTGAGAAATTTCTGATAAAGTTAAATATTTTTTACTACTTGTGTAAAAAAAAGAATAATTTCTTTTAAGAAAATTATAATCATTATTTTCTATATCTTTATAATAAATTTTGGTAAATAAAGAAGAATTTGTTTTTTCTTCTATCACTATTTCTTTTCAAGAAGAAACCAAAATGTTTCAATCGTTTATTCCTTCAATTAATTCACGTTTT